>Ga0315535_1000001_pt1 | contig 305866 bp, 248 predicted proteins | sample SalMarSW160220MG_2_FD_203092 | JGI IMG/M metagenome (GOLD analysis project Ga0315535, IMG submission 203092) | Salt marsh sediment microbial communities from the Plum Island Ecosystem LTER, Massachusetts, United States - Salt Marsh Sediment SW1602-20 ... | reverse complement strand
CCACCCTCGTCGTCGGCGACGTGTCCACCGGAGCCACGCGCACCGTGGCCAATGACATCGGGCGCTCCATCCGGAGGATTCCCGGGACGAACGACGTCAGCTACGTGCAGCACGTGGGCAAGGACTCGACCGAGATCCGCCGGTTGGACGTGCGCGCCGGCACCTCGACGCTCCTGGCACCGGGCATCCAGGGCGGGGATTTCCACGCGTGGACGCCCGGGGGCGTGCTTCTCCAGGCTCACGGAGCCGTGCTCTACGCATGGTCCCCGGGAGACCACGCCTGGAAGCAGGTCGCGGACCTGAGCGCGCAGGGGATCTCGCTGAGCCGGCTGGCGATGAGTCCCGATGGGACCCTCATCGCGTTGGTGGGAGAGACTACCGGGGGGAGCTGACCGCGCCCCTCACGCCCAGCCGCGCCACCTCTCCTCGGCGTGGCCCACGGTGAGCTCCGTGCCGTAGCGGACCAGGGGCATGCGCAGGATCGTCGGCTCCTCGCCGGCGATCTCCATCCAGCGCTCGTCGCCGTAGTGCGCGGTGTGCAGGCCCAGGGCCCGGAACCGCTTGGAGCTCCGGTCCACCACCGCGTCGGCGCCGAGCTTCTGGAAAAAGCGCACGAGCTCTCCTCTGGACGGGGCACGCACCTTGAAGTCCACGAAGTGGACCTTGATGCGCCGCTCCTTGAAGAAGCGCAGCGCCTTGCGCGTGTCGGCGTCGCTCTTCACGCCGAAGATCTGAACGTCCATGGGCGCAAGGTAGACCGCCGGCCCCGTGGCGTGAAGCGACGCTCCCCACCCGAAACGCTCCGGGAGGGCCCGGAGCGATCCCCGGCTTCTCGAGCGATTCCGTTCCCGGGGGCTCCCGGTGCCCGCCGCTACTCGGCCCGCAGCGAGCTCACCGGATCCACGGTCGTCGCGCGTCGAGCCGGCAGGTAGCAGGCCGCCGCCGCCGCCGCCGCCAGGAGCACCACCACGGCGCCCAGCGTCGCCGGGTCGGTGGGCGCGATCCCGTAGAGAAGGCTCCCGAGGGCGTGGGTGGCCAGGAGCGTGCCGCCGAGGCCCAGGGCGAGGCCGAGGCCCACCAGCATCAGTCCCCTTCGGAGCATCATCGCGACCACGCTTCCTACGTCTGCCCCGAGCGCCATGCGGATTCCGATCTCGTGGGTCCGCCGGCGGGCCGCCTGGGCCGTGACGCCGTAGACGCCCACCGTGGCCAGCAGCAGCGCCAGAGCGCCGAACGCCCCCAGGAGGGTCAGGATGAACTGTTCCTGGGCCATGGACTTGCGCCACACGCCCCGCATGGTCCGCACGGCACCCAGCGGGATGAGCGGGTCCATCTCCTTGAGGACGCTCTTCGCGACCGGGAGTGCGGCCATGGGATCCCCGGTGGTGCGGATCACGACCCAGTTGCTCCGGTCCCAATCCTGGTGGGCGTTCTCGAACACCTCCGCGCGCGCGGGCTTTCCGGGGCTCACCTGCCTCTGGTCGCCCACGACGCCGACGATGGTGTGCCAGGTGGAATGGGGCGTCGCCACGCGGTCGTAGGCGATGCGCTTGCCGACGGGGTCCTCCCCGGGGAAGTACTTCCGGGCGAACGTCTCGTTGACGAGGATGGCCAGCGGCGCACCGGGGCGGTCATCGGCGTCGAACATGCGTCCCTCCAGCAGCGGGATCTGCAGGGCCGCGAAGTAACCCCGGTCGGCCCGGCGGTGGAGGATCTCGAAGCCGACTCTGTCGGGCGGCCATCCCTCCGCCTGGAACTGGCTCGACCAGCTCGCGCCGTTCAGCGGAAGCTGCTGGACACGCCCGACCTTCTCGATGCCGGGGCGAGCCTCGAGGCGGCGCTCGAAGTCGTCCTGGAACCCCAGCACCTGGTCGCGGCTCGGGTACCGGCTGCCGGGAAGCCCGAACTGAATCGCCAACACATTGTCCATACGGAACCCCGGGTCGATACTCCGCAGGAGCCAGAAGGAGCGGATCATGAGCCCGGCACCCACGACGAGCATGAGGGCCAGGGCGACCTCGAACACCACCAGGCCTCCGAGGGTGCGTAGCGTCCCCCGGCCGGCGGAGCCGGCGCGACCTCCCTCGCGGAGCGTCTCCTGAACGGCGCCGTTGGCGGCGCGGAGTGCGGGAGCGGTGCCGAAGAGAAGGGCGCTGAGGACCGTCACCCCCAGGGTGAAGAGGACCACCCGCCCGTCCAGTGCCAGGCCGGTCGCCCCGGGTATGCCGATGTGCTGCCGCACCGACAGGGCCTTCACGCCCATCCACCCGAGGCCCAGACCTGTCGCCCCGCCGCCCAGGGACAGGAGCAGGCTCTCGGTGAGGATCTGCCGGACGACCCGGCCCCGGCCCGCACCGAGGGCGATGCGCACCCCCACCTCCCGCGTACGCTCCAACGCCCGCACCAGCATGAGGTTGGCGACGTTGGTGCACGCCAGGAGGAGAAGGAGACCCACGGCACCCAGGAGGATGAGCAGGGGCGTGTGGATGCCCTTGATGAGGAACGAGCGCAGTGGCGTCATCCCGGCGCCCATGACCTTGTTGGTGTCGGGGAAGTCCTTCTGCAGGCGCTTGACCACCACCTGGAGCTGGGCGTTCGCCTCGTCCAGCGTGAAGCCAGGCTTGATGCGTGCGACGCCCCGCAGGAAGTGCGCGCGCCGGAACCAGGCCGCCTGGCGATCTGACCTCTCCCACCCCATGGGAGTCCAGAACTGCGTGCCGTCGTTGGGGAAGTCGAAGCCTGCGGGCATCACGCCTACGACCCGGTCTCTGGACGATCCCAAATGGATCGTGCGTCCCACCACGCCGGGATCGGCGCCGAAGCGCTGGACCCAGAGGCGGTGGCTCAGGACCACGACGCTGTCGTCGGGGCTCCACGTCTGGTCCCAGTGGAGCTCGCCGCCCACCTCCGGCCGCACACCCAGCACCGAGAAGAAGTTCCCCGTGACCGCGGCGTAGCTCAGAAGCACTGGCTCGCCGTCCTGGACGAACGTCGCCTGGCCCACGCCGTCCTGCCACGCGGCGACGTCCTGGAAAGCACCCACCTGGTCGCGCCAGTCGAGGAGATTGGCAGGTGCGTCGTTGGCGTCGGTCCACCCGAACTCCGGATTGGTCTCGTAGAGCATGACGAGATGCCCGGGATCCTGGAACGGGAGGGGCCGGAAGAAGAACGCGTTCGCGGCCGAGAAGATGGCCGTGTTGGCGCCGATGCCCAGGGCGATCACGGTCACGGCGGTAGCGGTGAAGCCCGGGGTCCTCCACAACGTGCGCATCGCGAAGCGAATATCCTGCCCGATCGTGCCGAACACGTTCCCTCCCCGTCCATGGGTCCGGGGGCGGGTCCACGCGCCGTGTCTTCCGCCCCCCAGGTGAAGGCGGACAGCCACGAACAACAGCCCCAGCACTTCGCCGACGCCGAACCGCGCCCTCGCCGACGGCGATATGCGCTCGCCCGCGCGGCGCTCGTATGTCTCCAGGACTTCCGCCCCGTGCCGCTCGCGGAACCACCGAGGAGCCAGCGCAATCGCCAGCGCGAGGAGTCGGCGGATCACGCGCCGCCCTCCGCGAGGAGCTTCTTCTTCTTGGCCGTCCGCACCAGGGCCGCCAAGCGGGCGGACTCCTCCGCCGCCAGTGCCCTCCCTCGGGAGGTGAGGCGGTAGTAGCGCCTCCGCGCGTCGTCATCCACCCGGGCGGGACGCTCGGGGGCCTCCGCCACCATCCCGTCAGCCTCCATGCGCTGGAGGGCCAGATAGAGGGCCCCCGTGCTGGGTGCGGACGAGGGCCCTGCCCGCGACTCGATCTCCTTGATGATCCCGTATCCGTGGCGGTCCCCGTCGGCGAGGGCCAGCAGGATCTGATAGGTCAGACGGGTGAGGGCGGCCATGTGGACGCCTCCGGAGGAGGAGGTTCGAAGCCGACGCGACGCAGGCGGCGCGCCATCGGGAGCTCGATCGGGCACGGCACAACTGTATTTCTCATTTATATATTTTCGCCATACCTACTCTGTCAACCCGGCATGGGGTTCGACCCTTGTGGCGACAGCCGATCTGATGTACCCGGAGGTATGGACCCGCAACTCGGTCTCTTCGACGACGAGCCCTCCGTCCCTGGCATGGTGGGACCGGCGCCGGCCCCACCGGAGGTGTTGGGGCTGGGGCGGCGTCTCTCGGCGGGGCTGAGGCTCGGAACCTCGTCGTGGAGCTTCCCCGGATGGGCCGGCATCGTCTACGACCGCAAGGCCTCGGAGCTGGTCCTGGCCCGCGAGGGTCTGGCTGCGTACGCCTCCCATCCGCTGCTGCGCACGGTGGGGATCGACCGTACCTGGTATCGGCCGGTGCCGGCGGAGGTGCTCCGCGCGTACGCCGACGTCGTGCCCGACGACTTCCGGTTTCTCGTGAAGGCGGACCGGCTTCTGACCTCGCCCACGAACCCGGGGGAGGGCTCGTTTCGGGGCCGGAACGTCCGATTCCTGGATCCGACATACGCCATCGAGGAGGTCCTGGGCCCGGCGAGCGCAGGGCTCGGTGCCAAGGCGGGACCGATCCTCTTCCAGTTTCCGCCCATCCCCCCGAGCCTCGTAGGCGGTCGGGAGGCATTCGCAGAGCAGCTCCACCGCTTCCTCGACGCATTGCCCCGGGGGCCGCTCTATGCGGTGGAGCTGCGGACGCCCGGGCTCCTCACCCCGGCCTATGCCGGTGTCCTCGAGTCCACCGGGGTGGCCCACTGCTATGTGGTGCATCCCGCCATGTCGCCTCTGGCGGAGCAGCTCGGCGCCGTGCGCCACTTCGAGCAACCCGCGCTCGTGGTGCGCTGGATGCTGCACGCGGGTCTCGGGTACGAGGTGGCCAAGGACCGCTACGCGCCCTTCGATCACATCGTGGACGAGGACCCGGAGTCCCTCGAGCGGATCTCCGTGGCGGCTCTGGACGCCCTCATCGCCGAGCGCCGGGTCTTCGTCGTGGTGAACAACAAGGCCGAGGGGTCGGCTCCCCTCTCGGTGTTCCGGCTGGCTCGACGCATCGCCGCCTGGGATCGCCCGGACGGAGGGTCGGTGTCCGACCTCCCGGCGGGAGACGCGGAGGACGGACGGCCGTGACAGCGCGGATATGTTATGACGTGATGCGGACCTCGGTCTTCGTCCGGAGATCGAGGAGGTAGAGCGCCGAGGCGGAGGCCGTCCCCCGCACGAAGGCGAGCCATCGGCCACGGGGCGCGGCCGCGGGCTCCCGCGCGTCGGCCACGACCAGGGTCGCCGGTCCCCCCGCGGAGGGGCGCACGAAGACGCTGTCGCCCTCGGTGAAGAAGACGTGGGTGCCGTCGGCGGACCACGCGGGCTCGTGACCCTTCCCCAGCCTTCCACGCCCGCCCCCCGAAAGGGAGTCCACCCAGATCACGGTGTCCGCCCCTTCCAGGACCGTGAAGGCGAGCACGCGTCCGTCGGGAGACCATGCCGGGTCGTGCTGGTCGGCTCCGGGTAGACCTTCCGCCACCGGATGCGGATCCCTCCCGTCGGCGCGCATCACGTAGACGCGAGGGCCCTTGCCGCCACGATCCGAGGTGAACGCGATGGACCTGCCGTCGGGGGAGTACGCCGGCTCCCCTTCGTTGGACGGGCTTCGGGTGAGGTTCTCGGGACCGGTACCGTCGGGACGCACCCGGTAGATTTCCGAGTTCCCCGTGCGCGTGGTTGCGAACGCCATCCAGAGACCGTCCGGTGACCACGTGGCATCCGAGCCCTGTCCGGCCGTGATCGGGCGCCCACGGGAGGGCGTCGGCAGGATGCTGTCGGCGGCAGGGCCGAACACGCCATAGACGCGTGCATGCCTTCCCCGGAGCCACGACACGGCGATGCGCTTCCCGTCGTGGGACCAGGCGGCGCCCAGAACCGCATCCGCGGGTGGTGCCGGCGCAGCCGTCGTGTCGCGACCCGGGCTGCGCGCCGGTTCCCCCGGGGAGCATCCCATAACGGCCACGAGCGCGGCGGCCCCCCCGGTGCGTTTCCACCGGCAACGACACATCGACCCTGCCTCCGTCGGTCCCGATCCTGGAAGCCCCGGCCCCCCGAGCCCTCCCCCTCCTTCGTCCTGCACCTTAGGTCACGGCGCCGTCCGGCGCCATGGACGCTCACGCGGCGGAGCTCGAAACGGCACGCCCCCCGCCGGCGGGAGGGCCGGCGGGGGGCGTCCTGGGCTGGTCGGGTCAGGCGACTCAGCCCACGCGCACGTTCGCGATCCTCGCCTGGCCGGAGGTGTCGGTCACATGCAGCGTGATGATGGCACCGCTCTTCAGGGAGCCCAGCACCTTGGTCAGGTCGCTCACGGTACGGACGTGGTGGCCGTTGGCCTCGGTGATCACGTCACCGGAGATGATGCCCGCCTCGGCCGCGGGGCCCATGGGATCCACGTGGACCACCAGCGCTCCCTGCGCGTTCACGCCCGCCTGACGGGCGGCCTCGGAGCCGGGGTTCGCCAGGCCGAGCCCGATACGGCTCGCGTCGGCAGCCGACCGGGTGTGGGCGACCTTCGTCCCGTGGAAGGGCGCCTCGGCGAGCTTCACCTTCACCTGGTGCTCGGATCTGTTGTGGTAGACGGACAGGGTGACCACCTCACCCGGCTGATGCTCGGCCACCAGGCTCTGGAGCTGACCCGGGCCGGCCACGGACTTGCCGTTCAGGCCGACGATGACGTCGCCCTGGTGCAGCTTGCCCTTGGCGGGCGTACCGTCGCTGACGGACTGCACGAGGACGCCGGACACCGACGGCAGATTGTACTTCTCCGCGTCCACCTCCGTCACGCCGGTGACCTCCACACCCAGGCGCGCCCGGTGCACCTCACCGTCGGCGATGAGCTGCTTCGCCACGCTGGCGGCGAGGTCCGCGGGAATCGCGAAGCCGTAGCCCTGGTAGTATCCGTCGTTGCTCTCGATGGCGGAGTTGATGCCCACCACGTTGCCGTGGACGTCCACGAGGGGGCCGCCGGAGTTGCCGGGGTTGATGACCGCATCGGTCTGGATGTAGTTCGAGATCGCGTACGGAGCCAGCGCCTGCCCGTACTTCGGGTTCTGCGACAGGGACTGCTGGATCAGGGGCAGGTTCCGCCCCAGGGCGCTCACGATGCCCGTGGTCACGGTGTAGTTGAGCGACTGGGAGTCGCTGTAGCCCGGGTTGCCCACGGCCATGACCAGCTCGCCCACCTGGAGGCTGTCGCTGCTGCCCCACGAGAGAGTGGGCAGGTTCTTGGCGTTGATCTTCACCACCGCGACGTCCGTGGTCGGGTCACGTCCGATGACCTTCCCCGGAAGGGAGCGGCCGTCGTGGAGCCACACGGTGATCTTGGCGGCGTCGGACACCACGTGGTTGTTTGTCACGATGGTGCCGTTGGGGTTGATGATGAAGCCGGTCCCGCCGGCGTACTCGTAGGACGGCCGCCGCTGCTGCTGTTGCCCCTGGGGGTTCGGGAACCCGAAGAAGCGGAAGAACGGCTCCGGCATCTGCATCTGCTGCCGGCCGGACGACTCGCCGGCGTTCTTCTTGACCTCGATGCGCACCACCGCCGGGGTGACGCGCTTGGCCAGCCCGACGAAGGCCGTCGACAGCTCCGCAGCGGAGAGATCCGCCGCCGCGGTCGTCGAGGTGGCCGCCGCCGGCGCAGCCTGGACGGGGGTCGCCGGAGCGGCCGGCGGGGTCTTGGCCGGGTCCGAGTGGTGCAGCTCCCGGGGGAGCGTCGCCGCGCCGGCGCCCAGCAACGTGGTCAGGACCAGTGGGAGAAGGTGGACCTTCCCCAGCCTGTCGAGCGTCATAGGATACCTCCATCGTTGAGCGGTCGTGCCGCATTGCGTTCCTGTTGGGTGGTCCCTCTGGACCTCGGGACCGCATCAGGCACATCTGCTGCACGATGGGAAGCAACGCTCGTGCCACGAGTTAACTTGTTGCTGTACAAGAATTTGTGATCTATGATGGGGTGGCTGAGATCAGCCATGGTGGCTGATATCGGCCAGCCGAAGCCCCGTTTCGACGGATCTCGGGGGAGATGAGCCATGACCACCAAGCCTTCCACCGGGCTGCGCAGGGCGCTGGCCTACCCGGGGATGGTCCTCGCGGCGACGCTGCTACTGAGCCTCGCCGTCGCAGTGGGCGCGCCGCTCGTGCTGGCGTCGCGCAACCTGTCCCGCCTGTCGCTGGTGAACGGGGAGCTCCTGGCCACGGCCCAGCTGCAGGGGCTCACCCTCCGGCTCCAGGAGTCGATGGTGTCCGACTTCGGCGGGGACGTCACGGCCAACTACCTCATGGTGGGCTCCCTCCGCCAGGCTCTGGATCAGATCAACTCGATGAACCTCCCCCTGGATCCGCAGACGCAGGACCAGCTCGACCGGCTCCGCTCGATCCTGTCGCAGTCGAGCGTGGTACCCGCGTCGATCCTGGCCGCCGGCCTGTCGCTCGTGCGGGACATCGCCGCGTCGCGCTACGGATCGCAGCAGGCGCTCCTTCGCAGCATACGTGCGGATGCCGCCAACGAGCGCCGCCTGGCGGTGTGGAGCATGGTCGTCCTGGTCCTGCTCTCGACCCTGGGGGCCCTGTGGGTACGACGCAGTCTCCTCCGCCCCCTCGGCGAGATGACCGAGCTGCTGGGGCGCGTGGCGGCCGGGAGCACCGAGCCGGTCGCGGAAGAGAAGCACCATCCGCTCATGATCCCCGTCTTCCAGAGCTACAACGGGCTGGTGAAGCGACTCCACGAGCTCGAGGTGGAGCACCAGACCCGCGAGGCGTCGCTGGAGTCGGAGGTGGAGGCCGTCACCGGAGCGCTCCTGGAGCAGCACCGCACGCTGGCGGAAGCCGAGCGCCTTGCCGTGGTGGGGACCACCGCCGCGGGGCTGGCGCACGATCTGCGCAACCCCCTGGCGGGCGTTCTCGTGGGGCTGGGCAACCTGAAGGCGGAGAGCTCGGACGAGGACACCGGGCAGCGCCTGGATCTACTCAGCTCCGAGGTGCGGCGGGTCGTGGACCTGCTGAACGGGTACCTGGCCTCGGCGCGCCACACCCCCGAGCCGGCCCGGCCCACCGACGTGGGCAGGCTGGTCGGCGAGCTGGTGGCGCTCCTGGGCCGGCGGACCGGCGGAGGCGTGGCCCTCAGCGCATCGACCCCCGAGGGGCTCGTCTGCGAGCTGCCCCGCGACCGGGTGCGCCAGGCACTCCTCAATCTGATCCTCAACGGTGTCGAGGCCACGCAGGGCAAGGGCTCCTCGGTGGTGGTGAGCGCCGCACGGGACGGCGAGTGGCTGGAGCTCGCCGTCCAGGACGACGGCCCGGGCTTCCCCGAGGGGTTCAGCGCTGACACCATTCGACCGTTCGCCAGCGCGCGCTCCGGAGGTACCGGACTCGGGCTGGCCACCGTACGCCGCACCGTTCTGGACCTCGGCGGCACCCTGGATCTGTCCAACGCCGACGGCGGCGGCGCCCGGGTGGTGGTGCGCATCCCGTGGAGGGCCAGGGGCCTGTCCGGGTAGTACAGTGGGTCGCGCTCAGGGGGCTCGCGAAGCTCAGGCGAGGAACGACGACGAGTCGTAGCGTCGGCTCCGGCGAGGAGAAGAGACGACGCCTCAGCCCGCGACCCCCCTGAGCCCAACACCATGGAGACATGACTTATTCGATTGTGGGTTGGGGCGGCACGGCCCCATCTTCGTCGTTGGTCCGCCTCGACGTAGCTGCTGCTATGCCTTCGGCGAACCGCATGGAATCTGGGGCCGTGGCGCCCCCAACGCGGCCCGCTGTACTACCCGGACAGGCCCCCAGGTGAGCGACACGCTACTGCTGGTGGAAGACGAGGCGGTCCTGCGCGACGAGCTGGGCAGGCACTTCACGCGCCAGGGGTGGGACCTGCTGCAGGCCTCCACGCTGGCGGAGGCGCGGCCTCTGCTGGCCGAAGGGGGCGCCTCACCGCTGGTGGTGCTCTGCGACATGACGCTTCCCGACGGCAACGCCCTGGATCTGCTGGAGGCGGTGCGCGCCGGGGCGGGCAGCCACGCGGAGTGGATCGTGCTCACCGGATATGGCACCGTGGCCGACTCGGTGAGGGCGCTCAAGCTCGGCGCCTTCGAGTTCCTGGAGAAGCCCTGTCCCCTGGAGCGCCTCGACCTGGTGGTGGCCGGCGCCGCGCGCAGCGCCCGGGCCCAGCGGCGCGTGGCCGAGAGCTCGGCTCGCGACCACGAGCGCTTCGGCCTGGACGCCTTCGTCGGCGACAGCCCCGCTGCGGTGCGCGTACGCGACGAGATCCGGCGTCTGTCCGCCGTGCCCGTGGGTGCCATGGTCATCGGCGGCGAGACCGGTACGGGCAAAGGGCTCGTAGCGCGTATCCTGCACTATACCGGGGCTCGCGGGAACGGGCCTCTCGTGGAGGTGAACTGCGCCGCGCTTCCCGAGGAGCTCATGGAGTCGGAGCTGTTCGGCCACGAGGCCGGCGCGTTCACCGGCGCACGCACCCGACACCGGGGATACCTCGAGCAGGCGCACGGCGGCACGCTCTTCCTGGACGAGATCGGCGAATTGGATGCGCCGCTCCAGGCGAAGCTCCTCAAGGCGCTGGAGGACCGACGCTTCCGGCGCGTGGGCGGCGAGAAGGAGGTGGTGGTCGACGTCCAGGTGTTCGCGGCGAGCAACCGCGACGTGGACGCGCTCGTCTCCCAGGGCCGGCTGCGCGAGGACCTCTTTCACAGGCTGTCCCTGTTCCGCGTGGAGGTACCGCCGCTGCGAGAGCGCCTGGAGGATGTGGAGCCGCTGGTGATGCGCTTCATCGCGGAGTTCAACGCACGCTCGAGCAAGACGGTGCGGGTCGTGCCCGACTCCGTGTGGCGCCGGCTGCGAGGCTACACCTGGCCGGGGAACGTGCGGGAGCTCCGCAACGTCATCGAACGGAGCGTCCTCCTCGCCGACGGCCCAGTGCTTCCGGAGCGCTGGCTCCAGGTTCCGGAAGGCGTGCCCGAGGGCGCGTCGGCACCGGCTCCGCAGGGAGCCGCCCTGCCGCAGGACACCGGTGACAGCGGTGCGGTGCTCGCCGTGCGCCTGGACGGCAGCGAGTCGCTGGACGGCATGGAGGCCCGCATCCTGCGCCACGCGCTCGAGCTGGTGGACTGGAACGTGTCCGCCGCGGCCAGGCTCCTGGGAGTCAGCCGTCAGACGCTACGCTACCGCATCGACAAGCACGGGCTCGGCGAGGAGGCGAAGGCGGACGAAGAGTAGCCCGCGTCGAACGCACGGACGCCCGAGGCCAGCCCCGCAGACCGCTGTATGTCCGCAACTTGACCGGACCCGGTCTCAACGGACGCCGGCAGGCTTCAGCGATTTCCGCTGATCAGCCCTCCAAGGATGTTGGCCCCCAGGCCGGCCACGCCGACCTGCTCGCCCACCTGGCGACCGCCCGCCGAGACGTGCGCGGCCTGCATGATACGGTCCGCCATGCGGGAGAACGGGAGGCTCTGGAGGTACACGTCCCCCGGCCCCGTGAGGGTGGCCAGAAAGAGCCCCTCGCCGCCGAAGAGGGCGTTCTTGAAGCCGCCCACGAACTGGATGTCGTAGTTCACACCCCTGCTGAAGCCCACGATGCAGCCGGTGTCGACGCGCAGCATCTGCCCGGGCATGAGACGCTTCTGGATGAGGGTGCCGCCGGCGTGCACGAACGCGAGTCCGTCGCCCTCGAGGCGCTGGAGGATGAAGCCCTCTCCCCCGAAGAGGCCGACGCCCAGCCTCTTGGTGAAGGCCACCTCGATCTCCACGCCCTGTGCCGCGCACAGGAACGCATCCTTCTGGCAGATGAACTGGCCGTTGAACGCGCGCAGGTCGATGGGGACGATCTTCCCGGGATACGGCGCCGCGAACGCCACCTTGCCCTGCCCTCCCCCACCACCGCCGCGATAGGTGAAGTTCGTGATGAAGAAGGACGCACCCGTGATCATGCGCTTGAAGCCCTTGAAGACGCCGCCGCCGGTGCCCGTCTGCATCTCGATGCCGTCCTCCATGTACGTCATGGCGCCGGCCTCGGCACGCACGGCCTCACCCGGATCCAGCGAGATCTCCACGAGCTGCATGTCGTCGCCGATGATCTCGTAGTCGATCACGTCAGCCATCGATCTGCTCCTTGTCCTTGGGTGCGGCCAGAAGTCGTTCCGTGAAGTCCTGCCGGTCCTCCATGAGCTGGAGGCGTGCGTTCATGGTCTCGACGAGCTCCCGCATCTGATGGACCTCCATCTCGACGCCGGATTGCTTGTCCCGGGCGTAGAGCTCCATGAGGCTCCCGAGCTTCTTGGCGAGGGGGCGGAGCACCAGCACGCCGCCTGTGGTCACGATGAGCACCACCCCCACGACCATCGGGGCGATGTTTCCCCAGTCCACGACCATGGATCGGATCTCCACGCGAAGGTTGACGGTCACGGCGTCAGCGGTCGGCGCGCTCCCCTACCCTTCCAAGGTCGGGATCGGCGTCGCCGCAGGCAATTATCATGCGCCGGGGGACTTCTCGCCGGGTTGTGGCGGATCCTCCGGGGGCGTCTCGGCAGCGCCCGCCGCCGGACTCCCCGGAAGGCGCGGCTCGTCTCTCCTGCCGGACACGAGCTTCTCCGTGAAGTCCTGGCGCTCCTCCAGGAGCCGCACCCGCTCCTCCAGCGCCTCGATGCGCTCCCGGCCCGCATCGCCGACCGCACGGTGCAGATCCCGGTCCCGATCGCTGGAGCGGCTCCGGGCGAACTCCCCGGCCGCCCTCGCGATGGGCTTGATCACGATGGCGATGGCCACCGCGAGGATGAGGATGTCGAAGGGACCGTACATGAACATGGCTTCCGTCCGGCGGGAGAAGGAGCGACGTCCCGGTGCACTCTACGGAACCGAGGCATCGGAAGTTCAATCCGCGAGGCGATCCGCGTCCAGCCCGAGGAAGTCCACCCCCTAGCACGGACGCTCGGGACCCCGCGACGGGCCACCCGCGACCGCCGCGGAGCTCCGTGTCCGCGCGATATCCGTTGGAGGTCCGGAGCTACTCCAGGACGTGGATGCGCCGCTCGGCGCACATGTCCTTGAGGATCTGCGGCCACACCGTCACCGACACCTCGCCCAGGTGCGCCTTCTTCAGGAGCGCCATGTACGTGCGCGCCTGGCCGATGCCGCCGCCGACGCTCAAGGGCAGCTCGCCACTCACGATGCCCTGGTGGTAGGGGTACTTGAGGAAGTCGAGCTGGCCGGACATCTCCAGCTGCTTCTTCAGGGATTCGCCGTCCACGCGGATCCCCATGGAGCTGAGCTCATGACGCCGGCGGGTGACGGGGTTCCACACCAGGATGTCGCCGTTGAGCCCGTGCATGGGCCGGCCGTCCTTCGACACCGTCTCGGTGACCCAGTCGTCGTAGTCGGCGGCGCGCATCTCGTGGGGATAGCCGTCGGCCAGCGGCCAGCCGATCCCGTAGATGAAGATCCCCGGATACTCCTGGAGGATCGCCGTCTCACGCTGCTTGCGTGGCATGTCCGGGAAGCGCTCGAGGATCTCCTCGGCGTGCAGGAAGGTGAGCTCGTCGGGGAGGTCCGGGTACTTCTTCGTGCGCAGCTTCGGGAAGAGCTCGATCACGTGGGTCTCGGCACCCTTGATCACCTTCCAGAGCTTCTTCACCACGTCGGTGAGGAAGTCGAGGTTCCGCTCCTTGGCGGTGATGACCCGCTCCCAGTCCCACTGGTCCACGTACGCGCTGTGGTCGTGGTCGAGGAAGTAGTCCTTGCGCACCGCTCTCATGTCGGTGACGATGCCCTGGCCGGGCTTCATGCCGAACTGCTTGAGCGCCATGCGCTTCCACTTGGTGGCCGCCTGCACCACCTGCGCGTCGATGGGGTGCTTGTTGTGGTCGTTGTTGATGTGGAACTCGATGGGGGTGCGCGAGCCGTCCCGGTCCAGAAAGTCGTTCACCCCGCTCTCGCGGTCCACGATGAGCGGCACGGTGACCCGCAGGAGACCCAGCTCACGGCCGAGGCCCGCCTCGATGTAGTCCTTCGCCGCGAACAGAGCCTCCTGGGTCTCCCGGGGGTTCAGCAGCGAGGTGTAGTCCGTCGGCAGGACCTTCTCGAGGTCCGCATAGTCGCCGATGCCCGGACCGGCGAGGTCCGCCTTCTTGTCCAGCTTTGGCATGGAATCCCGTCCTTTCGCCACAGGTAGGTGCGAGCCCCATCCCGACGGACTTCACGACGACGGCACGAGGCCCCGGCGCGCGGGCGGGCAGGACGGAGAGGCGGTCCCGCGCAGATGCCTTGCACGGTGTCTCCGGGTTTCGTCGCGTGCTGCCGCGACCCGGGAGACACGCCACTAGAGGATGGCGGCGGCGAGACCGGGGTTCAAGGGGGACGGTGCCGGCCACCACGACGGCATTTCCGGAGCCACGGCGCCTGCCGCTCTCGCGGCGTCAGCGATCCTTCCCGCCCGGCGCTCCTCCGAAGTGCTTGTCGAAGAACGCCACCGTTGCGGAGTCCGCCTTCATCCAGCTCGCGTGCCGGAGGAAGTCGTGGATCTCGTCGGGGATCACCATCTCCTCGAAGGGCACTCCGTGGGCCCTCAGGCGCTGCACCAGGTCCACCGTCTGGTGGAAGCGCACGTTGCGGTCGTCGTCCCCCTGGATGAGGAGCACCGGGGAACGCCAGCTGTCCACCCAGGCCACCGGGGAGGACTTCCAGGCGATGTCCGCGCGCCGCTGGAGCTCCGCCGGGGAGACCTCGTAGCGCCACTCGCCCTCGCCCAGGCGACCGCCGGCGTCGCTGGTCCAGTCGTGCACCCCGTGCATGTCCACCCCCGCGGCGAAGAGGTCGGAGTCGCGGCCGAGGCCGAGCGCGGTGAGGTAGCCGCCGTACGAGCCGCCCCAGAGGCCGATGCGCGAGGCGTCCACCTGCGGCAGCGCCGCCAGGTACTCCCCCGCCGCCTTGATGTCGCGGTACTCCGACGCGCCCCTCATGCCGGCGTCGTCGGGATGGTGGAAGTCGTGGCCGTAGCCGATCCCCAGCCGGTAGTTCACCGAGAGCACGATGTACCCGCGGCTGGCCATGAACTGGTTCACGGCGTAGGCGTTCGAGTAGTAGTACGAGTAGTGCCAACCCAGGAGCATCTGCCGGGGCGGCCCCCCGTGGATGAAGATCACCGCGGGCCGCTTGCCTCCTCGCACGAGCCCCGCCCCGGCTCCCGCCCGCGGCTCGAAGACGTCCGCGTGGACCTCCACGCCGTCCGCCGCATGGAAGGTCACGGCCGTGGGCACCACCAGCGCGTCGGTGGGGAAGTCCGCCGGCACCCGGTCCTGCCCGAGGGTGATCTCCCGCCCACCGCCGTTGGCCGGACGCACGTGCGGGAGGGGAGGCCGGCGCGCACCTCCGCCCAGGTACGCCAGCCAGGCGCCGTCGGCGGTCACCACCGGAGTCCATTCGATGCCTGTCCCCGGGGTGACGTCCTGGAATCCCGCACCGTCCACGCCTACGCGGAAGATGTGGCGGCGCTCGATGTCGTGGGCGCCGTCTCCCATGTTGCCGGCCCAGGTGAGGTAGCGGCCGTCCGGGGACATGGAGATGTACTCGGCCATGCCGTCGTGGGGCGTGAGGAGCTTCGCCTCCCCTCCGGCCACGGGCACCGAGTACAGGTGCGCCCAGCCGTCCATGTCGGCCAGGAAGGTGAGTCGGTCCCCGGCGCCCCAGTGCAGGTTGGCCCGCCCCTGCGTGGTGGGATACGAGCCGCGCAACGTGTTGGGGCTCTGCCAGACCACCCTTCCCTGCCCCGTGTGGCTGTCCGCCACGCGGATCTCCCAGGGGCGGGGCGTCGGCGTGAGCCACGGATCGGGTGCGCCGCCGGCTCCGGGGAGCCGCACGAACGCGATCCGCGCGCCGTCGGGGGACCACACGGGCATGAAGTCCCGTTCCGTGGACGGGTTCAGGTAGAGCAGCTCGTGCAGCGAGTCGGTGTAGATGCCGATGAAAGAGTGGTCGCCCCTGGCGCTCATGAAGGCGAGCCTGTGGCCGTCCGGCGCCCAGGTGGGATCCTGGTTGCGTCCCTTGTCGAAGAAGAGCCGCGCGGCGCCGGAGCCGTCCAGCCCCACCGTCCAGATCTCGCCCCCCCGCACGAAGGCCACCAGGCCGGTGGACGACACCGCCGGACCGTCACCGTCGGCCAGGAGCTTCGGCTCGCCCCCCGCGAAGGGTACCGCGAAGATCTGGATCTTGCGCTCCAGCACGGTCCCCATGGGATCGGGCTCCAACTCGCCCTTCCAGTTGGATCCGTGGTCGCCCCCCCGCACGTACACCACCGTCCCGCCGTCGGGCGAGAAGTGGAGCTGCGTGAGCTCCTGGCCGTCGTCCTCGGTGTAGTCGGTGAGCCGGCGCGCCTTCCAGTCGGGGGCCTCGGCTCCGTAGATGTTGCGCACACCCTTCTCGTCGAACACCCAGGCGATGCGGGCGCCGGACGGGGCGGCCACGAGCTCCGTGGGATACGGATAGCTGTGGACCTGAGCCAGGGTGAACGGCGCTTGAGCACCTGCTGATGCGGGCGCCGCGAGGGCGGCGGCGAGGGCGGCGGCGAGGGCGGCGATGGCAAGGCAGAGGCGGGCGGCGGGCCGTGGCATTGGTGCGTGCTCCTGTGGGGATGTGCGCGCCAATATGCGGGGGCGGCCCGGGTCGGGCCACCCGAGCCGGAGCCGCGGGACGTGCGGATGCGGCGCACGATCCGCATGACGGCCGGCGCCGGGTCGTCACCACTCCGGGAGGAGCTTCGTCCCGCCCGCTACGGCTTACCGGACCGCGCTCTGCCCCGGGACGGCGAAGTCCACGCCGTCCGCCTTCAGCCGCTGCTCGAGGCGCATCAGGCCCCGGTGGAGACACACCTTCACGGTGCCCTCCGCCCTGCGGATCGCCTGAGCGGTCTCCGCGGTGGACAGCCCACCCACGACACGGAGCAGCACCACCCGTGCCTGAAGCTCCGGCAACGCCGCGATCTCGCTCCGCAGCAACCACCTGAGCTGCTCCGCTTCCAGCGTGGTGGGGCTCTCCCGCACGGAGTCCATCCCACCCGACGGCGACCAGCGGGACATCAAGCGCCGCCTGCGCGCGGCGGTGTGCTCCCGGGTGCGGGCCACGTTGAACAGGATGCGGTGGAGCCAGGGACCGACGTCGTCACCGTCCGGCACCTCCTTCTGGCGCAACGCCACCATCCAGACCTCCTGCAGGAGGTCCTCACCCTCGTCGGGGCTGACGCACAGCGTGCGTGCCACGGGCAGGAGCTTCGGCGCGAACTCGCCGATCCAGCCAGAGAGGCGAGCTACGGCGGGACTTCTTGGAAGCGGATGATCCGGGGACGGCCGACCCGGCGGTCCATCGCTACCTCCGCCGGGTGATGCCCCATGGCTTGGGAGATCGCCTACCTCTGTAGTGGCCCGAATGGCCATGCGCGTCCCTCCTCGGGACTCCTTCGAGCAGGTGCGTCGTGCGTGTCCACGGACGCGTCGTCCTGTATACGTGATCAGTCACCCGTCCCTTACAGCAGCCGCTCACGACGTGTAAACCGATTACCACGTTCGCGGCATTTCTCGAATGAGGTACGCGCGGGCAGGTGCCTGTCAAGCGGATCGTAGAGGGGGGCACCCCGCGACCCAAACCCGAAAGGGACTGCCCGCACCTCCCGTCCGGGGCGTGGAGGAGCTCCGGTCCATCTGCGCCTCCGCCGCTGTGGGTCGAGCGTCGAGGCCCGACGGCACCCAGTTGCCGTAGCGTGAAGGAGGAGGAGCACCGTCGCCCGTTCGTGGTTGAGACGTTCCGTCCCCCGGTTCGGTCCCCCTTCAGTGCTTCGCGGCGCCGGCCTCGTTATGCCCGGGACGCGGCGTCACGGCGACGAGCTCGTCGTGGAACGCCTTCCACTGCGCTCCATTCAGCGTGGCCACCGCCGCCCGGAATCCGTTGCGGGGCGTGTCGGCCATGGCCGCACGGGCGAAGACGTTGAGATCGTCACGCCAGTCGGGCACCTGGGAAAGTACCTCCGCGGCACGGACGGGATCCGCCACCAGCCTCCGGCACAGCGTGGCCCCCAGGCCGGTGGCGGAGGCCGGCGGCATGGCCACCGGCGGCGGGGCGGCGAACTCGGCCTCCTCGTGCTTCATGACCGTGGGAACCGCCACCTTGTTGGGGGTGTGAACGCCCTTTGACAGGTGATAGCGCGCGTCGAGGGTCGCCATCTCCGCATCCGGGTCGTCGTCGTGGTCGAACTTCCCGAGCGACTGGACGTAGTGCGCCAGGGCGAAGCGGTCCTCGGGCGAGAGCGTGCCGAACGCCCCCATCCCCGTCCCCTTCACGCCTTCGGTTATGGTGACGAAGATGTCGGCGAGGTTGTAGCCGCGGGTCCATCCCTTCGGGCTCGTGAAGTTCCGGGGAGGAGGCTTCAGCGCCACCGCCGCAGGACCGTCGCCCTTGCCGTTCGCGCCGTGACACGCCGTGCAGGCGGCGAACAGCTGCTTGCCGTGAGCGAGGACCGCAGGCGTCACGGCGAACATCTTATGAAGGTCCACCCCCGGCTTGGTCTTCCCCACCACCGTCTTGAACACAGTGGGGTCCGGATGCGTCGTCCTGGTCGCCTCCCGGTACGACATCCGGTGCGTGGCGTGCCCCTGCATGAGCCAGGCTCCAACGAGGATGGCGAGGCCGAGAGCCACCACGGCACCGCCCGCCACCGCGACGACCTTCTTGGTATCCTCCGACATTCCCGACTCCTTCATTGCAGGTGGAAGTCGAGGCCGGCCTTCAGGAAGGGATCACCCGTCGGCATGTCGTCACCCATGCGCAACGCGCGCCCAAGCACCAGGAGCCCTGCCGAGACGAAGAAGGCGGCGAAGGAGAGCTCGGGCCACCCCAGGTGAAGCCCCGATCCCTGGGTCGGCGAGATCAGCCAGAAGACGTCGACGAACTCCATGAAGATCACCCACGTCGCCACCCACCGGAGACGCGTCCGGCTCTTCTTGTTCTCCCGCGTCATCAGTGCCAGGAAGGGCACGAAAAAGTGGCCGATGCCGAGCAGGATGAAGACGTACTCCATGGCGCCGGACGTCCGCTGGACGAACCAGAAGACTTCCTCTGGGAGATCGGCGTACCACTGGAGCAGGTACTGCGAGAACGCGATGTACGCCCAGAAGATCGTGAACCCGAAGAGGAGCCCGCCGAGGTTGTAGATGTGATCCCCCGTGATGCCGGGCAGGCGCCCGCGGTCCTCGAGGTGGAGGATAGCCAGCAGCACGGCAGCCAGGGCGGTCGTGACGGCTCCCGCGAAGAGGTAGACACCGAAGATGTCGCTGTACCACGACGCCTCCAGGCTGGAGACCCAGTCGAAGGCGAAGTTCGTGATGGTGAGCGCCAGGAGGACCATGAACACCGGCGAGAAGCGCCGGAGCCGGACGGTGATGTTGGGGTTCTTCGTCACGTCCTGATGAACGGAGCCCCGCACCAGAACCACGTAAGAGAGCACCCACACGGCGAGACAGACGACCAACCGGATGATGAAGAACGGTCGGTTGAGCCAGTGTTCCTTGAGCACCAGCGGGGTGATCGAGGCGGCGTTCGGCTGGGTCCACGAAAAGACCACGGGCAGCGAGAACAACGCGATGGCGGCTACCGGCACGATCCAGGGGGTCAGCGCGGCGACGCGCTCGGCGCTCCGTCGCAACGGAACGCTCCACATCGCACCCGTGACGTGCTGCAGGGCTACGAGGAAGAGCGCGCCCAGCGAGAGGCACACCATGAAGACGAGCCAAATGAGCCAGTTGACCCAGAAGCGGTGTGGTCCCGCCACGAACCAGGTGGCCACGACGCCACCGCCGCCCAGCGCACCCAACACCCACAGGCCCCGACGCACGGTCCAGCCGGAGGCGGAGGCTCGATGCCCATGCGAGCGGGACTGGGCCTTCGCCTCGTTCCCGAGCTGCGGGGATGCTGAGCTCATGCTCTCGGAAGCCGCGCTCATTTCACGTCCCTCGCGGGTGCGTCTTGCGAGCGTTGCAGGGCTCTGACGTATCGGATGATTGCCCAACGGTCGTGGGGCGAGATGTCCGCAGCGTATGCGGGCATAGTGGCGAATCCCTTCGAGATCACCCAATACAGGAAGCCGTCCGTGGCTTGGCGGATGGTGGTGGACTGGAGGTTGGCCGGCTGCGCCTGGTAGGTGCTGTCGAGCCATGCCTTACCGGTGCCCAGCCTGTCGTGGCAGACGGCGCAGTGGATGTCGAACTGCTGTCGGCCACGCTCCAGAACCGGAGCCGTCACGGGAAGCGGATTGACGAGGTCCTTGCCGCCCTGATCCGCATTCTTCGCGAGGATGGGCATGAAGGCACGGGGCACGGTGCCCACCGGCGGAAGCTGCATGCCGCGTCCGCTTGCGAAGAAGGTGTCCGGCTCCTGGGCGTCGAGCCTGGGCTGGTTCTCCATCTCGACCATGGGCCTGACCGTGGGAAAGGTCCGGATGAGCCAGGCCGTACCGAACCCCGCCACCACGCACGCCACCCCGATCTGGACGACGGTCTTGGCCCACCACGCGAGGCCCGTCTTCTTGAAGTGTCGCTCCGGCACCGACTCGATGGCTCCGCCCCCCACCGCCTCGAGCGCGGCGATGGCGGCCGCGGCATCCAGCCCGCCGTCGTCCGGCCGAATCATCAGCGCGAACCTGTCGCGGGTGATCTCGTCGATGGCCTTGCTGCGGAGCACGGGGTGGCCGAAGAACGGCAGTCGGTTGAAGACGAAGAGCATCCCGAGAGCCGCGGTGAACGTCCCCGCGAAGATGGTGGCTTCCAGCATGGGCGGCACCCAGGCCGGCCAACCGTTGTAGGCCTTGCCGGCGGTGAGGAGCGGGTAGCTCACCGTGCTGGTCCACCACTCGAAGAGGAACATCGAGACGGCGCCCAGAGAGCCCAGGATGAAGACCAGGACCCCGAGCTTCGACTTCGGGATGTCCAGAGCTTCGTCGATGCCGTGTACCGCGTAGGGTGTGTACGCCTCGAGGTTGGTGAAGCCTCGCTTCTTCACCTCGGGGATGGCCTTCAGGAGCGCATCGGCGCTGGGGAAGAGCGCGAGAACACCGAAGAGGGCCTCAGGCATGCTCGGCCTCCAACCCTCCGACAGGCTGCGACGGGGGCGGGTTGTAGCGCGCGATGTCGGACTTGACCTCCCAGCCAGCGATGATGGGCATCTTCCGCAGGAAGAGCAGGAGCAGCGTCAGGAAGATGCCCACCGAGCCGAAGAGGATGGCGAAGTCGATGGGGGTGGGCAGGTAGACGCCCCACGAGGAGGGAAGGTAGTCGCGGTGCAGCGAGAGGATGATGATGGTGTACCGCTCGAGCCACATCCCCAGCGTCACACCCCCGGAGACCAGCACCATGATGGGTACCGAGCGGCGGAACCGCGGCACCCAGAGGAGTTGGGGCAGGATGCAGTTGAAGAAGATGGTCAACGTCCCCGCCCACCATTGGTCGCCGAAGACGTAGTTCGCGAAGATGTACCGGACGAACGTGTTGGCGCTGAACCAGGCGGTGAAGCCTTCCATCAGGTAGGCGTACGCCATCAGGCACGAGAGGAACAGGACCGTCTTGTTGAGGAGGTCCATGTGCCGCTCGGTGATGTAGCTCTTCAGGTTGAGCGGAGTCCGGATGAACGCGAAGACCAGGACGACGCCGGCGAATCCGGAGAATGCGGCACCTACGACGAAGTAGGGCGGGAAGATGGTCATATGCCATCCGGGCACCATGGACGACGCGAAGTCCGTGGACACGATGCTGTGCACGCTGAGGGCCAGCGTCGTGGTTAGCCCCGCCAGGAGCAGGTATGCCTTCTCGTAGTGGATCCACTGACGCGCGTTGCCCACCCATCCCAGGCTCAGGATGCGGAAGACCGCCCCCTTCACCTTGTTCTTCACCCGGGAGCGCATGGTCGCGAAGTCGGGGATGAGCCCCAGGTACCAGAACATCACCGACACGCTGAAGTACGTGAAGACGGCAAGGACGTCCCAGATCAACGGTGAGCGAAAGTTGATCCACAGGTGCCGCTCGTTCGGATACGGGAAGAGCCAGTGGGGCATCCACGGCCGGCCGATGTGCACCGCAGGGAACATCATGGCGCACACGAAGGCGAAGACGGTCACCGCCTCGGCGGTTCGGCTGATGGCGTTGCGCCATTTCTGCCGGAACAACAGGAGGATGACCGAGATGAGCGTCCCGGCGTGCCCGATGCCCACCCAGAACACGAAGTTGATGATGAGGAAGCCCCACACCACGGGGATGTCGTTGCCCATGGTGCCGATGCCGGTGGAGACCATGTAGCCGATGGCGGTGAAGCCCATCAGCGCCATGAGGCTCGTGACCACCAGGGAGACGTACCACGACCTCGGCGGCTTCGCCTCGCTGAGGTACCGAATGTCGTCGTCCAGCTTGCCGAGGGTGGCGTCACCCGCGACCAGCGGCTCCACGCGCAGAGCCTCGGGAAGGTCCTCCGAGGAGCTGACCGACCGGCCGTCCCTTGGGCTGCGCTTGCGGGTGTGCGCGGGCGAGAGGGGGGGCTCGGTGGTCTTAGACATGGCGCTTCTTTCCGGGCGTTTCCGGTGGGTTCTTCAGCTCCGTCATATAGGTAACGGCCGGACGGGTACCCAGATCCTGGAGGACCTTGTAGCCCCGGTTGCTCCGGGAGAGCTGCGAGACACGGCTGTTGGGATCCTTCAGGTCGCCGAAGACGATGGCTTCGGCAGGGCATGCCACGGCGCACGCGGGTCGGATCTCGCCGTCCCGAAGCGGGCGGTCCTCGTCCTTGGCTACCTGCACTCCGTTGCGGATGCGCTGGACGCAGAACGTGCACTTCTCCATCACACCGCGGGGACGGACGGTGACCTCGGGGTTGAACGCGAGGTCAAGGGGATCCGTGATGGTGCTCGTGTAGTCGAAGAAGTTGAAGCGACGCACGATGTACGGGCAGTTGGCGGAACAGTACCGGACCCCGACACAGCGATTGTAGACCTGTTCGTTCAGGCCGTCCTTGCTGTGCACCGTGGCACCTACCGGACAGACGGGCTCGCAGGGCGCATCGTCGCACTGCTGGCAGAGCATCAGCGCGTGGGCGACCTGCGGATTATCCGTAGGACCCGCATAGTAGACGTCGCTGCGGATCCAGTGCATGATCCTGCCACGCGCCACCTGCTCCGGACCCACCACCGGGATGTTGTTCTCGGACTGGCACGCGATCTGGCAGCCACCGCATCCCAGACAGGCGGACAGGTCGATGGCCATACCCCATTTGTGGTCCCCCCACTTCACGTTCGGATTGAGGGTGGGCAGACTCCTGTCGGGCTTGGGCGGCTTCGCGTTCTTCGCGTAGTCGGCCAGGGACCACACCGGCGCGATGTCGCGGCCGTGTGTCGAGAACTCGGTCTGTGAGCGCACCAGCGGCTGATTCCCGGAGGCACGGCTGAGCGACGCCTCCAGGTGCAGGAAGGGCGGCATCCCATCGTCCGCCACCAGCGGAAACACATTCGTGCCGCGTCCTCCCGAGACGCTTCCCTCCCGTCCGTGGCCGAGCGCCGCGAAGGCCGTCCCCGTCGCCTGGCCGGGCTGCACCAGGACCGGAAGCGTGACGCTCCGGGTGCCCACCGTCACCGAGACCAGATCCCCGTCCGAGAGCCGGCGCTCATGGGCGTCGTCCACCGCGATGGACAGGTAGTTCCCCCAGGAAACCTTGGTGATGGGCTCCGGAAGCTCCTGCAGCCACCCGATATTGGCGTAACGGCCGTCCCACATCCGGAGATCGGGCTCCAGAAGCAATTCCACGCCTGCTCCGGGAGCCCCACCATAAGCGCTCTTCTCGGCGGCTCTCGCGACGGCCTCGTGCTTACCGCCTGCCTTCCCGGCCGCCCCGGCAACGGCGTGCACGTCGAGCCGCCGCGACCGCCGCCGCTTCACCTCCCGATGCAGAACCCCGTCGTGGACCGCCGAGGTCCAGAACTGCTCGAAGGTCGCCAACGTCCCCGCCGGATAGACTTCGCGTTGCCACCGCGCCATCAGGTAGGTGCGGTAATCCGCCTCACCCGCTGCAGCGCCTCCCACCCGTCCGTCCACGGGAGCACCCAGGGCGCCTGCCCACGCCAGGAGGATCTCTTCCGCCTGGCGTGTGTCGTAGAGTGGCCGGATCAGCGGCTGCTGCAGGCTGAGGAGGTCCGTGGACGCCTCGTAGTCGTTCCAGCTCTCCAGCCAGTGATTGACCGGCAGAACCACCTTGCATGCGCGTGCGGTCTCGTTCTCCGAGAGGACGAGAGAAACGCTCAGCGGTACGCGGGCCAGCGCCTCGCGGAACGCCTTCGCGTCGGGGAGCGCGTACAGCGGGTTCGTCTGCCAAAAGATTGCTGCCGCGTATCCGCCGGAAGCGACCTCACGGGTGAGCGCCGCCATCTCCGACGGTGTGGCCAGCGGCGGCGCATCCGCAGAGAAAGACGTCTCCACGGTACGGCCTTCCGCACCCAACATCGTGTTGATGAGCGTGGCTGCGACATGGGCCTCAGGCGGAAGCGAAGGACCCGTGAGGACGAGACTGTCCCCACGCGCCTCAGCGAGATCCCGGACAAGGGAAGCCACCGTAGCGCGGTCGAGGCCATAGCGATGGGAGACGCCGCCGAGGGTGAAGCGATCCAGCGCCTCGGCCGCGAAGCCCTCCGGATAGGGCACCCCGTGCTCCTCGTGGAGAGCCCGGGCCACGGCGAAGGCGAGGTGAGTCGCGCCGGAGGGCTTCATGGGAACCCGCACGTCGGCCTTGCTGCCCGTCACGCTCATGCGACTCTCGAAGCAGTAGAGTCGGCTCATGGCGTCGCTGGGCTTCGCCGGCTTCCGGTTTCGTGTGAAGCCGGCAATGGCCTCGACGGCGTTCTCCATCGTTCCCAGGAAGTCCGCTTCCAGCGCCGCGACCACCTTTGCCTTCTCCAGGTGATAGCGAGGCGCCCGGTCGTGTCCGTACAAGGCTCTCGAAGCGGCTCTGTCCGTCAGGGACAGGGCCGGCTCCCATGCGACGTGCTTCAGGCCCGGGAGCGCTTTCTGCAGCTTCGCGATCACGGTCCGGCTGGTGGGGGAGACCACGGCCGGGGTGAGAAGGAGAACGGACTCGTTGCCCTTCGCCGCCTTGCTCAACGCGTCGGTGACGCGGGCCTCGGCTTCCTTCCAGGTGGCCAGACGGCCTTCGACGACGGGTTGCCGGAGCCGGTCGGGGTTGTACAGGCCGATGATCTCGGCCTGAGCCCGCAGCGAGGTCTTCCCGTTGAAGAACGGGTGCTCGTCGTTCCCGTCGATATGGATGGGACGCCCCTCGCGAGCTTTCACCAGAACGCCGTAGGGGATCTGGCCCTCCTGATAGGTGCTGGCGTAGTAGTCGGCCACCCCCGGAATGACGTCCGTCGGCTTCTTCGTGTAGGGGACGATCGTGTCCGCCGGCGGGCTCTCGCACGCACTGGTGGCGGCCAGCGCGGCGGATGCGGCCGCCAGGGTCAGGAAGCGGCGTCGCGATACGGGTTCCGCCTCGGAAGGCGGTTCGACGGGCTCGAAGGCGTCCGGCGGGAACTCGTTGCGTCTGTCGCTGTGCCTATCCATGGCGCTTCACCGAATGCGGGGCAGGTTCCACGCGGCGAGACGGCATCCTGTGAGTGCGGGCGGCGTCGCGCCCATTCCTGACGAGCCGCGGTGCGCGCAGCAGCGTGGTAACGGAGCGGAGGCGCTCGAAGAAGAAGCCGTTCAGTAGAATGCCCACGAGTGCCACACCCAGCGCGAGCAGCCCCCGCCGACGCGTCACCTTCATGCGCGACTCCTCCTCCATTCCCCTCATCGATGACATGCCGTGCAATCCGTCGGCCCCTTCTCGATGGGAGAGTCCGGGGGCAGGTAGCGGCGGGGGTCCCGGTGGCAATCCAGACAGCTTCCCATACGCAGGTCCATGACCCGTCTCACCACGTCCATGCTCTTGACGTCGCCGTGGCACGTCTCGCACTGGATGCCGGCGTGCACGTGGGCGCGGTGGTCGAAGAAGACGTAACCGGGAAGGTGATAGACCCGCTTCCACTTCATGGGAGCGTCAGTCTTCAACCGCGCGATGACCGCCTGCTTGATATAGTCGCTGTCGGCCATCGTGATGGACCGATGGCAGTTCATGCAGGTCTGGACGGCGGGGATCGTGGCGTCCCGACTACGGTCCGCGTTCGTGTGGCAGTACTGGCACGGAATGCGGTTCGCGCCGGCGTGCACCTGGTGGGAAAACGGGATCGGCTGCTGGGGAGCGTACCCGATGGCGTACCGTGCGGGCTCCACCGTCCTCCCGACGATGAGCATCGTCGTGAAGACGGCCAGCACACCTAGTGGAACTACGATATATAGAAACCGATCGCGCGGATGCACTTCAGCCTCACGTGGGCAGCTGTTGGCAGTTGTGCGGGAGAGCTCCCCGCCGGATTCGTCAGGCAATCGTCGTACCAAGACGCAGGTACGGCCGTAACTCATTGGGGCACATCATGTTGTGAGCTATGGACAGCGGCACGTGTCCGCACCGCATGGGGATATGCCCCAACCTGCTCGCCCCACAGCGTGCGGGGTGGGGCTTATTCCCCATCCTTCGACTGCCGCACATGAAGGTGCCTTCATCCGGGGTTCACCGGCCCTTCACGGTGAGCCCCTTATGCCTGGTGTCGAAGACATGAGCGCGGCGTGGCGGTGACCCTGCCGGGCGTCGGCTCGGACGTGACGACGGGGCTCGGGCATCACCCCGGTGAGCACCGGAGGAACCAATGGCAGGAAGTGGAAGAAGCCGCAGCACGCTCGACCCTGAACGCCATCCGGGCCGAAATCGACCGCACCTTCGGCGCATGACCTCGATCCTCCGCGCGGTGGCGGCGGGTCTGACCCTGCTCTCGGCAGTCGTGGCGTGCGACGCGCTGCCGCCCGCGGTGAAGGACCAGGGACGTGCCCGTCGTGTGTCCGACCTGGGCATCGAGCGCTTCGACAGCTCCGGCGCCTACCGGCTGGCGGGCGTGAGCGCGACGCGGACCATCGAGGTGCAGCCGCTGAAGCGCGGGGAGCTGGAAGGCGACACGCTGGGCGCGGGCTACCACGCGTTCCGCATGCGCTGTCAGGCGTGCCACGAGCTGCCCTCGCCTTCGGCCCATCCCGCCTCTCTCTGGGAGGGTGTCGTGGGCCGGATGCGGACGAACGCCTTGAACGCCGGCTTGATGCCCATGACGCAGGACGAGGAGGCGAAGGTGGTGAGCTTCCTGCAGAAGCACGCCGGCAGCGGACCGTGACGACAGGGAGGGCACGGACCCCCCGCGCCCTCCCCGGATCATCCCCCCATGGCCGGCTTCCCGGCCGTGTCCTGGCTCAGCGACCTCCCCCCAGCCCATGGACGTAGGCGGCTACCGCGCACACCTGTTCGGCACTGAGCTGGGCCCCGCCCATGGCCGGCATGGGAGCCGGGTGCTTCTTCGGGTGCGGCACCCCCGTGCGCACCAGCCCCGCGATGGCGGCATACGAGCCGTCGATGTCCAGCCAGGTGGTGTCGGCGAGGTTCGGCGCCAACGCCGTGCCGTGTGCGTTGCTCCCGTGGCATGCGTAGCAGTTGCCGCTTCCCGTGAAGACCCGATGACCGAGATCCACCAGCGCCTGGGTGATCTTGGGGCACTCCGGAGCGGCGGCCGCCGTCGCACCCACCATGGGTGTGGGCGCGGTGTCGGCGGGCTGCCCCGTCATGCTCCCCATCGTCCCTCCCATCATGCCGCGACCTCCCATCATGCCGGTACGTGCAGTGGGGGAGGGAGCGGGTTGGGGAGGCGACTCCGTCTGTCCGGAGGGTGGTTGCGCCGGCTGTGCGGACCGTTGCTGGGCAGCCTCGGCGGAGGATGGCTGTGCGGGCTCGCCGGCGGGTTCCTGCGCCGGCGCGGCCGCGGTGCCGGCGGTTGCCGTGCTACCCTGGGTCGCCGCCGCGGCAGATGAGCTCGGGGCCCTCCCGGCGCACCCCGCAAATGCGACCAGGAGTGCGGCGACGGCGAGCGCGTAGACCGTTGATCTCGTCTTCATGATCCCTCCTCCGCGCCGTGGTGGAGCGAATGGCGCCATGGCCGTCGGGCGGTCCGGGCGGCCATCTTTGGCGGCACGAAGCGCCTGAGCCCATGGATACCACCCGACGGACCGGAGGTGCCCGGATCACCATGGATGGAGTCCCGAACGCCGTGCCGACCTCCTGGAGCCACCGACTGTTCCGGTGGGCCGTCATCCTGAAGGGGATCGACGGCCTGCTGGAGGTCGGCGGCGGCGTGCTGCTGTTCCTCCTCGGGCCCCACAGGGTCACCGGCCTCGTGGCGTTTCTGACCCAGCACGAGCTCGCCGAGGACCCGGGAGACCTCGTGGCGGGATTCCTCGTGCGCCATACGCGTCATCTCGGTCTCGCTACGGTGCATTTCGCCGCAGTGTATCTGCTTGCGCACGGGATCACCAAGGTGGGACTCGTTGCGGGGCTGCTGCGGGAGCGACGCGGAGTCTTTCCCGTGGCCCTCGGGTTCCTGGGTCTCTTCCTCGCCTACCAGGTCTACCGGATGCTCGTGGGCCCCTCCCCGGCATTCGCCGTGCTCATCGTCGTGGATACCGTGATCCTGGCGCTCATCTGGAAGGAGTACGCGGCCACGGCACCCTCCGGTTGAGGTCGAGGCCCCGTCTTCAGAACGACGCCTGCACGCCGAGGCGGAACCGGCGCGGCGCCGAACCTGAAGTCCGGATCAATCCCGGAGGAGGTGTCTCGCCCCCTTGAACCTGTCGCCCGGAGGATGTAGTGTTTGATGTACCCCCCCCCAGGGGGGGTGGGGTAACCCGAGGAGGCGACATGGCCGACAAGACGACCGAGGACATCCTGAGGCGCCTGAAGAGCGTCGAAGGGCACGTCCGCGGCATCGAGCGGATGGTGGACGAGGGCGTCTACTGCGTGGACATCGTCAACCAGATCGTGGCCGTGCAGCGAGCCCTCAAGAAGGTGAGCGGGCTTGTCCTCGACCGCCATCTGCACTCGTGCGTCACCACCGCCATCCAGAGCGACGACGACGAATCCAGGGAGCGCGTGCTCACGGAGCTCATGGAAGTGTTCGAGGCGAATGGCAAGGCCTGAGATCGACCCACAAGACAATCCGACGACAGAGGAAGGCGACCCATGACGACGAAGACGGTGACGGTACCCAACATCAGTTGCCACCACTGTGTGATGACGATCCAGCGAGAGGTCGGTGAACTCAACGGCGTGGCGGAGGTGAAGGCGGAGGAGGCTTCCAAGCACGTCACGGTGTCCTGGGATCCGAACGCCACGGACTGGTCGGCCATCGAGGCTCTGATGACGGAGATCGACTACCCGCCGAGCGCGTGAGCGGACGGGTCGCTGAAGAGCTGAAGAGAAGGAAGCAAGGGGAGGAGGAGTTCCATGGCCGTGGGCTCCCTGGAGCGCGAGCTGCTGCTGCCGGTGACGGGGATGACGTGCGCGAACTGCGCCGCCACCGTCGAGCGCACGTTGAAGAAGACGGAGGGTGTGGCGGACGCTTCGGTGAATTTCGCGTCGGAGCGGGCGTCCGTGCGGTTCGACCCGCTGAAGGTCCGCGAGGACCAGCTCCTGGAGCGCGTGAAGAGGGCGGGGTACGGCATCGCCACCCAGCGCATCGAGATTCCGGTGACGGGGATGACGTGTGCGAACTGCGCCGCGACCATCGAGCGCACGCTCCAGTCGCGGGTCCCGGGCGTCGTCTCGGCGTCCGTGAACTTCGCCACCGAGAAGGCGGTGGCGGAGGTGGTGGCGGGAACGGCCGGATGGACGGAGTTGGCCCGGGCCATCGAGGCCGCGGGGTACGGTGTCGTCGATGCCGCACCCGAGGAGCTCGAGGACGCCGAGGCGGCGGCCCGCCGGGCCGAGATCCTCGACCAGACCCGCAAGTTCTGGGGGGGCGTCGCCTTGGCGGTGCCCCTCTTCCTGCTCAGTGTCGGCCGCGGCTTCGGCTTCCTCGGCGCCTGGGCTGACGCCGGCTGGATGAACTGGCTCATGTTCGCGCTGGCCACTCCCGTGCAGTTCTACGTGGGGTGGGACTACTACCGCGGCGGCTGGAAGTCGCTGAGGAACGGCTCGGCGAACATGGACGTGCTGGTGGCCATGGGCTCGTCCGTCGCCTACGCGTACTCCGTCGTCGTGATGGTCGCGCTCATGTTCGGCTCGACGGCCGCCGGTCGCCATCTCTACTTCGACACCGCGGCGCTCATCATCACGCTCATCAAGCTGGGCAAGCTCCTCGAGGCCAAGGCCAAGGGAGAGACCAGCGCGGCCATCAAGGAGCTCATGGGGCTTCGGCCGAAGACCGCCCGGGTCGTCCGTGACGGCGTCGAGATGGACGTCCCCGTCGACACGGTGGACGTCGACGACACGGTGCTGGTGCGCCCCGGAGAGCGCATCCCCGTGGACGGCGTGGTCGTGGAGGGCTGCTCGGCGGTGGACGAGAGCATGCTCACCGGTGAGAGCATGCCCGTGGAGAAGGCTCCCGGCGACGAGGTCGTAGGCGCGACCATCAACAAGGAAGGTGCTCTGCGCTTCCGCGCCACCAAGGTGGGGGCCGAGACGGCCCTCGCGCAGATCGTCCGCCTGGTGCAGGAGGCCCAGGGGAGCAAGGCGCCCATCCAGCGTCTGGCCGACCAGGTGTCCGCGGTCTTCGTGCCGGTCATCATCGGGCTCGCCCTGGTGACGTTCCTCGTCTGGTGGCTGGGAGTGGGCGCGGGATTCACGCCGGCGCTCATCCGCCTGGTTGCGGTGCTCGTGATCGCCTGCCCGTGCGCCCTCGGACTGGCCACTCCCACGGCCGTCATGGTGGGCACCGGCAAGGGTGCGAAGACGGGGATCCTGTTCCGCAGCGCCGCCGCTCTGGAGCGGGCGCACAAGCTCCGCGTGGTGGTGGTGGACAAGACCGGCACGGTGACCAGGGGCGAGCCCGCGGTGCGCGAGGTTCTCGCCCGCGTTCCCGCAGCGGTGTCCGACGCCACTTCGGTCCATGGAGGCGTGAACGAGGAGGCGGAAGGGTGGCTCCTGCGCCTGGCGGGAGCGGCGGAGCGACGGAGCGAGCATCCCCTGGCGGCGGCGGTGGTGCGGGAAGCCGAGGCGAGAGGCATCCCCCTCGCCGAGCCCGACGCGTTCTCGGCGGTGCCCGGACGTGGCGTGAGGGCGACCGTCGAGGGACACGAAGTGGTCATCGGCACCCGCCGCCTCCTCGACGAGGGCGAGATCGCGTTGAACGGCCTGGATGACGAGGCCCGTCGCATGGAGAAGGAGGCCCGCACACCTCTGTGGGTGGCCGTGGACGGCCAGGCGGCGGGCCTCGTGGCCGTGGCAGACGCGGTGAAGGAGGGCTCGAAGGACGCCGTTGTGGCCCTCAGGGCGCGGGGGCTCCGCGTCGTCATGCTCACCGGCGACAACCGCCACACGGCGGAGGCCATCGCCCGCGAGGTGGGGATCGACGAGGTGCGCGCGGAGGTGCTTCCCGACCAGAAGGCGGGCGTGGTGAAGGAGCTACAGGAGGGTGGGGGGCTGGTGGCCATGGTGGGCGACGGGATCAACGACGCGCCCGCCCTCGTCCAGGCCGACGTGGGCATCGCCATCGGCACCGGCACCGACGTGGCCATGGAAGCCGCGGACGTGACCCTCATGCGGGGGGACCTGCGCTCCGTGCCCCAGGCTCTGGCGCTGTCGGGAGCGACCATGCGCTCCATCAAGCAGAACCTGTTCTGGGCGTTCTTCTACAACGTGGCCCTCGTCCCGGTGGCGGCAGGCGTTCTCTATCCCTTCACCTCGCTGCCGATGATGCTCCGTGAGCTCGACCCGATCCTGGCGGCGCTGGCCATGGCCACCAGCTCCGTGACCGTGGTGGGCAACAGCCTGCGGCTGCGCAGGGCGAAGATCTGAGGATCCCTGGGTCCCCTTCCCCTCTCAGGACACCAGAGGCACCCGGGTCCTTCGAGGGGGCCCGGGGACGCTGCGCAGGGCCCCGTAGGTCCGGGCCCATCGGGCGACCAGCCCCGTGACCCGCCCGTCGTGCTCGTTCATCGCGTTCAGGATCGCCGCCGCCAGGGCGCACCACCCCTTCGACTCGAGGCTACCCCTGACCAGGCGGTGCCCCGCCCCGCTGTCGAACAGCACCCGCCGCAAGAACCGTCCGATCCGGAACTCCCACTCGAAGGCGCGCTTGGCGAGCTGCGGATAGGCGGCGGGATCGCCGGAGCTGAAGGCGCGGGCGAAGAGATCGGCGGAGCGCAGCGCGTTCTGGATCCCCTCGCCGGTGAACGGGTCGGCGAAGCCTGCCGCGTCCCCCAGGAGGGCGAAGTCAGGGCCCGCGATGGCCGAGTAGTCGCCGTGGCCGAGCTGGGCGGTGCCGATGACGGCACCGGCGCGCTGCACTCCCGTGGAGGTGCGTCCGTCGCTGGACATGCGGTACTCGTCGATCTCCCCGTCCATCCGGGGTCGCCGCCACGTCCTGTTGGGAATCACCACGCCCACCGAACGATGGCTCGGCCTCGGGAAATCCCACAGGTAGCCCGAGACACCGGGGTAGAACTTCAGGATCACGGCGTCCGGGTGGGGGCCCGATCCGTCGGGGTAGGCCACCCGGGTGGGGGCCAGCTCGACGTCGAACCCGGGCGCGGCCACGCGTCGGACGAGGCTCGCGGCGCCGTCGGCGCCCACCAGGAAGGGCACGAGCAACTCGCCGTCCGAGGTGTCCAGACACCATGCACCGTGGGCTCGACGCGCATCCCTGACCCTGACGCTCAGATGCTCGGCACCCGCCCGCAGCGCCCGGTCCAGCTGCCACCGCGCCAGCATCCGCCGGGGAACCATCCAGATCGGGTAATCCAGGGGGATGGTGAAGCCGTCTTCGGGACTCGTCTCGACGCGCACGGAGGTCACCACCCGCGCCACGGGCTCGAGCTCCGCGAGCTCCGGAATCTCCCGGAAAGCGTGGGCCGTCAACCCCCCGCCACACGGCTTCTCCCACGGCGCCTTCGGGTCCAGGAGCAACACGCCGACGCCCTTCGCCGCCAGCAGCTCCGCAGCACGGGCACCCGCCGGTCCCGCTCCGACGATTCCGATGTCCGCACGGTGCTCCATGAAGAGGCTCCCGAGAGCAGGCAGTGGCCGTGGTCTCCGACGGTATCCGTGAGCGCTCCCAGCGTTACCCGCGAAGGCCCGATGCGCTCCGTGCCGGTGGGGTCGGCACGGCTCCGCGAGTCACGCCGGATGCCTCGCGCGCGCCATGTCTGCCGCTCCGCGACCTCCGCCCCGGACGGGAACCCCGTCCCCGACACCGATGCGTCGAGAGTCGCGGGATTCGCCCGCCGGACGCCGGCGGAGCTCGCCCGGTTAAACGCTGGCGACGCTCGGTTGTAGGGAGAGGTGAGAGCGAAACGACGAGACCGGACGGCAAGGCCGGACGGGGAACACAGAGGAGAGAACGATGAGGAAGCTGGGAACGATCACGACGGCGGCCGCCGGTGCCGCATTGGTGTTCTTCGGAGGGGTGGCCGCCGTGCGGCAGCAGACCCCTCCCGGGCTGAACGTGGACACCCTGGCGAGCCAGCTCGGCCTCTCGGCCAGCGCGAAGGCCCGGATCGCCCCGCGGATCAAGGAGCTGAACGCGCTCCTGCAGCGCCGGGACCAGATCCGCCGGCAGAACGCCGACCTCCGGAACGAGTTCCTGAGCCTCCATGACAGCCTTGCTCAGATTCTCACGCCCGAGCAGCAGCACGGCCTGCAGGTCGCCATCGGCCAGGCCTGGGGCGGGGGACCCGGGGCGGGGCCCGGCTACATGGGTCATGGGGGCATGGGTGTCCCGATGGGGGGCGCGTACATGCGCGGTTACATGGGTGGCGGGGGCATGGGCCCCTCCATGCACGGCTACATGGGTCGCGGGGGCATGGGCCCCTACATGGGCGGCCGCAGAGGTGGCGGCTCCATGCGCGGGGGCCGTATGGGTCCCTGCATGGGCAATGGCTACATGGGCGGCTACATGGGCCGCGGCTACCAGGGCGCCGTGCCGGACACGTCCGGGGTGGACCGCTGAGGAGGTCCGCCGCATGATGGATCCCCCAGGCGGCGACGCCTGAGATGCGCATCCCGCGCCGGTCCCGCAGGAGACCCCTGGGGAGGCCGGCGCGGGGCGGCCCTGCTACGGAACTCCCCGGAGAACGATGGGCCCCAGCCAGGAGACGAAGGGTGATGTCGAGGATGGCGCCGGCGGGCCGCCGGACGGCGTGCTCGCCCGGAGGGTGCAGGAGGGCGACCGGGAGGCCTTCGAGCTCCTGGCCCGAAGGTACCTGCGCCCCGTTCATGCCGTGGCGGCGTCGTTCCTCCGGGAGCGGGCCGACGTCGAGGACGCCGCCCAGGAGACGTTCCTGCGGGCGCTGGAGTCCATGCGCACCTTCGACGCGAGGCGCCCCTTCGCCCCCTGGCTCTACCAGATCGCCCGAAACGTGGCGCGCAATCGCCTCAAGTGGCAGTCGCGGCATCGGGCGGCTTCCGTCACCGCGGTGGAGGAATCCGTCGCCGACCAGGGTTCCTCGCCGGCGTCGAGAGTGGAGCGCGCGGAGCTGCGGAAGCTCCTGGCCGTGGCCATCGACGACCTCCCCGAGCAGCGGAGGACGGCATTCCGCCTCGCCGACGTGGAAGGCTACACCCCCACGGAAGTCGCGCGCCTCATGGGACTCACCGCCGGCGCGGTACGGGCCCATCTGTACCACGCCAGGCGTCGGCTGCGAGCTCGGCTGGCGCCCCTGCTGACGGGGAACGACGAGGAAGATCCGAGGAAGACGAGATGACGACCAGAGACGACTTGCCCGACCCGCTTCCGAGGGAGTGGCTGCCCGAGTCCCCGGTGCCTCCGGAGGAGGACGCCGAATACTGGGAGGGGCGCGTTCGGACGCTCATGGCCGAGGCCACCCCCGCCCTGGCGGCACATCGGACCGCCTCTCCGAGGTCGGTGTCCTGGCTGGATGCGCTGGGGGCGAGGTGGCGAATGGCGACCGCCGGGGCCTTCGCCCTGGCCGCGTCCGCCGTCGCGGCCCTGGTTTTGAGCGGCGAGCACCGCGGGGCGCCGGACCCCCGCGCCATGGTGCTCGGCGCCGTCGTGGGCAAGGGGGAGCCCGCGGCCCTTTGGGAGGGCGCGGGCGTCGCGGCCGACCCGACCCTCGCGATCCTCGCCCTCGAGAACGCGGCACAGAGGACAGGAGGCGAGCGATGAGCACGCCCGGGACGGACCCCACGTGGAAGGCTGCTCTGGCGGCGGCCCTCCTCTTCCTTCTGGGCGCCGTGGCAGGCGTGGCCGGAGACCGCATGTGGCTGCGCGGCGTGCCCGCCGCCGAGGCGGCGGAGCCCCTCACGGTGGAGGGCCTGAGCTCCGCCCTGAACCTCGATCCGTCGCAGGGCGCCCGCGTGCGCTCGGTGCTGGACAGCCTGCAGACGGTGGTGAGCGAGGCCGCCCAGGCGGGAGCCGATTCCCTGCGCAGCGTCTCCATGGAGGGGCGCCGGCGTCTCGAGGAAGCCCTGCCGCCGGACCGGCGCGCGGCGTTCCAGCAGTGGATGGAGCAGCGTCACGCCCAGATGATGAGGGAGATGGGCGGCGGCATGATGGGGCGGGGCCGCATGATGGGTCCCCGGGGTGGGCGAGGAGGCCTGCCCGGCACGGCGGACACGCTCGGGGCGCCCCGCGGAGGCCGCCGCGGCATGAGGGGCCCGGGCATGATGCAGGAGCCCGACAGCGGGCGTGGGCGTATGATGGGACCCGGCACGATGCGACGCGACACCGGAGGTTGATCGCGGCGGCGTTCTCAATCAACGGCAGGGGAAGGCTGGATCCCCGCCGCGCGCCACGCCAACGTCGGCCAGGCCGCGTTCTCGCTGAACTACACGACCGTGCTCAACGTCCTGGCCCTCCTGCTCGCCGGGTGGCTGTACATCCGCTATCGCCGCACCGGGGGACCCGCGATGATGCGCTCGATGGAGGGAGGCGACGCCCACGCTCGCGAGCACCCTCACGGCTCCTGACCCGTCGGCGCGGCCTTCCGGCGGACCCAGCCCCGTAAAGTAGAGAAGATCCCTACGCGTACCTCAGGGACAATCCCGACTGCCGTGTGGGGAGAAAGCTGAATACATTAATATATTCCAATATTAATATATATAGCTAATCTTGGACTGAACTGTCAGGGGCGGCACGGCGGCGGCGGGTACGACGGGCTGCCATCCGACCTGGGACAGAACATGAAGATCCTCGCGACGGCCCTGGGCCTCAGCCTCGCGCTGAGCGGGTCCGCACATGCCCAGCAGGCCCCCGTCCTCCAGCAGTGGCAGCATCCGGGGAACGTCCTCATCAAGGCCCACGGTTACCACGGGGCCCAGACCTGCACCACGTGCCACGCCAACGCCCTGGATGAGATCGCCCATACCGTGCACTGGAACCTGGCCACTCCGGTGCGGAACGTTCAGGGTCTCCCCGACGGCACGTGGTGGGGCATGGTCAACCGGGAGTGCGCGCTGGCCGGCTCCACCGCCTTCGCGAACTGGGTGGCCGCCACGGACGGCAAGTTCAGCGTCCAGTCCGCCGGGTGCGGCGTGTGCCACATCGGTTCCCTCCCTGCCCCACCGACGCCCGGCAAGCCCCCTACGGCCGCCGAGCTGAACACCGTCGACTGTCTGGTCTGCCACGCCGCCAAGTACGACTGGTCGCAGAGGGCAACGTTGGTGAAGGACGCCACCGGGGTGCACTGGGGCGCGGACACGACCGTGGCGTCCGCGCTCAGCATCACGAAGACGCCGCCGAACGAAGCGTGCCTCCGGTGCCACGAGCACGCGTGGTCCAACGACTACAAGCGGGGCACGCTCTTCACGCCGGCCAACGACGTCCACGCGGCGGCGGGTCTGAGCTGCGTGACGTGTCATACCACGGATCATCACAAGATCGCAAAGGGCATGGCCGAGTCCGACATGGTGGCGAACGACCTGCCCGATGTCGCCATCGAGTGCACGAATTGCCACGGCGACACCCCCCACCGGGGAGCCCAGGGCGAAGCCCTCAACCAGCACGCCACGAGGCTCGCGTGCCAGACGTGTCATATCCGCCAGGTCAGCGGCATCGTCTACGAGAACTGGGGCCAGCCGGTGAAGGACGACGTCCACGGGGCGATGAGCGAGCTGTCGAAGTACGACAGCATCCCCGCCAATCCGGCCCTTTACGTCCCCACCGACACGATCAGGATGGGTCATCCGTCCTTCATCTGGCGGGTTCCGAACAAGGCGGACCAGAAGGACGCCCAGAGCTGGATGGCCTTCGAGACGGCCACGATGAACACGCCCGGCGCGAAGATCTACCCCGTGCGTGCGCTCACGCAGATCATGCTCTTCGACAAGAAGCTCAAGATGTGGCAGGCGCCGGGCATGGCCTTCCTCAAGGACGACCCCGCGATGGCCCAGTTTCCCCTGCTCCTCGCCCCCAACCGCGAGGTCTACAACAAGACGGGCAACGTGAAGGCCGCCATCGACGCGGGCATGAAGCCCTACGAGGCGATGGGCCTGAAGTGGAGCGGTGACTGGACCGCCATGCAGGTGCCGGGCACGTCCTACATCTCCGTGAGCCACGGGGTTCAGAAGGTCGGCCTCTCCTGCAGCGCGTGCCACACCAAGGGCGGCGTCATGGACTTCAAGGCCCTCGGCTTCGGTCCGGAACAGGTGAAGCAGCTCCGGCGGGGGGGCGGGTGACCACCACCCTCCCCACCGCCCGCCGGCTCGTCCCCGCCACCGTGGTGGGAGCGGGGCCGGTCCGGTAGGTGCCGTTCCCGGGGCTCCGCCCGTCCCGGGAACGGCGTGGTCGCCATTGCCGCATTCCTCTCAGTCGGCGCCTACGGCGTCGGCCATCGGCTCCGCGAGTCCCCGCGCCGCCTCGCGAAGCTCGGCGCGTAGCGCCGCCTCTTGCCAGAGCGAGTAGATGGCCGGAATCACCAGCAGCGTGAGGGCGGTGGCCGAGACCATGCCTCCGACCATGGGCGCCGTGATGCGGCGCATGACCGTGGCGCCCGCGCCATGGCCCCAGAAGATCGGCATGAGCCCTCCGATGATGGCCGTGACGGTCATGACGATGGGCCGCACCCGGAGCGCCGCTCCGTGGATCACCGCCTCGTCGAGGGACTCGGGCGTTGCCGCGCGGCGCCTGCGCTCCTCCCACGAGTTGCCCAGGTAGAGGAGCATGATGACCCCGATCTCCGAGGCCACGCCCGCCAGCGCGATGAAGCCCACGCCGGTGGCCACGGACCAGTTGAAGCCGAGGACGGCCATGATGAGCACGCCACCCACGAGGCCGAAGGGCAGCGAGAGCATGACCACCATCGTCTCGCCGATGCGCCCGAAGTTTAGGTAGAGCAGGAGGAAGATGATGACCAGCGTCGCCGGCACCACGACCTCCAGCCTCGCCTTGGCTCGCTGCATGTACTCGTACTGCCCGGACCACGTCATGGTGTAGCCCGCGGGGAGCGTCACCATGGAGCTCACCATACTCTGAGCGGCGCGCACGTACGAGCCGAGGTCGCTCCCGTTCACGTCGATGTAGACCCAAGCCGTGGGGAACGCTTGCTCGGTCTTCACCACCATGGGCCCGTTCACCACGCGGATATGAGCCACCATGCCCAGAGGGATCTGGACGGGCTGGGAGGCCCCACCCATGGCCCCTCCCGCGCCGATCATCCCCGACATCCCTCCCGTGTCGCCGGCGGAGCCGCTCGGCGGGGGGTTGTCCATCCCCGCCATGGTGAGGGGCGCGGCCATGCCGGCCATCCCCGGGCGACGATTCGCCACCGGCACGAGGATGTCCTCCAGCTTTTCGGGCTGGTCCCGGAGCTCCTGCGGATAGCGCACACGCACGTTGTAGCGCTCGCGCCCCTCCGCCGTGCGTGTTATGGCCATGCCGCCGATGGCGGACTGGATCACCATCTGGATCTGCCGGACGCTGAGGCCTTAGCGGGCCGCCGCGTCCCGGTCGATGTCGATGTCTAGGTACGAGCCCGACACCACACGCTCACCGATGGCCGACCGGGTACCCGGCACCATCTTCACCGCCGACTCCGTAGCCCTCCTCGCGGAGACCCATGCCCAGGAAGCTGGCCACCTTCTTCTCGTCCTCGACGACGAGAATCCTCATCGCGTCCACTCCTCGGAACGTGGGGCAGGCGATCCTCGGGAGCCTACATCTCCTTGAGCAGGCCCACCCTGAGGGCGAAGCGCACCAGCTCCGAGCGGTGGTTCAGGCCGAGCTTGTCCATGATGCGGGAGCGGTACGTGTCCACGGTCTTCGGGCTGATGAACAGCTTCTTGCCGATCTCCCGGGAGCTGTACCCCTCGGCGGTGAGGGCCAGGACCTCCTGCTCGCGGGTGCTCAGGTCGTGGAGCCCGGCGCTCTCGTCCGCCTCCGACGCCTTGTAGCGTTGGAGCAGCAGGGTGGTCGCCTTGGGCGGCAGATACACCTCGCCACGGGCCACCACCCGGATCGCTTCGATGAGGTCCGTGTCGGCGCTGGTCTTGGTCAGGTAGCCGCTGGCACCCGCCTCCACCACCGGAACCAGGTACTCCTCCTCGGCGTGGACCGTGAGCACGAGGACCTTGGTGTCCAGCTCCAGCGCCGCGATGCGCCGGGTGGCCTCCAGGCCGTTGGAGCCGGGCATGGACAGGTCCATCACCACGACGTCGGGCTTGAGCTGGCGCACCCGGTCGACGGCCTCGTCGCCCGAAGACGCCTCGCCGACCACGACCATGCGGCCCTCGGCTTCGAGGAGGGCGCGGATTCCCGCGCGGAACATGGCGTGGTCGTCCACCAGGAGGATCTTCGTGCCGTCAGACATTCTGGGCCTCGGCCGTGGCGGAGACGGGGACGTGGATGTGGATCCGGGTTCCCTCCCCCGGGGTGCTGTCGACGATGACGTGGCCGCCGATCATGACCACGCGCTCCTGCATGCTCAGGAGGCCGAGCCCTCCGCCGTGCGCCCGCACCTTCTGCTCGGAGAAGCCGCGGCCGTCGTCCTCGACGAGGACGTACACCGACCCGTCGTCGGCCCCCACGCTCAGGTGCGCCCGGTGGGCTCCGGAGTGGCGGACGACGTTCGACAGCGCCTCCTGGATCACGCGATAGAGGGCGAGCTTCGCGTCCAGCCTCAGAAGGTGGTCCACGGGGTGGAGATCGGCATCGACCTCGAAGCCGCCCCCCTCCTTGAGCCCCCGCAGGTGCGCCTGGACCGCGGTGATCAGCCCCACCTCCTCCAGCTCCGGGGGTCGGAGACCACGGGCGATCCGCTTCACGCCCTCCGCGGTCTCCAGGATCTCGTCCCGCAGCTCGTCGAGCCCGCGCCGCCACGCCTCCGGATCGGTCTGCATCCCCAGGAGGCGGATGCGCAGCATCAACGTGGCCAGACGTTGGGCCGTGTCGTCGTGAAGCTCCCGGGCGATGCGCTGCCGCTCCTCCTCGGAGGCGCGCATGGCGCCGGCGGAGAAGTCCTGCACGCGCTTGCGGCCCGTGATGTCGCGCACGGTGCACACCACGCGGCCCTCCCCGATCTCCCAGGGACTCAGGCTCACCTCGATGGGGAAGAGGGATCCGTCCTTGTGCCGCCCCTGCAGCTCCATGCCCACACCCATGGGCCGGGTGTGGGGATTCCTGGAGTACCGCGCGCGGTGCTCCAGGTGCGCCGTGCGGAAGGGCTCCGGAACGAGCATCTCCACCGGCTCCTCGAGGAGCTCCTCCCGGGCGTAGCCGAAGAGGGCCTCCACCTGTGGATTCACGTCCTTGATCTTGCCGTCCCGGCAGATCACCAGCACCCCGTCGGGGGAGGATTCGAAGACGGCTCGGTATTCTTCGGCGGTTAGCACGGGCAGTTTCTCGGCTCTTTTCGTGCCGTCGGATGTGGAGAAAAACCCCACATTTCCCACGGCGCATCTCCCACCTCGCGGGGCGCGTAGTCCCTGACAGCCCCGGAAACGCGCCCCCGCAAGAATTTACGCGAGTCCGCGGAGACCGCGAGCCCCCCGGACCCAGGCGACGTGTGGCCGCGCGGTGAACCCCTCGCGTTTCCAATAGATCCCTGCCCGTGCTCTTCATTCTCCACCCGCTCCCAGGAACGGCCATGACCACCACCGAGCCAGGGGCCGCAGCGAGCGGCACCACGGAACGGAAGGGGGTCTTGCGCAAGCCATCCGGCCAGTCGATGGCGCGCTCGCTCCTGGGCATGCCCCTGTTCTGGAAGATCACCCTGGCCAACCTGGTCATGGTGGTGGTCGCGGCGCTGGTGGGCGTGGGCCTGTCCAGGGGATTCGCCCGCCCGGGCGAGCATGTCCTCACGACGGCGGAGCTGGTGCTGGGCATCCTGCTTCTGGCGGTGAGCGTGGTGGTGGACACGGTTCTGGTGCGCCTGGCCTTGTCTCCCCTGGGGGCGCTGGAAACGACGGCGCGCCGGGTGGGACAGGGTGAGTCGGGAGCGCGAGCTCCGACGTCGTCGGTGGCGGACCCCGATCTGCAACGTCTGGCGGCTGTCTTCAACGACATGCTGGACACCATTTCCGCCAACAGGACCAGACAGACCGAGCTGGCGAGGCATGTCCTCGAGTCCGAGGAGCGCGAGCGCCAGCACATCGCGCACGAGCTGTATTCCGGAACGGCCCAGACCCTCGCGGGCGTTCTGGTTCGACTGCGCATCGCCGAGCGGCACCTCACGAGTAGCGCGGATGGCTCCATGCACGAGATCCGCGAGGAAGTGGTCAGCGCGCTCGAAGAGATCAGAGGAGTCGCTCGGCGATTGCGTCCTCCCGAGCTGGACGAGCTGGGGGTGCGAGCCGCCCTGGAGGCCCACGCGCGTTCCCTGAACGAGCGGAACCGCATCGACATTCGCTTCGAGGGGACGGTCCCGCCCCTCTCGAGGGAGTCGTCCCTGGCGCTGTTCCGCATCGGCCAGGAAGCCATCAGCAACGTCGTCCTCCACTCCGGGGCGGAAAACCTGAGGATTCGGTTCAGCGAAGAGGGAGACGCCCTGGTGGCCGAGTTCGAGGACGATGGCCACGGATTCGATCTGGGAGCGGCCTTGGCCCGAACCGGGGAGAGCCTCGGCCTCTTCGGGATGCACGAGCGGGCAGGTTATGTTCAAGGTGAGCTCTCGCTGGAGTCCGGCCCCGGTCGTGGCACCCGCGTCCGTGTGGTGATCCCGGCCTTCCCCCACCGGCGCTCTGATGCGGCCAAGGGCACCGCCGACCGCCTGGTCGACGGGCTCGTGGCAGCGGAGGCCGAACTGGCGGTCGCGACCGCCGGCGAGAACGGGGGAACTGCCTCGCACTTCTGAGGGAGCCGGGTCCGCGACGTCCGACCTACGTCCTCCGGACCGAGCGTACAGGTGTCCCGCGACGGAGATGCCGACAGGCCTTCGTGCAGGACACGAGCCCGGAGGATTCCATGTACCGCCAGATCCTGGTTCCGCTGGACGGGTCCCGCTTCGCCGAGTCCGCGCTCCCCGTCTCCCTCGGCCTCAGTCGGCGCACCGGAGCCAGAGTCCATCTGGTGACGGTGCAGGAGCCCATCCCGTCGTTTTCGTACGACGAGTGGGAGAGTGCCGCCGCGGAGTGGAGCGGCCAATACCTCGCGAACGTAGTGGAGCGCATCGGTGACCTGGCCGGCGGCGAGGTCACCACCCACCTGCGATCCGGTCATGTCGTGGAGGCTCTGGAGGACGAGGCCAGGGAGCACCACGCCGATCTCGTGGTCATGGCGACCCACGGACGGGGGCTCCTGTCGCGAGCGTGGCTCGGCAGCGTCGCCGCGTCCTTCATCCACCATACCGATCGACCGGTGCTCCTGGTGCGGCCCGATGCGGAGCCGCCCACCGATTTCGCACCCGACCGCACCTTCTCCCGCATCCTCGTTCCGCTGGACGGGAGCGAGCTGTCCGAGAGCGCCCTCGCACACGCCGTGGAGCTGGGTGGGCTGTTCGGTGCGACATACCACCTTCTGAGGGTGGTGCCGTATCCCATGGATCTGTCGTCGTCGTACCTGCCCCACACCGTTCAGGTGAACCAGCAGGTCGTGGAGGACGCTCGACTGTCGGCACAGAAGTATCTCGAGGAGCACGCCGAACGGCTTCGCGCCGGCGGCCACACCGTGAGCGTTTCGGTGGTCGTCGTAGCGCAGCCCGGCCACGGGATCGTGTCCGAGGCGGAGAACGAGGGCTGCGACTTCATCGCCATGGCCACACACGGCCGCACCGGGCTGACCCGGGCGCTCCTGGGAAGCACCGCCGACAAGGTGCTCCGCGCCGCACACGTCCCCCTCCTCATCTACCGTCCGGGCCCGGACCGGCCGGGCAAGGCGGCCACATGATCACCGTTCGGAGCATCATGCAGACCGACGTCGTGACAATCCGACCGGAGGCAAGCGTGAGGCAGCTCGCCAGGCTCCTGGCAGACGAGGAGATAAGCGGGGTGCCCGTGGTGGACGGCAACTGCGACCTGGTGGGAGTCGTGTCGTCCACGGACGTGGTACGCCTGGCGGCGGAAGAGGCCGACGTGCACATGGCCTCGTTCTCCCTCAGGCCCGAGACGTCCATTCCGGACCCGGAGGTCGACGAGGAGCCGGAGCCCGATCCCTACGGCTTCTTCCTGCCTGAGGACTCGCCGCTGGGCTCGGGGGGTCTCCTCAGCGGGCTGGATGAGAGCGAGCTCGACGCACGCACGGTGGCCGACATCATGACCCCCGTGACGTACTCGGTGGAGGCCGACGCCACGGCGATGGAGCTGGCCGAGTTCCTGGTCCGCGGCAGGATCCACAGGGCGGTGGTGGTGGAGGAAGGATGCCTGCGGGGCATCGTCACGTCCGGCGACATCCTGCGGGCCGTGGCCGACGGTCGATTGAGCTGACCGGCGCGTGTGGCGCAACGACGGGGACGGACCTGTCGGCGTCGCGTCCGTCGACGGGGGAACGAAGGCGTGAGCCCGATGGTTAAAGGGACGACACTTTAGCCGCCGGAGCGCCCATGAGCCCGACTCGATCCGTCCTGATCTCGACCCTCGCCGTCCTCGTGGCCCTCACGATCCCCGTGGGTGCCTCAGCTCAGCTCGGGGGAAGCTCTTCCGGATGGGCCCCCGTCATGGTGGGCATTCGTTTCGGGCAACAGCAACGCACCGGCTCCTGGGTCCTGGGCGGCCAGGCCCGCATACCGATTCTCCCGTCCGGGATTGTGGAGGTCATGCCCAACGCCGACATAACCTACCTGACCGGGGAGAAGCAGTATCAGTACGCCCTGGATGCCGCATGGGTCAGCGGCGGACGCCACGGCGGCCTGTACGCCGGTGCCGGCCTCGCCCTGCGTCGTGGTGTGTTCAACTCGAACGTGGGGCGGGAGACCAAGAAGGGTTGGGACATCGTCGTGGGCCTGAAGACCATGCCGGGGCGGGGTATTCCCGTCGGCATCCAGCTCGAGGAGCGGTGGACCTTCCTGCACCTTCCCGTCAACCCGAGCGTGCTCTCGCTGGGCGTCAACGTGCCCCTGTGGGGATGGGGACACTTCGGCCGGTGACCGCGCCCTGGGCGCCGTCCCTCACCCGCGCGCGACGCGCACGCCGATTTCGTCGGCGTCGAGGAGCAGTCCCTCGTCGCTGTTGCCCAGAAGGCGTCCACGCTCGTCTCCGTCGGGGACGATGACGTCGAAGGAGATCAAACCCAGGCTTCCTTCCGGCGGGTGACGAGGCGTCGACTCCCCCCACACGTTGCACCCGATGTGGTGATGATAGTCGCCCGCGGCCAGGAAGAGGGCCCCGGGATATCCCCGGGTGGTGACGTTGAAGCCCATCCGGCCTACGTAGAACTCCTCGGCGGCCTCCAGGCTCGAGACGCGCAGGTGAACGTGGCCCACGACCGCCCCGGGGGGCAACGCGGGCGCCGGAGCCTCGGCGGCCATGAGCAGTCCGGGCAGGTCCAGCGGTTCCGTGGTCATGAAGACGTCCCCCTCCACGGAATGCCACACCTCCCGGGAGCGATCGGCGTACAGCTCGATGCCGTTGCCCTCGGGATCCGAGAGGTACGCGGCCTCGCTGACGTTGTGGTCCCCGAACCCCTGGAAGGGCCGCTTCTGGTTGCGTACCCGCAGGACCATGGCGCCCAGGTCCACCCGGGTGGGCATGCGGAACGCTACGTGGAACAGGCCCGTGGTCCCCGGGGGACGTGAGGGAGCGTGGGGCGTCTCGTGCAGCACCAGGAGCGGGCGCTCGTCCACCACGCCCAAGGCAGCGGTGGCGCCGTCCTCTCCCACGACGGAGAAGCCCAGCACCTCACGGTAGAACGTCACCAGCTTCTCCAGGTCGTGCACACGCAGGTGGACGGCCCCGATGTGCGTATCGGCGGGCAGGGAAGAGCTCATCCGCCCCCCTGTGAACGCTTCGTCAACACCACGAAATCCCCCAGTCCTCGGTCCTTGTCGTCCTGCCACTTACCCACGTCCTCGGTGGGCTCGAGGACTACGGTCAGGATCCGGGTGCCCGGACGGTAGTACAGCACGCGCTCGGGGATGCCCGTCCCCTTCTCCACGTGGAACGATCCGGCGCAGTGGATGACCAGGGCGTCGCGGTGTTCGTTCAGGGCGTTGGCCACCGCGTTCCCCATGGCGGCGTCCCACAGATCCTGCGCGGCCAGAGCGTTGGCCGAGCTGTGCATCGCCCTCGCCTCGCCCGCGGGAGCCTTCGGCGACGCCTCGGTCGGTGCGCCTGCCTGCGGCGCCTTGGCGGACGAGTCCACGGGCTCCGCCTTCGTCGTCGAGTCCGCCTGCGCCGTCTCGGCGGTCGAGTCCGCCCGTGCCGCCTTCCTGGTCGAGTCCGCCTGTGCCGTCTGCGCGGCCGAGTCCGCCTGCATCGTCTTCGCGGTCGAGTCCGCCTTGGTCGGCTGCGGCCTGGTCATTTCGCGCATGAGGGAGTCGAACTGCGCGGCGTAGGCCTTCGAGGCCGGGGGATACGGGAGTGGCGGCAGGTACTGCTTCGCCGTGGCCGAGAGCGCGTCCAGGGAAGCGGGTCCCAGCCGGCTCACGCGGTTGACGTATCGGCGCGGCGCATTCGCGGCCACCACGGGAATACCGTGTGCCTTGGCGAACTCCACCATGGGCCGGTAGTCGGTGGCGTAGCGGGGCCATGGCCTGGCGCTCGCCTCGAACTGATCCTCGGTGATGAGGCCGTCGAGGTACTCGTCGAGGATGTACTGCACGTCGCGCTCGAACATCTCCAGGGAGAGCACGACGGGCCGTTTGGTCACCGCTTCGTCCCCGACGACGCCGTAGCGTTCCGCTGCGCGGTAGAGGAGTTGGGCCTCCACTCCGTGGCCCACGGCGTCGTCGTGGCTCTCGCCCACGAGCACCACGTCCACGTGGTCCATCGCCTGCAGGATGTCGGCGAAGGACCGCGGCTGGCCCGTCGAGTCGTAGACCATGAAGGAGATGCCCTCCACGGGAATTCCCGCGGTGTCGGCAGCGGACGGGTGCTGTGCGCGGGCATGCGGGGGCGCCGTCGCAACGATCAGGGTGCTCACCACACCCACGAGAGCTAGCCTCATCGGCCTTCCAGTCCTCGCCACGAGAAAGCATCGTCCGTCCGGCTGCGTGGTCGAGCCGAACGGACGAGGGTCGAGGTGGAATCTAGGTCCCGGCGTCCCCGCGGCCAACCGCGCCGGACGTCCACCGGTTGTTCTCACGGTTCACGTCCGGGAAGCGCCGATCCGGATCCAGCACAGCCGACGTCACCTTCCCCCGGAGCCCCACCTCGAGGGAGGCTCGCTTGCCGTGCCAGACGTCCACGCCCGCCACGGCCCTGACGGTGTCGCCGGACGCGGAGGTCACCTCCACGATCACCGGCATGGGGATCCGGCCACGGTCCTCCACCACCACCGTCACCGTGGCCGCGTCCTGATGCACGTCCACGATGGCCTGGTCAACCACACGGGTAGTGTACATCCAGGGATAGAAGAACCAGTCCAGATTCCGCCCCGACACGTCCGCGAACGTGTGGAAGAAGTCCAGGGGCTGTGGGTGCTTGAACGCCCAGCGCCGCATGTACGTGCGCATGGCCCGGTCGAAGACCTTCGGGCCCAGGATCGTGCGCAGGGCGCGGAAGACGGAGGCCGGCTTCTGGTACGACGCCACGCCCCGGTTCCCGAACGGCCCATACAGGTCCGCCGGGCGCATGCTGGGCGTCTCCGCGTCGGAGCCCGCGACGCGCAGATACGATCTCATGGTGGCCAGCCCCTCGGGCCGCTGGTCGGGGAACAGGCTCGCCGACGCCATGTCCTCGGTGAACGTCGCGAAGCCCTCGTCCATCCACGCGTAGTCGCGCTCGTCCGAGCCCACCAGCATGGGACACCACATGTGACCGAGCTCGTGGGCGATGGTGCCGTAGAGCCCCTCCGGGGAGCGGCCTCCTCCGATGACGGTGATCATCGGGTACTCCATGCCGCCGCGGACGACGCCCTCGTTCACGGTCATCTGTGGCCACGGGTACGGATACCACCGCGAGTGGAACTCGATGGCGCGGCGTGCGAAGTCCGCGGAGCGGCTCCAGTAGGGCTTCTCCGGCCGGTAGAGGGAGTAGATGGCCGCCGACGTCGTGGAGCCGTCGTCCGCCTCGTACTCCGCCACCGTTCCGTCCCACACGTACCGGTCCGACGCGCCCCACGCGAAGTCCCGGACGTCGTGCGCCGTATAGTGCCAGGTGAGGGTGCCGTCCGGCCCGCCGGGCGCGGTGGCGTGCCCGGCGTCACGGTCGGCGGTGCTGACCACGTGGGTGATGCTGTCGCGTGCCAGGCTGCGCAGCCTGGCGGCGGCCTCGGGCGTGAGCACGTCGCCCGGGTTCTCCAGGACGCCCGTCGCCCCCACCAGCCACCCGGCGGGCACGGTCAGGTGGACGTCGAAGTCGCCATACTCCTCGTAGAACTCTCCGTCGCCGAGGTACGGGTCCCGTGCCCACCCCCGCAGGTCGTCGTAGACGGCGATCTGTGGATACCACTGCGACATGTAGAAGACTTCCCTACCCTCTCTGCCGCCCCGGAAGGTCTCCTCGGGCACCACGTAGTGCCAGTCGATGTCGAGATCCGCACTGCCGCCCGGAGGGATGGGGCTCGGGAGCATCACGTCGGCCACCGTACCCAGGGACACGGCGCCCCGCGGCTTCCGTACGGTCACGGGGATGCCCTCCGCCACCACGCGATCCAGGGTGAAGCCGCCCGTCACCGGCACCGCGCGATCCCTGGGATTCCCCGGGGCGTAGACGTTCTGGCCCAGGTTGAGCACGACGCGATCCAGCGTGTCGGGCGAGTTGTTCTGGTAGGTGATGGTCTCCGAGCCCGTCACTGTCGTGTCGTCGGGGTTCAGGCTCGCGCTCATGTCGTACGCCACGCGCTGCTGCCAGTAGCGCGGGCCCGGAGCCCCGCTGTCGCTTCGGGTCCCCATCTCCACTGCGTGCTGGTATGCGTGGGGAACGGGCAGCGTATCCGCAGGATGGGCGAGTGCGAGTGCAGCAAGGAGGAGGAGCGTCATGGCGCGGTGGTCCCTGGTTGGTGCCGGTCGGCTTGGTGGTGGCGGTTCGCGAACGCGAACGCGGCGCTGTGTATCGACGTGCGGCGTCGGCGGAGCACGCGGCGATGGCCCAAAGTGGAGCGGCCGCCCCCGGTGTACAACCGGAGACGGCCGCACCGAGCGCCGCCGCGCATCAGCCCGGCTTCACCTCCCCACCTCCGGGGCCCGTCGAGGCCACCCCGGCCGGGGCCCACCCAGGGCCCCCTGCCCCATCACGGCGCCCTCCGAGATCCGGCTCGCCCTACAGCTCCTCGAGCTCCTTGCGGGCCCGGTCGAGGACGTCACGGATCTTGTCCATGTCCTCGAAGTCCGAGCGCGCCGCGGCCTTGAAGGCAGCCTTGGAGAGCCGGCCCCAGGAGCTCCAGATCTCCGCCGTCTCAGGACCCATGTGGCGCCCCCACTCCTTCCACGCCCCGGACCGCTTCCAGATCCGTTCGATCTCCTCCGCGTGGAGCTTCAGCTCCCCCCGCCCGTCCTCCGTGAGCTCGTAGACCTTCCTGCCGTCCTGCTCCGAGGAGCGGATGAGACCCTCGTCCTCCATCTGCTGGAGCACCGGGTACACGGTGCCCGCGCTGGCGTGGTACGTGCCCCCGGACCGCTCCTCCAGCCGCTTCATGAGCTCGTAGCCGTGCCCCGGGCCGTCGTCCAGGAGGGACAGGAGCGCCAGGCGCACCTCCCCCTGTCCGAAGAACGCCCGGCGTGGCCCCCGGCGTCCCCGCCCCCGCGTGCGCGGACCGAAGCCCCAGCCCCAGTCCCAGCCGAAGTCCCAGTCGAAGTCCATTCCCCGTCTCCATCCGTGGTGTCTCTGATGTCCCTGGCGTCCCTGATATCCCTCACGCATCGTCGTTCCCACTCCTGGCCACCTCTACGGCCTGTTCACCATGATCGTTGCGTGCGACCTCGCGCACAATACATCGGAAACTGTATCGTACGATATAGTCTACGACGTATCGGCGCAAGAGATTTCAACGGGGTCCCTTCGGGAACTCGACCCGCGCTGGCGATTGGTGGGCTCGCTGCCTGCCAGGCCGGTCGGCCGAGCGCACCAGGTCATCGCCCCGACGGCTCCAAGTGGGCGCTCTCCCATTCGATCGGCTTGCCGAATCCGGATCGAGAACCGTTATTGGGCCTGCAATGCGTGATCTCTTCGCAGAGTTGAAGCGCCGAAACGTCTTCAAGGTGGCCGTCGCCTACGTCGTGACCGCGTGGGTGGTGCTTCAGGCCGCCGACATCGTCCTGTCCGCCTTCGACGCTCCGCCGGTGGTGATGAGGGTGTTCATCGGGCTCCTCGTCCTGTGCTTCCCCGTGGCACTGGTCCTGGCCTGGGCGTTCGAGCTGACGCCCGACGGCGTTCGCCGCGAGGAGTCCGATGCCCCTGCGAAGCGTGGCGGGGGACCGGGTGCGGAAGCCGATGCAGGCGCTGCACGGATCGGCGGGAGGGCGGCGTGGCTCAGCGGCCGCGGCTTCAACGTGGGGATCGCCGTTCTTCTCGTAGCCGCCGTGTCGCTCCTGGGCTGGCGCCATTTCGGAGCCGGCGCCGGCGCGAGGCGCACTAGCGCTGCGGGGGACACAGGGGACTTATCCGCTTCCAGCCGTGGAACGATGTCGGCCCTTCGGGAGACCACCGACGGCATTCCCGACAAGTCCGTAGCCGTCCTGCCCTTCGTCAACATGAGCGGCGACTCCGCCGAAGAGTACTTCAGCGAGGGAATCACCGACGAGATCCTGAGCGCCCTGGCCCAGGTCCCCGGCCTCCAGGTCCCGGGCCGCACGTCGTCGTTCGCGTTCAAGGGGAAGAACGAGGACCTCACCACCATCGGAGCGGCGCTCCACGTCGCCAACGTCCTCGAGGGCAGCGTGCAGCGCGCCGGCGACCAACTGCGCATCATCGTGCAGCTCATCAACGCGCGGACAGGCTACCATCGCTGGTCGCACACGTACAACCGGGGTGTGAAGAACGCCTTCGCGGTGGAGGACGAGATCAGCGCCGCCATCGCCGACGCGCTGCAGTTGAAGCTCGTCGGAGGGAGCGCGGCATCACAGAGCGCCCGGGGCACCTCGGACGTTCACGCCCACGACCTGTACCTGCGGGGGCTGCAGTATTGGAACCGCAGGAACCCGACCGATCTGGGCAAGGCCATCGACGACTTCCGCCAGGCCATCGCGGAGGACTCGACCTACGCCGACGGCTGGGCGGGGCTGGCGATCGTGCTGGCCACGCCCGCCTCTCCCCTACCCGCGTCGAAGTCCCTTCCCCAGGCGGAACGGGCGGCGCGCAGGGCCTTGGCCCTGGACTCCCTGCTTCCCCAGGCGCACACCGCGTTGGCGTACGCCCTCATGGCGTACGACCACGACTGGCAGGGTTCACGGGCCGAGTTCGACCGCGCGCTGGCCATCGACCCGGGGTACCCCACCGGGCAGGAGTGGCTGGCCGAATGGTATGCGAGCCAGGGGCGGACGGCGGAGGCGGTGGAGGTCGCGAGGAAGGCCGAGCACTTGGACCCGCTTTCCTGGATCATCGGTTGGAACCTCGGACGCGACCTGATCTTCGACCGGCGCTACGCCGAAGCGCGGGAGCAGTTCGCGAAGCTGCTGAAGCTCTACCCGAAGAACGGTCAGGTGATGGCTTCTCTTAGGGATGCCGCGCTGCTCCAAGGCGACAGCACGCTGGCCGACGTTCCGAAGATTCGGGAGGACACCCTGACCCTGAGGAACAGGCTAGAGCAACTTGTGAACAACCCGCGTGCCCCAGCGAAGCTGCGGGCAAGAGTGCGCGACTCCCTTCAGAGCGCTGGGGCGGCGGCGACAATGAGCTTCTTGCGTCGCCGTAACCCGCGCCCGGACGCGCTCTTCCAGAGCTGGGACAGCCTGCTGGACCACAGGGACCTCGGCCAAAGGATCGTCGATGTGGTGTGCGGACCGCAGTTCGACTCCCTCCGCGCCGACCCGCGCTACAAGGCGATCCTCCGCCGCGTGGGCCTCGAGGACGCCGGCCGAAGGATCGACAGCCTGCGGAACTCGCCCCGAGTTGCCGGCCGACGCTGACAGACCACGCACGATCGACAGTCTGTGGAGCTCTCGGCGCATCATCCCGGGACGCGCCGAAGAGTCGCACCGGATCGACCGGCCCGCACTGCCGACGAGGGCCGATGACCCGTCACTCGCGTCGCCGGCGCCCTCCGGGAGCGCCGCCGCGGCATCGCCCGCCCCGCCCGTTCGGAACGCCGGGCCCCTTCCGACCGTACTCAGAGGCGACCCTACCATCCCGCCAACAGAAGAGGTTACCGCGAATGCAGAGGTTCCTGACGTACACGGCGTCGCTGGCGCTGGTCTCGACGGCGCTCCTCGCGCCCCACAGGGCGCGGGCTCAGGCCGTCAGCGTGGACGCCAAGGCCGGAGACTATTCCCTCACCCTCAAGGTCCTGCCCGCCGAGGCGTTCACGGGGGCACACGCCGAGATGGCCCGGGACGGCGGCGCGAAGGCGAACATGGTGGACGGACCTGGCCACCCGAACCACCACATGGTGGTCTTCATCAAGAAGGGCGACAAGCCGGTGGAGAAGGCCATGGTGTCCATCACGTACCGGAAGGTCGGCCAGAAGAGCATGGACTGGTCGATCCTCCCCGTCACGCGCATGCATGTGAAAGGCAAGGGCCTCGCTACCACCCACTTCGGCAACAACGTGTCTCTCACGCCCGGCAGCTACGAGGCGCGGGTCATCGTGAATGGAAGCCAGCCGGCGCTGTTCCACTTCAAGATCGCGGATCAGGCACCCATGGCACGCCATCCCCGCTCACCCGAAAGCCGGGTTCGCTAGCGCGTCTTGAGATCCTCGAGCTCCTCGAGGGTACGTGGCCAGTCCGCCCCCAGGAGCCGGCTCAAGCCGCGGTCCGCCAGCACCTTGCCGCCGGTCTGACATACCGCGCAGTAGTTCGTCTCCCGATCTGCGTAGCGTATACGCTGGATCGGGGCGCCGCAGACCGCGCACGGACGGCCGTGCTTGCCGTGGGCGGCCATCGCCGGATGGAACGCCGTGATCTTCTCGGGAAAGGCGCCACCGAACTCGGCCCTGAGGCGCTCGATCCACTCGACGAGGGAGCGACGCGTCACGTCGTAGAGGCGCCTCATGTCCTCTGCGGATAGATTGCGCGTCAGCTGCATCGGCGACAGCTTCGCGAAGAGCAGAATCTCGTCGGAGTGGGCGTTGCCGATGCCGCTGAGGACGCGCGGGTCGGTGAGGGCGCGCTTCAGCGTGCGGTTCTCCCGAAGCAGCGCCTCCCTGAACGCCTCCAGGGAGGCGTCCATCACCTCGAGGCCGCCGGGATCCAGGGCGACCAGCTCGTCCTCGCCCCGTACCACGTGGAGCGAGGCCTTCTTGTGCGTGGCCCGCTCGGTGAGGAGCAACGTCCCGTCGGGAAAGTCGAAGGCGGCGTGGGCGCCCTTCCCGGGCACCGGGACCCCGCGCTTCTTCCAGTGGAAGCGCCCGGAGATCATGAGGTGGAAGACCAGGAAGACGTCGTCCTCCATGGCCCACACCACACGCTTGCCGAGACGCCGCAGCCCGGTGACCCGCATCCCCTCGGTGGCGGAGAGCGGTGGCTCCCACGTGCGCAGCAGCGACGGGGAGCGCACCCGCGCATGCTCCAGCGTGTGGCCCAGGATGGTGCGCTCGAGACCCTCGAGGTAGGCGGTGATCTCGGGAAGCTCGGGCATGGCGTTCAGACAGGTCTCGGGACCGCGAGGATGGCCGAGGGCGGTGTCCGCGTGACCCCCGGTCGGCCGCAGGCGGCTACCGGCCGCCGCCCGGCGGGCGCAGATCGATGGTGCCGCGGGTCACGAGATCGTAGTACGTCGCGAAGTCGCCCTTCTCCAGCGTGTCCACCGGCTGAAGGATCTGGGTGGCGAGGTATCCCGGCAGCGCAGAGGGGAGCCTTCTCCGGAAGTTGGGGAAGTAGCTCCGGATGACCACCGCGTTGGAGGTCGCCGGAAGCGCCTTCAGGTTGGCCACCCAAGTCGGGAAGGTGCCGGCACGCCACAGGTAGAACTCGACGTTGGACAGATAGAACGCCGAGAGCTTCAACCCCATTTCCCGGAGCACCGTGCCCAGCTCCTTCAGGGCCTTGTCGCCGGCGAGGTCGCCCACCACGGGGATCACCCGGTTCTCCAGCTCCAGCTCCCGGACCAGGCGGTAAGGCGCCGCGCTGGACAGGTACGACGCCTCCTGGCCCGCCATGTCCGTCGCCGTCACGAGCTGGCGGTACGTCGGATACCACGGGCGGGGACCCCGGCCGGCGCTGGTGAAGCGAAGCCCCATGCCCTCGTCGATGAACGCGGCGTGGAAGCGCCGGATCGTGGCCAGGTCCCCGGGCGTCAGCGGAATGCTGTACGACCGCACGGCCCGCTCGATCTGCCGCCCCAGCGCGAGAACGACAGTGGAGTCGACGGGAGTCCGGTCGATGTAGGCGACGATCTCGTCGACGCCGCGGCCCCGCCATCCCGCGGTGTCAGCCGGAGCCGGCCTCCCCGTGAGCGCCGCCAGGAACTGGACCCGGGTGGGCGCCCGCTCGATGAGCGCCTTGAGCAGGAGCTGCTCGAGGAGGTTGTCCCTGCGGATGTCCACGATGAACGCGATGTCCGGACGGATGGCGGCGATGTAGGAGAAGTTCTGGTCGGGCCCCACGCCCACGTATGCCCCTCCGCGTACGTCCAGGCGCTTCAGCGCCCCCAGCACCTTCAGGTACCCGTCCTCGTTGGAGACGAGGTTGTCGCTGTTGAAGTACCCGCCGGGGCCGGAGATGCGCGCCGAGAGCGCCGCGAACGCCGAGTCCGAGATGGGCTCGCCGGGACCCAGAGCACCCGGCATCTCCGGCGACCCCCTCGATACGCCGCCGCACGCTGCCACGACCGAAGCGAGGAGCAGGAGTACGGACGAAGCCCAGCGCGGTCTGCGCACACGGCCACGTCCGGCGTCTCCGTTCATCCGTCTCCGTCTCTTCATCGGCATGGCCTCCCCGCCGTCCGCGGCGCCGACTGATGTCCCGGATCAGAATACAACGTCCACCATGATGAACGCCCAGGTCATGTTCCGGTCCAGGCGCCCGACCTCCGCCATACCCCGATCCTGGAGCACGCGAGCCAGGCCGGCCATGGCGCTCAGACTCGACGAGTAGCGCTGCGTGACCGTGAGGTCCACCTCGTCGGCGTAGTGGGACGTGCTCAGCGTCCCCCGCCTCGCGGCGGCGAAGGAGTGGAGGTCGGCCTCGACGGACACGTCGGAGGCCGGCCTCAGCGCGAGCTTCACCGCCCGGTCCTGCAGGCCATGCCCGGCGGTGTTCGCCGGGACGTTCGTGAACTGGTCGGCGAAGCCGTAGAACTTGTGGCCGGTCCCGTAGAGGGTGCTGAAGACCTCGACCCTGCCGTCGTCGGGCGTGTCGTCGCCGGACAGGTAGTCGTACCAGAGCGCCACATGGCCCCGGTCTCCGGCGAAGCTCCTCCCGACCCAGACAGCCAGGAGATAGGCTGAGACAGGTTCACCGGTACGACGTCCACGTTGGATGGTGCCCTCGAAGCGGCCGTCGACCGCCCCGTCGAATGCGTAACGGAGCCCGAGCGTGTGCTGTCGCGTATCGACGCCCCCACCCCCCCGGTTGTAGAGCCAGTATACGTCCAGGGCTCCCGGCCCCACCCCCTTCGCGGTGGCGTAGACACCGAAAAGGTCGACGTCGGCGGGGACGGTCTGCGAGGTGGCGTCGGCGATCTTGTAGCCGAGGAACGTCGCGGAGGCGCCACCGTGGGTGGCGTCCAGGCGCACGCCGTCGAACGCCCGGCCCTGCGCCGACCAATCCGAGCGTCCCACCAGGCGCTCCCCACCGAGCCCGGTCTCCTGACGACCCACGGTGGCGGTGAGCCAGGCGAGGCGCCCGCCGGTGTACCGCATGTATCCCTGATGCAGATCCAGATGGTCCGCAGTGTAATCGCTGGCAGGGTTCGTCTCCTCACCCCAGTACCGTACGTCCTGGATCTGGATGAAGACGGACAAGCTAGGGTCCGGTTGTGCCTCCAGGGTGGCACGTACCCGCATGATGGTGAAGTCGTCCTTGCCGCCACCCACGGAAGCCACCGGATCGCGATACTCGAAGCGCGGCCGGACCTGTCCGTGAACCGTGACGCTCTGCGACCATGCCGGCGCCGCGCCGAGAGCCAGGAGCACGGCGGCGCCCAGCGATGTGCGTGCACGCATGGCCCCTCTGGGCTCGGAGCCCATTGGATGAGGCGCGTCAGTGCCGACCGAGGTCGCGGCGGATCTTGAGGTCGTCGGCGGTACCCTGGATGCCGTCCGGTCCGTCGGAGCCGACGGTGAAGCCGTCAGGCGAGTTCCTCATGTAGTACTGGTGTCCCCATAGATCCATGGGATCCCCCGAGAAGTCCATCTCGAGCCATCCCGACCAACTCGCCGGATACCCCTCCCCCCGGTTGACCCTGACGGCGAGCTCGTCGGCCATGGCTTTGAGGCGACCGTTCGTGATCTTGATCTTGAAGTGGTCGACCAGCGGCTTCACTTCGTTCTCGATCCTGGCACGCGTCTTGGGTACCGACATGCCAATGGCCAGGGCGAGGACCAGGATCATGATGAGCTTGCCCATGCTCTATTGCCGCCTCGTAGTAGAGAGTGCCCACTTCCGACGACCCTCCTGAAACCTGCTCCGAAAGGGATGGTCGAGGCAACTGTGTAGAAAGGCCTCGCCCCGCATGGACTGGCATGAGACGTGCGGCGTGGGACCCGCCCGTCAGGGCCAGGGTCGCTCGAAAGGAGGTTGCATGGCCGTGCAGATCGACAGGTCCAGGATCCCGGTGCTTGCCGTCTTGGTGGCAGTCGGCGCCGTCGCCGCCTGCTCCCGCGGGGGGGCGATGGGGCCTGGCGCTGCCCAGGGGACGTCTTTCTCGGTGGCGGCGACGACGACAGGCTCCTCGGGGTCGACGACGACCCAGTCGTCGAGCTCCGGGATGACACAGAGTGACTCCACCGACACCCTCACCCTCTCCAAGGTGCAGCTCGTGGTCCGCCGCATCGAGCTCTCTCCTGTCGACACGGGAGCTCAAGCCGACACCGTGTGCTCCCGGGGTGACGACGACGGAGAGCACCCTGCCCAGTGGACACGTGTCGGACACTGCGATGAGATGAAGGTGGGGCCGGTCCTCGTGGACGTGCCCCTGGACGGGCAGGTGGAGAAGGTGTTCTCGGCGCAGCTCCCCGTCGGCACCTACGACGGTGTCGAGCTGCAAATTCACGCTCCGTCGCACTACGACCCGAGCGACTCTGCCTTCCTCCAGGCGAACCCGGAGTTCGACAGCGTGAGTGTCCGGGCTGAGGGCACCTTCGACGGAAAGCCCTTCACCTTCACCTCGCGCATCGAGGCAAGACAGCGGAACGTCCTCAACCCACCGGTGCAGGTCGCAGACTCCGTCCCGACCAACATTACGTTCCACCTGGACCTGTCCAAGTGGTTCGTGGGCCCGGGAGGAACCCTCATCGATCCGTCCACCGCCACGGGCGACAGCCAGACAGGCGACCTGGTGCGATGGAACATCATGAGCTCCCTCCAGACGTTCAGGGACGACAACCGCAACGGCCAGTGCGACGGCGGCGGCAGCCGGGACGGGGGATTCGGCGGCTGACGGAGGCCCGCAGGCGACAAGGGCTCCTGAGGATGCCCCGCATCGATTCCGGCGGGACCACCTGAGCCAGGACGAAAGGACGGCGGGCCGGCCCCCGGGGGCCGGCCCGCCTTTTGTCACGGATGCCGCGGATGTCGAGATGGGCTCAGCGGATCGTTCCGCCTCTCTCGAGCATCTCGCGCAAGCTTCCTTCGTCGAAGAAGGAGCTGCTTCCGGTGACGCCGGCCTCACGGTCCACCCTCAGGTACTGGGTGTAGGTCTTGTCGCCCACGGTGAGGGTCACCGTGTAGGCACCCGGTGCCGCCATGGCGCCACCCCCGAAGCCCCCTCGACGGCCGCCGAGACGACGGAGTATCGCGTAGGGGCTCTCCCCGGGCATGATGAGCGCGCCGAGCTTCTGCATCTGCTCCATGTCGAAGCCCAGCGCAGCGGCGGTGCCGCCGCCGCGGCCGCCCCGGCCACTGGCGCCCGCAGGCCTCGGCGGAGTCTCGCCCGGACGGGCCTGGAAGGCCTCCGGATTGCGCCCGGCACCGAAGCCACCGCCGAAGCGGCCGCCACCGAACGCGGCGAACAGCGCGGACAGATCGGTCTCGCCGGTGAAGATGCCCACCATGCGATGAAGAGGACCGGCCTCCCAGCCGGCCTTGATGAGGGAGTCGGCCACTTCCCTGGCGCGCGTCGCGGTCCTGATGCTGTCACGGCGCTCGGAGGGGGACAGGGCCGGTGACGGGCCGGGGTTGGGACGGAAGTTCCACGTCACCGTGTGGATGCCTGCAGTGGCCGGGCCCTCCATGTTGCGGACGACCTTGCCGTCCGCGTCCTTGATGGTCAGGTGCACCTGGGGCCCACGCCGCATCATGCCGGGACCGCCGCGGCCACCACGGCCGCCGCCCTGGCCCTGGGCCTGGGCCATGGCGCCACGGCCACCACCCTCGCCGCCCTCGGCTTCCGCCAGCGACTTGGCGGTCGCGTCGCCGATGTAATAGCTGATCTCCGCCTCCGAGCCCGGAGTCGGCCGGCTGAACCACGCCTGGCCGTAGGACTCGCCCCCGTGCAGCTCCTGCCCGAACTGGAACGCCGGTGCCGGATCGAAGAGCGCCGCGCCGTCGGCGACGACGTTGTCGTTGAGCTGCTCCAGCGGACCGATGGCCACGATCCAGATGGAGCGGCCGTGTGTCGCGGCGATGAGGTCGTGGTCCCTGGGCTGGATCTCCAGGTCACGGACCGGCACGCCCGGCATCCCCGTCATGAACCGCTGCCACGACTTTCCGGCGTTGGTGGAGACATAGGCGCCGATGTCCGTCCCCACGAAGAGCAGGTTCGGGTTGTGCGGATCCTCGCGGATCACCCGCATGAAGTCCTGTGGGTTGTCGGCCGGGAGGTTGCTCGCGATGGAGGTGAACGTCCTACCGCCGTCGTTGGTGACGAACAGATACGGCTTCATGTCGTCGTTGCGGTGGTTCTCGACCGCCACGTAGAAGCGCTGGTCATCGAAGTGCGAGGGCTCGATGCCCGTCACGTACCCGCCCTGGGGCGCGCCCTTGATGTTGGCCGTGACCTCCGTCCAGTGGGCGCCGTCGTCCCGCGTGTACCACGTGCGGCCGTCGTCGGTGCCGGCGTATAGCCAGCCCTGGTGGAGCGGGGACTCGGCCAGCGAAACCACCGTGGCGTACGTCTCGGCACCGGTGGCGTCGGTGGTGATGCCGCCGGTGGTCTCGGTGCTGATCTTCACCTTCTCGGGATCGGCGTACGACAGGTCGGGCGAGATGGGCTCCATGTGCAGCCCACCGTCGATGCTCTTCAGCACGCGGTTGCCCGCCGCGTAGATGACCTGCCGGTCGAACTTCGACTGGAGAAGCGGCGTATCCCAGTTGTAGCGCATCTGATACGCCGCCGAGTCCGCCGTGGCCTTCCTCTGCAACGCCACGATCTGCGGATCACTGGCGGAGACGCCCTTGTTCTCCAGCACCACGATGGAGTCCTCGAGGGGACGCCACACGGTCTGCCAGTCGGGCTTCTGCACGCCCTGGCGCTCGCCGGTGCGGGTGTTCACGCGGCTCATGGCCCCACCCTGGGACTCCGCCCAGACGATGTCCGGGTCGCCCCAGTCCTGGGCGCTCTGGAAGCCGTCGCCGCCGGCCACAGTGTACCAGTAGTAGTTGTTGATCCCCTCCCGATCCGTGACCCGGCTGGGTCCGCACCAGGTGCCGTTGTCCTGGAGGCCGCCGCACACGCGGTACGGCGTGTCGTAGTTGAAGCTGACGTGGTAGAACTGGCCGATGGCGATGTGGTTCAGGTAAGTCCAGTTCCCGCCCTTGTCGACCGTGATGGCGACGCCACCGTCGTTGCCCACGACCATGCGGTTCCCGTCGTTGGGGTCGATCCAGAGGGCGTGGTCGTCGACGTGGATGTCGTTGGTGGTGGTGCCGTATGTCTTGCCGCCGTCATCGGAATACTGGAGCGGCGTGGATGAGAAGTAGATCCGGTTGGGGTCCTGCGGATCGACACGGACCTGCGAGTAGTAGAACGGCCGCGTGTCCACGTCGTTCATCTTGGTCCAGGTGGCCCCGCCGTCCTCGGAGCGATACAACCCGGTTCCCCCGGACCCGTCGGCCTCCTTCTTGGCCTCCACCTCGCAGTACATGACGTTGGGGTTGGAGAGGCTGATGGCGATGCCGATGCGGCCCTTCTCGGCGGTGGGGAAGCCGTGTCCCTGCACCTCGGTCCAGGTGTCCCCCCCGTCAGTGCTCTTCCACAGCCCACTGCCGGGACCGCCGCTGTTGAGGAAGTACGGCCCGCGCACCCGCTGCCAGCTGGACGCCCACACCACGTTCGGGTCGCGGGGGTCCAGGGCCACGTCCACGAAGCCGGCTTTGTCGCTGATGAACTTCACCAGCTTCCACGTCTTGCCGCCGTCGGTGGTGCGGTAGAGCCCCCGGTCCTTGTTGGCGCCCCAGATGTGCCCAAGCGCCGCCACGAACACGATGTTTGGGTTCGTCGGGTTCACCACGATGCGGCCGATGGCCTGCGACTCCTTCAGGCCCATGTACTGCCAGGTGTGCCCGCCGTCGGTTGACTTGTAGACGCCCGCGCCCGGAGAGATGGAATTGCGGGAATCCTCCTCACCCGTGCCGACCCAGACCTGGTTGGGGTCCGACGGCGCGATGCCGATGGCCCCCATGGACGACACGCTGTCCACGTTCCATACCGACTCGAACGTTGCGCCGTTGTTCGTGGTCTTCCAGACGCCGCCGGCAGCCGAGGCCACGTAGAAGGTGGTGGACGGGCTGGGCAGCCCCTGCACGTCGGTGACCCGGCCCATGATGTTGGCCGGTCCGATGGAGCGCCAACGGAAGGCCTCCATCATGTTGTTCGGGATGGGCTGGGACAGTTGCGCAGCCAGCCCCGAGGCGGCGAAAGCCAATGCCAACGCCGCCCCCAAGAGAGTCTTGCCTCGCATTGCAAAGCGTCCTGCCGTGAGGAATGGGGTGGTAGCCCGCCGGGAGGGGACGGGACGGGCTACAGATGTCGTGGCCGATCACCGGATAGACAGACGGCGCCCGGCGAATGTTGAACGCCGGTCCCGGTCGGGCCCCGTCCACCTCGGCGGGGACCGGCGACCGCCGTGGTAGGCTCGGCGGAGCCTAGAAATACGCCGTGAGCGAGAACCGCAGGATCCTCGGCTGCACCCGCTCCAGGACAGCATGGAAGTACTGGTCGCTGGTGACGCCGGTCCAGGGCTTCGCCAGGTCCGGGTAATAGTCCATCCCGTTGTTCACCATGGTGTTCAACTGGGTCACGGACTTCTCCCCCAGCACGTTGAACGCGTCCAGCGACACCGACAGGCTCTGGCCCCCGAGGTCGAAGGGACGCTCCAGGTGCAGGTCGAGATTCGAGCGCGCCTCCAGGGTCGGGAGCCCCCGGGGGCCCACGAACACGTAATTCCCCTCCAGGGGGTAGAAGAGCCGGTAGTCCAGCAGCTTGCCGGTGGACACAGTCGTAGGCACGTAGGGCCCGGTGCGGCCCGAGTGCGGGTTCGCCAGGGCACCGGTGTCCACACGGTACGTCCAGATTCCCAGGGAGCTGAGCCGGAACTGAGGCGAGTAGTGGTCGCCGGAGCGGTACGTCCAGAACGCCCCGCCCCGCATGTTCCAGGGCAGGTTCCCCCAGATGGACACCTTCCCCTCCGCCCCGGCATAGTTGGAGAGGTACCCGTACGCGTTGACGGCCTCGTTCACGCGCACATAGGGGCCCGCGTTGTACGTCCTCGGGTCCGTGTAGCCGCTGACGTTGTCCAGGTTGCCCTTCAGACTCGTGCTCACGAAGGAGAACGACCCGCCCCATGTCGGCCGAGCCACCTCGACGGTGAACTGGACCTGCGCGAAGACGCGCTTGGCGCCAGGGGCGTTGGTCAGCGCGTAGTCCGGGTTCCACGTGAGGCCCGCCGTGTCGGCGATGGTCATGTTCGGAACCGGCGGCACGCTGGGGCAGTCGGTCGTCGCCTTGCAGATCAACCGCGCCTTGACCACGTAGTTCGGCAGGTAGACCTCGGTGAGCCAGACGCTGCCGCCGGAATAGGGAACGGGTTGTCCTCCGGAGTCGTAGACGCGCACCCCCCGGAAGAGCGTGTAGTTCGACGCGGCGTTCCTGTCCACCAGGGCCACCATGTCGTGGTTGGTCCGCCGGGTGTAGAGCAGGTCGAGCTTCACCGAGCTCCCGACCTGCTTCTCCAGCCCCACCAGCCATTGATCGATGTACGGCTGGTGGTAGCCCTCCACCGGACCCGTCTCGTTCAGCGCCTCCACCGACTCCTTCGTGAAGAGCCCCAGCGCCGCCAGCGAGTCGCGCTGCTGGACCGTAAACGTCTGCGTGGGCGAGGCCGGCACGCCGTGGTAATACCAGATCTCCTGGTTCGTGAACACGTCCGAGCCCGCCGCCCGGTCGAACATCTGGGTGATGAGGTCCTGGTGATACCGGCCCCAGTGCCCCTTGAGGACCAGCGTCTTGTCCCGAGTGAGGTTCACGGTGACCCCCACCCGCGGGTCCAGCGCCTGATCCTGCACCGCCTTGAACCGGCCCCCGGTCGCCGGGTTCAACCACCCTTCCCACCGGCTCCACCGCACCCCCGGCGACAGCACCACCCTCGACCCCAACTCGATGGATGACTGCGCGTAGGCCGCCGTATTGGCCACCTCCGCGTCCAGGTTCACCTCCCCGCCCCACTCCGTGGCGATCCAGCTCACGCTCTGCACGTGCCAGGTGTTCGGATCGTCAGGTGTGTATGACGCGATCTTGCTGGGCTCCCACGTCATGCCGCCGCTCCGGAGCCGCTGATTGATGAACGCGCCCTTGGTGTACTGGACTCCCACCTTCAGCGTATGCTGCCACGAGCCCGTGTGCAGCCGCAGCGACAGCTCGGAGTTCGCCGAGGTGCTGCTCGGTGCGCTCCTCAGGAAGTACGGGTTGTTCCCGTACGCCGAGTACGGCGGCCACAGCGCGAAGGTGCTGATCCCCGGCACGCCCATTCCCTCGTACGGCGTGTACCGCTCGTCCTGGGTGAAGCGGTTCACCCGTGTCTCCCACACGCCCCAGCCGCCCAGGGTCTCCGTCAGGGACCCGTTCACCAGCCACGTCGGCGACGTGTAGCGCTGCCCCGCCCCCGGCTCCTCGTAGCCCGTGATCCCGTAGTTGTCCGCCTGCGTCCCCAGGTGCGCTGCCGACACCTCCACCGTCTGATGAGGCGTGGGCGTCCACGTCAGCTTGCCGAACGCCTTCTCCTGCTTCTGTCGCTCCCGAGCCGGCGAGTACCTGCCCTCCACGAGGGAGAGGTGGTTCAGCGCGTGGCTGTCCTGGCCCACGTACTTGCCGGAGACGTAGTAGAAGAGCCTGTCCCGGAGGATCGGCCCCCGCGCCTCCGCCTCGACGTCGTGACGGGCCACCACCTCCGTCCCGATCTGCGAGCCGACGAGGTTCGAGCCGTCCAGCGCCTGGTTCTCGTAGGACGTCTTGAAGAACCCCTGGAAGTCGTTGGTTCCCCGCTTCGTGGTGATGTCGATGAGGCCACCCTGAAAGCCCCCGTACTCGGCCCCGGCGCCCAGGCCCCGCACCTGCACCTTGTCGATCCAGTTGATGTTCGGCTCGATGGCGTCGCCGCCCATGCCCGGGTTGTTGGCCGACACCCCGTCCAGGGTGTAGGAGTCCGCCTGGAAGTTCGCCCCACCCCACACGTGCCCCGGGCGCGCCCCGGGGGTGAGTGCCACCAGGTTCTGCGCCTGATAGGTGACCGGCAGGAGGGAGATGGCCTTCTGCTCTATCTGCGTGCTGAACTCCGTGTTCTCGTGCTGGATCTGCACCCGTTCCGACTGCGCGACGATCCCTTCCAACTCCACGGCCGACTCGCGTAGCCTCACGTCCAGCACCCGCACGCTGCCGTTCTCCACCCGCACGCCGGTCAGGGTGGAGGACTCGTAGCCCAGTACGCCCACGGTTACGTCGTAGCTGCCCGCGGCCACGCCCGTCATGCGGGCCGCACCCTTGGCATCCGTGCCCAGCGTCCGCATGAGCGTCCCCTGGTAGGACACCTCCACCGTGGCGTTCTCCAGCGCCCGCCCTCCGGCTCCGGTGACCCGCACCAGCAGGATCCCCTGCGCGGACACGCCCATTGGAAGGAGCCAGGTCAGCAGAGCCAGGGCGAGAGCCCGCAGCGTCCACGTCCCGACACGAGGAGTTCGAACGAAGGAGAGGCCCATGCGTACCGTCCCGTTCCGGATGACGCCGTCGTCCACGGATGAACTACATGTGTATGACACCCGACACGGCCTCTGTGCTCATCGCTGCCGCCGGGTACGCGTCGGCTCCGCAGCGGGGCGCCCCCACTCCTACGTGTGCGCCCTGCGCCGCCACCCCAGGAAGACGGGGACGCCCGCCCCGATGAGAAGCGTCCCGTACACGGCGTTACGGGGGTTGGACACCACCGAGCTGTAGACCACGAAGCAGGCGGCGGCCACGAAGAGCCCGGGAAGCACCGGATAGGCCGGAGCCCGGAAGCGCGAAGCGGGTCCGCCCACGCGGGCAGCGCTTGCCGCCGCGCCGTCGGGGGCTTCCCAGGGGGACGGCTCCCGCAGCGCCCGTCGGTCGCGGGTCCGGTAGACGAACACGGTGGCCACGATGGCGCCGAAGAAGATCCAGTCACCGAAGACCACCCAGTCCAGCAGCTTCCCGTACGTTCCCGACGCCGCCAGCACGACGGCCCACACCATCTGGATCCAGATCCCCGCCACCGGCGTCCTCGTGCGCGGGCTGAGGCGGGCCACCGAAGCGAAGAAGCTCCCGTCCGCCGCCATCGCCTGATAGATCCGCGGGGTCGCCATGATGAAGACGTTCAGGATTCCGAACGTCGAGCACGCCACGCCCACGTCGATGATCTCGCCACCCCTACGACCGGCGACGGCCCTCAGGGCCGCGGCCGCCGGGGCGGTACTTCTCGCCAGCCCCCCTGGGCCGAGGGCGGACAGATACGCCGCGTTGGCCGACACGTACACCACCACCACGACGGCCACCCCCACCACCAGCGCCAGCGGGAGACGCCGCTCGGGATCCCGGATCTCCTCCGCGATGTTGTTGGCGTGCTGCCAGCCGCCGTACGCGAAGAGCACCGGAACCAGGGCCGTGCCCATGGCCAGCACCAGCGGTCCGGGCACCGTGGCGCCGGCCCGCGCGCCGGCAGGATGGACGCCGCCGTGCGCCCACAGCCACACTCCCGCTCCCACCAGGAGGGCCAACGCCCCCAGCTTGAGGAGCGTGAATGCGTTCTGCACCCACGAGCCGAAGCGGACGCCGGCGACGTTCACCGCGGACAGCAGCACAATGGCGCCCACCGCCAACGGCTTCACCCACGCCTGTCCGGCACCCGCGAGGTCCGCGGTGTAGCTGGCGAAGATGATGGCCACGGCGGCTACGCCGCCCGTGTTGATGACGAGGAGCTGCGTCCACCCGTACAGGAAGGCCGGCAGCGGGCCGAACGCGTCCCGCAGGTAGACGTAGCCGCCGCCCGCACGCGGTAGACGGGCGCCGAGCTCCGCGAAGGAGAGGGCACCGACGACGGCGATGGCGCCGCCCAGCGCCCAGGCCGCGAGCACGGCTCCGGCGGTGCCGACACGTTGCGCCACGATGGCCGGGTTGAGGAAGATCCCGCCGCCGATGATGGCACCCACCACCACCATGGTGGCGTCGAAGGTGCCCAGCCTGCGGTCGTATCCCACGCCCTGCGTGACGCCGCCGCCGTCGTTAGGATTCGTCATGATCGCCGAACATCGCATGCTCCAGAGGCGTACGCGAGGCAACGATCACATCGTGGACCTGACCGCGGAGCTCCAGGATCTGGTGGCCTCCACCGGCGTCACCACCGGCCAGGCCGCGCTGCTGGTGCACGGGTCCACCGCGGCGCTCACGACCCTCGAGTTCGAGCCTGGATTGGTGGAGCACGACGTCGCCGCGGCCCTCGAGCGCGTGGCGCCCAGAAAGGTCCGGTACGAGCACGAGGAGACCTGGCACGACGACAACGGCCACAGCCACGTGCGCGCCTCGGTGGTGGGGCCGTCGCTGGCGCTGCCCATCGTCGAGGGGCGCATCCCCCTGGGGACGTGGCAACAGGTCGTGCTGGTGGATTTCGACACACGCCCCCGGAGCCGGACGGTACACGTGAGCGTGGTGGGGATCTGAGGGGCCGCAGCACTCCACATGCCCCTGATCTCCCTGTCCGGCGTCGCCGTCGAGTTCGGCGGAACCCCCGTCCTCCAGGACGTGAGCTTCTCCGTCTCCAGGGGCGAGCGGTGGGGCATCGTCGGACGCAACGGGAGCGGCAAGACCACCCTGCTCAACGTGGTCGCCGGCAGGCTCGACCCCACGAGGGGAGCGGTCGCCCGGGAAGGCGGCCTGCGCTTCACCATCCTCGACCAGCAGCGGGACTTCGGCAGGGCGGCCACCGTGTGGGAGGCGGCGGCCTCCCCCTTCGCCCACCTCCTCGAGCTCGAGGTCGCCCTGCAGAGTCACGCCGACGGCCTGGCGCGTGCCGGTGACGACGCCACCCCCGAGATGCTCGCCCGCTACGACCGTGATCTGGAGCGCTTCGCACGGGAAGGCGGCTACGAGATGGAGGCGAGGGTGGACGCCGTGCTGGACGGCCTGGGCTTCGACCACGGCGCGGCCCGCACGCAGCGCGTCGAGCACCTGAGCGGCGGCGAAGCGGGGCGCGTGGGACTCGCCTGCCAGCTCGTCGCCCCCGCCGACGTGGTCCTCCTCGACGAGCCCACCAACCACCTGGACCTGGAGACCACCCGCTGGCTGGAGGCCTGGCTCCAGGGCCTCGACGCCACCGTGCTGGTCATCAGCCACGACCGCGCGTTCCTGGAGGCCGTGGTGGATCACACCGTCCACGTGGACCAGGGCACCGCCACGCCATACACCGGCAGCTACAGCGCCTTCGTCACGCAGCACGCCGAGCGGGGGCTGGCCTACGAGCGCGCGTACGCGGCGCAGCGGCGCAGGGTCGAGAAGGAGGAGGAGTTCATCCGCAGGAACATCGCCGGTCAGAACAGCCGGCAGGCGAAGGGGCGGCGCACGCGGCTGGCGCGGCTGCCCCGCTTGAGCCCCCCGCCCACCGACGAGGACGTCATGGCTCTTCGTCTGGAGCCCGAGGAGCGAGGCGGTAACCAGGTGCTGGTGCTCGCCGACGTCCGCCTGGCGGCGGGCGGGCGGACGCTCCTGGACGGCTTCTCGGCCCGCATCCACCGGGGCGAGGTGGTGGGGCTCGTGGGGGCCAACGGCTCTGGAAAGTCCACGCTCTTGGACGCCATCGTCGGCGCGCGGCCCGCCGACGGGGGCGAGATCCGACCGGGGGCGTCCATCCAGGTGGCGTACTATCGCCAGGACATGGAGCAGATCCCCGAAGGAAAGACCCTCTTCGACATCGTCAGCGACATGCGGCCGAGCTGGGACAGGGGCCAGGTGCAGGGCCACCTCGGGCGCTTCGGCTTCCCCGGCAAGACGGTACAGCGCACGGCGGACAGCCTGTCCGGCGGCGAGCGAGCGCGTGTGGCGCTGGCCCTCCTCATGCTCTCCCGCGCGAACTTCATCCTCCTGGACGAGCCCACCAACCACCTGGACGTCGAGTCCGTCGAGGCGCTGGAAGACGCCCTGGAGGGATACGGCGGCACGGTGCTCCTGGTGAGCCACGACCGGGCGCTCCTGCGGGGGCTCACCACCCGGATCTGGTCCCTGGAGGCCGGCGCCATCGAAGACTATCCCGGGAGCTTCGGCGAGTGGGAAGAGGTCCGGGGCCGGCGTGCGGAGGAGGCGCGCCGGGAGGCGGCGGCATCCGCGGGGGCCCGCAAGGAGCGCGAGGCCCGCGCGAGCCGGAAGGAACGTGAGCGCGAGAAGGAGGAGCGCGCCCGGGCCCGTGCGCTCCGGAGGCGCGTCGAGGCTGCGGAGGCGGAGGTCCATCGGCTGGAAGAACGGGCCATCGAGCTCCGCGCCGCGCTGGCCGACACCTCCCTCTACGGCGACGCGGAAGGGGTGCAGCGAGCCGTGGCGCTCAAGGCCGAGCTCGCCGGCGTGGAGCGGGAGATCTCCTCGGCGCTGGACACCTGGGCCGAAGCCGAGGAGGCGACGCAGACCGGGGGATAGAGGGGACGGGACCTCGACGGCTGTGCGGGCGACTCCGGCGCCGCGGCTCTGTCAGGAGGCTCGTCCGCCGGACCGCGTTGCTAAGCGAGGAACTCCACCACCGCCTCCACCCAGGCGTGCGGACGCTCCAGGTGCACCGCGTGCCCCGCTCCCGGGACCACCACCAGGCGGCCGGCGGGCATCCGCTCCTGCATGCGGCGACCGATCTCCACGTACGCGGTGTCCAGCTCCCCGGTGACGAGGAGCGTGGGCACGCGACACGTCGCCAGGGCACTCCAATACGACGGCAGCGCTCCCGTCCCCAGGCCCCGCAGAGCCGCCGCCAGCGACCTGGCGTCGTTGCGGAGGCGCCCTGCCCGATGGGCGGTGCGCACCTCCGACGGGAGGGCCTTCTGGCTCTCGAAGAGTGGGTGGGCCTCCCAGTGGTCCACGAATGCCTCGATGCCCTCGGTCTCCAGACGCTCCGCGAGCTCCTCGTCGGATGCGCGCCGGGCGGCACGTTCGTCGTCGGTCTCCAAACCGGGCGACGCGGATTCCAGCACGAGGCGGCGTACGCGCTCCGGATAGGTCATGGCGAAGCCCAGCGCCAACCGGCCGCCCATGGAGTATCCCACGAGGTCGACGGGGTCGTGGTGCGCGTGTCGCCAGATCTCGGCGGTGATGGCATCGGGGGTGAAGCGCCACGGAGCCACGTCCCCGGCGTGACGGCCGTGCCCGGGCAGATCCACCAGCACCGGTGCCCCTCTTGCGGAAGCGAGGGCATCCACCACGGCGGGGCTCCACGCAGTCGAGGACCCCGTGAACCCATGGAGGAGGATCAGGTCGGTCATGGACATCGGAGGGCTATGGGCAGTCGAACGTCCAAGATGGACAACCGGCGCGGCTCGGGGAAGGATCCCAGGGACGTTACCGTAGTACCACGTCACCAGAACCGCACCTCCGGAGGGACGCCAGCCGTGAGCCAGCTCGCCGCCGCCGATCAGCAGTACGATATCCTATCCGCCTTGCGGCGCCTCAAGGGCAAGGCCACCGCGGGCGACGTGGTGGCCGCGACGGGCCTCGCCACAGACCAGGTGGACCAGGGGCTCAAGACGCTCCTCGAGAGCCATCGTGGACACCTGGCCGTATCCGACTCCGGCGAGCTTCTCTACGAGTTCGACCCCCACCTCATCGAGCGGGGCTCCGAGCCGCTGTGGGCACGCTTCAAGCGCAGGTTCAGCGCGCTCTTCACGAAGGCGTTCAAGGCATGGATCGTCATCATGCTCGTCGCCTACTTCGTGCTCTTCGTGGTCCTGGTGATCCTGGCGCTCTTCGCCAACCGGGACGACCGGGGCTTCGGAGGCGGGGGGAGGCGACGCGGCGGAGCAGTCCGCGGCGGCGGCCTGCCCTTCCCCGATCTCTGGTTCTGGTACTGGATCTGGGGTCCACGGTGGTACGTGGGACGCCCCTACTACGGGCGCCGGTGGGAGCGGACGCTGGACAAGGAGGACAAGGTCCCCTTCTACAAGAAGGTGTTCGCCTTCGTCTTCGGGCCGGACAAGCCCAAGCCCACGCGGCAGCAGCTGGACCGGAGCACCCTGCGCCTCGTCCGCGCCCGGCGGGGCGTGATCACCACCGCGGACCTGGTGGAGCACACCGGCCTTTCCTGGGAGGAGGCCGAGGACGAGATGGGCCGGCTGGTGGGCGCCTATCAGGGTGAGGCCATGGTGTCGCCCCGGGGCGAGCTGGCCTACGCGTTCCCCGAGCTCATGATGAGCGCCCACGGCCACGTCAGCGACCGGGCACCGAATCCGACTTGGATGCGCCTGGAGTACGACCAGGAGCTCACCGGCAACACCGCCGGCGCCAACGCCGGCGTGATGGGCATCAACCTGTTCAACCTGGTGGCGGCGACGACGGCTCCCTGGTTCATCTTCCCGCGCTTGCACCTCGGCGGCGAGATGGCGTGGGTCTTCCTCGTCTACGTGCCGGTGGTCTTCAGCTTCTCGCTCTTCGCCGGGCCAGCGGCGCGCATGTGGGGTGTGGTGCGCGAGAACAAGCGACGACGCCGCCGGAACATCCGCCGGGTTCTCCTGGGCTACGTCTACAAGGAGACGCTGGAGAAGGATCAGGGCGTGCGCCTGGCCGAGGCCGTGAAGCACGTGCAGTCGCTCCTGCGCGAGCAGGCGCCCTCCGCGGGTGCCGTAGAGAAGGAGCTCCAACGGCTGGCCGCCGAGCTGAACGCCGACGTGAATCCGGATGCCGACGGCCAGCTCGTCTTCACCTTCCCCGAGCTGCGCCAGCAGGTCGCCGAAGGCGAGGCCGTGCGCCGCAAGCTGGCGCTGGATCAGCGGCAGATGGGCGACATCGTCTACTCGACCAAGGACGACTCGGTGGCCGAGGGCAAGCGCGAGATGGCGGCCTTCGACAAGGAGCTGGGAATCACCCCCGAGGAGGTGGCCGCCGCGGAGCAGCACCTGGGCGGTTACCTGCCCCCGGTAAACGAGATCGGCTTCGAGGACGAGTTCGAGCTGGTGGCCTTCGACGAGCAGATGGCTCAGCGCGAGCGGCAGAGGCAGAAGGTCCGGGTGTTCTGAGCCTTACCCTTTCAGCGTCTACGGCGCGGTGTCCCGACCTTCCCCTACATCCCCCCCAACGCCTGCACCGGGTCCACCGCCGTCGCCCTCCGTGCCGGCACCAGACACGCCAGAAGCCCCACCACCCCCAACACCACCACCACGGCGGTGATCACCCGTGGATCCGTCGCCCGCACGTCGAAGAGGAGCGACTGCACCAATCGCGTGAGCAGGAGCGAGACCGCCAAGCCCACGACGAGGCCCAGGCCGGTGACCCGGAGTCCCTGTCCCACGACGCTCCGGAACACGTCCCGGGGGGCACTCCCCATGGCCACCCGGATGCCGATCTCGCGGGTACGCTGCGTCACGGAGTAGGCCAGCGCGCCGTAGATCCCAACAACCGCCAGGAAGAGCGCCACCACGGCGAACACACCCAGGAGCACCAGAGGCACCTTCCGCGAGCGGAGGGAGTCGTCGATGCGCGCCTGCATGGTCTCGACCCCGTACAGCGGCAGCTCGGGATCGATGCTCACCAGCACTTTGCGCACGGCCGGCGTCACTCCCGCCGGATCCGTCGACGAGCGCACCACCAGGGACATGTAGCCGATGGGACGCTGCCGGGTCGGGAAGAAGTACGCGCCCACGTGCTCGCCGGCCGGCGCGGTGAGGTCGTTGTCCTTGGTGGTGGCCACGACCCCGATGATGGTGGCTGCGTTCTCCGCGGGCACGCTGTCGGCGCCGGGGGCCTGGCCGAAGACCAGCCGCGAGCCTATGGCGCTCTTGTTCGGCCAGTACCGGTCGGCCAGCCACTTGTCGATGATCACCACGTTGGGCACGTCGGGGCCGTCGCTCTCCTTGAAGGTGCGCCCTTCGAGGAGCTTGATGCCCATGGTGGCGAAGTAGTCGGTGCCCACCACCGACCGCCGTGGGGACAGCACGGACTCACCGGGTGAAGGGACGTATCCCTCCGGGAACGCGACGCTGTTGGAGTTGTTCCCCGAGAAGGGGAGCTGGCTCGTCACCGAGGCATCGGTGACGCCGGGGATGGCTCGCACCTCCCGGAGCAGCTCGTCGGTGAACTGCCTGCGCGAGGTGCCGTCGGGGTACTTCGACGACGGCAGCGAGAGGAATGCGCTGAGCACCCCCTGCGGGTCGAAGCCGGGACTCACCGAGAGCGCCGCCCGGAAGCTCACGAGCATGAGCCCCGCCCCGATGAGGAGCACGAACGCCAGCGCGACCTGCCCGGCCACCAGGCCATTCCTGACGAACACGGCACGGTGCCCGGCGGTGCCTCCCCGCCCCCCCGAGCGGAACACCGGGGACAGGTCGCCGCGCATGATCTGCGCCATGGGGATCGACCCGAACACCAGGCCGGCACCCACCGCCAACACCAGGGTGAAGAGGAGCACCGTGCCGTCGATGCCGATCTGGGTCCCCCGGGGAAGGTCGGCGGCGCCGAGTCCCATGAGCGCCTTCAGGCCCAACGCGCCCAGACCCATGCCCAACGCCCCCCCCACCACACCCATCACCACGGCCTCGGTGAGGACCTGGCGCGCCACCCGCCCACGGGGCGCCCCCAGGGCCAGACGGGTGGCCAGCTCCCCCACCCGGGTCTGAGCCCGCGCCAGCATGAGGTTGGCGATGTTCACGCAGCCGATGAGGAGCACCAGCCCGACCCCCGCCCACAGCATGTACAGGACCGGCGCCGCGTCCCGCACCAGATCCTGCTTGGTGGGCACCACCACGGTGTGGTACCCCGCGTCCTCCAGGAGCTGGCGGGCGTTCGGCACCGGCCACTCGTCGATGAGGTGGTTGTTGAGCGCCTTGTTCTGGGCCACAGCCTGCGCGACGGTGGCGCCGGGCGCCAGGCGCGCGATCATCGAGAAGTTGTTGGAGTGCCAATTCTCCAGGTTGTGGTCCCGAGGAGTGAACGGGATGGGCAGGAAGAAGCGCACGCTGCTGTTGGTGGGCATGCGGAAGTCCTTGGGCAGGATCCCCACGATCGTGTAGGGCCGCCCGTCCACGCGCAGGTCCCTGCCGAGAACGTCGGAAGCGGCTCCGAAGTGCTCCCGCCAGTATGCGTCGGTGAGGACGACCTCCTGAGCGTGGCCTTCCTGGTCCTCTTCTTCGGTGAACGTCCTGCCCCGGGCCGCCCGCACCCCGAGGAGGGGAAAGAACGACGCGCTGACGCGCATCGTGGACACGCGCTCGGTGTTGCCCGCCTCCCCCACCGTGCTTCCCCACCCCTGGTACAGCGCGACGCTCTGGAACGCCGGGATGTGCTCCCGGCGCTGGAAGAAGTCCACGGTGCCGTCGGAGCCGCGCGGTGATCCGGCGCCGGGGTAGCTGTTGAAGACGGTCACCAGCCGGTCCGGGTTCTTGAAGGGGAGCGGCTCCAGGAGCACCGTGTGGATCACGCTGAAGATGGCCACGTTGGCCCCCAGGCAGATGGCCAGGGTGAGCAGCACCGTGGCGCTGAACGTCTTCTCCTTCCAGAGGAGCTTCAGGGCATAGCGGACGTCGCGGAGGAGCTCTTCCATGGCGTGATCTCGGAAATCGCTTGGAGGGCGGGGTGGAGCATACCGGGCCTGCAGGGCAGTCACCAGGTACCGACGAGCGGGAGGACGCCGAGGTTTCGGGAATCGCGCGCCCGGCTGGCCACGCATGGGCGTGGCCGGTATCGTCCCCCTCGGCTCCCGCCGGGCGAGGCCGCGCCCGGCTCCGTCCCGGATCCCGACCTTCCCGCCGGTGACCGACGTCCACAGCGACTCGAACAGGAAGACCCCATGAGCACCGACGTCTCCACCCTGGAGCCCTGGCAGTGGCCGGAGGAGCACTGGCGCCGTCTGGTGAACCAGGCGCGTGCGGGCCGACCCCTGCGTCCCGCGCGCTGGAAGGACGGTGCCCGCTGCGCCGTGGCGCTCTCCTTCGACTCCGACCACGAGACCAACGAGCTGCGCGACGGCGGCACCTCCATCGGCCGCATGGCCTGGGGGGAGTATGGCGCCCGCCGGGGCGTGCCGAAGATCCTGGAGCTCCTCGCCCGCCACGATGTACACGCCAGCTTCTTCGTGCCCGGAGTGTCGGCCCTGCTCCACCCGGACGAGCAGCGCCGCGTGGTCGGCGAAGGACACGAGGTGGCCCTGCACGGGTGGATCCACGAGCTGAACTCGGTGCTCCCCTACGAGGCCGAGCGCGACCTCATGCTGCGAAGCGCCGACACCCTCGAGAAGCTCACGGGAAGGCGTCCGGTGGGGCTGCGCACGCCGTCGTGGGATCTCAGCCCCCACACGTTGCGCATCGAGCGGGAGATGGGGCTCGAGTACGACTCCTCGCTGATGGCCGACGTGGACTGTTACGAGATCCTCCTGGAGGGCGAGCCCACGGGCATCGTGGAGCTCCCTGTGGAGTGGATCCGCGACGACGCCGTCTACTTCGGCATGCATCGCTTCCAGGCGCTCCGGCCACAGATGCCTCCGGAGGCCGTCTTCGACGTGTTCCGCCGGGAGCTCGAAGGAGCGTGGGAGGAGGGCGGCATCTTCCAGCTCACCATGCACCCGCACTACTCCGGGTACCGCTCGCGGATCTGGATCCTCGAGGAGCTCATCCGTCTGGCCAAGGGGATGGGGGAGGTCTGGTTCGCCACCCACGCCGAGGTGGCGGCGTGGGCGCGGGACCACGCGGAGTAGACGCGCGAAGCCCCGCGACGCTCACGCGCCGCGGGGCTCCGGGACCCGATGGGCTCGGCTGGGCCTTACAGCTTGATGACGTTCTCCGCCGCCGGGCCCTTGGTGCCCTGCGTGATGGTGAACTCCACCCGGTCACCCTCCGCGAGGCTGCGGAAGCCCTCGGCCTGGATGGCCGTGTGGTGAACGAAGCAGTCCTTGCCTCCGTCCTCGGGGGTGATGAAGCCGAAACCCTTCTGATCGTTGAACCACTTCACGGTTCCTACGGTACGCATCATCCCACTCCTGTTGCGTACTGGCCTTCGGTCGGAGCGTTCGGATGATCCGTACCTGCCGACTGCAGACCCGCGTGGTCGAACCCCCACGCTGGGTACGTGGCGACGTGCCACAAGGCCAACAAAGTCGCTGCATAATGGCCCCCCGTCAATCTTCTCGTTCCCGAGGCTCCGGTCGCGGTGCCGGAGGGGTCCCCCCGACCTCCGCGGGGAGAGTTGACCCCGAGCCCCGAGGGGACCAAGATCGACCCATGGAGACGCACGCTCTCAAGCGCTCGTCGACCGCCCTTCTGCTGGTGGTGACGGCGAGCTGCGCCACTCCACATCCCGTCCGCGTCGCCCCCTTCAACGACGAGCCGCTGCCCTCGGGGATGTACGAGCTCACGGCACTCGTCACCTATCGTGACGACACGCAGCAGGAGCTCCACAGCACCCACGCCAGCTACGGCTCCACCCTCTATGTGACGTACGACGGGAAGACGGAGCTCTACGACGGCAGCCGGGAGTGCATGGATTACGCCGACCTGCCCGCCCAGGGGAAAGGGCGCGACCAGCGGCCGATTCCCGGCCACTCCTTCGAGTGCGGAGATCGCAGCTGGTATCTGTGGGTCGACAACGGCAGGATCGTGGGCCGCGTGTCGGCCCACGTCACGGAGATGGTGAGGAGCCGGATTCTGTGCCTTCAGTGGTCGTTCGACGGCGGCCGCCAGAACTGCCGGAAGTGGGGCAGGCGGGTCGATCCGCGCTGGACGACGGTGTCCGGCGCCGTGGAGGTGCGCAAGATCAGCCAGCAGTAGGGCGACGCGCCTCTCCTTCGGTGCCACCGGCCACACCCGGAACCCCGAACCGCGCCCGCGCCGCCTCGACCTCGGCGCGCACGGGACACCGCTCCTCGTGGTCGTTCACCAGACCCATGGCCTGGAAGAACGCGTAGACCGTGGTGGGGCCCACGAAGCGCCACCCGCGCTTCTTCAGATCCCGGGAGAGCGCCGCCGCCTCCGGCGGGAGGGGCATCTCCCGGAGGACGGACTCGGTGAGGTGTCTCGGCCGGGTCGCCGGGTCCGGCTCGTACCTCCACACGTAGGCCGCCAGGGAACCCACCTCGTCCACGAGTCGGCACGCCGCCTGCGCGTTGGCGATGGTCGCCTCGATCTTCCCCCGGTGGCGCACGATTCCCGCGTCCCCGAGGAGCCGGGCCACGTGCCTCGGCCCGAAGCGCGCCACCTTCTCGAAGTCGAATCCGGCGAAGGCCCGACGGAAGGCCTCCCGCTTGCGCAGGATCGTGAGCCAGGAGAGTCCGGCCTGGAACCCTTCCAGACAGATCTTCTCGAAGAGCCTGCGGTCGTCGGCCACCGGAAAGCCCCATTCCCGGTCGTGGTATGCGACGTAGTCGTCGGGGGCGGTCCGCACCCAGAAACAGCGCCGTTCCGGCTCCGCCGTCGCCGACGTCATGTCAGCGCAGCGCGGCGAGGTGGTTCGGCATCAGGACACCCAGGGACATCACCATCTTCACCCCCTCTTCCACCGTGAAGTCGGTCTGCACCACGTCCGAGGCCGGCACGACCTGCAGGAAGCCCGTGGTGGGGTTGGGGGTGGTGGGCACGAACACGGTGTTCCACACGGAGCCGTCGGGGCGCGTGAGCGTCGAGGTGACGAAGCCGACGGCGCGCATCCCCGGGTGCGGGAACTCCACGAACACCACCGACTGGAAGGCGCGTGCGCCGGGACCCTGGAAGGCGGACACGACCTGCTTGGAGATACGGTAGACGACCTTGACGAAGGGGACCCGGAGCAGGACCGCCTCGCCCAGACCGAGGACCCGACGACCCGCGACGTGGGTGGCCACCTCGCCGAGGAGGTAGACGACCGACAGCAGGATCGCCAACGACAGCGCGCCTTTCCACACCCAGGGCCAGGCGGCCAGCGCCGGGTCGATGATCGGCAGCAGGATCCCCGCGGTGAAGAGGAACAGGAAGCGCAGGGCGTACACGGTCACCGCCACCGGCACCAGCACGACGAGCCCCGATGTCATGCGCGTCCGAACCCTTCGGGCCACGCGCCCGCGTCCACCGTCCTTGGGAGTCATTGGATTCAACCGTTGGAAGTCGTCATACCCGAGCGTCGACATCTCGAGTCGCGCCGTGACATCAAGCTAACGCGCCTCCCCATGCGCGTCGCCCGCGATGCGCCGGAGCACGGAGCACCCAGGCCGGGTCTTTCCCGCCTCATTCTACAAGCGTAGTCTGTCTCTCGGTCCTCCCCCTGCCAGGCCATCGCCGAAGGGGCCACGGTGCTCCCGTCATCGACCGCGCGACGGGGATTTCCCAAGACCCGAACCGGAGCCGGAGCATGTCCCGCTCAGCCGCCACGGCCCTGACGGCCGCCCTCTTCCTCGCTGCACTCTCCTCCGCCGGCGCATCCGCCCAGGGCACCCGCTTCCTGGGGGACCCCACCGTGAGCGCGGACCAGATCGCCTTCGTCCACGCCAACGACATATGGGTCGTGGGGCGTGAGGGCGGCCAGGCGCGTCGACTCACCAGCTTCCCCGGAGCAGAGACCGCGCCGGCCTTCAGCCCCGACGGTCGCTGGATCGCCTTCAGTGGCCAGTACGGGGGCAACGTGGACGTCTACGTCGTGCCATCCGAGGGAGGCCAGCCTCATCGTCTCACCTGGCACCCCGGGGCCGACGTGGTCCAGGGTTGGACCCCGGACGGCCGGATCATCTTCGAATCCGGGCGCGCGGGGGTGCCCACGCGGGTGTGGCAGTTCTACACCACTCCGCGTGCCGGAGGGTACCCGACCGCGCTCCCGGTGCATCAGGCGTTCCTCGGCGCGATGAGCGACGACGGCGCCATGCTCGCGTACCAGGAGATCCAGTACTGGGATCCCGAGTTCCGGAACTACCGGGGCGGCCAGGCCCAGCCCGTTCGCGTGGTGAACCTCGAGACGCTGGATCTCCAGACGCCGCCCTGGCAGGGTGAGCGGCAGATGGACCCCGTCTGGATGGACGGCGTCGTCTACTACATCTCCGAGCGGGACTATGCGGCCAACGTGTGGTCGTACGACCCGCGCACGAAGCAGGAGAAGCAGCTCACCTTCCACAGCGACTTCGACGTGAAGGGAGTGGGGGCCGGTCACGGCGTCGTGGTCTACGAGCAGGCGGGTTATCTGCACATCCTCGACCCGAAGACCGGCCAGGACCGGCAGATCGTCGTCCAGGCGGGGGCGGACCAGAACTGGGCCAGCCCGCGCTGGGAGGACGTCCCCTCGGGACGCCTCTCCAATGCCGGGCTCTCGCCCACCGGGAAGCGGGCGATCTTCGAGTACCGGGGTGAGCTGTTCACCGTGCCCGCGGAGAACGGGAGCTGGCGTGACATCACGCGGACTTCGGGCGTGGCCGACCGGTACCCCGCGTGGTCGCCGGACGGCAAGCGGATCGCCTGGTTCAACGACGACGGCGGAGAGTACGGCCTGGTCATCGGCGACCAGGAGGGCAACGTCGTCCGCCGCGTGCAGTTCGACCATCCGACGTTCTACTTCCAGCCGACCTGGTCCCCGGACGGCACGAAGATCGCGTTCACCAACACGGATTTCCGGGTGCTGGTCATGGACGTCACCTCGGGCAAGGTGACGGACATCGACGGTGAGGAGTACGCCGACCCACGGCGCTCCCTCGACCCCGTCTGGTCTCCGGACTCGCGCTGGGTGACCTACACCAAGCGGCTGGACAACATGTACCGGGCGGTCTTCGTCTACGACACGAAGACGGGAGAGAAGCACCAGGTCACCGACGGCATGGCCGACGCCGTCGCACCGGTGTTCGACGCATCCGGCAAGTACCTGTACTTCCTCGCCTCCACGGACTTCGCCTTGAGCTCCTCGTGGCTGGACATGTCGGGGTACGACCGGCCGGTGACCCGGGCGCTGTATGTGACGCTGCTGGCGAAGCGAACTCCCTCGCCGTTCCTGCCGAAGAGCGACGAGGAGGGTGGGGCGGACGTTGAGAAGCCCGCACGGCAGGGGCGTGATCGCAGGGGCGGAGGTTCGGCGAGCGGCGGCGGCGGCGCGGCGCCGCGCTCGTCGGGCGAGGCGGCTCCACCCAAGGCCGTCGCCGACGTCGCCATCGACTTCGACGGGCTCGCGACCCGTATCGTCGACGCGCCCGCGCTGCCCCTGCGGGACTACCGTGGGCTCGTCCCCGGCCCCGAGGGCGAGGTGTTCGTCACCGAGGCGGTGCCCAACTCACGCGGGCTCGTGCTGCAGCGCTACTCCCTCGAGGACGAGAAGGCCACGAAGTACATGGAGGGGGTGAGCGCGGTGGTGGCGTCCTCCGACCGCAGGAAGCTGCTGGTCCGGACCGGTCAGAGCTGGAGCATCGTGAGCGCGACGGGCGGCCCGCCCAAGAGCGGCGACGGGCGCCTGGCGCTGAACATGCGCGTCCACATCGACCCCAGGGCGGAATGGGCGCAGATGCTGCGCGACGGATGGCGGTTCATGCGCGACTTCCTGTACGTGGACAACACCCACGGCGCCCCGTGGAACGATGTGTGGAGGTGGTATTCCGCGTGGCTCCCCGGCGTGGAGCACCGCTCGGACTTCAACCGGCTCCTCGACATGGTCTCCGGCGAGGTCTCGGTGGGGCACTCCTACGTCCGCGGCGGTGACTACCCCGACGTGGACAACCCCGGAATCGGGCTCCTGGGCGCGGACCTGGAGCTGGTGGACGGCCGTTACCGCATAGCGAAGATCTACTCGGGCGAGGAGTGGACCCCCGGGCTCACCGGCCCCCTGGCCGAGCCCGGCCTGGACGTGCGGGAGGGCGACTACCTGGTGGCAGTCCAGGGGCGTGAGCTGAAGGCCCCGACGAACCCCTACGCCGCGTTCGAGGGAACGGCGGGCCGCACCATCGCCATCTCCGTGAACGGCAGGCCGACCCTCGACGGCGCCCGGCAGCTGTTCGTGAAGCCCGTAGCCAACGAGAGCCAGCTCCGGAGCTGGGCCTGGGTGGAGGGGAACCGCAGGACGGTCGACGAGATGAGCCAGGGGAAGCTCGCCTACGTCTATCTGCCCAACACCGGGCAGGGCGGGTACAGCTACTTCAACCGGATGTACTTCGCGCAGCAGGACAGAAAGGGCGCGGTCATCGACGAGCGCAACAACGGCGGCGGATCGGCGGCGGACTACATCATCAACGTCATGGGCCGCAAGCTCGACGGGTACTTCAACAGCCGCACGCCGGCGCACAGGCCGTTCACGCAGCCCGAGGACGGGGTCTGGGGTCCGAAGGTGATGATCATCAACGAGCGCTCGGGCTCCGGGGGCGACCTCATGCCCTACCTCTTCCGCTTCGAGAAGATCGGGCCCCTGGTGGGCGAGCGTACGTGGGGTGGTCTGGTGCACACCGCCGACACGCCGCCCCTCGTCGACGGCGGCCGCTTCGTGGCGCCCCGGGGCGGATTCTTCAATACCGACGGCCAGTGGGACATCGAGGGCAAGGGGATCAGCCCGGACATCGAGGTGGCAAACACGCCGAAGGAGGTGGCGGCCGGCCGCGATCCCCAGCTCGAGGCTGCGGTAGAGAAGGCCCTGGAGCTGGTGCGGACCCAGGGCATCATCCTGAAGCCCGAGCCGCCGGCACCGGTGAAGTACCGCCGGCCGGCACCGAGGACCGGAGGAGGAGGGGGCGGCAGCTGAGTGAGCACGGCCGGGCTCGCGTCCGGCGTTCGAAGGGGTCGGCCCGTGCGGCCGGCCCCCTCGTCGTCGGGCCCGACCCGGCCACGGCTTCCGCCCGCCGATCCTCGCGTTCTTCAGCCTTCTCTGTCCGTGCGCACGCTCCGCCGCACGCGGCGCACCACCGCCCCGTACGCCGCCACGTTCACCACCAGCACCGCGACGCCCAGGCCCACCTGGATCCCCCGTGTGAGCCCGGCGGGGTAGAGCATCGGGATGACGTAGTGCTCGAGGAAGCCCCCCGTGTAGCCCGCTTCGCCCGCCGCCACCCGCAGCGAGATCTCCAGCGGCGTGAGCGGACAGATCCACCCCGACAGCTCCACCCACGCGCCCCAGAGGGCGCACGGCAGGTGCAGCCACGCCAGGCGCGGCCAGCGCAGCACCAGGAGCCCCCCCGTCACCACGAAGACCACGAACGCCACGTGGAAGGTGACCACAAGGTCGGCGAGGATCTTGTCGATCATCGAGCGGACGTCATCCCGATCCGAAGGGCAGCATTCCCATCAACGTAAGAGCGTCGATGAGCGCGTGGGGCACAACGGGGGCGGCGCTCCCTACGAGGCCACCCTGCCGAAGGAGTCCGAACCGGGCTCCGGAACGCTCGAGGGCGGGGTCCCGGGCCGGGCGGTCACGACGCCGGCCCGGGGCGTCGCTCAGCCCGCGTTCGCCTGCATCTCCCCGGCGACGCTCTCCACCTGTCGCCACACCCGGAGCAGGTTCCCGCCCCACAGCTTGCGGATGTCGTCCTCGCTGTAGCCACGGCGTACCAGCTCCAGCGTGACGTTGAACGCCTCGCTGGCGTCGTTGAAGCCCTCGATGCCGCCGCCGCCGTCGAAGTCCGAGCTGATGCCCACGTGGTCGATGCCGATGAGCTGCACCGCGTGGTCGATGTGGTCCACGAAGTCGCTCACGTTCGCCTGCGGGTACTTCTGGTTCAGCTCATCCACGCGCCGCCGGTACTCGGCGCGCTGCTCGTCCGTGAGGTCGCGCCAGCCGGCGTATCCCCGGATCCCCAACTCCTCTCGAAGCGCACGCACGGCAGTCTCGAACTCGGGGCGGACCTTCACGTACCCGCCCAGGGCCACCGTCTGGATGACGCCGCCGTTGTCCTTCAGCGCCAGCAGCGTTTCGTCGTCCATGTTCCGAGGCACGTCCGCCAGCGCGCGCATGCTGGAGTGGGACGCGATCACCGGAGCTCTCGATGCGCGCATGGCGTCCAGCGCCGCCTTCTTCGAGATGTGCGACACGTCGATCATCATCCCCAGACGGTTCATCTCCGCGACGACCTGCCTGCCGAAGGGGCTGAGGCCTCCCCACTCCTCCGCCGCGTCGTCCAGGCGCTCGCTGGGGTTCGCCGAGTCACTGATGTCGTTGTGACCCTGGTGTGCCAGGGTGAGGTACCGACCGCCCTGGTCGTAGTACGTCTTCAGGAGGCCCAGGTCCTTGCCGATGATGTAGCCGTTCTCCATCCCGATGACCGTGGCGAGCTTCCCGGATCCGACGATGCGCTCCACGTCGTCGGGCGTGTACGCGATCTCGATGCGGTCGGGATACATCTCGTCCGCCATCTTGTGGATGGCCGCGAACTTCTGCTCTGCGGCGTCGTGGGCACGCGCGTAGCCTTCGGGCGTCCGCGGGCCCTGGCCCACGTAGACGGCGAAGAACACGACGTCGAGGCCGCCGGCCTTCATCTTCTCGAGGTTCACCTGCCGATCCGCGTTCAGCGGATCAACGGTGTTGGCGAAGTCGTCCTCGATGTCGTCGTGGGTGTCGATGGTGACGATGCGCTCGTGGATGGCGTGGGCCCGAGCCACGAGGTCGGCGTCGGCCTCCGGGGGAGCGTTCTTCTGCGATGGCGTGCACGCGAACATCAGGAGGAGCGCGCTCATCGCGCCGGTGGATGCGATCAGACGGCGCATGGGAAGAAGATCCTGCGGTTCGGATGGGTCGGATGGGAGGGGTGACCCCGTAACGTACGCCCCGGACGTCGCTACAGCTACAGGTGTAGAATCATCGCCCGGACCGCGCGGTCCGGCGCCTGTGGTCACATGGGACTGTGGACGCCGGGTGGCTTCAGACGCTCAGCGCCCCCGCCATCTTCACCAGGTCTTCCGACTGGTCGCACACCTGGCAGGCACGGTTGAACGACGTGAAGCCGTGCACGGTCAGGTAGGGCGTGAGATGCTCGGGCCTCACGGGCTCGTCGTGCAGGAGATCGGTGCCCAGGTACTTCTTGTTGTCGTCGGGGAAGACCGTGACCACGACGCCGTCGTCGCCCAGCCGGTCGTGGAGCATCACCGCGCCGAGAAAGTTGGCTCCCGCGGAGATTCCCACACCCAACCCCACGCTCCGGGCCAGCTTCTGCGCCATGAGAATCGCGTCGCCGTCGTCGACGGCCACGATGTCGTCGAGCTCGGCCAGGCTCACGATGGGAGGGATGAACTCCTCGGCAATGCCCGGGATGCGGTGTCGCCCCATTCTCCGGCTGTCGCTGAGCATCGGCGAGTTGGCCGGCTCCAGGGGATGGATCGTCACGTCGGGATGGTGCGCCCTCAGGTAGCGCCCCACGCCCATCACGGTGCCGCCGGTGCCGACACCGGCCACGAAGGCGTCGGGGCGCAGTCCGTGCGCGCCCAGCTGCCAGTGGATCTCGGGACCGGTCTGCTCCTCGTGGGCTTCGCAGTTGTCGAGGTTCGTGAACTGCCGCGGAAGGAACGTCCCAGGAGTGGATGCGGCCAGCTCCTCCGCACGCGCGATGCTTCCCAGGGACCCACCGTCGCCCGCGCTCACCGGATGGATCTCGGCGCCGAAGGCGCGCAGCAGCCGCACCTGCTCACGGCTCATCCAGTCGGGCATGAAGATGGACACCCGGTGGCCCAGGGCGCGCCCCACGGCCGCAAAGGAGATCCCGGTGTTGCCGCTGGTGGCCTCCACGATGAGCGCCCCCGGCTGGATGGCCCCCTTCTCATAGGCGCGCCTGAGGATGTGGAGAGCCATGCGGTCCTTCAGGCTCCCTGTCATGTTCAGGTTCTCGCTCTTCGCGAAGAGGCGCCGACGGCACCCTCGGAAGGAGTAGTCGACGGCGAGGAGGGGGGTGTTTCCAATGATGCGACGAAGTCCGTGGAAACGGGCCTCGATGTCCGCCGACAGGCGCGTCATGAGAGAGATCTCCCGTAAAGCGGGACGATCCGGTCGACCGGTGCGCGGACGGGCAGAAACCGGAGCACGGCGAGCGTGCTGTTTCAGGATGGGGCCAGCGCCTTCCCGGTGCCGTAGGGGAAGCTCCCCGGCCATCTGTGGGGGTTCCGCCCCCGCGGGCAGCCCGGCTTCCTCAGCGGAGATCCCTCACGCCCTCCAGGAGGCGATCCACCTCGTCTGCCGTTGTGTAACAGGCACATCCGGCGCGCACCAGGCCCCCGGTGATGCCCAGGTCCTCGGTGACGTGCGCGGCGTAGAAGTGGCCGTGGGAGACGAACACGCCGTGGTTCGCGGCCAGGTGGGCCGCCACGCCCCGGGCGTCGTGGCCTTCCACGGTGAACGCAAGGGTCGGGGTCCGAGGCGCGCCGGGCGGCGGTCCGTAGAGGCGCACCCCGTCCATCTCCTCCAGACCCCGCCACATGCGCTCCAGGAGGGCATCGCCTCGCTCGTGGAGCGCCGCGTACGTGCGCCCCAGCCGCTCACGCCGGCTGGCACCGCCGGTGAGGGACGCGAGAAAGTCCACCGCCGCGGCCGACCCGGCCATGGACTCGAAGCTCCCCGTGCCGGTCTCGAACCGCTCCGGCGCCCGCTCCGGAGCGCACGCCAGGCGCGGCACGTCGAGGGCGTCGAGAAGCTCCGCCGGCGCGTACATGACGCCGGCATGGGGCCCATAGAATTTGTAGGGCGAGCATGCCAGGAAGTCGCATCGGAGGGCCCGGGCGGCGGGGAGGAGGTGGGGCACGGCGTGCACGCCGTCGACGAAGGTGAGGGCTCCGACCTCCCGGGCCCGCGCCACCACCGGCGCCAGGTCCGTCACGGTGCCCAGCGCGTTGGAGGCCCACCCCACGGCCACGAGCCGGGTGCGCTCGGTGATGGAGGCCAGCAGCACGCTCTGGTCCAGCGTCCCGTCGGCGAGCCGGAAGGGCACGTCCACCACCGTCACGCCCCGCTCCGTCTCCAGCGCCCTCCACGGGGCCACGTTGGCCAGGTGGTCGAGGCGGGTCACCACGATCTCGTCGCCCGCTCCCCACGCGCGCCCCAGCGTGCGGCCGAGGTGATACGTCAGCGTGGTCATGTTGGCACCGAACACCACGTCCTCGGCACGGCACCCCAGGAGATCGGCCAGCGCCTCCCGCGATCCCTCCACCGCGGCGTCGGTCTCGGCGCTGGTGGGATACGCCCACCTCCGGTTGGCGTTGTGCCGGAGCAGGTGCTCGCTCATGGCCTCCGCCACGGACCGGGGCACCTGGGTGCCCCCAGGGCCGTCGAAGTACGCTACGGGACGCCCCGCGTGCTCCCGCTCGAGGGCCGGAAACGCGGCCCGGATCCCCGCCACCGAGGCCGTGCGAGGCTGCGGGTTCATGGACGGGCGACCACCAGGCACACCTCCCTGGCCGGCGACGACATCGGGGCCGAGTCCGGACACTTCGTTCCCTATGATCCCGGGCCCGATGCCCCTCCCGACCCCGGCACCAGCCGGTTCAGGTCCTTGCTCATGTCGCCGCTCTGCATGTAGCCCAGGAGCTGGGTCGCGGCCCTGGCCTCGTTCACGTTGAGGAGCTTGATGGAGTACACGGGCGTGCCCTCCGTGGACCCCGCCGGAACCTTCAGCGCCGTGAAGCTCAGAGCGTCACCGGCCTTGAGCCGGTTCAGCAGCTGGGAAGTCGCCGGGAACGTCGCCTGGATGAGCCCACCCTTGTCCGCCTTGATGGACCGGACGATGTCCGGCTTCGAGACGGTCCCGAAGTGGAGGAGGTAGAGGTTCTCGCCACCGATGGGGGCCGGTACCGACGCCTGCAGCTCCAGCGCCGGCGCCATCACGTACTTCGGATGGTTGAACGTGAAGCCCAGCGAATCGAGGTTGGCCGTATACTGCGCGACCTGCGCGGAGTCGAGGGCCGACCGCTCCCGGAACAAGGGCGCCAGCGCAACCGCCACGATGATGTTGCCCCGACGCGCCCTCGCCATCGTGCGCGCTCCGACCAACGAGCCGTTGGGCCCCGGCCGGAGGGGGCCGGGATCGGACCAAGGCTCCATCTGCTCGATGCCCCAGAGGTCGTTGGCCGCGTTCACGAACCGGAACTGGGCCGTATCCGGGGCGGTCGTGTCCGGCTTCTCCTCCGCTGCGCCGCACAAGGGGCTGCCGGGGGTGGTCTTGCACGCCTCCAACACGGCCGGACGCACGAAGATGGCGCTCTGGCACGGCTGCGCGTCGGCCTGGATGGAATCCGCTCCCGCAAGCTTCGCCTTCGCCTGCACGCTCACCGAGTCCATGGCGCTCTGCAGACGCCTCTTGATGGCGGCGCGGGCCGTGTCGCGCTTGGCCACCAGCGACTTCTCCCCGGCGACGATGCGCAGCGCGAGCGCGTGATCCGTCACGAACCAGTCGTGCACAGCGCGCTCCAGCGCGTTCGAGGTGTCGAAGGGCGCCGCCTGGGTGGTGTCCTCCAGCCCGACGGCCTCCGCCAGCACACGGATGCGCTGCGCACGATTCAGGTAGGGTGTCGCCTTGGCATTCAGGTCCACGACCTTGGCGACCTCGCCAACGCAGTCCTTGGAGCGCGCCGTCTCCACGGCGGCCATCCCGGGCGGTGGTGCAGCCTGGGCACGCGCGGACAGCGGAACCATGAGGGCCACGAAGGCGGTGCAGACAATTGAACGACGTCTCAAAGCAAAGCTCCGTCCGGGTCCGACTCAAACCGCGTATGATAACGCAAAATGGCGGGAGAAGATCCAGTGCCGGCCGACCATGCCCCGGGGCGACGGCGGGCGGGAGGTATCGGCGGCGGATGTCGCGGCCCATACTTCCCGCATGTCGGCCTCGAAGCACTTCGCGACACGGCGGCGCACCCGGACCGTGCTCTTCGCCGCAGCGGTCGTCTGCGCTCCGGCGGCGTGCGCCAGAGCGGCGCCACCGGCGCCTCCCGCTCCCCGGACGGTCGAGTCCGTGCCGGCGGCGCCGGACCTCAAAGGCGAACCTCTGGACCGACTCTTCCAGGTGCCCACCTCGCGCTTCATCCACGTGTCCTCCACCGACACCACGGGAGGCAACGCGGATCGGTGGGTGGTGGCGCCGGGAGACTCCGTGGTCCTTCTGGACCTCGACGGACCCGGTGTCGTGCGCAGCATGTGGATGACCATCGCCAGCCGGGATCCCGCCTATCTGCGGCGCATCTCCCTGGAGATGTACTGGGACGGCGAGACCAACCCCTCGGTGGAGGCGCCCCTGGGCGACTTCTTCGGGGACGGCTTCAACAAGCCGAACTACGCGTCGCTGGTCATGGGCGTCACCAGCGGCGGGTTCTTCACCTACCTGCCCATGCCCTTCGCACGCCACGCGCGCATCGTGGCGCGCAACGGCACGGGGCGCGTCATCGACGCCTTCTACTTCAATGCCGACGTGGAGCTCGTGGACTCTCTCCCGACCCCCCTGGCGACGTTCCACGCGTGGTGGCACAGGGATCCCCGCACCACCAGCCACGAGCCCCATCTCATCCTCGACGCCCACGGTGCCGGCTGGTTCGTGGGGACCGGCCTCGACGCCGAGAGCCTCGACGGAAGCCTCTCCTTCCTGGAGGGCGACGAGCGCTACTTCGTCGACGGATCCTTCCGCGGGCAGGGCACCGGCACCGAGGACTACTTCAACTCCGGGTGGTACTTCGACCGGGGGACCTTCGCCGCGCCCTTCCACGGCCTCGTCATGAAGGACGACGAACGAGGACGCATCGCCGCCTACCGCTGGCACCTGCTCGATCCCATTCCGTTCCGCGATTCCATCCGCGTGGACATCGAGCACGGCACGGGCAACAGCGTAGTCGCCGACTACGCCACCATGGCGTACTGGTACCAGACGGAGCCGCACACGCCGCTGCCGCCGCTCCCGCCCCCCGACGAGCGCAAGGTCATGGGCGTGCGCATTCCCGTGGGGGCGCGTCTGGCCAAGGATCTCGAGGCCGCACCCATTGCCGGCGGCTGGGAGCTGGATCTGCCGGTGCCGCGGCCCGACCGGTACGAGGTGGTGGCGTATCCCTCGGGCGGACCCGACGCCGGAGTCGCGAGGGTGTCGGTGGCCGGCGGGCCGGTGCGCCGCATCCCTCTTGCCGCCGAAGAGCCGGCCAGCGTCCTGGATCCCGTGGTGCTCGACACCGTCGCGGCCCGAACGTCGGTGCACGTGGCCTGGATGGCCGGCGTGATGCCGGCGGCCATCGAGATCCGACCCGTGCGTCGGTTCGCCCTGAGCTGGAACGTGGTGGGTCCCTTCCCCAACCCCCAGCGTCTCGGCACGGAGATCAGCCCCGCCCTGGACAGCGTGTACGGGCCGGAGCGTGATCCGGATCTTACGCGCACCTACGAGGGCGAAGGCGGACGCACGGTACGTTGGATCCCCGCCGAGGCGCCCGCCGACGGCTACGTCAACCTGAACGCCCTCTTCGAGCCCAACGACTGGGTGGCAGCCTACGCGGAGGCGTTCCTCTATGCACCCGACGACCGCGACGCCGTGCTGCTGCTGGGTGCGGACGACGCCCACGTGATGTGGGTGAACGGTCGGGTGGTCTCGCGCCGACAGGGCCGCCACATCTCCACCGCCGACGACCTCGAGGTGGACGTACACCTGCACGCGGGGTGGAACCGCGTGCTGCTGAAGGTGGCTGACCTCGACGGAGGCTGGGCGTTCCAGCTCCGGGCCGCGGACCCCGACGGCGTGCTCCGCTGGGCGCGGTCGCCGTCGGGGGCGAAGCCGGCGGCGGGAGGCTGAGGCGCGCCCCCCGCCAACGTCGGTCGCTCAGCTCATCGTAGCCTGTCCGCTCCCACCGATGTTGCCGGCCTCCACGATCATCGCCCAGAAGCCCGCCAGACCCGACACCAGGCCGAGGTACCCGCCCAGGACGGCCCAGAACCCGCCGCCGAACCAGTAACCCAGGGCCTGCGACAGGAAGGCCAGCGTGACCGCCAGTGCCAGGAGCACCACCGGCGGACCCACGGCGGCGCGCATGGCCGCGAGGAAGAGGAAGAAGCTCACCACGGCGACGATGAGCGAGTACCAGCCGTTGGCCGCCCCGGGGGAAGCCATTGCAGCCATTGTGGCCAGAACGCCTCGGTAGCCCAGGATGAGGGCGGACCAGAACATGAAGAAGAAGGCGTGCCACGCCTCACCGCGGAGGAACGCCGCAAGCGCAGCGACCAGCAGCGCGAGCATGGAGAATGTGGCAGCCTGATGCAGCACGGCCACGGCACTCGATGCCGAGACCCAGCCGGCTCCCACCATCGAATACATCCAGGCCATGGTCGCGAAAGCTGCAAAACCGAGCGCTTTCGGGTCTGCGACACGATCACCCATGAGCTCTACCTCCTTACTCGAGGATGACGTCATGTCCGCCCCGGTGACGCCGAGGCGTCATGGCGCCGGGAGGGCCGGATCGCTGGGCCCTATATGCAGCCTACGCCGCCATTTCTCAAGGCCGCGGCGCGCACGACGCCCCGGTGCGGGTGTCCGTTCGCCCCGTTGACGGCGAAGCAGGCCCCTTCTATACCTCGATCGTAATCGAAAGGCGGAGCCAGTCGGGCTTCGCCGGATCCGGGCGGAGGAACGTCGCACTCATGAACGTCTTCCTGCCCGTGGCGTCGGTGGACGTCAACGCGCTCCTCCTCGTCGGGGTGGGCGCGACGGTGGGCTTCGTCCAGGGCATGCTGGGCTCCGGGGGGTTCCTCCTCACTCCCCTCCTCATCATGATGGGCATCAGTCCGCAGGTGGCGGCCGCGTCCGCCGTGTGCGCCATCGCGGGCGCGAGCGTCTCGGGCACCTTCACCCACCTCCGTGCCGGCCACGTGGACATGAAGATGGGCCTCCTCCTTCTGGTGGGCGGGGTGACGGGCGGCGCGGTCGGCACGGTCCTGACCAAGATCCTCCGCGCCCTGGGCAACCTCGACGTGGTGATCATCTCGTGCTACGTGCTGTTCATGGCCGTCATCGGGGTCACCATGTTCGTGGGCGGACTCACCAGCCACGTCCAGGGCGACGTGGAGCAGCCTGCGGAGACCGCCGTCCACCGGTTCCTCGGCCGGCTCCCGTTCCGGATGAGCTTCAAGGTGTCCCGGGTGGAGACGTCCGCCCTCTCGCCGCTGATCCTCGGCGGGGTAGTAGGCGTGCTGGCGGCCATCATGGGCGTGGGCGGGGGCTTCATCCTGCTGCCGGCCATGAGCTACTTCCTGGGCATGCCCATGCAGGTGGTGGTGGGCACGAGCCTCTTCCAGATGCTGTTCACCTCGGCCTCGGTGACCCTGATGCAGGCGGCGGTGAACCACAGCGTCGATGCCGTGCTGGCCGCGGCGCTCCTGATCGGCTCGACGGTCGGCGCTCAGCTCGGGGCCCGTACGGTCACCCATCTCAAGGGAAGCCAACTCAAGGTCGCCTTCTCGATGATCGTCCTGGCCATGTCGCTGAAGCTCCTCAACGACCTCATGCAGGCGCCGCCCACCTTCCTCATCGTCATGGGACTGGCCAAGTGAGCGCGCGGCACACCCTCCTCGCCGCCGCGCTGTTCGTCGTGGCCGCTTCCCGCGCGGCGCCGATGGCGGCTCAGGCCTCCGCCATCACCGTGTCCGCCTCACAGCGGGTCATCCGCATCACGGCCCGCTACCAGGGAGATCTCGTGCGCGTCCAGGGTACCGCGCTACCCTCGGACGCAATCGTCCTCAAGCTGACCTCGCCGCGGGAGGCGGTGCAGTGCTCCCAGAAGGGCAAGGTCGGCCCCTTCTGGCTCTCCGTGCGCCAGGTCCGGTTCGAGGACGTCCCCAGGATGTTCAAGATCAAGTCCACGGTGCCGCTGGACGACATCCTGCCCCAGACGGAACAGGTCGAGCACGGCCTGGGCCGAGCCGGCCTGAAAGCGTCCATGGCGGTGGAGGGCGGCCTGGACAAGAACCTCTACCTCAACGAGCTGATCCTGATTCGCGAACGCGACCGTCGCTTCAGCTTCGCGGAGGAAGGAGTCCGCCGCGACGGCAACAAGTACCAGGCCAGCTTCTTCTGGCCGCCGGACGGCCCACCGGGGCTATATCGGATCGAGGCCTACGCCGTGAATCGAGGGCGCGTGGTGGCAACCGCCGAGACGGAGGTCGAGGTCCGGGCCGTCGGCGTGGAGGCCTGGATCCGCAGTCTCGCCACGAGCCACGGCATTCTCTACGGCTTGTTCGCGGTGGGGCTGGCCGCCGTGGCCGGGCTGAGCGTCTCGCTGTTGCTGGGCGGGCGCTCGTCCGGGCGCTCGTCGGCTTCGTCCGAGGCCGTCACGGGGGCGAGCGGCAGCGTGACGTGAACCGTGGTCCCCTGCCCGACCACGCTCTCCACTCGAATGTCCCCCCCGAACCTGTGCACGATGCCGTAGCTGATGGACAGCCCCAGGCCGGTGCCCTCGCTGCCCTCTCGGGTCGTGTAGAACGGATCGAAGACATACGGCAGATCCCCGGGGGGGATCCCCACACCCTGGTCCGAGACCGTGACCTCCGCCCGGTCGGCACCCAGGAAGCCCACCCGCACCGTGAGGGCGCCGCCTGCGGGCATCGCCTGGACGGCGTTGTGGAACAGGTTCAGGAAGACCTGCTTGAGCTGGCCGAAGATCCCCCGGACCGGGGGCATCTCCTCGGGAACCTCCGCCCGGAACTCCACGCGGTCGTCCGTGAGCTCGCGCTCGAGGAGCATCCTGGCCGAATCCACCGCGGCACCGAGGTCCACACGCCCCACCTCCGCTTCGTCGTCGTGCGTGAACTCAACCAGCCCCTGGACGGTTTCCCGACCACGCTCCGTCTCTTCGAAGATCCCCTCCAGCAGGGAGAAGGACGGGCAGTCCGCCCTGGGATGACATCCTTTCATGAACGCCCGCGTGTTGGCGGATATCGTGCTGAACACGTCGTTCAGATCCTGCGCGATGCCCGCCGAAAAGGCGCCGACGCTGGCCAGCCTGTCCGCCTTGATCACCTGTGCCTCACGCGCCCTGAGCTCCAGCAACATCCGGTTCACCCCCAGGGAGAGATCGGACAGCTCGTCGCGGTACTTGCGTGCGGGGTTCATGAGGGAGAAGTCCCCGCCGGCGATGCGTCGGGTGGATTCCTCCAACCGGTTCAGCGATGCGGTGATGGTGCCGGCGAGGAGCTTCGTGATCCAGAAGATGATCAGCAGCATGACCCCGGCGAACAGGAAAGGCAGGGTCTGCGAGATCTTCAGGACCCGGTTCGCGCTGGCGGCCTCCGTCGCCTTCATGGTTCGCAGAAGCGTCATGATGTCGCCGCTGCTGGCGTCCAGCTCCGCGTTGAGGGCGGCGACGCGGCCCGAGTCGGGTGCGGCCCGGTCGAGCTCGGCGAGAGCCTCGTGCACGATCTGCGAGTAGTGGCCCAGCTTGTACTCGATGGCGATGAGCTGGGTCTGACCCGAGACCTCCAGGATGCTCACGCCTTCCGTGATGAGGAGGTCGGACGCCTCCTGGGCCGCCTGCGCCGCCTGCTCGAGGTTCTTTCTGTCCGGGTAGTTCAGCCGCTCGAAGTGGCGGGCCTGTTGGACGTCCAACGAGAGGTCCTGGGAGACGTCCAGGAAGTGCAGCTTGCCCCTGGCCTGGTAGAGGATGGCCAGGTTGATGAGACCGGTCACCGCGAGGAGGAAGAAACAGAGAAGGAAGCCCGTTACGATGCGCAGCCGAATGCTGAGCCTGGGGCGATTGAGAAAGGCCCTCTCCATGTCGTGGAGCCGCCGGGCCTCCTTCTGGCCGAGGGTGTATTCGGGCTTGTCTTCGACGGAGTCGGGCATACGACCTCCGGAACGGGCAGGAGGCGCCGTACCGTCGGCGTCGCGGGCATAGTCAGGTCACCGCGTCTCCCTCGGGGAAGAGGGAGGTGAGATCCAGTCATCCCAATGGTAGCGCAAAGGCCTGCTGGAGGGCACCGTCCGGGCGCCACGCTGGCGCCGACGCGGAGGACGCGAGACTTTGGCCCGGTGCGTGGAACCAGGCCGTTGCCGGTAGCCGTTGCCGAGGCAACGCACGCGCTCCACGGCTCTCGGAGGAGGAACACGCCGATGCGCCTCTCGCTCCATCGCGGCCTCGCGCCGCGGCTCCACGGCCTCGCCCGGTACGGGGCGAGGGCCGCCGTGCTGTGCGTCCTCCTGGGGCCCGTCGCGGCGGCTCCGGCGCAGGTGTCGGCACCTGCCTCCCTCGCCGTCACGGCGCTGCGCGTGGAGCACCTCACCGACCCCCTCGGAATCGGCGCTGTCCATCCGCGGCTGAGCTGGCGGATCACGGCCGCCGGCAGGAACTCGATGCAGGCCGCCTATCGGGTACAGGTGGCCGCGACCGCCGCCGACCTCACCGGCGGCAGGAACCTCGTCTGGGATTCGCACCGGGTCGCCTCCGGCACGTCGGTGTTCGTCCCCTACGGCGGTCCCGGTCTGCGCTCGCACACCCGTTACTTCTGGCGTGTCCGGGTGTGGGACACGAGTGGCCAGGCCTCCGCATGGAGCGCGGTGGCCTTCTGGGAGACGGGACTCCTCCAACCGGCTGACTGGACCGCGCGATGGATCGGCCCCCCACCGGATCCCGCCGACACCATGCCCACGGCGTCGCCCCTTCTCCGGCGCGCATTCCGGGTGAGCGGTCGGGTGCGGCAGGCGCGGGTGTACGTGACCAGCCTGGGCCTGTACGAGCTGTACCTCGACGGCACTCGCGTCGGAGACGCGCGCTTCACGCCCGGATGGACGTCGTACCATCACCGCCTGCAGTACCAGACCTACGACGTCACATCGCTTCTCAAGCAGGGAGACAACGCCGTCGGGGCGATGCTCGGGGATGGCTGGTATCGCGGGTACATTGGCTTCTCCGACCAGCGGGGCGTCTACGGGAAGCGCCTCGGCCTGCTGGTGCAGCTGGAGATTCGCTATGCCGACGGCCACACGGAGCGCATCGTCTCCGACGGGAGCTGGAGGACCGCCCCGGGCCCGGTGCGCATGTCGGACATCTACATGGGCGAGACGTACGACGCGCGGCGCGAGCGGCCGGGCTGGTCGAGCGCTCCGTACGACGACCACGATTGGACGGCGGTCTCGGTGCTGGACCCGCCCGCGGCCGAGCTGGTCGCGCCGGTGTCGCCTCCGGTGCGCCCCGTAGCGGAGCTGAAGCCCGTGGCCATCTTCCGCGCCCCTTCGGGAGAGACGGTCTTCGACCTTGGCCAGAACTTCGCCGGGTGGGCGCGTCTCCGCGTGCGGGGGCCTGCGGGCACGACGGTGACGATGCGCTTCGCCGAGGTCCTCGATCCGCAGGGCAACCTGTACACCGCCAACCTGCGAGGCGCCAAGGCGACGGACCGGTACACCCTCAAGGGCGGGGGCGAGGAGGTGTACGAGCCGCACTTCACCTTCCACGGCTTCCGCTACGTAGGCGTGAGCGAGCTTCCCACCCCGCCGGACACGAGCACCATCACCGGTATCGCCGTCTCGTCCGACCTGGAAAGGACGGGGGCCTTCGAGACCTCCGACTCCCTCCTCAACCAGCTCCAGCACAACATCGTCTGGGGGCAGCGCAGCAACTTCCTGGATATCCCCACCGACTGCCCGCAGCGTGACGAGCGGCTGGGGTGGACGGGGGACGCACAGGTCTTCGCGCCGACGGCCGCATTCAACATGGGGGTCGACGGGTTCTTCTCGAAGTGGCTCGCCGACCTGGCACTCGATCAGCACGCCGGGGGCAGCGTCCCGGTGGTGATCCCCAACGTCCTCGGCGGAGACTCGCTGCGCGCCGCCGGGACCGCGGGTTGGTCCGACGCGGCCGTGGTCGTCCCGTGGACGATGTATGTCGCGTACGGCGACCGCGCCCTCCTGGAGCGACAGTATCCCAGCATGCGCGCATGGGTGGAGTTCGAGCGCCGGCGGGCGGGACCGGACCTGGTCTGGCGGCCGGGCTGGCAGTATGGAGACTGGCTCGCCTATCACAGCACCGACGCCGCGTATCCCGGAGCCACCACGGGGACGGACCTCATCGCCACGGCCTACTTCGCGCACTCGGCCGACCTCCTGGCGCGGGCGGCCGAAGCCCTGGGAGACACCGCGGACGCCCGGGCGTACGGCTCCCTGTTCCACGCCGTGCGCACGGCCTTCGACCACGAGTTCGTCACACCGGCGGGACGTGTGGGTGAGAACACCCAGACCGCGTACGCCATCGCGTTGGCCTTCGACCTCCTTCCCGACTCCTTCGTGGCCCAGGCGGGGAAGCGCCTCGCCGGAGCTGTCCATGCGCACGGTGGCCATCTCACGACGGGGTTCCTGGGCACGCCCATCCTGCTGCCGGCTCTCAGCGCCACGGGACACCTCGACGTCGCCTACGCTCTGCTGCTGCAGCGGAGCTACCCGTCGTGGCTGTATCCCATCACGCGGGGCGCCACCACCATGTGGGAGCGGTGGGACGGGATCCGGCCCGACGGCACCTTCGAGGATCCCAGCATGAACTCGTTCAACCACTATGCCTTCGGCGCGGTGGGAGACTGGATGTACACCACCATCGGCGGCATCGCGCCGGATCCGGCGTCACCCGGATACCGGCACGCGCGCATCGCCCCGCACCCCGGCGGCGGTCTCAGCAGCGCCAAGGTGTCCCTGGAGACGCCGTACGGCCTCCTCGCTTCCGCGTGGCACGTCGACGGAGGACGCTTCACCCTGGACGTGACCGTCCCCGCCAACACCTCCGCGGAGGTCACCCTGTGGAACACCACCGTCGACGCGGTGCGGGAGGGGGGGCGCAGCCTCGACGGCGATGCGGGTGTGAGGTCGGTACGTGCACGAGGGGACGACGTCATCGTCGAGGTCGGTTCGGGCCGCTACCGCTTCACCACCAGGGCGCGGCGCTGAACAAGGGCTCCCCTACCGAAGCAGGAAGCCCTCCAGCAGCGGATCGCCGGGATCCAGGAGCAGCTCGCTCCTCCCGGTGATGTATGCCGAGCCCTCCACCTCGGGGATCACCGCCGCGTGCGGACCCACGCTCGTCGTGTCCAGGACGCGCCCCCGGAACGTGGTCCCGAGGATGCTCTCGACCACGATCTCCGTGCCGACACCCAACTCGTGACGGGCGTGGTGGAGCGCCAGGCGGGCGCTCACCCCCGTGCCGGTGGGGCTCCGATCGACCTCTCCGTCGGCGAAGACGCAGACGTTGCGCGAGTGATGGCCCTCCACGTGGGGAGCGCCCACGAAGATCGTGCCGTACAGGAAGCTCAGATCCGGCGCCTCGGGGTGCACGGGCTCGCCCTGCCCCACCACCGCGGCCTTCACCGCCCGACCCAGCTCGATGATGCGGCGGTGCTCCGCCGGCAGGAGGGAGAGCCCGAAGGCCCGCGCATCCACGAAGGCGTAGAACGCCCCGCCGTACGCGACGTCGTAGCGCACCGCGCCCACGCCCGGCACGTCCACCTCCCGATCCAGCGCCACCGCGAAGGACGGCACGTTGGCGAACGCCACGGAGCGCACGCGACCGTCCTCGACCCGGGCTCGGGCTTCCACGGGGCCCGCGGGGGTGTCGATGCGGATGCGCGCGTCGCCGTCCTCCCCCGCACCCGCCACCAGCCCCAGCTCCACTGCCACCGTCGCCACGCCGATGACGCCGTGGCCGCACATGGTGCTGAAGCCCTCGTTGTGGGTGAAGAGCACGCCGAAGTCCGCATCCACGCTCACCGGCGGCACCACGATGCAGCCGTACATGTCCGCGTGGCCCCGGGGCTCCCACATGAGCGCCCGGCGCAGGCCGTCGTGCAGGGCCCGGGCCTCCCGCCTCGCCGCCAGGATGGAGCCGCCCGACAGCTCCGGAAAGCCTCCGAGGATCACCCTCAGGGGCTCGCCCGCCGTATGGGCATCCACGGCGCGCACGCGCCCCCACGTCGCCGGCGGGATCCACGCCCCCGCACGCTCCGCCCAGCTTTCCACGGAATGGTTCTCCTTGCTACGGCTCCCGCTTTTCGGGAGATTGACGGTTGGATTCCTACCTGCCACTTCCGGGTAAGTGACATGTCCGAACAGCGAAACGGAACCTCCGGCGACGTAGAGACCTCCATCGCCTCCAAGCGGATCACGGATGCCGCGGCGCATCCGCACTCCGTTACGTCTCAGGCTCCGCCCACCGCTCCGGGGGCCATGGAGTACGACTACACCAACTTCTACTTCGGCGCGGGCAAGGACGCATTCGCGCTCCTCGCTCCCTTCGACGACTGGTGGAGGGAGGTGAAGCCGGCCGGCTATTACCTGTACGAGCTCCCTCTGCACAGTGCCCCGTCCACAAGGGTGGACGTGGAGGACACCAAGACCCACGAGGTGCGCAGCGGGCTCATCAACTTCGCCTCGTACAACTATCTGGGACTGTCGTACCGCCCGGAGGTGAAGGAGGCCATCAAGGCCGCCGTCGATCAATATGGCGGGGGCTCCTCGGGCTCGCCCATCCTGAGCGGCACCACGGAGCTGCACCGTCGGCTGGCGGAGGAGATCGCCGACTTCAAGAAGAAGGAGGCCGCGCTGGTCTTCCCCACCGGCTACAGCGCCAACGTCGGCACCATCGCCGGCTTGATGCGCTCCGGTGACCTGGTCGTGGCCGATCAGTACGCGCATGCGAGCATCATCGACGGGATGATCCTCTCGAAGGCCACTTCGCGGTTCTTCCGCCACAACCGGGTCGAAGACCTGGACCGCAAGCTGTCGGGCCACGAGGGCAAGAAGCTGGTGATCATCGAGGGCGTCTACTCCATGGACGGGGACGTGCCGCCGCTGGCCGACATCGTCGCGGTGTGCCGCAAGCACGGGGCGCGCCTGATGATCGACGAGGCCCACTCGGCCTTCGTCTACGGAGCCAACGGCCGCGGCGTGGCCGAGGACCAGGGCATGGAGGACGAGGTGGACATCCACCTGGGTACGTTCTCCAAGAGCCTGGGAGGTCAGGGGGGGTACATCGCGGGAAGCCACCAGCTCGTCAACTACCTGCGGGGCTTCTCCCGCTCGCGCTTCTTCTCCTGCGCGCTCTCCCCCGCCGTGGTGGCCGGGTTGCGCAAGGCCCTGGAGCTGGCTCGGAACGAGCCGGAGCTGCGGACGCGACTGTGGGACAACGTGGCGACCATGCAGAAATTGCTCGCCGACGGCGGCGTACCTACAGGAGACTCGACGTCACAGGTGATCCCCATCATGGTCCGTGACGACGCGCGGATCTTCCAGATGGGGGAAGAGATCTTCCGAGAGGGCGTATTCATCAATCCGGTGAAGTACCCGGCGGTGGGCAAGCACAAGTCCCGCTTCCGGATGTCCATATCCGCCGCTCACACAAAGGAGGAACTGGAGGAGGGCGCAACCGCTATCGTCCGCGTCCTTCGTCGTTACGGAGTATGCCAGTAGGGGAGTATGATTTTCGCACAGGGGTGAGCGCCTTCTTCGAGATGGCGACGCCCGACGCGCTGGCGGTCCTGCCCGCGTACCTGCAACCTATCGAGGTGCGCCACCAGCGGAGTGTGCTTTCCGTTACGGCCTTTCTCTTCGAAGAGAGTGAAGTGGGGCCTTACACGGAACTCATGTTCGCGGTGATCGTGCCACCGATGGTGGCCAAGTGGGGTCAGCACGCCAAGGCGGGGTTCTACCCGTTCCTGGCGGCCACGAGCTCCGAGCGGGCGCGTCGGCAGCGGGCTGAGCGCTATCACTTCCGCTATCTCGAGCAGGACATCGACGCGCAGTTCATCGAGACCGAGGACCGCATCCGCGTGCGCGCGTGGAGCGTGGGCAAGCCCGTGGTGGACTTCAGCGTCACCCAGGGAGCCTGGGAGTCCACGAGCCACCTTCTTCAGGGCTTCACGGCCGCGGGAGATCAGCGTTTCCGCACCACCGTGCAGATCTCGGGAGAGTATACGGTGCACGAGAACGAGCGCGGCACGATGACGCTGTTTCCGCACCCCATGATCGCGCCGCTGCTGGGCCGCGAGGTGTCGGCCTATCCGTTCCGGGAGCACTGGTTCAAGAACGGAACCGAGGTCTTCTACGGCCTCGAGGCGTTCTAGGCTCGAACGGGCGCCGGTGGCTGGGCGGGGCACGGAGTGCAGCCCGGCCGGACCCTACCCCCGCCATCTCATCCCACCGGGCTGCCGGTCCTCGCGTCCGGCATGAACCCGGGTAGCGCGCCCAGGGCGTCCCGGAACTCACCGGACCGCAGAACCTCCAGAAAGGCCTGTACGGGCTCGCGCTCCACCCGGTCGCGAAGGCCCAGGAAGTCGTACTCCTCGTCTCTCAGGGGTGCGAACCCGAGCCCGTAGGCCACGGCCAGCGCCTCGATTCCCAGCCCCCAGTCGGCGCGGCCCGACGCCACGGCGGCGGCCACGGCGTTGTGGGAGCGGGTCTCCGCGTCGTAGCCGGCGATCCCCCCTCGCAGCGCCTCGGGGGAGACACCCCTGGTGCGGGCGATGTCCTCGAGGAGGAGGTCCAGGAGCACGCGCGTGCCCGCTCCCCGGGAGCGGTTGAGCATGCGCAGCTCCGCCATTGCCGCCAGGGCCTCGAGGGTGGGGGGATTCCCGGAGAACTGCTCCTTGCGGAAGTAGATGCCCTGCCGCCTGACGTAGCCCTTCACCAGGACGCCGTCGGGGCCCAGCCGTTCAAGCGCCTCGCGGTTGTACGCACCCGAGTCCGGGTCCAGGAGGTGCACGCCCGCCAGGTCGGCCTCGCCCCTGGCGCACGCCTCGACGCCGGCCGAGGATCCGACGTTGACGACCTTGGCCGTGAGCCCGCGCCGCTTCCTCAACATCCCCAGGGCCACGTCGACCCCCCGGCAATGGCTGCCGATGAGGGCCAGGTCCGCCACCCGGAGCGGGCGGGCCAGGGGCGCCACCCGCACCGTCTCTCCCTCCCGCAGAACGCTGCGGTCGGCGGCCACCTCCACGGTGCCGTCCGCCTGCGCGAAGGCGTAGATGGAGCCGGACGCCCCGGTGATGGGGTACGCGGCGGGCTCTCCCTCGGCGCGGGGGACCACGTGGACGAGCACATGCTCGTGCCGTCCTTCCGCGGAGTGATAGCGCACCGCCAGGCGCGCCTGCACGGGCTCGGCCTCCGTCTCCAGCGGCACGTTGGCGAGGCGCCGCAGGACGGGAGCGACGAAGAGGTTGAAGGTGACGATGGCGGACGTGGGGAAGCCGGGGAGCACCGCCACCGGCCGACCCTCCCATGCGGCGAGGACGATGGGCTTTCCGGGTTTGATGGCCACGCCGTGGACGAGAATGCCCGGGCGCGCCGTGCCGTCGATGATCCCGAAGGTCAGATCGCCGGCGCCCTTGGAGGTCCCCCCCGAGAGGATGACGACGTCGAACCCCGCACGTGCCTTCTCGCATGCCGCCCGAAGCGCCCCTTCGTCGTCGGGGACGACGCCCAGGAACTCGGCCTCCCCCCCGTTGTCCCGCACGGCACCCGCCACCGTGGCCGAATTGGAATCGTAGATCTTGCCTGCCTCCAGCGGTCGGCCCGGGGAGACGAGCTCGTCACCGGTGGAGATGATGGCGACCCGCGGCCGCTTCGACACGCGAACCGTGGCGAGGCCGAGGGCGGCGAGCACGCCGAGCTCCCGGGTGGTCAGCCTCTGGCCGGCGCGGAGAGCGGTCTCGCCCATGCGCATGTCGGCGCCGGCGGCCTGGATGTTCGCTCCCGGCGCGACGGGCTTGTAGAGGAGGAGCCTCCCACCGTCGACCTCGCTGTGCTCGACCATCTGCACCGCGTCGGCACCACGCGGAACCATGCCGCCCGTGGCCACTTCCAGCGCCATGCCGCTCGCCACCTCGGTCTTCGGCACGGCGCCGGCGGGTGCCGTCTCGGCAACGAGCTCCAGGGAGACAGGTGCGTCCTCCTCGGCACCGAAGGTGTCGGCCGCCCGCACGGCGTACCCGTCCACGAGGGCGCGATCGAAGGGCGGCACGTCCATGGGCACGACGATGTCGTCGTCGAGGATGCGGCCCTGGGCCTCCGACAGGGACACGTCCTCGCCCCCCAGCGGCTCCAGCTTCAGCGCGGCGTGCCAGATGCGCTCCGCCTCGGACGTGCTCACCGTCTTCAGGAAATGGATGCCCTTCCGTGCCATGGCCCAACCCTCCCGGATCTGAGTGGCTCGAAGCCGCTTCCCCGTCAGTACAGGAAGACCTCCACTTCGGTACCCGCCTCGAGGCCTTCGTCGTCCCGCTCCACGATGACGAACCCGTCGGCCGCCGTCACCGAGGTCAGCACGCCGGAGCCTCCGGTCCTGACGGGCTCCACCTCCGCCTCTCCCACCATCCTCACGCGCACGAAATCGATGCGATTGAGGGCGGAGGCGATCTTGCGCCGCAGGCGGCCCCGCACCCGGGGATTCGGCCGCTCCTCGCGTTGGCCGAGCTGGAGCTGCAGGAGAGGGCGGACGAAGACGTCGAAGCCCACCACCGCGGCCACGGGATTGCCCGGGAGGAGGACCGCCGGGGTGGTTCCGATCCGACCGAACCCCGTGGGGGAGCCGGGTCGCATATTCACGCCGTGGACCAGGAGCTCTCCGACCTCGGCAAGCAGGCCGGGAAGGTGGTCCTCCTTGCCCGTGGACGTGGCGCCGGTGGTGAGGAGCACGTCGCCGTCGAAGCCCAGGAGAGCCGCTCGCAAGCGCTCGCGGTCGTCGGGCAGGGTGCCCAGCCACCGGGGCGAGCCGCCCGTCTGCGCGACCAGCCCCGCCAGAACGTAGCGGCACGAGTTCACCACCCGCCCCTTCCGGCCCGCGTCCGCGGCCCCGGGTTCCACCAGCTCGTCTCCGGTGGAGAGGATGCCCACCACAGGCCGGCGGCTCACCGGGATCTCCACCATCCTGATGGAGGCCAGAACGCCGATATCCTGAGGCTTCAGAACCCTTCCCCGCTCCAGGACCTTCTGGCCGTTCCGGATATCCTCTCCGGCTCTGGCCACGTTCCTGCCCGGCACCACCGGTGCATGGGCCTGGACTCGACCGTCGTCTTCGGAGGCGTGCTCCACCATGAGCACGGCGTCCGCTCCCCGCGGGAAGACGCCCCCCGTCATGATGCGCACGGCCTCACCCGGCCCCACCTCCACTTCCTCGCTCATGCCCGGGAGCACATCTCCCGTCAACCTGAAGGAGGCGGGATCCGTCGGGCTGGCCCCGAACGTCTCGGCGGCCCGGACGGCGTACCCGTCCACGGCGCTCTTGTCGAAGGCGGGGACGTCCTCGCCGGAGACCACGTCTCGCGCGAGGGTCCGTCCGAGAGCCACTTCCAGCGCGACGGACTCCTCCCCGACGGGCTCGACGCAGGAGCGCAGCGTCTCGAGGGCCGACTCGAGATCGGCCTTCTTCTCGAACCCCCGCATGCGTACGTCGGTCACGCTGCCACCCACCCGATGAAGTGTAGGGTTTTTCCTGATTGCCACGTCGGTGGCGGGCTCACTATAATGGCCATGGAAGATACTCGAACGAACGTTCGAACGCATGACTGTACTGACATTACATGCCGAGCAGAAGCGAAGCCCCGGCTTCGACGACAAGCGGCTTCACCTGCTGAAGGCGACCGCGAAGGTCTTCGCGGACGTCGGGTACGACGGGGCCTCCATGCGACGCATCGCGGCGGAGGCAGAGCTCAGCCTCTCCGGCATCTATCACTACGTGTCCGGCAAGGAGGAGCTCCTCTATCTGATCCAGTACCACACCTTCGACTCTCTCGTCACGAGCCTGGAGAGGTGCCTCGAAGGCGTTTCCGACCCACGGGAACGCCTCGCCACGGCCGTACGCAACCATATTCGCCACTTCGGCGAGAACATGCACGAGCTGAAGGTGTGCGCCCGGGACCTCGAGACCCTCGAGGACGAGGCGTACGAAGCGGTCCGCGAGCGGCGTCATGCCTATTTCCAGGCGGTCCACCAGATCGTCGGGGAGCTCGCTCCGCAGGGGGTGTCCACCCACCACTCCTGGATCGCCACCGCCAACCTCTTCGGCATGCTCAACTGGTTCTATCAGTGGTACGACGCCGGGCGGAGCAAGGTGAGCTTCGACGATCTCGCCGCCGAGCAGACGGCGCTCTTTCTCGACGGGTATCTCGCGAAGGAAAAGACATCATGAGGTACGCTGAGACGGGCTTCAACCTCGAAGTCGATCTGAGCCGTGGAAATATCGAGCGGGTCCCCTCGGACCCGCACATGACCGAGCTCTATCTGGGGGGGCTCGGCACCAACGCCCAGATCATGTGGGACCGGGTGGGACCCGACGTGGAGCCCTTCTCGCCCGAGAACCTCCTGATCTTCGGCACCGGCCTCCTCGCCGGCACCCCCGCGCCGGGGACGAACCGGACCATCGTCTCCTCGATCTCGCCCCAGAGCCGGCTCCTCGCCTTCTCCATGATGGGCGGATTCTGGGGGCCGGAGCTGAAGCACGCGGGCTACGACAAGGTGATCATCCGGGGCAAGTCCCCGGATCTGGTCTACCTCTACATCAACGACGACCGCGTGGAGATCCGCGACGCCACCCGGTTCAGGGGCCTGGGGACCCTGGAGACCGCGGAGGTGATCCGCGAGGAGCTGAACGACCCCAACGTGCAGGTCGCTTCCATCGGCATGGCAGGGGAGAACCGGGTGTTCTTCGCTTCCATCGAGCAGGGCCGGGCGAGCGCCAGCCGCCAGGGGATGGGGGCGATCATGGGGGACAAGAACCTGAAGGCCATCGCGGTCCGGGGGTCCAAGGACATCAACATCGCCCGCCCCATGGAGTTCATCGACCACTGCAACGCGGCGCTCAAGTACATCGAGCACCGGGACAAGAACCCCATCCGCGGGGTCATCCCCATCCTGGCGGGGCTGGGGTCGCCTCAGGAGATGGCGGTCCACGACGAGCAGTGGCACACCGAGAACTTCATGTGGGGCAACGCCCGCGAGCGGCGGAAGGGCTTCTGGAACCCGGAGATCCAGGAGCAGTGGACGGGCACCATGGAGACCATGCGGACCCGGCTCCTGAGCTGCCACAACTGCCCCATGAAGTGCGGGGCCTCCATCGCCGTGGACAAGCGCTTCTGCTCGTACATGATGAAGTGCTTCTCGAAGCTGACCTACACGATGGCGGCTTACTCGGACCTGGACTTCGGCCTGAGGATGGCGCAGAAGGCCACGGAGTACGGCGTCGACGCGTTCTCCTGCCCCCAGACCATGGCCTTCGCCGTGGAGCTCTACGAGGCGGGCATCCTCACCGACCAGGACATGTCGGGGATGCCCAAGGACAACGACGAGCGCTTCTTCTGGCTGCTGGACAGCATCGTGCGCAGGGAGGGAATCGGTGACGTCCTGGCCGACGGCACCTACTGGGCGGCGAAGACCATCGGCAAGGGCGCGGAGGAGTACGCCCACAACAACATCAGGAAGACGGAGCAGCTCCCCCTCAAGCTGGGCATGCTGAACCCCATCTACTTCCTCATGTACGCCACGGGAGAGAAGGCCAACATCACCCAGATCGAGGGACAGTTCCCCCAGTCCCCCTTCCCCACCCGGGAGGAGAACGAGGCCTTCGTCGAGGACTGGATCCACGTCCCCGACGAGCGGTTCAAGGAGTGGTTCGTGGAGTGGGAGCTCCGGGGCGAAAAGTCCATCCCCAACTATCCGCCCCCCGAGGCCGCCTCCGAGATCGTGAACTGGCAGGAGCAGATGCACTACATCGACGACAGCACCGGGATGTGCGCCGGACTGTCGTCCTTCCCCCTGAAGCCCCCCTTCCACATCCACAACCTGCCGGGGTTGATCTCCTCCGGGGCGGGGCTGGACCTGGACGAGGCCGCGCTGGTCCACACGACGAGGCGGATCCGGACCCTCGTCCGGGCCAACAACCTGCGCAGGGGCATGAACTGGGAGGACGAGAAGCCGCCGGAGGACCACTGGAAGCACAGGTTCCCGGAGCTCGAGGCGAAGCTCCTGCAGGAGTACTACCGGTTCAAGGGCTGGAACAGCGAGGGCGTCCCCACCCGGGAGACCCTCCACGACCTGGACCTCGACTTCGTGGCGGAGGAGTTCGCCGAGACCGGCATTCTGAAGGAAGAGCCGGTGGGGAGCGCGACGTGAGCGCCGCCGTGAAGACGAAGACCGTCAAGCGCATCCGCATCGACGTCGACAAGTGCAACGGATGCCGGGCCTGCGAGGTCATCTGCGCCGCGCATCACGCTCAGCCGAGGTTCAGCAGCACGAACCCGGCCCGGGCGCGCATCCGCGTGATCCGCTACCCCCTCTCCGACATCTACGTCCCCGTCCTGGCAGGGGAGTACACGGCGGCCGAGTGCCCCGGCCGGGACCGATATGTCATCGGCGGGAAGGAATACGAGGAGTGCGCGTTCTGCCGTGCCTCCTGCCCGTCTCGTGACTTCTTCAAGGAGCCGGACTCGGACCTTCCCCTGAAGTGCGACATGTGCGAGTCGGATCCCACCCTGGAGGAGCCGCTGTGCGTGCAGTGGTGCCTGGCCGACGCTCTCGTCTATGAGGAATACGAGGAAGAGGTGAAGGACGAGCCTGCCCCCGACGAAGTGGACGAGGGGCTCCTGGCCCTCGCACACCGCCACGGATGGGACAAGGTGAGGGACGCGATGACCAGAATGGCCAACAAGGCCCCGGGAGCCTGACCGACGTGGAAACGGTTGCCCCCTTCCCCGAGGTCATCGACGAGATCAAGGCCGCCGGCGGTGACGCTTTCACGTACTGCTACCAGTGCGGGAAGTGCGACGTGGTGTGCCCGTGGAACCGCGTGCGCGACTTCAGCATCCGGAAGATCGTCCTGCAGGCCTCCCTGGGCATACCGGACATCGAGCTGGACGAGATCTGGCGGTGCACCACCTGCGGACGGTGCCCCTCGGAGTGCCCCAGGGGCGTGAACCAGATCGAGATCGGCGTGGCCATCCGCAGGATCGCCACCGCCTACGACGTACTGCCGGCCCCGGTGAGCGCGTACCGCCGCGTCGGCGCCAGCCTGGCCAGCGACGGCAATCCCCTGGGAGAAGCCCGGGAGGCGCGGGACGCGTGGGCCGAGGACCTGTCGCTGAGGACGTACACGGAGGGGATGGAGGTCCTCTTCTTCGTGGGCTGCTACTACAGCTACGACCCGAGGCTTCAGAAGGTGGCCCGGGCCATCGCGGAGATCCTGAAGCGCGCCGGGGTGGACTTCGGGATCCTGGGAAGAATGGAGAGCTGCTGCGGCGAGAGCATCCGCAAGACGGGCAACGAGGAGGTCTTCAAGAACCTGGCCCGGAGCAACATCAAGACCTTCATCGACAACGGGGTGAAGAGGATCCTGGTCGCTTCCCCCCACTGCTTCCACACCTTCAAGAACGAGTACCCGGAGTTCATGGTGAACTTCGAGATCGTCCACATCTCGCAGTTCCTGGCGGAGCTGATCGAGAGCGGGCGGTTGGAGGTGAAGGGGGCGCTCGACAACAAGAAGATCACCTATCACGACCCCTGCTACCTGGGCCGGCACAACGGCATCTACGACGAGCCCAGGAACGTGCTGAAGAGCCTCGCAGGCGTCGAGTTGGTGGAGATGGCGGACTCTCGGGAGAAGAGCCTCTGCTGCGGTGGTGGCGGCGGGAGGATCTGGGCGGAGACGCCGAAGACCGAGCGCTTCGCGGACCTCAGGATGGCCCAGGCCAGGGACACGGGTGCCCAGGTGCTGGCCACGGCGTGTCCCTACTGCGTCACGAACTTCGAGGAGAGCAGGCTGAGCCTGGACGAGGGCGACCCCTTCCAGGTGAAGGACATCACCGAGCTCGTGCTGGAGGCCATCCAGGCCGGGGAGGCGACGTCATGATCCTGCCCGCAGGCTCCCTACACGACTTCGGCGACGTCATGGTGGTGGGTGGCGGCATCAGCGGCATCCAGGCGGCCCTGGATCTCGCCTCCTCGGGCTTCAAGGTCTTCCTGGTGGAGAAGAAGCCGACCATCGGCGGCAAGATGGCGCAGCTGGACAAGACCTTCCCCACCAACGACTGCTCCATGTGCATCGAGTCGCCCAAGTTCATCGAGTGCGACCGGCACCCCAACATCGAGATCCTGTCCTACACGGAGGTGGAGCGGGTCGAAGGGGAGGCGGGGGACTTCAAGGTCACCCTCGTGAGGAAGCCCCGGTACGTGAAGGAGGACGTCTGCACGGGGTGCACCACGTGCACGGAATACTGCCCCCTCAACATCCCCGACCCGTTCAACCAGGAGCTGTCGACCAACAAGGCGACGCACATCTACTTCTCCCAGGCCGTCCCCCTGGTGCCGTACATCGACGACCAGTGCTTGTACCTCCAGGACGAGAAGTGCTCCATCTGCGAGAGCGTGTGCGAGAACCAGGCCATCGACCTCCGCCAGAAGCCCGAGCGGCAGACGGTCAAGGTGGGCGCCATCGTCCTCTCCCCCGGCTACGACACCTTCGATCCCGGCGAGCGCGGCGACTACGGCTACGGCTCCATCAAGAACGTGGTCTCCAGCATGGACTTCGAGAGGCTCCTGTGCTCCACCGGGCCCCACGAGGGTGAGATCCTGCGGCCGTCGGACCACAAGCATCCCCACAAGATCGCCTGGATCCACTGCGTCGGATCCCGCCAGCAGCAGGACGGGGGATACAGCTACTGCTCCGCGGTGTGCTGCTCGTACATCCAGAAGCAGGTGATCCTGGCCAAGGACCACGACGCCGACACCGAGGCGTTCATCTTCCACAACGACATCCGCGCCTACGGGAAGGACTTCGAGCGCTTCTATCAGCGCGCCAAGAACCTCCCCGGCGTGAGCTTCGTGCGCAGCTACGTGGAGATCGGACGGGAGATCCCCGAGACCGGGAACGTGACCATCCGTTACGCCACGGACGCCGGGGGCGTGAAGGAGGAGGAGTTCGACCTGGTGGTGCTGGGCGTCGGCCTCGGGCCGCCGGCCGACAATCAGAAGCTCGCCGGCCAGTTCGGCCTCGAGCTCAACAAGCACGGGTTCTGCAAGACCAACCCGGTCAACCCCATCGAGACGACCCGGGAAGGGGTGTTCGTCAGCGGCGCCTTCCAGGGCCCCATGGACATCCCCGAGTCGGTGATGAGCGCCAGCGGAGCGAACGCGCTGTCCGGAGCGCTCCTCAAGGCCCGGCGGGGCATGCTCGACACGGCGCGGGTCTACCCCGAGGAGCGTGACGTCTCCGAGGAGGAGGTGAAAGTCGGCGTCTTCGCGTGTCACTGCGGCGCCAACATCGGACGGGTGGTGAACGTCCCCTCGCTGGTGGAATACGCGAAGGGCCTGGGGCACGTCGCCCACGCCGAGGAAGGTCTCTTCATCTGCTCCACCGACGCGGCCGCGGAGATCGCCGACACCATCCGCGAGAAGGGCCTGAACCGCGTGGTCGTGGCCGCCTGCACGCCGCGCACCCACGAGCCCCTCTTTCGCGACACGCTCCGGGAAGGCGGGATCAACCAGTACTTCTTCGACATGGCCAACATCCGGGAGCACTGCTCCTGGGTGCACTCCAAGCAGAAGGAGGAGGCCACCCAGAAGGCGAAGGATATCGTCCGGATGTCCGTGGCACGGGTCGTCGGCCTCGAGCCCCTGCAGGAGTTCGAGCTTCCCGTCAACAAGGCCACGCTGGTCGTGGGCGGGGGTGTAGCCGGGATGACCAGCGCCCTGAGCCTGGCCAACCAGGGGTTCGAGGTCCACCTCGTGGAGAAGGACAAGGATCTCGGGGGAATGGCCCGGCGCATCCACACCACGCTGGAGGGAGTGGACGTGCAGACCTGGCTGCGGGACCTGATACGCCAGGTCTACCGGCATCCGATGATCCACGTCTCACACGAGGCGAAGATCACCGACACGACGGGATACGTCGGCAACTTCGTCACCACGGTGGAGTCGGAGGGTCGCGTGCGGACCATCCGACACGGCGCCACCATCCTCGCCACCGGTGCCGAGGAGCACAGGCCCACGGAGTACCTCTACGGCGAGGACGAGCGGGTCGTGACCCAGCTCGAGCTGGAGGATCTCATCGCCAAGGGCGACGAGAAGGTGGGCGCCGCGGGCCGCGTGGTGATGATCCAGTGCGTGGGCTGCCGGCAGGAGGGGCGGAACTACTGTGCCCGGGTGTGCTGCAGCCAGGCCGTGAAGAACGCGCTCCGGCTCAAGGAGCTCGACCCCGACCGGGAGGTCTGGGTCCTCTACCGGGACATGCGGACGTACGGCTTCCGGGAGGACTACTACTACGAGGCGGCCCAGAAGGGTGTCCGCTTCATCCACTGGGAGCCCGAGGGCAGGCCCGAGGTGGAGGCCGCCACCGACGAGGAGGGAAAGCCCGTCCTGCAGGTGGGCGTCCCCAACGCCGTCCTGGGCCAGCGCCTGGCCGTGGACGCGGACCTGGTGGTCCTGTCCGCCGCGGTGGTGCCCTCCCAGGGAAACCCGGAGGTCGCCCGCCTCTTCAAGGTGCCGACCAACCCGGACGGATTCTTCCAGGAAGCGCACGTCAAGTTGCGTCCCGTGGACTTCGCCGCCGACGGCGTCTTCCTGTGCGGCACCAACCACTACCCCAAGCACATCCAGGAGACGGTCAGCCAGGCCCATGGCGCGGCCGGCCGGGCCGTGACCCTCCTGTCGCACGACACGGTCACGGCCTCGGGCTCCGTCTGCCAGGTGAACGACTCGGCCTGTATCGCCTGCGGCGCGTGCATGGACGTGTGCGCGTACGGTGCCATCTCCTGGGGTGGGACGCGGGCCGCCAAGAGGGCCGAGGTGAACGCCGCCCTGTGCAAGGGAGACGGGCTCTGCTGCTCGACCTGTCCCACGGGCGCCATCGATCTGAGGCACTTCACCGACGAGGAGGTCTTCAGCCAGATCGACGCGGCACTTTCGGAGGTGTGGAGCTGATGAGCGCGGTAGCGCGCAGGACTCCACCAGGGCATCCCCCGAACAACGAAAGGAGGTAAAGGCATGGCCGGTCTCAGGCATACGCCGAGGATCGTCGCGTTCCTCTGCAATTGGTGAGCGTATTCCGCTGCGGACCTCTCTGGCGTGTCCAGACAAGCGTATGCACCGGAAGTTCGAATCATCCGACTGATGTGCTCGGGCCGGGTGGATATGGCCTTTGTGCTCCGTGCCCTTGAGCAGGGCGCGGACGGAGTCGTCATCGGGGGATGTAAGCTCGGCGAGTGCCACTACGTCACGGAAGGGAACTACCACGCCCTGAACACGGCCCATCTGCTGAAGAAGCTCCTTCAGCGCGCGGGCCTGAACCCGGACCGGTTGAGGGTCGAGTGGATCTCGTCCTCCGAAGGTGTTCGCTTCGCCCAGATCATGAACGACTTCGCCGCCCAGCTCCGGGAGATGGGCCCCCGGGGAGAGGGCGAGGGATTGGACGAGGAGGAGCTCCGGTCAAGGCTGGCGGAGATCCGCAACCTGATTCCCTACATCAAGATCGCGAAGCGGGAGAAGCTCGCTCTCCGTTTCGACGCCGAGGAGGAGTACGAGGATCTCTACACGACGGACGAGGTCGAGGAGATCTTCACCGAGCTGCCCTCCTACTATATCGATCCCGAGAAGTGCCAGGCCTGCATGATCTGCCTCAGGAAATGCCCCGTGCAGGGCATCGCCGGAGGCAAGAACCTGATCCACGTCATCGATCAGGAGACGTGCATCAAATGCGGCACCTGCTTCGAGGCGTGCCCCGAGCGCTTCGGCGCCATCAGGGCGATCTCGGGAGAGGCCGTGCCGACCCCCATCCCGGAGGACGAGAGGGCTCTCGTCAGGGCGGGAAAGAACACGGGGTAGGACTGCGGCCCGCGCGGTGCAGGGGCGGCGTGCCGAGCACCCTCGGTGCTCGCCGGACCTCCTACCCGGAACACCGGCCCCGCTGCAGTGGGTCGACGCGCCCCGTCGACGCCCTCAGGGCAGCTTGAGGGCCTTCCACAGAATCTTCGAGGGGTCTCCCTCTCCCGCCGGCGCACTGCCGGGATCGTCCGGGTAGGCCGGCTCCACGAACAGCACGACCCTGCCCCCCCGGAAGCTCGGGCGCAGGTGCTTGCCCACGTCCACGACGCCGTCGGTCACCGTTCCCGTGGGCGCCCGGATCTCGTCCACGCCGGACGCGAGGACGGCCGACACCGGCTGCTCTCCCGAGAAGGGGTCGGGCCAGGGCCACCCCGGCCGGTGGACGACGCGCCCGTCCTCGCCGGAGGCCCGGAGCCCCACCGCGGCGAGGGCGCCGATGACGCCGTCCCCCGTGCCCCCCAGGGGCTCGAGGACGATGCCGTGGGCCCGGGCGAGGGCCATGGCCTCCTCCTGGCGCACCGGTTGGCGCTGACACCGCCGGGCGAAGGAGATCACGTCCTCCGGCACTTCGGCGCGGGGCGGCGCGTCGACGATGCACAGCCCCGGGTCGCTGCCGGCCGGCGCGAACGCGCGTACCCGCTCCCGCAGGAAGTCCGCCAGCTCGGCCGGCGAGAGCGTCGCGTCGCCGGGCACGCCGATGGAGGCCGAGCCGTTCTTGCTGGTGTAGGGGATGCGCTCATCGAACAGGAGCTGATGGCGGAGCACGACGTCGAAAGCGAATCCGTCGGGCAGGGCATCGGCGATCTGGCGCGCGAGCTGGTTGGTGCCGGGGGTGCCCGGCATGTCGGTGTCGTCGAGCCCGATGATCATCCCGCGTCCGGTGGCGTCCGCCCTCCAGCCGCACCCGACTGCCACGTCCGCTCGCGCAGCCGGAACCACGCCGCGGCGCTGATCAGACCCGCCGCGATCCCCGCGGCGGCATAGGTGGCCATGGCCTCGGGCCACCACCCGCCGAACGCCCGTCCACCGCCCAGACCCTGGAAGGCGAACGCTTTCGTCGCGCCCCGCACCGCGAACGCCAGGGCGTTGCTCGCCGCGCCGGCGGCGACGAAGCCGACGTAGAGGCGCCTGCCGCCACGCCCCCAGCGGAGAGCCAGGTCCAGCAGGGGTCCCGTGGCCAGCAGGCTGGTCATGGCGCCGACGCCCCCGAGGCCCACTCCGGCCAGGTGGAGGCCTCCTGTGCATCCCAGGGCGCTCAGCCCCATGAGCAGGCCGGCCCGCCGGCGCGGCACCAGGGCGAGGCCCAGCGCCATGGGGAACACCGCGAAGAGGATGTGGTGGCCGGGGATGCGCAGGTTCAGCTGCACGAACGCGGTGAGCAGACCCGCCACCACCCCCATGGCCACGAGCGTCGACACCTCGAGGGCGCCTGCGGGCCACGCGCCCGCGAGCCCGCGCAGCCGGGACTGCTCGTGCAGGGGCTCGTTCAGCGGCAATACGTCGGCGGCCGTCATCGGCGTCTCTCCCCAGTCAACGACATGGCCCAGTTCCCCCTTGCGACGCCGACGCCCACCCGAAGGCGCGTCGGCGGTCCGTCAGCGTGGCTCACCAGCGAACCGACATCCCCCCGTAGACCACGCGGGTGGCCTGCGGGAAACCGTACTGGTCCTCGTACGCGATGTCCAGGAGGTTGGATGCTCCCACGTAGACGTCGGCCCTCCGGGGCAGGAGGGGCTGGGAGACGCGGGCGTCCACCAGCGTGTAGGCCGGCAGCTTCGCCTTCTCCAGGGGGGCGCTCCGCGTGTAGTAGAACTGATCGGCGACCCGATGCACGGATGCCGTCAGCTTCGTTCCGAACCGGAACCCGTACTCGCCGGCCACCGCCACGCGGTGGCGAGGCCGGTACTGGAGCTCCTCCCGCGCCGCCCCCGGCGAGTAGTCTCGCGCGTCGAGGAACGAGTAGCTGCCCCTCAGGGAGAGGCGCTGCAGCGGGTGGGTCTCGGCCGTCACCTCGACGCCGTCCATGCGGTAGACGTCGAAGTTCGCGAAGGGCTCACCCTGCGCCGGCCTCTCGATGTAGTCCCGCACGTCCATGCGGTAGATGGTCAGACCCAACCGTGAGTCCCCGGGAAGATCCCGGGTGACGCCCACCTCGTAGACCTTCGCCCGCTCGGTGCGCAGCGCCGGGTTGCCCCCGTTCTCGTCGTAGAGCTGCCGGATCGTGGGAAAGCGGAACTTGTGCGCCGCCGCCGCCCGCACCCGCGTGCCTCGAGCGATGTCGTAGTACGCGGCCGCCATGTAGCCGTCCGCGCCCATGGTCCCGGAGTCCCGCCTGAGCCAGTCGTGCATGTATCCCGCGACCAGACCCAGGCGGTCCGCGGGTCGGACCTGGTACTCCAGCGCCGTCCCGTACGTATCCAGGCTCCGGTGGTCCGCGTAGCTCCGCACGCCGTAGGTACGGGGATTGCCGCCGAGATTCACGTCCCGGATGCTCTCGTTCGTGCGCCACGCGTCCCGTTCCACCGACAGCCCGAGCGTGGCTTTGCCCCAATGGCCCCCCGCCGACACCTGCGTGGCCCCTCCTCCCACCGACGTCCGGCTCGTCTGGCTGTAGGTCCCCTTCACCGTGGGGTCCGACATGGAGGTGTACGTACTGTCGTCGTACTGGTTCTCGTGCTCGTCCAGGGTGTTCAGATAAGCCCACCCGCGCACGTCCACGGTCCGGCTCGCCTCATACGCGCCGGCCGCCTGCACGAAGTTGCCCCGCCGATCCGTCACCCGGTCGTAGATGGGCCGGGTCGCGAACGGGTCGGAGTTGTCGTTGATGGTGCTCGGGGGGATCCCGTAGCTGCCGTCGGTGTGGCCGGCGGAAAGGCCCAGATGGAGTCGCTCCGTCGGCGAAGCCGAGGCCAGGGCGAACAGGTTCACCCTCGACCGACCGCTGTTCAGTCGCTCCGCGGAGCCCGTGGCACCCAGGTTGGGCGAGCCCACCACCGAGGGGTAGCCGTTCACCGACGCCGCGCTGCCCGTGACCACCAACGATACGCCGCCGGCCGCGCCGCTGAGCACCCCGCTCACCTGCCGCCCGTCCACCTGCTGCAGCTCTCCCGAGGCGCTCCCCCTCCACCCCGCCTCGCCCTGCTTCGTCACGATGTCGATGACGCCGGCGAGGCCTCCCTGTCCGTACAGGACCGACGCCGTCCCCGTCACCACCTTGATCTTCGCGATGTTCTCCACCGGGATGAACGACGGATCGAACTGCCCGTCGAACGTGGAGTTCAGCGGAACGCCGTTGAGCAGGAGGATCACGTGCCGCGAGCGCAGGCCCCGCAGATCCACCCGCGGCACGCCCTGGTTCCCCGTGCGGATGTTCAGGCCGGGCACGAGCGCCAGCGCCTCGTCCAGCGTGCTCGCGCCCATCGCCCGGATCTCCCGGGCGTCGATGACCCGCACGGTGCCGCCCTCCTCCGAGACCGGACGATCCGCCGTCACCACCAGCTCGCCCAACTGGAACGCGGGAAGCTCCTGCCCGCGCACCGCCGAAGTCGAAAGGGGAACCGCCAGGCTCCCCAGGAGCAGCGCGCACCACGCGTGGTGCCTCGTCCGCCGAGCCGTCATATGACCCATTGATCCGGGTTCAGGTTGAATACGTCAACGCCCCAGCGCCTCCGCCATCTCCCGCACCGTCGTGAACTTCACACGCGGACGGCCCCCGGGCACCCCTCTTTCCGTCTCCAGCTCGTCGAGGCGCCTCCAGTCGTCGAAGTCGAAGACCACGGGCTGACGCGACCGGACGAGCTTGTCCGCCGCCTCCGCCGAGGGATGCTCCGGAGTCAGAAGCCCGTCCGAGGCCAGGTCCTCCAGGAGCAGGCTCACGGTCTCGACGGAGCAGGCCTTGTTGGTGCCGATGATTCCGGAGGGTCCCCGCTTGATCCACCCGGCCACGTACAGCCCCGGCACGGGCGCGCCGGAGTCGTCCACCACGCGGCCGCACTCGTTGGGGATCACGCCCCGGTCGTCCCTGAACGGAACCCCTGGAAGGGCCACGCCGCGGTAACCCACGGACCGGAACACGAGGCCCACCTCCAGATCCTCCGTGCGCTCGGTGGGCCTGGGGCGCAGGTTGCCCTTCGCGTCGGCCTGGAGCTCGTTGTGCACGAGGCGCATACCCCCCACGCCGCCGTCGGCCGCCGGCGTGAGCTCGACGGGCGAGACCAGGAACCGCAGATGCAGGCGGCGGGGGCGGCCGCCGGGAGCGCTGGCGGCGAACTTCTGGATGAGCTCGACCTTCCTGGCGAGGGTGCGCTCCTCGCTCTCGGCCAGGGCCTTCTCGGAGAGGGGATCGAGCAGGGCCTCCTCCGGGAGCACGATCAGGTCGGTCCCGGGGAGCTCGCCCATCTCCTTGACCTCGGGGGTCGTGAACGCCGCCTGGGCCGGACCGCGACGGCCGAGCACGTACACGTCCTCGATGCGGCTCTCCCGGAGGACGTCCAGGGCGTAGTCGGCGATGTCGGTGGTGGCCAGCTCCTCCGCGGTCTTGCACAGGATGCGCGCGACGTCGACGGCCACGTTGCCCACGCCCACCACGGCCACGCTCTTCTGCGAGAGGTCGAATTCCAGGTCGCGGTAGTCCGGATGGCCGTTGTACCAGGCCACGAACTCGGTGGCCGAGTGGCTGCGTGGGAGGTCCTCGCCGGGGATCCCCAGCGCACGATCCATCTGGGCGCCGGTGGCGAAGATCACCGCATGGTAGTGGGAGCGCAGGTCGCCGAGCTCGACGTCCGCGCCGAAGGTCACGTTCCCGAAGAAGCGGAAGCCCGGGTTGGCGGCCGTCTTCTCGTAGACCCGGGTCACGCTCTTGATCTTCTGGTGATCCGGCGCGACGCCTGCCCGCACCAGCCCGAAGGGCGTGGGCAGCCGGTCGAACACGTCGACCTCTACGCTCAGGTCCGCCTGCCTGAAGAGGTGCTCGGCGGCGAAGAACCCCGCCGGCCCAGCGCCGACCACCGCGACGCGAAGGGGGTGCTCGGGCGTGCCGGGTCGTGACATGAGGGCGCTGTCAGAAGGGTGATCGGAAAGGAGGTGGATCCTGCCGGTTGCGCCGCCGACGCTGCGCTCGGTTCGCCTCCGGAGACCTCGTGAGGCCGAGAGGCTCTTGACCCTGTTTGAACGGGCGTTCAAAATTCGAACATTCGTTCACAACATCGTAAGGGAGCCTCCCCTCGGTGTCCAGCAAGCGCACGGCCACAACCGGCTCCGCCCACGTGCGCGAGAGGCGCCAACAGCGCCGGCGGGACATCCTGCACGCCGCCTTGCGTGCGTTTCGAGAGAACGGGTACCAAGCCACGACCCTGGACGACATCGCGGGGCACATAGGCGTCCGCAAGACGGCGCTCTATCACTACTTCCCCGACAAGGAAGCGATCCTCTACGAGTGCCATCGCGAGTCCCTGAACGAGATCCGTCGGGTGATGAAGGAAGCAATGAAGCTCGAGACGGCCACGGAGCGGCTGGGCTACGTCATCCGCGAGCATGTGCGGGTCATCACGGGAAACCTGGACGGATCGCCTCTGGCCCTCGAGGTGCCGGCGCTCTCCACGGAGCGCCAGGCGGAGATCATCGCCACACGTGACCGTTACGAGCGAGATCTCCGCAAGCTCATCGATCAGGGGGTGAAGAGCGGGGAGTTCCGCGAGGTGGATTCCAAGATCGCGGCGTTCGTGATTCTCGGAGCGATCAACTGGATCGCGAGGTGGTATCGGCCGGAGGGTGCCCTCCACGCTCGCGAGCTGGGAACGGAATTCGCCGACCACCTGCTGGGAGGACTGGCGTGCCGCTAGGGCACAGAACCGACGGGTGCGCCGCAGCGTACCTCACCACCGCGTGGTTCCAGCCGACATCTCGAAAGCGAGGTGCACCATGAAAGCCGTTCAGCTGATCACGGTGGGAGAACCGCTCGAGGTACGCGACGTGCCCATGCCCGAGCCGGACGAGGACCAGGTCCTCGTGAAGGTGTCGGGCTGTGGCGTCTGTCACACCGACATCGGCTTCTGGAAGGACGGGGTCCCCACCAGGAAGGGGCTGCCCCTGACGCTGGGCCACGAGGTCAGTGGCGTGGTCGTCGACACGGGCTCGCGCTGGAAGGCACTGCGCGACCGGGAGGTCATCGTGCCCGCGGTGATGCCGTGCGGGGAGTGCGAGCTGTGCAGGACGGGCCGCGGGAACATCTGCCGCGCCCAGATGATGCCCGGCAACGACATGGATGGAGGCTTCGCGGAGTACCTGACCACGCCAGGACGGGGCCTCTGCGTCGTGGAGGACCGGACCGGCTACGAGCTGCACGAGCTGTCCGTCATCGCCGACGCGGTCACCACGCCCTACCAGGCCATCCACCGGAGCGGCCTGAAGGCCGGTGACCTCGCCATTGTCGTGGGCGTGGGCGGCGTGGGGACGTACTGCGTGCAGATCGCCGCGGCCATGGGCGCCCATGTCGTCGCCATCGACGTCGACAACGCGAACCTGGAGGCGGTGGCGGCCCACGGGGCCGGCCTCACCATCAACTCCGCCGAGACCGACTTCAAGACCCTCCGCAAGCAGGTTCGTGGGCAGGCCAAGGACTGGGGAGTCGCAGACCACAGCTGGAAGATCTTCGAGTGCTCCGGCCACGCGGGCGGTCAGGAGACCGCCTACGGCCTGCTGACCTACGCGTCCACGCTCATGGTGGTGGGCTTCACGCTGGACAAGGTGCCGCTCCGCCTGAGCAACGCCATGGCCTTCGACGCCACGATCCAGGGCACCTGGGGGTGCAAGCCGGAGCTCTATCCGGACGCCCTCGCGATGATCACCGGGAAGAAGATCACGCTCAAGCCGTTCATTGAGACGCACCCTATGAGCGAGGCACCACGACTTCTGCAGGGCGTCGCCGACCACGAGTTCCGGAAGCGCGTGATCCTGACGCCCGATTGGGACGCATGAGCTGACGCGGAGGGCTCGAGAGGGCGCCGGGGTTCCGGCCCGAGCCTCGGCTCACCCGGCGGTCCAGCGCTGGATCGCGGGCGGAACCTCGACCTCATCCACGATCAGGTGGGCGGACGTCTTCCGGCGTGCCCCCCCTGCCCGTGAAGAAGCCGCTCTCCCGACGCGTACTGGTGAAGTCCGTTCCCCTCGACAGGAGCCCGCATGAAACCCATCAAGTCGAGCGCCGGCCTGCTGACCCTCCTGGTGGCCTTCCTCGGCTCGCCCGCCGGCGGCTCGTCCCAGAGCGCCCCACAGACCCCTCCCATCGTCGGCAGCTGGACCGGCGCCCTCACCGTGCAGGGCGGAATGCAGCTGCACGTGGTCTTCCACGTCACCGCCGCCGCGGACGGGACGCTCTCCGCCACCATGGACAGCCCCGACCAGGGCGCCAAGGGGATTCCGGTGAGCGCCGTGAAGGTGAACGGCGACTCGGTGCGCTTCGAGGTGGCGGTGGCGAACGGCGCCTTCGACGGCAGCTTCGCCAAGGACCACAAGAGCATCGACGGCACGTGGTCGCAGAACGGAGCCACCCTTCCCCTGAAGCTCGCCCGGGGCGAGGCGCCGGCACCGGCCCGCCCCCAGCGGCCCGAGCCGCCGTTCCCGTACCGCTCCGTCGACGTCACCATCCCCAACACGGCCGCCGGCGTGGAGCTCGCCGGCACCCTCACCCTGCCTCAGGGTGAGGGTCCCTTCCCGGCGGCGGTGCTGGTGACCGGCTCGGGACCCCAGGACCGTGACGAGACCATCCTGGGCCACAAGCCCTTCCTGGTCCTCTCCGACTACCTGACCCGGCACGGCATCGCGGTGCTCCGCTACGACGACCGGGGAGTGGGGAAGTCCACCGGTGTCTTCGCCAACTCCACCAGCGAGGACAACGCGTCCGACGCGCTGGCGGCCGTGGAGTTCGCCCGCTCCAGGCCGAAGATCGCCAAGGACAAGGTGGGCATCATCGGCCACTCGGAGGGTGGACTCGTGGGTCCCATGGTGGCCGCGCGCTCGAAGGACGTGGCCTTCGTGGTCATGCTGGCGGGGCCGGGCCTCACCGGCCGCGAGATCCTCCACCTCCAGGGCGAGCTCATCGCCCGTGCCGAGGGCGCTCCCCAGCGCGTCATCCAGAACAACTGGGAGACACAGAAGAAGCTCTTCGACATCGTCGAGTCCGAGCCCGACCCGAAGGTGGCGGCGCCCAGGCTTCTCGCGGTACTCAAGGCGGCCGTCGACTCCCTGCCGCCCGACCTCCGCGCCAAGAGCGCCGCGCAGACCAGCGACGCGGCCCTCGAGGCCCAGGTGAAGCAGGTCAACTCCCCCTGGATGCGCTTCTTCCTCACCTACAACCCCGTTCCCACGCTGGAGAAGGTGAAGGTCCCGGTGTTGGCCCTGGACGGGAGCAAGGACCTCCAGGTCCCGCCCCGGCAGGACCTCGACTCCATCGCGGCGGCGCTGCACCGCGGCGGCAACAAGGACGTCACCACCGAGCTGCTTCCCGGGCTGAACCACCTCTTTCAGCACGCCACCACCGGAGCCCCCACCGAGTACGCGAGCATCGAGGAGACCTTCGCTCCCGAGGCCATGAAGATCGTGAGCGACTGGATCCTGAAGCGGTTCGGTCCGGGGAAGTAGACGCCCCGTCCCGGCGGTCGCCTACCCGTTCCCCCGCAGAGCCAGCGCCCTACACGCCTCCTCCGTGGCCGCCGCCACCGCCCGCGGCGTTTCCGCCAGCGCCTCGGAGAGGGTCATGGGACGCCGTACCGCGCTGAAGACGGCGCTGATGCCGTGGGCATGGACCTCCTCGTATCCGTCCCCCAGCGACCCGCAGACCGCAACGACCGGAATCCCCCTCCGCCGCGCTCTCCGGGCCACCGCCACCGGGGCCTTGTCGAACACGGTGGAGCCGTCCATCTGCCCCTCCCCCACGATGACGAGGTCCGCGCCGTCGAGCTTGCCCTCCAGGTCCACGGCGTCCATGACGATGTCGGCACCGGGGCGGAGCACCGCGTGGGCGAAGGCGAGGAGACCGGCGCCCAGACCTCCCGCCGCTCCCATCGCGACGAGGCTCACGGCGTGCCTCCTTGGTGTCCGGACCTGAGCCTGGGACGCACCCGGGGGGGCAGGCACGTCGGCATCCGGGCAGCTTCACGCCGTCGTCGAACGGGATGGTCCGCCGATGCCTTACGGTAAACCACCCCCGACCGTCGCGCTACGGTGCCGCGTCGGACCTTCCCCTCTTGCTCTCCTGATATCTGCCAGTTATTCTACGGTCGTTGACATAACTGACATACGTTATCATGGCTGCCCAACGACCCCAGGACCTCGTCTTCACGCTCTTCGGAGAGTATCTCCTCTCCCGCAGCGGACCCATCTGGGTCGGCAGCCTCATCGCGCTCCTCAGGCCCTTCGGGCTCTCCGAGGGGGCGGTGCGCACGGTGCTCTCGAGGATGACCCGGAAGGGGTGGCTCGCCTCCCGGCGCTCCGGCCGCAACTCGTTCTACCGTCTCACCCCGCGTGGCCGTCGCCTCCTGGAAGAGGGAAAGGCACGGATCTTCAACGTCACGTGGGACACGCCGTGGGACGGCTCCTGGTTCCTGCTGGCCTACTCCATCCCCGAGAGCCGCCGGCAGCTCCGCGACCGGCTCCGCGAACAGTTGGCCTGGCTGGGCTTCGGGTCCATGGGCAACGGCCTCTGGATCTCTCCCCACGACGTGGCCGACCACGTGCGTCGGGCCGCCCACCGGCTGGGCCTCCAGCGCCACCTGGAGTGCTTCCAGGGCCAGCGCGTCACCGAGATGGGGGCCGGCGAGATGGTGGCGAAGTGCTGGAACCTGCCCACGCTCAACAAGAAGTACCGGGCCTTCCTCGAGCGCTGGGGGCCACGCCTGGACGAGTGCCGCGTGGGCCTGGCCGAGGGCACCATGAGCGACAAGGCGTGCTTCGCCCTGCGCTTCCGTCTCATCCACGAGTTCCGTCGCTTCCTGCTGGAGGACCCGTTCCTTCCCCGAACGCTCCTTCCCGCCTGCTGGGCCGGCGACAACGCCACCGACGTGTTCCACGCGCTCCACGACGTCCTGGTCGGCCCCGCCGACGCCTACGTGGACTCGGTGCTGGAGGCGGCACCGGCGGGCCAACCGGCGGGAGCGACCTGATGTGAGCTGCTCGTAGCACGTTCTGGCCAAGAAAGAGCGGACGCTTGCCTCCGCTGCCGAGATCCACGCCGGCCCCGCCGGCTCAAGGGAGGACACACAGAATGCCGGACCGCGAACGGCAGACCACCGACAGAGACGGCGCCGGGGACCCCCTCGCCGCCGCCGACTTCCAGCATCTGCATCTGGAGCGCATCCACGGGGCGGTCCGGGTCGTCCTCGACCGGCCCCCGCTGAACGTCCTCAACATCCAGATGCTCAGGGAGCTGACCGCGGCCATGGACCTCCTCGCCGCCGATCCCGCCGTCACCGCCGTGGCCATCACCGGACAGGGCCGGGCGTTCTGCGCCGGCGTGGATGTCGCGGACCACACCGAGGACCGCGTCCACGACATGATCCACTCGTTCCACGAGGCGCTCCTGCGGGTGCGCGCCATGGAGATGCCCACCGTGGCCGTGGTGAACGGCGCCGCGCTGGGCGGCGGCATGGAGCTGGCGCTGGCGTGCGACATCACCGTGGCGCGCGCCGGAGCGAAGCTCGGCCAGCCCGAGATCCTCCTGGGTGTGCTGCCGCCCTATGCGTCGGCCGTGCTCCCCGGCATGGTGGGACGCAGCCGTGCGCTGGACCTGTGCCTCACCGGCCGCACCGTCCTCGCAGAGGACGCCGCCCAGATGGGCTTCGTCCAGCGCGTCTGGCCCCAGGACGACTTTCCGCGGGCAGCGGATCAGTACCTGCGCTCCATCTCCGAGCTGAGCCGCCCCGTGCTGCGCCTGGCGAAGCGCGCGGTGGACGCCGGCGCCGAGGCTCCGCTGGCCGATGCGCTCCCCGCCGTGGAGCGCATCTACCTGGATGAGCTCATGAGCCTGGAGGACGCCCGGGAGGGACTCACCGCCTTTCTCGAGAAGCGCCCCCCGGTGTGGAAAGGACGCTGACATGACCGACCTGCCCGAAGTCAGGCCCCGGGAGCCCATCCGGCTGCTGGACATCCCGTTCGACGGCGGTCTCGAAGCGGTGCTGGAGTACTGCCGCGAGATCGTGGAGGACCCGGACTTCCCAACGGTGAGGAGATGGCGCGAGGCCGGAGGGAAGGTCCTCGGCCACTTCCAGGTCTACTTCCCCGAGGAGCTGGCCCACGCCGCCGGCGTGCTCCCGGTGAAGGTGCGCGGCGGCCAGATGGAGCGTGAGCAGGCCGACTCTCGCTTCGGGTCGTACCTCTGCTCCATCCTCCGGAGCTCCCTGGAGCTGGCGCTCACGGGCCGCCTCCAGGTGGACATGTTCGTCTCGCACCCCATCTGCGACGCCGCCCGGAACCTCGCGGGCATCTGGGGACGCAACCGCCCCGAGCCCGCGCAGATCCTCTACCTCCCCCAGAACCCCAACTCGAAGTTCTCCGGCACCTGGCTCACCGAGGAGTACCGCCGCGTGCTGGGCGAGCTCGAGGCGATCTCCGGGAAGAAGGCCACCGACGCCGACCTGCGTGCGGCCCTCGATGTGTTCAACGAGAACCGCCGTTGGCTCCGCGAGCTGTACGCCATCAAGCGGAGCGCACCGTGGCTCCTCCCCGTGGACGAGGCCTACGTGCTGGTGGCGCTGGGCGGCCTCGTAACCCGGGACGAGCACAACGAGCTGCTCCGCTGGCTGGTGCCGCGTATCCGCGAGCGCGCGGCCAGGAAGCAGGACAAGATCCGCGTGGTCTTCGAGGGGGGCTTCTGCGAGCAGCCGCCCCTGGACCTGCTGCGCGCCATCTCGGAGTTCTGCTACGTGGTGGACGACGACCTGCTCATCGGCCTGCGCTGGATCCTCTCCGACGTGCCCACCGCCGGCGACCCCGTGAAGAACCTCGCCGTCGCGTACCTGGACGACTCCTCGTACAGCCCGGTCCAGCACGACCTGCGCAAGCCGAAGGAGGAGATGCTCCTGAAGCGCATCCGCGGCGCGGATGCACAGGCCTGCATCGTGGCGGCGGCCAAGATGTGCGAGCCGGGCCTGGACGAGCAGGTGGCCTACGCGCATACGCTCGACGACGAAGGCATCCCCTACTTCGTCACGGAGTTCGAGGAGCGGATGACCTCCTTCGATCACCTCCAGATCCAGCTCGAGACCTTCGTCGAGAACCTCCTCTTCGCATGAGACCGCCCACATGAATCCCATCGAGAACCCCATCGTCGGACGCGGAGCCCGGGACGGGAGCACGCTGTTCCGCAACTGGTTCGACCAGCTCACGCACGTGGCGGAGAACGGAGAGCACGCCGGCTACGTGTTCGTCATGGGAAGCCTGAACGAGCTGCTGCACACCTTCGGCGTGCATCCGGTCTTCCCGGAGATCAACTCCCTCCAGACCGCGGTGCGCCGGGTGGCCGACGAGTACCTGAACCTGGCCGAGGACCACGGCTTCAGCCCCGACGTCTGCGGTTACGTGAAGGCCGACTACGCGCTCCAGCTGAGGGGCGGCGAGCATCCCATGGGACGCATCCCGCCGCCCTCCATCGCGGTGCTGACCAACGCCTGCAACACGTACCTGAAGTGGGCGGAGATCTGGGAGCGCATGTACCACATGCCCGTGGTCACCGTGGACGTGCCGGGAAGCCGCCAGGCACCCGGGCGTTACACTCCCACCGCCGACGACGTGGCCCGGGACCGGCGCTACGTGGAGTTTCAGCTGAGGGAGCTCATCGAGCACCTGGAGAAGCTCACCGGCACGGCGTTCGACGTCGACCGCCTCAGGGAGGTCCTGGACGTCACCAACCGCATGGGCCGCGCCTGGCGGCGTGTGCTGGAGCTGAACCGGAGCCGTCCCGCGGTCTTCGACGCCATGATGGAGGGCACCATCTACCTGGGGGTGGCCAACGCCCTCAGGGGCACCGAGGAGGGGGCCCGCTTCTTCGAGGACCTGGCCGAGGAGATGGAGTACAAGGCCAGGCACGGCATCAGCCCGCTCCTCGACGGCAGGGGTGAGCACCGCCTGATCTTCGTGGGAGTCCCGTGCTATCCGATCTTCCGCCGGTTCTATCAGCTCTTCAGCGAGTGGGGCGGGGTGTTCGTGAGCTCGACATACACATGGTTCGCCTCCGGAGGCTTGAACCTCGACTACGAGTACGACCTGTCCCGTCCCCTGGAGAGCCTGGCGGAGGGCGTGCTGCTGAGTGTGCAGCGCGCCGGCGACTCCATGCTCTTCCACGACCGGTACCTCATCGAGGCCATCGACGAGTTCGGCGCGGACGGCGTGGTCTACCACCCCATCAAGAGCTGCCGCACGGTGTCCACCGGCCTGGCGGACTCCCGGCGGGTGGTGCTGGAGGAGCGCGACGTGCTCTGCCTCTACATCGAGTCGGACATGATGGACAAGCGCGTGGTCTCGGAGGCCCAGCTCAAGAACCGAATCGACGCGTTCTTCGAGGGCCTCGATTCCCGGAAGATCCGCATGGAGAAGGCCGCATCCGCGGCAGCCTCCGCGAAGTCCGTTTCCACCCCCACCGCTTGAGGAGGAGCTCATGGCCTACGCAGCAGGCGTGGACGTCGGATCCACGCAGACCAAGGCGGTGCTGGTGGACGAGAAGGGCACCATCGTCGGCCGCGCGCTCCTGCCCACCGGTGCCAACGTGGTGCAGGCGGCGGAGCACGCGTACCGTGAGGCGCTCACCGCCGGAGACATCTACGAGGAGGACATCGGCTTCGTGGTGGGCACCGGATACGGCCGTTACCGGGTGGAGTTCGGTGACACCCAGATCACCGAGATCGTCTGCCACGCCCGGGGCGCCGCGCACATGTTCCCGGCCACCGAGACGGTGTTGGACATGGGCGGCCAGGACACCAAGGCCATCCGCATCCGGCCCGGCGGCGACGTGGTGGACTTCTCCATGAACGACAAGTGCGCCGCAGGCACGGGGCGCTTCCTCCAATCGGCGGCGGCGGCCCTGGAGCTGGATCTGGCCGAGCTGGGGCCCACGGCCCTCAGGGGGGTGCGCCCGGTGACCATCAGCACCACCTGCACGGTGTTCGCCGAGTCGGAGGTGCTCTCCTGGCTCGCGCGGGGCAAGAAGATCGAGGACATCCTGCTGGGCGTGCACCGCTCCATCGCCTCGCGGTCCATCACTCTACTGCGCCGCGTCGGCATCGAGGGCCAGATCACGTTCACCGGCGGCGTGACCAAGAACGACGCCATGGTCCAGGTCCTCAACGACATGCTGGGCACCACGCTCAACGTCAGCGAGGACTCGCACTACATGGGGGCCCTGGGCGCCGCGCTCTTCGCCCTGGAGCGGATCCACAAGGGGCGCACCAGCGGAGCCGGAAAGGGGGTGGCGGCATCATGAAGTACACCGTCGGCATCGACGTCGGCTCGACGTACACGAAGGCGGCGCTCCTCACCGAGGACGGCGAGCTGGCCGCCACGGGCATCCGGCCCACGGGCTTCCGCCTGGAGGAGGCCGCCCGGGAAGCCATGGACTCGGCGCTCTCCGCGGCGGGAGCCCAGCTCGACGACGTCACCTACCTGGCCAGCACCGGCTACGGCCGCAACCAGGTCTCCTTCCGGGACCTCCAGGTCACCGACCTCACGGCCCAGGCGTGGGGGACGCGCTACTTCTTTCCGCACACCCTCACGGTGCTGGACGTGGGCGGGCAGACCATGAAGGCGCTGCGCCTGGACGACCACGGCAAGGTCCGCTCCTTCCGTCTCAACGACAAATGCGCCGCCGGCACCGGGGCGTTCCTGGAGAAGACCGCACGCTACCTGGGCTACAGCATCCAGGAGATCGGGCCGCTGGTGGAGTACGCCAGGGACCCGGTGCCCATCTCGGGCGTGTGCGCGGTGTTCGCGGAGTCCGAGGTCATCAACCACGTGAGCAACGGCGCCCAACCCGCGGACATCATGCACGGCGCCATGGAGTCGCTCATCGAGCGCTCCGTGCGCCTCATGAAGCGCGTGCAGATGGAGCCCGAGTTCACCCTGGTGGGAGGGATCATGCGCTTCCCAACCATGGTGCGGGTCATGCGCGAGCACCTGGGCGACGAGGTCAACGTCCCCGACGAAAGCCTGGTGCAGTTCACCGGAGCGCTGGGCGCCGCGGTGCTGGCCAGGAAACGGCGGGAGATGGTGGCGGCGTGAGCGAGCGCCGGAGGGACGGGCGGCGGGAGGAGGTGCGGCCGATGCCGGCGCCCGCCGTGGGCGCCCCCGAAGCCGACGTCCCGCGGGTACGGCTGGCTCGCGACGCCGAGCTGGCGGCGGAAGGTTGGGCGCGCCGGTTCACCGGCGGCCCGCCCCGCCTCGTGGAGGTGAGAGAGCTCTACGAGGCCACCGGCCAGGACGTGCTCATGGACGACGTCCTCCCCGGCGAGCTCGCCCCCGAGTGCGAGGGGTGCACCCTCGCGCTCTCCCTGTTCAAGGTCGTCTACACGCGCCGCGCCGGCTCCCGCTAGTGGACGGGCACTCGGGAGGCCGACGGCGCCCAGCCCCGAGACCATGACGCTCGACTCCGGACGTGTCATGTTCAGGGACGAATCACCCGAGTGGTGGTTACCCCGTGAACTCCCGACCCCCTGCACGACATGAACGCAGCGAACAGCGCCGACACCAGGTCGGCGGAGCGGAGCGTAGCCGGTCCGGGCGCTCGCCGCCGGCCCATCATCGAGCCCTTCAAGATCAAGGTGGTGGAGCCCATCCGCCTCACCACGCGCCAGGAGCGCACCACCTACCTCGAGGCGGCGGGGTACAACGTCTTCAAGCTGCGCGCCGAAGACGTGCTCATCGACCTGCTCACCGACTCGGGCACGTCGGCCATGAGCGCGGACCAGTGGGCTGCCGTCATGCGCGGCGACGAGGCGTACGCCGGCAGCAAGTCGTGGTACCGCTTCGAGGCGGCGGTGAAGGACATCTTCGGGTTCGCCCACGTCATACCCACACATCAGGGGCGGGCGGCGGAGCGCATCCTGTTCAGCACGGTCTGCCGGCCGGGCCACGTGGTGCCCAGCAACACGCACTTCGACACCACCCGGGCCAACATCGAGGCGGCGGGCGCCGAAGCCGTGGACATGCCCATACCGGAGGGCCTGGTTCCGTCCCGGGTCCACCCGTTCAAGGGCAACATGGACGTGGCGGCCCTGGAGGCGCTCATCGCGGACGTGGGCGCCGACCGCATCCCCATCTGCATGCTCACGGTGACCAACAACACCGGGGGGGGCCAGCCCGTGTCCATGGCCAACATCCGCGCCGTGAGCGAGGTGTGCCATGCGCACGGGATCCCGTTCTACCTGGACGCGTGCCGGTTCGCCGAGAACGCCTGGTTCATCAAGGAGCGCGAGGAAGGCTTCGCCCATCGCTCGGCGCGGGAGATCGCCCGGGAGATGTTCTCGTACGCCGACGGGTGTACGATGTCGGCCAAGAAGGACGCCCTGGTCAACATCGGCGGCTTCCTGGCGACCAACGACACCTCGCTGGCCCGCCAGGAGCAGAACCTCCTCATACTCACCGAGGGCTTCCCGACCTACGGCGGTCTCGCCGGCCGCGACCTGGAGGCCATCGCCGTGGGCCTGGAGGAGGTGCTCCGGGAGGACTATCTCACCTACCGCATCGCCTCCGTGCGATGGCTGGGCCGGCATCTCACCGAGGGGGGCGTGCCCATCGTGCAGCCACCCGGCGGCCACGCGGTGTACCTGGACGCCGCCGCCTTCCTGCCCCACGTGCCCCCGCTCCAGCTCCCCGGCCAGTCTTTGGTGGCGGAGCTGTACGTGGAGGGTGGCGTGCGGGGGGTGGAGATCGGAACGGTCATGTTCGGTCACACGGATCCCGACACCGGCGAGGAGGTGCCGTCGCGGATGGAGCTGGTGCGCCTGGCCATCCCGCGGCGCGTCTACACCGAGAGCCAGATCGACTACCTGGTGGACGTGGTGCTGGACGTCTGGGACCGTCGGGAGGCCATCGGCGGGTTCCGCTTCGTGGAGCAGACGCCGGTGCTGCGCCACTTCACGGCTCGCTTCGAGCCCCTGTACGAGATGGCATGACCAGCGCGAACGACACGCCCACCCGGATCCTCCGGGACCAGCACGAGAACATCCTCAGGATAGCCACGGTGCTGGAGGTGATCCTGGCCGGCGAGGCCAAGCCCGGGGCCCTGGACTTCGACGCGCTGGAAGACTGCGTCTCGTTCATCCGCCTCTACGCCGACGCGCTCCATCACGGCAAGGAGGAGACGCTCCTCTTCCCCGAGCTGGAGAGCCGGGGGATGCCGCACGACGTCGGCCCCATCGCCGTGATGCTCCACGAGCATCAACAGGGGCGGGGCTACGCCCGGGCCATGGCCGACGCGCTTCCCGCGGCACGGGACGGAAGCGGGGAAGCGCTGCGCGCCCTGGCCGACGCCGGCCATGCGTATGCCGACCTGATCCGCGCGCACATCATGAAGGAGAACAACGTCCTCTTCGAGATGGCGGACCAGATGATCGACGAGCCGGCGTGCCGCACCCTGTGCGCAGCGTACGACGGGGTGTGCCGTCACACCTTCGAGGGACGCACGATGGCCGAGCTCGAGGCGATCCTGGAGCGGCTGCTGGAGAAGTATCCGCAGGCATAGGCGGCGAGCCCCGCGCTCGGGATCGGAGCCGCCGGGCCGCCCTCCCGGTGGGTCCGGTGTCGTCCGACGCGCCCCAGCGCGGGGCGGGGAGAGCCGTCACTCCGCCCGGAGGGCCGTCATGGGATCGACCCGCGTGGCCTTCCGCGCCGGGAACCAGGCGGCGAGGACCGCTACCAGGAGCAGCAGGGCGGCCGCGGCGACGAACGTCAGCGGGTCGGAAGGCGCCACGTCGTACAGGAAGCTCCGCAGCGCCCGCGACGCCCCCCACGCCGCCAGAGCGCCTGCCGCCACGCCCACGGCCGCCAGCCCCAGGCCCCCCCGAACCACCAGCCCCACGACCTGGCCGGGCTCGGCGCCCAGGGCCACGCGCACGCCCAGCTCGGGGGTGCGCCGAGCCACCCCGTACGCCACCACGGCCCATACGCCCGTGCACGCGAGCAGCAGGGCCAGGGCGGCGAAGGCGCCCAGGAGCCCGCCGAGGACCCGAGTGTCGGCAGTGGCCCTCGCCTCCCACTGCGAGTCCGTGGTAACCCCGTGGATGGGGATGTCGGGATCCAGGGAAGCCAGGGCGGCCCGGGCCGCCGGTATCAGGGCGAGGGGCTCGCCCCGGGTCCGAGCGACGATCTGGACGGGCCCCGGCTCCTGCCGCTCTTCCACGTACGCGTCGGGCATGACCCCCTGGGAAGGGCGGTCGTAGAGGACGTCCCCCACGATCCCGATGACCTCGGCGGTACCCCCTTCCCCGCCGGTGACCTGCGTACCGCTTGCCGCGCTCGCCACATCCGGCGTGAGATCGATGCCCATGGCCACCGGCTGCCCCAGGGCGTGTCCGTCGGGGAAGAGCCTCCGGGCCGCCGCCTCGTTGAGCACCACCACCGGGCGCGAGCCCTTCCGGTCCTCGGATGTGAACGTGCGCCCCTGCCGTACCGCGATGCCCAGCGTCCGGAAGAAGTCGTCGCTCACGTAGTTGACACCGATGCTCGGCCGCGACCCTTCGCTCCAGCGCCGGTCCCCTGCTCTGCGCACGGCGGTGATCATGCAGTGGCCCTGGAGCGGCGCGATGCACGTCACCGCCGCCGACTCGACGCCGGGAAGGGCGGTGAGCTTCTCCAGGAAGCGCTCGTTGAAGCCGGCCGGGTCGTCCGACCAGTGGCTGCCCCTGGGGATGTCGTACGAGAAGGTCACCAGGTTCCCGGACCGGAAGCCCCGGTCCACGCCCTGGAGCTCCCGTAGCGAGCGGAGCAGGAGCCCCGCCCCAACCAGGAGCACCAACGCCAGGGCGATCTCCCCGGACACCAGCCAACCTCGGAGGTCCATCCCCCGGCGCGTCCTCCGCTGCCCCGCCGTTCCCGCTCGGAGCTGGCGGGCAGGGCTGACCTGGCTCGCCGCCAGCGCCGGAAGGGCGCCGAAGAGGAGCCCCGTCAGCAGCGTCACCGCCACCGCGAACGCCACCACCGTGCCGTCCACGGTCACGCTCGACGGGTCCAGGCCCCGCACCTGCCAGCTTCCGTCCAGGAAACGCGAGGGCCACGCCGCCGCCAGCGCCCGGGCGCCGAAGCCCGCCACCGCCAGCGCCGCCGCCCCGCCCCCCACCGCCAGGAGCAGGGCCTCCACCAGGAAGCCCCGGGCCACACGCCATCGTCCGGCACCCATGGCGACGCGCACCGCTGCCTCCCGGGCCCGCCCGTTGGCCCGGGCCACCAGGAGGCCCGCCAGGTTGGCGCAGGCCACCAGCAGGAGGAGCGCGGCCGCCGCGCTGAGGATCAGCACCGAGGAGCGGGCCTGGTCGTTCACCCGCACCGCCATGAAGGCCCGGGCGGACGCGCCCTGGGTGATGGTGGGATCGCTGATCGGGTAGGTCTCGGCCACCGCCCGACCCAGCGCCCGCATGTGCTCGTTCAGCGACGCCAGCGACGCTCCCGGCGTCAGGCGTCCCACCCCCACCAGCCAGTGCGCCTGGGCGGCCCGCACCAGGATCAGGGAGATGAGCGTGGCACCCGTGTGCACCGGAGCGAAGAGTTGGGCGGTGCCGCCCAGCCCTCGGAACCCCCGGGGCGCCACGCCCACCACCGTCACGGCGTGTCCGTTCAGGGTCACGTCCCGGCCCACGATGCCGCGGTCGCCACCGAAGCGCTCCTGCCAGAGGCCGTAGCCCAGCATGGCCACCGACGCCGCGCCGTCCGCGTCGTCCGCCGCCGTGAAGTCCCGCCCCACCGCCGGCGCGACGCCCAGAACGCGCAGGTAGTCGGGGGTGACGAGCTCCGCCGTCAGGTAGGCCGGCTCACCCACCCCGGTGAGGGTGACGTGGCGCGTGCCATACACCGCCGACGCCTGCAGCGGCAGGTCGCGGGCGTCGGCCAGGACCTGGTACTTGCGATACGACCAGGGGATAGCCCGCGGCCGATCCCCGTGCGTCGCCTCCGTGAGGTCGAGGAGCACCAGGCGGTCGGGGTCCGGATACGGCGGCGGTGTGAGGAGCGTCGCCTTGAGGGCCGAGAAGACCGCCGCGTTGGCGCCGATCCCCAGGGCCAGCACCAGCACCGCGGCCGCGGTGAACCAGGGCGTTCTCCTCAGAGCCCGCACCGCCACGCGCACGTCCGTCCACCACTCACCCATCGCCATGCCTCCTTTACGTCGCTCCCGCCATCCGCTGCGCGCCAAGTCGGCGGCGGCCCGCAGCGCGTACGCCGTCGCGCTCCACCGTCCATCGCGGCGCCGCTCCCGCGCCGCCGCACGGAAGGCCGCCAGCATCTCCGCGCCGTACCGCTCCCGGAGCCACCGGGGATGGAGCAGGAGCGCCAGCCGGAAGAGGAGCGTCCCGAGACCCGTCACGACACCCCCGGCGCCAGCTTCTCCGCCTCCGCCAACCGCACCAGCCGGGCCAACCGGGCGGTCTCCGCCCTGCCCACCGCGCGCCCCAGGGCCGTCACGCGATAATACCTTCGGCGCGCGTCCGCACCCGGCTCCGGCGGCTTCTCCAGCTCCTCCAGGAGGCACTGGCGCACCATGCGCGCCAGCGTCGCGTACAGCGTGCCGGGAAGGAGCACGTCCCTCCCGCCCGTCTTCGCCTCCAGGGCCTGCATCATGGCGTACCCGTGCAGCGCCTCGTCGCCCAGGGCCAGCAGGACGTGGTACTCCGGCGTGGTCAGCGGCAGGAAGGTCTCAGGATCAGGGCGGGGCATGGTGGTCATCCGGAAGGAGAGGACAGGGGAAGACGAGGAAGATCGGACGAGAGCGCGACGACGAGCACGAAGGGAACGAGGGCAACGAGCGGGCCAGCTATCATGCTGCTCAATATATTGGACGCCATGAGTATTTCAAACGTTGCGCCGTCAACGTGACCCGCACGGTGAGGGACCCCGACCCCACCATGCCCGCGGGGATGGCGGACCTGGTGCGCTTGCAGTTGAAGGACGGCGCCCCACCGAACGACGTAGTGGCCCACCTGCGCATCTCGGCTGCGGAAGAAGCGCGGCCGACCGGTGGCACCGACCTGGAGGGAGACGTGTCCGAGCCCCCGCCGGCTCCGCGATCCCCCGGACCGCGACCACCACACCCGTAGACCATCGGGTCACGGGAAGGGTGACGCGCTCCCGTCGGGCTACCATATTTCGCGCGCCACACCCGTCGAAATTCAGGTGCGCACCCGATTCCCGCCGCGCGTCGCGCACCGCTCCACACCTGAGGAAAGCGTCCGTGAAGCTCCACACCAAGATCGCCCTGGGCCTCCTCTTCGGCGCCCTAGTCGGCAGCCTCAGCAACGCCTTCTTCGGCTCTGCGTCGTGGCTGCTGTGGGTGACGAACAACGTCGCGTATCCCGTCGGCCAGATCTTCCTGCGCATGCTGTTCATGACGGTGGTGCCCATCGTCTTCACGTCCATCGCCCTGGGCGTGGCGGGCATCGGCGACATGAAGACCCTCGGGCGTCTGGGCGGGCGCACCTTCGGCTACTTCCTGCTCTCCACGCTCATCGCAGCCACCATCGGCCTGACGCTGGTGAACACGCTGCATCCCGGCGGCGGCCTCTCGCCGGAGATCCGCGACGAGCTCATGGCGCGCTTCTCCGGACAGGGCGCCACGGCCTCGGGGCCGGTGAGCTTCGGGGTCTCCACCTTCGTGGACATCGTCCCCCGTAACCCCGTGAAGGCGGCGGCGGACATGGACATGCTGGCCCTCATCTTCTTCTCGCTGATCTTCGGCGCCGCCCTCACCCTCATCCCCAGGGAGAAGGCGCAGCCGGTGATCGACGTCCTCGAGGGGATCGGCGAAGCCGTCATCAAGATCATCGACATGGCGATGAAGCTGGCCCCCTACGGCGTCTTCGCCCTCATCTTCGGGATCACGTCGCAGTTCGGGTGGAGCATCCTCCAGCAGCTCGGCCTGTACGTGGTGGTGGTGGTGGTGGGCCTCCTCATCCACGGCACCGTCGGGATCTCCGCGCTGGTGAAAGTCTTCGGACGCATGAACCCCTTCAAGTTCTGGCGGTCCATCGACGCCCCCTTCATCACCGCGTTCTCCACGTCGTCCAGCATGGCGACGCTACCCACGTCCATCTCCACCGCGGAGACGGAGCTGGACGTGCAGCCCAAGATCGCCGGCTTCGTCCTTCCCCTGGGCGCCACCATGAACATGAACGGGACGTCCCTCTACGAGGGCGTCACCGTGCTCTTCCTGGCCCAGGTCTTCGGTGTGCATTTGCACCTCGGTCAGCAGATCATCGTCGTGATCCTGGCCGTGCTCACGGCCGTGGGAGCCGCCGGGGTGCCGGGCGGCTCCTTGCCCCTGATGATGCTGGTCATGGCCACCGTGGGGGTGCCACCGGAGGGGATCGCCATCATCCTTGGGGCCGACCGTCTCCTGGACATGTGCCGCACAACCCTGAACGTGTGTGGCGACATCTCCTGCTCGGTCTACATCGACCGCATCGACCGCGAGTGGGAGGGGCTGCCGAAGGCGCAGCCGGGGAGACACGCACCGGCCACAGCGGTGGCCGATTGACACCGGCTCGTGAGTGGGCTTGCGTTGGGCCCACCACGAGGCGGACGGCGATGCGCGAGGGTCCTGCACCGAGCGTGTCGACGGGTCGCCGTGACGGGGCCCTCCGACGCAGGGACAGCACCACATGAAGATCGGGCTCGTGGGCTTCGCCGGCTCCGGCAAGACCACCGTTTTCAATACGATGACCGGCCTGGACGCGCCGGTGGGGTACGGCGGCGAGGTACGCCTGGGGACGGTGCGTGTGCCCGACGAGCGTATCGACGAGCTGTCGGCCATCTTCAAGCCGAAGAAGACCATCTACGCGGAGATGAGCTTCTGCGACGTCCCCGGGGAGCACGGCTCGGAGAAGAAGGGTCTGTCGTCCAGGGGGCTGCAGCAGATACGCGAGCAGGAGGCGCTGTGCCTCGTGCTGCGCGGCTTCCACAACCCCGCCGTCGAGGGCTCACCGGCCCCCGAGGCCGACTTGGAGGCGTTCCACGCCGAGTGCGTGCTGGCGGACCTCGGAATCGTGGAGCGGAGGTTGGAGCGAGCCCGCAAGGAGAACGCCGACGCGCGTGAGATCACCGCCTTCGAGCTCATGCACACCACCCTGGAGTCGGAGCGTCCCCTCCGACTGCTCTCGGAGCACGAGCTGGACCGGGAGATGCTCAAGGGCTATGCGCTCTTGACCGACCGGCCGCTCCTCGTGGCCCTGAACCGTGACGAGGCGGACGCGGCGCAGCCCCTGCCCGCGCCGCTGGAGGCCCGCATCGCGGAGCTGGGTGCGGCGGGGATGTCGCTCTCGGCCAGCGTCGAGGCGGACATCGCCGCCCTGGACGCGGCCGATCAGCCCGCCTTCCTCGAGGACCTCGGACTGAAGGAGCCCGCGCTGACACGCTTCATCCGCACCGCGTACGGACTTCTGGACCTCATCTCGTTCTTCACCGTAGGCGAGGACGAGGTCCGGGCCTGGCCCGTGAGACGGGGGAGCAACGCCAAGACCGCCGCCGGGCGGATCCACTCGGACCTGGAGCGCGGGTTCATCCGCGCCGAGGTGATCCCCTACGAGGTGTTCATGGAGCACGGGTCCGAGGCCGCCGTGCGCGACCACGGGAAGCTCCAGGTGGAAGGCAAGGAGTACGTCGTCGCGGACGGCGACATCCTGCATATCCGCTTCAACGTGTAGGGGGCCCCTCGTCGGCGGCATGGCCGTCGCCGGCAGGGCTTGGGGAACCGGCCGGCCGCCCACCGGCCCGTCGTCGCCGCCGGGAACCGCGAGGCCCTTTCGGTCCGCAGTCTCCCATGCGCACATTGACCGCCGAGGCCCGGGAAGCCCGGGGAGGGAACCGGACGCTGGTCGGGCCGGCTCGCGGTACCTTCGACGAGGAGGATTCCATGGATCGCCGTGGCTTCGTCGCAAGCGGCGTGGTCGCCACTCTGGCGGGGATCAGCGGCGCCGGCGGCGGCGCCGCCGTCCTCGAGCGAGAGTCCTTCTGGCGCGTCGGCAAGACGCTCCCCGACGGCACCGTCCGGCTGTCCGCCAACGAGAACCCCCTGGGCCTGGCCCCCTCGGCCCGCAAGGCGGTGATGGACGCCATCGTGGACGCCAACCGATACCCCTTCGACTGGCGCCGCCCCCTGGTGGAGGCGCTGGCCAAGCGGCTGGGCGTGAAGACCGAGAACCTGGTCATAGGCGCCGGCTCCACCGAGGTGCTCCAGATGGCGGTGCAGGCGTACCAGGCACCCGGGGTCCCCCTGGTCATCGCCGAGCCCACCTTCGAGGACGTGCCCCGGTACGAGAAGCCGTTCCCGTACCGTCTCGAGAGGATCCCCCTCACCGGCAGCGGCTACGCCCACGACCTCCAGCGCATGCGCGACGCGGCCGGAAGGGGCCCCGCCGTGGTGTACGTCTGCAACCCCAACAACCCCACGGGCACCGTCACGTCCTCCGCCGACGTGGACTCGTGGATCGCCGAGGCGCCGGAGGAGACCCTCTTCCTGGTGGACGAGGCGTACTTCGAGTATGCGGACACCCCCGCGTATCGGAGCGCGCTGAAGTGGATCGACAGCAAGCCCAACGTGGTGGTCGTGCGCACGTTCTCGAAGATCTTCGCCATGGCCGGCATGCGTCTGGGCTATGGCGTGGCGCACCCCGAGACGGCCAAGAAGCTGACCGCGTACATCTCGGCCAACAACACCAACGTGCTGGCGTGCGCCGCGGGGCTCGCTTCCATGGCCGATGACGGCCTGGTGGAGCGCAGCCTAACCGCCAACACACGGGCCAAGAAGATCGCCACCACGACGCTGGACGAGCTGGGCCTCGAGTACATCCCCACCCAGACCAACTTCATCATGCACCGCATCCACGGCGATCTGGAGACCTACATCGCCCACATGAAGGACAGGGGGATCCAGGTGGGGCGGCCGTTCCCGCCGATGACGGAGTGGAACCGGGTGTCCTTCGGCCTGCCGGAGGAGATGGAGAGGTGGGCGGAAGCGCTGAGGGGGTTGAGAGCGGCGGGGACCGTATAGAGGAGTGCGTCTCCCCTAAGGCGAACGGTCCGGGTCGGTGGGACCGCCGGCGGGGAGGCGGTGGGCGACTGGGTGCGGCGTCGCGCCGGCCTCTGCCGGGAATAGGTCTCTCATCCAGGCTTCCCGCTCCTCCTCCAGATCCACGATCTCGTCCTGCAGCCTCCGGACATAGGGGACGAGACCGGCGATGCCGCCGGCAAGCAGGGGGATCGCGCCGACCTCGCCCCAGGTGTCGCCCACGCCCAGCACGAGACCGACCACCATGGCCGCCAGCGCCACGCTCAGGAGAGGCACGTACGCCCACTGTATGACCCGCAGCTTGAATCTAAGCGACGGCACGCTGCGATCGATCTCCCTCAGTCGCGCTTGAATGCGCAGGGGACCGTGCTCCGATCCGCCCACTTGGATGTCGGTGTGATCGCCCACAGTCTGCGCCTCCCCTCCTCAGAGCCGGAACCCGACGGTCAGCGGAAGGCAATCGGCGGCGTCGGTCACGACGTGCACGTCCAGCTCGATGAACGCGTGCACCCGGGGCAGCCGGACGCCGACGCCCAGGTCGACGCCGAAGTCCGTCGCGCCGTCGCCGCCGCCACCCCCGGCGCCGGTCAGCTCGTGCCAGTAGGCACCCAGCCCACCTACGACATACGGCACCAGGGGCGAGGCCGCGGGGGAGGGCGCCATGACGATGTCCAGCGTTCCGCCGACGCGACGCTCATGCAGGGTCTCTCCCCGGCAAGCCACACCCAGTGGGCAGGGGAAGGCCAGCGTGACCCCGGAGGGAAACCGGTCGTAAAGCCCCTCCACGCGGTACGTCACCACAGACCCGGACCGGCCGGCCTCCACCCCGATCTCCAGCTGATAGCCGGTACGCAACTCCTCGTCACCGCCGTGCCTCGGCACCACCACGCCGCCCCCCACGACGAAGTGAGTCGACACCTCGCCCTGGGCGCGCAGCGGAGGCGGCCGGAGAAGAAGCGCCAGCGAAAGAAGCGTCGCCGTGCCCAACGCGGCGCGTGCGATCCCGGTCATGTTCGTCCTCCCGGCAGTGCTGGGCCGACACGGCTCTCCTGGGCAGTCGCCTCCCGACCCATACGGCGCATCCCCCGCAGCACCGCAAACCCGCACATAAACGTCCCGCCTCCTCTGCTCGTGACACTGTCGCCCACCATCCGAGGGACCAACGATGGGGCGCACGGGGTTCCCCCGAATTCCCGAGTGGAGCGGGCGGCCGCCGAGAGGGGGGAGATCCGGGCGCGAGTCGTGCGCCGCCCGCCGGGCCGGGCGCTCCGTGGCTGCGTCCATGATGCACATCCGCTGTCGCGCCCCGCAAGGCGGCGCGGACCCGTTTCCGGTGGGGAGCTGCGGTGGGAGGCCGTCACCTCGCCGAGGGGAGACCCCGGTCCCGCACCGCTGGCCCACTCCCCCCACCCCACTCATATTCGCCCCGACCGTCACACCCCCGGATCCATCGCGAGGAGGCGCCGCCGTGCGCTCGCCCATCCGTTCCGTCGTCCCCGTTTCGCTCCTCTTGGCCCTCCTTGCCGGCGCTCCCCTCGCGCTGGCGCAGTCCGCAGAAGCGCAGCAGGCCGTCCCCACCCCGGAGTCTGTCCTGGGCTTCGCTCCCGGCGCCGACTTCCACCTGGCCACCTACGAGCAGTCCGTCGCCTATCTCAAGGCGCTGGCCGCGGCCTCGGACCGGGTCCAGCTCGTCAAGACGGGGAAGACCTCCGAGGGGCGCGACTGGTACTTCGCCCTCATCTCCTCGCCGGAGAACCTGAAGAACGTCGAGCACTATCGTGAGATCCACCAGCGCCTCGCCGACCCGCAGAGCCTCACCGACGCCCAGGCCCACGCGCTGGCCCGGGAGGGCAAGACCATCGTGGACATCAACGGGGGGCTCCACGCCAGCGAGGTGGCCGGCGCGCAGATGACCATCAAGCTCGCCTACGACCTGGTGTCGAAGGCGGACAGCGACCCGCGCATCGGCAACATCCTCGACAACGTCATCGTGATGCTCTGGCCCTCGCTGAACCCCGACGGTCAGACCATGGTGGCCGATTGGTACATGAAGAACGTCGGCACGCCGTACGAGGTCTCGCCCCTGCCCCGCCTGTGGCAGAAGTACGTCGGCCACGACAACGACCGCGACTCCTACATGCTCAACATGATCGAGTCGCGGCAGGTCGAGCGGACGTGGCGTCACTGGGAGCCCGACATCATCCACGTCCATCACCAGACGGCGCCCTTCCCGACGCGCATCTGGCTCCCACCCTTCGCCGAGCCCGTCGCTCCGGACGTGCCTGCCCTGATGTCCCGCGAGGTGAACACCATCGGCATGGCCATGGCGCAGCTCCTGGACGAGGAGGGGCTCCCGGGGGCGACGCACATGGGCAGGGGCTTCGACGCATGGTACCCGGGGTACCTCGACTACATGCCGATGCTCCAGAACCAGGTGTCGTTCTGGACGGAGACGGCGGGGTACAGGTACGCGACGCCCCACTTCTACACGATCCAGGACTTCCCGCCGAGCTACCGGGATCTGCGCCCGCAGTCCCTCTACTCCAGCCCCTGGCAGGGGGGATGGTGGCACCTGGCGGACGCGGTGAAGTACATGGAGGTCGCTTCCATCGGGGTGCTGGACTACGCGGCCAAGTACCGCGAGGACGTGCTCTACAACCGGTATCAGGCCGGGCGTGACGTGGTGGCTCGCTTCACCGCGAACGCACCGTACGCGTACTTCGTGCCGCAGGACCAGCGTGACCCGGAGGCCCCGGTGGCCCTGCTGCGCCGCCTCGCCTACAACGGCGTCCGGGTGACCCAGCTCGACAAGCAGGTCACGCACGAGGGAATCACGTATCCGGCGGGCACGTGGGTGATCCCCATGGACCAGCCCTTCGCCGAGCTGGCCAAGCAGGTGCTGGAGGTCCAGCACTATCCGGACCTCCGGCAGTACCCCGAAGGCCCCCTCGAGCAGCCCTACGACGCGGCGGGCTGGACGCTGCCCTATCAGATGGACGTGCGCGTCATCGCGGCGACGCAGCCGCTCTCCGACGACGTGAAGAGCGCCATGAAGCCCGTGGAGGGGAAGGCGCTGCCGTGGGATGCGGACGTGAAGGATGCGGCGCCCTTCGACGAGGTGCCGGGTGTGGGCTTCAACGACAACGCGGAGGCGGCGGGCATCGTGCCGCCGCCGGGGCGGATCACGGGATCCGGGCCCGCCCTGTGGCTGAATCCGGCGGAGAACAACTCCTTCAAGGCGCTCAACGAAGCCTGGGACGCCGGCGCCCGCGTGCGCTACGCTCCGGACCACGGCGGCCGCTACGTGGTGACGGGCCTGAGCGACGCCACGGCCAACCGCCTGGCCCACGACCTGGCGCTCCGGGCGAGCCGAGGCGCCGCCACCGGCACCGAGGTGGCCCGGCCCCGGGTGGGCCTCTACCGGCCCTGGACCGCCAGCATGGACGAGGGATGGACCCGGTGGCTCCTGGAGCGCTACGACTTCCCGTTCAAGAGCCTCTACAACGCCGATGTGCACGCCGGTGACCTCCGCGATCGCTATGACGTGATCATCCTTCCCGCCGCGCGGTCGCGCTCGCTCATGAGCGGCTTCGCCAAGGGTTCGGTCCCGCCGGAGTATGCCGGCGGCTTGGAGGATACGGGCATCCGCGCGTTGGATGCGTTCGTTCGCGCTGGAGGCACTCTGGTGTGCATGAACGAGTCCAGTGCCCTGTGCATCCAGGAGCTCCATCTGCCGGTGAAGGACGTCGCCGCCGGCCTGAGCCGGCAGGTCTTCTTCGCCGGCGGGTCCATCCTCCAGGTGCGCACCGACACGGGCCATCCGCTCATGGCGGGGATGCCGGACCGGGCAGCCGTCGACTTCGACTCGAGTCCGGTCTTGGCCCCCCAGGAGGGGTTTCGGGGGGCGGTCGTGGCGGCCTATCCCACGGAGGGGTCACCCCTGATGTCCGGATATCTCCAGGGCCCGGAGCACATCGACGGTTGGGGGGCGGAGGTCGTGGCCGACCACGGCGACGGCCACGTGGTGCTCATCGGCTTCCGGCCGCAGTGGCGCGGCCAGCCCTTCGGCACCTTCCGCGTGCTGTTCAACAGCGTGCTCTTCCACGGACAGGTGGCCCGCGCGCAGGGCACGCCGGGCTTCTGGACGGCACCGCCGCAGGAGACCCGGGAGGCGCCTGCACAGAGCCGCACGGGCAGGGGCGGTCGCGGCGGCATGGGGGGCTGAGCCGACCCCCTCCGCTTCTCACGGTCGGCTCACGCGGATCGCTCCGGGAGACGGCCCCGGAAGAGGACCTTGTCCGGGGGCGCGGGCCCCCCGGAACCGGCACGGATCCTGCGAGCGAGCGTCCTTGCCAAAGTGCCATGGGCCGTCCGCGCTCCGGGGTTCTCAGGTCCCCCCAGAGACCGGTATACCAAGCGGAGCGCGGGCGCGCCCGCCAATGTTGCAGTCCGTCCGAGATGTTGCGGCGACGCAACTTCTGTGACACCCCCGCATCGCGAGCGCATGCATGCTGTCCTGGACGCCTCCCCCCGAACCGCTTGAGCTACGCCGTCCCCGTATCCTGACGGAGGGAGCGGATTCCGGGGAAGACGCCGTCTTCTCGGGCCGTCCGGGCTCCGATCCGGCTCACATCGGCCTCATCGCCTGGTTCAAGGACCTGAGTGCCGGAGACGTGTCGTGGGTAGGGGGCAAAGCCGCTTCCCTCGGAGAGATGTACGGCGCCCTCGCCGAGCGCGGTGTGCGTATACCCAACGGGTTCGCCACCACCGTCGAGGCCCACCGCCGCTTTCTCGATGCGAAGATCGCACCGGACACATGGGGCGGCTTCAAGGAGTCCATCGCAGCCTGCGAGCCGTCCGTGCTCGGTTCCCGGACCCTCCGGGAGGGCCTCGAGAGGCTTCTGGGCCATGCGGACGCATCGGATCACCTGGCCTTGCACAACCGCGCCGAGCTGGCACGGACGCTGGTCCTCGCCACGACGATTCCCACGGACGTGACCGAGGCTCTGCGCGAGGGGTTCCGAGGGCTCACCGAGTCCTACGGGAAGGACGTGGACCTGGCGGTCCGCTCGTCGGCCACCACGGAGGACTCGGAGGTCGCCTCCTTCGCCGGCCAGTATGAGTCCTACCTGAACGTGCGCGGCGTCGACGCCGTGCTGGACGCCTGGCGCAAGTGCTGCGCATCGGCCTATACCGAGCGTGCCGTCGGCTACCATCTCCGCCATGGGATCAACCCCCTGGACGGGGGCCTGGGCGTCGTGATCATGAAGATGGTGCGCTCCGACATCGCCACCTCGGGGGTCATGTTCACCCTGGACCCGGACTCGGGGAACCCCAACGTCATCCACATCAGCGGCGCGTACGGCCTCGGCGAGCTCGTGGTCCAGGGGAGTGTCTCGCCGGACACCGTCGTGGTGTGGAAGGAGGGGATCCGGCGAGGTCGCCCCGCCGTCGTGCACCGCCAGATGGGCGCCAAGGACCGGAAGCTCGTGTACTCCGTCCAGGGAGGCACGGCCACCGAGAGCGTTGACGTCAACGCCAGCCGCCAACGCCAGTGGGCGGTGTCACCGGACGACGCCATCCAGCTCGCCGCGATGGCGCTGGTCATCGAGGACCACTACGGCCGGCCCGTGGACATCGAGTGGGCCAAGGACGGATACTCCGGCGAGCTCTACGTCGTGCAAGCTCGCCCGGAGACCGTGCATCGCGCCAGCACGGCGTCCCTCCGCCGCTATCACATGGACCCGGCGCGCGTACGCGCTCTCGTGCGGGGGGGCGACGTGCTCGCGCGTGGGCACGCCGTGGGGAGCGGCATCGGCGCGGGACGGGTGCGTGTGTACGCCTCCTACGAGGAGGTCATCGTCCGCAAGCGCGAGCTGAGGAACCGTCTGGCCTCGGGTGAGCGCCTCGAGGACATCCCCCCCGAGAACCACGTGTTCGACGCCGGTGACGTGCTGGTCACCGAGCACACGACGCCGGACTGGGAGCCGCTCATGAAGGAGGCGGCCCTCATCGTCACCGAGCGGGGCGGCCGTACCTCGCACGCGGCCATCGTGGCGCGGGAGTTCGGGATTCCGGCCATCGTGGGGTGCGCCGACGCCACCAAGGTGCTCGAGCCGCTCATGGAGGTGACGGGCTCGTGCGCCGAGGGCGACCAGGGGCTCGTCTTCCGGGGCATCCAGCCCTTCGAGGTCGAGGAGATCTCCGCCGACCACGTCCCCGAGACCCGTACGAGGATCAAGCTGAACGTAGGCTTCCCGGGCAAGGCTCTCCACGATGCCATGCTCCCCTCGGACGGCGTGGGCCTCGCCCGCCTGGAGTTCATCCTCACCGCCCAGGTCGGGATCCACCCTTTGGCGCTCTCCTGTTTCGAGTCCCTCCGGGACTTCGTCGACGAGGGAACCCTGGCGCCCGAGCTGGAGCCTTTCCGCGAGCGTCTGGCTGCGGAGGATCCCCACGAGCTGCGCACGCTCCTGGGCGCCATCGAGCGGCGCACGCCCGGGTACGGAGACCGTCGCCAGTTCTTCGTGGATCAGGTGACCTACGGGGTCGCGCTCATCTGCGCGGCGTTCTACCCGCGGCCGGTGCTGGTACGCCTCTCGGACCTGAAGTCCAACGAGTACCGCGAGCTCCTGGGCGGAAGGCTCTTCGAGCCCCAGGAAGAGAACCCGATGATCGCGTGGCGGGGTGCGTCCAGGTACGTGGACCCGCACTTCAGCGCGGCCTTCGAGATGGAGTGTGACGCGCTGCGCGCGGTGCGCCAGCATCTGGGGCTCGACAACCTCCAGCTCATGGTGCCGTTCTGCCGGACGCCGGAGGAGGGCGAGCGCGTGGTGAGGGCGCTGGACCAGCACGGGCTGTCCCCGCAGGCGGGAGTGCCCCTCTACCTCATGGTGGAGCTCCCCTCCAACGTCATCGAAGCCGAGCGGTTCATCGAACGCATGGGTCTGGCCGGCGGCTCCATCGGCTCCAACGACCTCGTTCAGACGGTCTACGCGGTGTCCCGCGACGACCTCGAGCGCTACGAGCCCGCGGTGGACGCTCGCTCGCCGGCGGTACGGGCCCTCATCGGCCGTGCGGTGCGGACCTTCCTGAACAAGGGGCTGGAGATCGGCATCTGCGGGCAGGCACCCTCGGACTATCCCAACGAGGTCCCGCCCTTCCTGGTGGAGTGCGGCATCTCGTCGATCTCCGTGACGCCGGATACGGTGGTGGACGTGCGCCGGGTGGTGGCCGACGCGGAGCAGAAGTTCGCCCGCCCCTCCCTGCGCCAGATCGGCGAGAGCTGGTAGGCCCGGGCACCCGAACGGGCGCCCGCTTCCCGGCTCGGAGCGGCTCCGGGCGAGGAGTCGCGCTCAGGCCTGGTGCGACATCCGCTTCCAGAGCTCGTTCAGCTGTGCCGACACCTGCTGCATGGCATCGATGACGATGGCGTCCAGCTTGCGGGAGATGTCATCCCCCACCAGGGTGCGCAGAAACTGCGCGGGGTAGACGAGATCCCAGTCGAGGAACGGCTCCGGACCCTTGTCCAGGTGCTGCAGGGTGCGGATGACCAGGTAGGCGTCGTCCAGGAGCCCTGCGAGCCCCTGGGTCATCTCGGGGATGAGGTCCATAGGCTGCAAGAAGTATTGCTCGGCGTGGCCCAGCAGCGGCGTGACCACCGACGTGAGCCCGCGTTCCTGCGCTTCCTGTCTGGCGCGGGCCAGAAAGATGGGGATCGAGTCGATGATCTCCACCGACACCTCCGCGGCCTCGTGCACCTCCGCGCTTTCCGCGTCGGGAAGGCGGCGCCGGATGAAGCGTTCCAGCGCCTCCATGCCACCCCGGGCCTTCGCGCTGGAGATGACTGCCTGGATGTCCGAGAGGTTCGTCATACCGAAAGGGGCCTCCCCAACTCTGTCCTCATCCGGTTGAATGGGCATTTCAGGCTCCGTTCGAGGAATCGATGCGCTCTGCCGGCACCGAGCGCATCGCCAGGGCATCCGTCACAGCCGGGGATCAGAGTCCGCACCTGCCGGCTTCGCCGGGCACGTACGCGGACCCCGCTCAATACACTCCCCTGCGCCCTCCGGGCCGCAGGAAGCAGTGATACTCCCGAAGGTACTATCCGCCAAGCCGACGGGGAACCGACGCCGGGAGCCCGTCCGGTGGCGTGGCCGAGCCTGGTCGCGGCCGACCTTGCGGGGTGTGCCCGCGTCCAGGGCTGGCCTCCCTCGCGACCTCCTCCCACCCGGTCGGCTCCACGTCCGAGCCACCACCCGGGGCTAGGCTCAAATGCGGTCGAGGATCCAGCCCAGGACGAGCCTGAGCACCCGCTTGAGGATCGTGATCATGCCTGATCTTACGCATGGAGGGGAGGCAGAGGTCCCCTGGAGTGGATCCGGGTCGGCGACGCCACGGTTCGGGACGGGGTCCCGACCGAACCCCATCCGTTGCCCCTCCAGGCGCGTCTTCGCGATCTTCGTGCGTCTTTCCACCCGAGGAAGCGCATGTCGTTGAAGTCGTCCATCCGCACCATCAAGACCCTGGGCAAGGGAGTCGTCGTCGGCATCCCGGAGGCCGCCGCCGACCATGATCCGGTCGAGCTCTTCGGGGAGTGGTTCCAGGCGGCCCGTGAGTCGGGGCTCTACCTGCCCGAGAGCATGTCCCTGGCCACGGCGACGCCCGACGGGGTGCCTTCCGTGCGCATGGTGCTGCTCAAGGCGTACGACGAGCGCGGCTTCGTCTTCTACACCAACTACGAGAGCCGCAAGGCCAAGGAGCTCGAGGCGAATCCGCGCGGCGCGCTGTGCTTCCATTGGGGCGTCCTGGAGCGCCAGGTCCGACTGAACGGGACCGTGGAGCGGGTGAGCCACGAGGAGAGCGTGCGCTACTTCGCCACTCGATCGCGCGGGAGCCGCATCGGCGCGTGGGCGTCGAAGCAGAGCGAGCCCCTATCGGAGCGCGCGGAGCTCGAGGACCGAGTGCGGCGCTACGATGCGGAGTATCCCGGCGACGACGTGCCGCTGCCCCCCTTCTGGGGAGGGTACCGGCTCCGCCCGGAGAGCATCGAGTTCTGGCAGGGGAAGGCCGACCGTCTCCACGAGCGCCTGCGTTTCGAGCGCTCGGGAGACGGATGGAGGACGACCCGGCTGTATCCGTGACCGACCCTCTCGCCGAAGGAGCGCCCCATGGCGGCCAGCCCCTACTTCACTCAGGACACGTTTCGCTTCCTGAAGGAGCTTAAGGCGCACAACGACCGAGCCTGGTTCACCCGGAACAAGGGCCGCTACGAGGACGACGTGAAGGTCCCGGCGCTGCGCTTCATCCAGGACTTCGCGCCTCACTTGAAGAAGCTCAGCCCGCACTTCGGTGCCGGGCCGCGATCACTCTTCCGGATCTACAGGGACGTCCGCTTCTCCAAAGACAAGAGCCCCTTCAAGACCCACACGGGCATCCAGTTCCGCCACGACCGCGGCCGCGACGTGCACGCCCCCGGCTACTACTTCCACATCGAGCCCGGCCAGTGCTTCATGGGGCTCGGCCTGTGGCATCCCGACGGCGGGACCCTGCGCGCCATCCGCGAGCTCATCGTGGAGGAGCCGGCCCTTTGGAAGAAGGCGACGCGGAGCCGGAAGTTCACCGCCGCCCTGGAGATGAGCGGCGACAGCATATCCCGCCCGCCCCGGGGATTCGACCCCGAGCATCCCTTCGTGGAGGACCTCAAGCGGAAGGACTTCATCGGCGGGTGCTCCCTCCCGGAGGCCTTCGCCACCAGCCCGGCGCTGCCGAAGGAGCTCGCCAGAATGTTCGCCGCCGGCACGTCCCTCATGGCGTTCCTGTGCAAGGCGGTGGGCGTGGCCTTCTAGGAGACGCTCCCCGCCCCCAGCACCTCCAGCATCCGCCGCGCTACGGCCTCCGCTCCGCTCTCCCGCGGCCGCCCGTTCGTGTCACCGCGTTGCGCCCCCAGGAGCTCGGGGACGCGCTCCACCCATCCCGCCCCGGCGAACCCGTCTCCGGGAATCTCGAAGCCGGACATCTCCCGCTGCACCCAGGCCCTCACCGGCCCGGTCTCCCGGAAGTTCGGGCGGGTCACGTAGGCCAGGGGACGCCGCTCCTTCCAGGCTTCCGCCACCGTGCTGTAACCCAACTTCGCCACCACCGCGTCCGCCGCGCGCACGAAGTCGGGCATGTAGATGCGTGTGTCGGCGTGGAATCCGTGGACGTTGCCCTCCACCCGCGTCTCCGGCATCCCGGTGACCAGGAACGTGATGTCTCCCGCGGCGCGGAGCTTCGAGACGAAGGGCAGCGGCTCCGGAACGCCGCCCATGGTGAGCACCACGAGCGGGACGTCGGCTCCCACCCGGAGACTCTCGCGGACTTCGGCCCGGCTCCGCCGCGCGGGCCGACCGATGGGCGGCACCACGACCTCCGCGCGGGGGTCGGCGGCGCAGAGCGGCTCGGTCTCGATGTGCACCGTCACCCGGTCCACCCAGCGCTCCAGCTCCGCCGCCTGAGCCTCCAGCTCCGGGGCCTCGGCGAAGAGCGGCTCGTAGAGCCAGGGCCAGGTGAAGCTCTCCACCAGGACGGACGGGAGCCCCGCGCGCTCGGCGACCGCGATCCCCAGCGGAGCGATGTCGCACAGGACCGCACGGCACCCCGCGCGCTTCACCTCCAGGGCGAGCCCCTCCACCAGCGCCTCGTCGAATGGGAGGAGCTCCGCCAGCGCGGCGACGGTGCCTTCCAGATCGTAGGCCAGCGCCGACTCCTGTCGGAAGCCCACGTCGGTCACCACCTCGTGATAGCGATAGAGGCCCGCCACCGACTCGTCGTAGAACCAGCGCGGGCTCGAGGTGAAGAGCTCGAAGCGCGCGCCGGCGAGCCGATGGAGGGCCTCCATGACCGCCGAGGCTCGGGCGGCGTGCCCGAAGCCGTGGGGCGATACGAAGACCGCGATCTGCGGTGGGGTCAATCGGCGGCCGCCTTGCCCGCCTTCGACAGGATCGGCGCCAACGCGTCGTGCAGGTCCGGCTTGCCGAGCACGTCCAGGCTGTAGCGGACGCGCGTGTGGGGCACCGGGATCTTCACGAGGCGCGCCAGGTCGATGGGCGTGCCGATGGCCACCGCCTCCACGCCCCCCTCCGCCGCCTTGCGCAGGGTGGCCTCCAGGTCCGCCACCTGCTGCTGGCCATATCCCATGGCAGGCAGAACGGGGCCCACGTCCGGATAGCGCGCGAAGGTGTCCTTGAGCTCTCCCACGAGGAACGGCCGTGGATCCACGATCTCGGTCGCGCCGGCGGCCTGCGCCCCCAGCATCCCGGCACCGTACTTCATGCCGCCGTGGGTCACGGTGGGTCCGTCCTCGATGGCCAGCACCCGCCGGCCCTTCAGCACGCCGGCGTCGTCTGGCACCATGGGAGACGCCGCCCGGATGACCATGGCTCCCGGGTTGACCTCCTTCGCGTTGGCCATCACCTGTTCCACCGCGGCCGGGTCGGCGGTCTGCACCTTGTTCACCAGCACGACGTCGGCCAGCCGCAGGTTGGTCTCGCCGGGGTAGTAGCGCAGCTCGTGACCGGGTCGATGGGGGTCCACCACGGTGATGTAGACATCGGTACGGAAAAACGACGTGTCGTTGTTGCCGCCGTCCCACAGCACGACGTCGGCCTCGGCCTCCGCCGCCCGCAGGATGCCCTCGTAGTCCACCCCGGCGAACACCGCCGAGCCGTTGGCGATGTGGGGCTCGTACTCCTCGCGCTCCTCGATGGTCGCCTCGTAGCGGACCAGGTCATCCTCACCCCCGAAGCGCTGAACGGCCTGCTTGACGAGATCCCCGTAGGGCATGGGATGGCGCACCACGCTGACGCGGAGCCCGGCCTCGCGCAGGATGCTCGCCACGGCCCGGCTGGTCTGGCTCTTGCCCGACCCGGTGCGTGCCGCGCACACCGCCACCACCGGCTTCGTGGAGCGAAGCATGGTGCGCTCCGCACCGCCGATCTCGAAGTCCGGGCCGGCCGCGTTCACCCGGCTCGCCATGTGCATGACGTACTCGTGGGAGACGTCCGAGTAGGCCATGACGCAGCGGGTGACACCCTCCTTCCGGATGATGGCCTCCAGGTCGGCCTCGGGCCGGATGGGGATGCCGTCCGGATAGCGCGGCCCCGCGAGCTCCGGCGGGTACCGGCGGTCTTCGATGTGGGGAATCTGCTGGGCTGTGAAGGCCACGACGACCGCGTCGGGGTCGTCGCGGTAAACGGTGTTGAAGACGTGGAAGTCGCGGCCCGCGGCTCCCAGTATGAGGACTCGCTCGTTCACGGTTCCACCGGCTTTCTGCTGGGGAGGGCCTCTCCAAGCGATAACACCCTGGGTCATCCCGGGGAAGCCCTTGCCCGGAACGCTGCGAAGCATCTTCTTCCGGTATCGGCTGTTCCTCGGCGGAGGTTGAACATGCCGAACATCCTCATTGTCGACGATGACGACGACATCCGCAGGGTGCTGCGCCGGATCCTGGAAACCGACGGGCACGCTGTGGTGGACTGCGCGAACGGGCACGACGCGTTGCTCGCCATGGGCGCCCGCCGGCCGGACCTCGTCATCACCGACGTGTACATGCCGGAGATGGACGGCATCGAGTTTCTGGTGCACCTGCGCGAGAGGGACCCCGACCTCCCGGTGCTGGCGGTTTCCGGGGGCTCGCTGGCCACGGCGGACTTCGTCCTGGAGGACGCGTCACAGCTCGGGGCGAACGCGGTGCTGACCAAGCCCTTCGACATCGACGAGATGAGGCAGACGGTCCGCCGCCTCCTGGGCGGAGGCCCGTCCGGCCGCTGAGCGCCGCGGCGCGAGGGGTGCCCTCCCTACTCGCCGTGCTCCATGACGTGGTGGATGTCGACCCTTCCCCGCGCAGGCGGCGGAGCGGGCAGGTTGTGGTTCCCGGCGGAGAGATCCGGCTCCGGTGGCCTCCTGCGGTGCCAGTCCGTCACCGTCTGGTAGGCAGCCACCGCCGCGAGGAGCCGCTCCTCGCCGAAGGGAAGAGCCCCGAACATCCCCGCCACGGGCAGGTCGAAGCCCCGGCTGTCCTCCGAGCCGATGGGGAACGCGATGAGGGGGAGGCCGATCATGTCGAACGGGTAGGGCTCGGTCTGCACCACGACGTCGCACTGCGAGAAGATCCCGTCCAGCACACGTGAGAGCAGCAGCAGCTTGGCGCGCTGACCGCGGAGATACTCCGGCGCCGGCAGCAGCAGCCCGTTGATCCACGGCGAAAGCGATACCCCGAAGAGGCGGACATCCTTGCGCAGCGCGTCCATGAACGGCTCGGTACGCTCAGGGAGGCGCACGTTGTTGAAGGCGCTGGCGGTGAGGGTCTCCCAGTCGTCGGGGAACGGGATCTCGACGACCCGGGCCCCTAGGGACTCGAAGGTGGAGAGCATGGCCTTGCGCGCGGCGACCTCCGACCCGGCACGGACCTGGGCCTCCTGCCGGCGGCGCGCCCGCTCGCGCTGGCCGAGGCCCCTGGAGGAGCGGCCGTACTCCCCCCGGCCGCCCGATCCCCGGCCGGCCTCGAGGTATCCGGGCAGCACGCCGATGGTGGTGGGCCAGCGCAGCTTCACGGCACTCCCGGTCCTCACGGGCTCGGCGGCGGTGGTGAAGTCCGGCACCGGCGGCAGGCCCAGGGTGCGGGGGTCGGACGGGTCCGGGCCCGCCATGGCCTGGAGCATGATGGCGGCGTCCCTGGCGTCCCTCGCCAGGGTGCCGGGGTGATCGCGGGTGTAGGTCAGCGGGACGATCCCGTGCAGGGAGCAGCGCCCCATGGTGGGCTTCAGACCCGTGAGGCCCTGGCGGCTCGAGGGGTCGGTGATGGAGCCGCCGGTCTGGGTGCCGGTGCTGCACGCCGCCAGCCCCATGGCCACCGCGCACGCCGATCCGCTGGAGGAGCCCCCGGGGCTCACCGAGGGGTCGTGGGGCGCCCACGGGTTCACGGTGGTGTTGTGGCCGTCGGGGGTCGTGGCCCGGGTCGTCGCCAGCGGGCCCATCTGCGTCTTCCCCAGCAGGATGGCCCCCCCGTCCCGCAGATGCGCCCAGCACGTGGCGTCGAAATCCGGCACGAACTTCTCGTAGATGTACGAGTTTGCCGTGGTGAGCACCCCCTGTGTGTAGTAGTTGTCCTTGAGGGCCAGCGGCATCCCGTGGAGCGGACCCTCCCAGGGCGCGTCCGTGGCCGTCTGTGCCGCGGCGCGGGCGGCGTCGGCGGTCACCGTGTTGAACGCCATGAGGAGGCCCTCGTAGCGGTCGATGCGGTCCAGGTAGACATCCACGAGCTCCGTCGGGCTGAGCTGCCTCGCCTTCACGAGCCCCGCCAACTCCGCCAGGGTCATCTGCCACGGCTGGACGGCCTGGACGGAGCGTGGGTCGGGAAGGCGCGGCGGCCTGCGCACCGGAGGGGGGAGCCCCGCGGCGAGGTCCGGGGGGACGAACGCGGATCCGGTGGCCACCGCCGCCGTGAGGAGCCCCATGCGCTGCAGGAAGAAGCGACGGTCGAGCTGGAGGTCCTGAGGCGCCGGAACGGTGGGCGTCCCGTCGGAGGGCTCCGGCGGGCGGGCCGGCGCGGTCCCTCGCCCCTTCGCCACCCGGCGGTTCCCCCCGGGCCGTCGCCCGCTACCCCGCATGGTTCCCCTCCTTACGGACCGCCACGGAGCGCGCCGCCGGATAGAGGGTGGGCGGGACACGCTGCACGTCGGGCTCGAACGCGAGGATCGCCGCCGGCGTGCTCCTCAGGAAGCGCCGGGCGCCGGCCAGGATCCCCTTCCTGTCCGCCGGGGCGGAGGAGTCGTCCTCGGGAAGGACGCTCAGGTCCACTCCGGCCATCTTCAACCGACCGTGGATGTAGGCGTCGAGCTCGTCGTCGGTGAGCTCGGGGGTCCGTGAAGCGTCCATGTCGCTGCCCGCCTCTCGTCGTGGCCTCGTCCGTCCCGCCGCCGGATGCGGCGGGCCGCGCAAAGTAGGGGAAGAGCAGGGACACAGGCGAGTGGCCTGTGCATCGCATCACCCCCGGTGACGGCAGACCTCGTAGGTTCGGGACCCGGCCCCGGGAGCATCCGACACGAAAGGCCCGGAGCGACGTTTCATGCCGCTCCGGGCCTCTTCTCGCCAGGTGGCATTTCCTCCTCCTGGGAGTCGAGCCGACTCTCGTCTGCGGACCGCCGCGGCGTCGGCTCGCCGGGTCTCCGCCTTTCGGAGCGGAGTTGCGGTCCGCGCTGCCCGTCTCATGCCACGCGACGCATCGCGTGCCCTCACCGAGGGCGGAGGGCCTTCATGCGTTCCCCATCGGCGGCGTCTTTCGCGGCCCACGGGGCGGGCAACACCGAATGAATCGTCATTTCGACGGGCCGACGCAAGTACTCCGATTACGTAGTCGCGAGGAGTGCCGGCGTCATCCTCCGTGCTTCTTGAGCATCTCCTTGCGCATCTGCTCGCTGGCGTAGATGGCAACCTCGACGCGCCGGTTCTCCTGCCGTCCCGCGGCGGTCTCGTTGCTGGCCACAGGCTCGGATTCGCCGCGCCCTGCGGCCTCCACGCGGTCGGGTGCCAGCCCGTTCTGGAGCAGCGCCACCCGGGCGGAGTTCGCCCGCCGCTCGGACAGCGCTTGGTTGTAGGCGGCGGTTCCGGTGGAGTCGGTGTGGCCCACCACCAGCACGCTGGTGCCCTCGTAGTCCTTCAGCGAGGTGACGAGCTCCTGCAGGTCGTGCTCCGCCGCCGGACGCAGCGCGTCGGAGTTCACGTCGAAGAGGATCCCCGAATTGAAGGTGACCTCGATGCCCTCACCGACACGCTCGACCTTGGCGTCGGGGAGCTTGTCCTGGAGATCCTTGGCCTCCTTGTCCATCTCGTGACCGATGGCGGCCCCTGCCGCTCCGCCGATCACGGCACCGAGGATCGCACCCTTGGCGGTGGAGCCGTTGGCCCTGCCGATGAGCCCCCCCACCACCGCGCCGGCGGCCGCGCCAGCTCCCGCTCCCTTGGCCGTGCCACTCCGGCTGTTGAGCCAAGCACACCCCTGGGTCGACAGGAGCGCACCGATCATGAGCGCAGCCGCACCTGGCCGGGCCAGTCGCATACGCCGGTAAAAAGTACCCACTTCAGCCTCCGCAAGTTGTGTTGCGCTTGACCGACATGATACTCGCACGAAGTTGGATGCAGAAGATGTGCCATCCCCGCGCCCCCAGGCGAGGGAGCGCGGGGCTACGGGGCTACACGCCCGTGGCGCCGGCATCCACGGCGGGGCCGGCGGCATGCCGCCGGCCCCGCGCGAGGAGATCAGTGGAGCGCCTCGTGGATCGCCCGCGCCAGCCTGGGATGGAGGCCGGGAATCCCGGACAGGTCGTCCACGGATGCGTGCTGCAGGCTCCAGGCCGTCCCGAAGCTCTCGGCGAGCGCCTCGCGTCGCTGGGGGCCGAGACCCTTCACCGAGGCGTGCTCGAGGATGAGCTTGACGCGCTCCCGCTCCAGGGCCAACCCGATGCGATCCGGGTCCGTGGTGTCGTACCCGGCGTCGGTGAGCTCCGCCAGAAGGCCGAGCCACTCGAGGTGGCTCCATCCGTTGTGGTGAGCACTCACGAAGTTCCTCAGGTAGCCCTTGAACCCGCTGTTGCCGGTGGCCATCCGACTCCCTCCTCTATGTGGTTCGGGCCGTTTCGGCGGCGGTTGCCGGTACGGCCGTGGGCAGCGAGCTTCACGCGCGCATCCAGGGTGATAGATTGCCCCCTGAGATTCTCCTTGGTACCCCCAACATCCCGTAACAGGTTCACCACTCCATGGTGGATGTTTCTGGTAAGATTCCGTACTTGCCGGAGCGCATCCGGGGACTCCAGCGCATCGCGCTGAACCTCTGGTGGCGCTGGAACCGGCGGGCTCGCTCGATGCTACGTGCCATCGACCCGGTGCTCTGGTCCGCGACCCGGCACAACCCCGTGGCGATGCTCCGGCGCGTGAGCCCCGGGAGGCTGGCCCACTGTGCGTCCGACTCCGAGTTCCTGGCGATGTACGACCGCACCATCGCGGAGTTCGACGCGGCGCTGAGCCGCACGGACACCTGGTTCGAGACGACCTACGCGGATGCCGATCCGAAGCGACCGGTGGCGTACTTCTGCGCCGAGTTCGGACTGCACAACTCCATCCCCATCTACTCCGGCGGTCTGGGGGTGCTGGCGGGCGACCACTGCAAGGCGGCTTCCGACCTCGGCGTTCCCCTGGTGGGTGTCGGGCTCCTCTACTCCAAGGGCTACTTCGACCAGAAGTTGAACCTGGAAGGCTGGCAGGAGAACTCCGACGAGGTCTTCAATCCCGAGATCATGCCGCTGGTGCGCCTCACGGCCTCCGGCGGCGACCTGGCCCTGACGTCGCTGGTCACCGCGAGGCGGCCGGTGCACATCGGCGCGTGGCGCCTCCAGGCCGGCCGCGTGAACCTCTACCTGCTGGACACCAACCTCGCCGAAAACCACGAGGAGGACAGGCAGCTCACGTACCAGCTCTACGGGGGTGGGAAGGAGCATCGCCTGAAACAGGAGTGGATCCTGGGCGTCGGGGGTGTGCGCGTGCTGCGGGCGCTCGGCATCGAGCCGGCTGCGTGGCACGCGAACGAAGGCCACGCGAGCTTCATGATGGTGGAGCGCCTGCGCGAGCACCTGGAGGCCGGCGAGACCCTGGAGGAGGCCCGCCACGCGGTGCGGGCGCGGAGCATCTTCACCACGCACACGCCGGTGCCCGCCGGGCACGACATGTTCAGCCCGGACGACATCGACGCGGTGTGCTCGGACTACTGGGCCAAGGGCCCTCTGGACCACGAGACCTTCTTCTGGCTCGGATCGCACCCGGAGCTCGATGCGGGTCGCTTCCACATGACCGCCGCCGCCATCCGCCTGGCGGCGCGGGTCAATGGAGTGTCCAAGCGGCACCAACAGGTGACACAGGGGCTATGGACCTCGCTCTGGCCCGGACGCGATCCGGCCAGCCTGCCCATCGGCGGAGTGACCAACGGGGTGCACCTGCCGAGCTGGATGGCCCACCGGTACATGGAGCTTCTGGAGGGGCCTTTCGGCGAAGTCTGGGAGAACAAACACCGGGACCCGGAGGCCTGGGACGCCGCTCTCGACCTGGACGACGCCGAGGTGTGGCGGATCCACCTGGAGCTGAAGAAGGCTCTCCTGAAGTTCTGCCGCGAGCAGGCGCGTGTCCGTTGGATCGAGCTGTGGAAGGAGGCGGCCCACCTCGTGGGTGCCGGTACGCTGCTCAGCCCGGAACCCCTCACCATCGGCTTCGCGCGCCGCTTCGCGACCTACAAGCGCGCGCACCTGCTCTTCCACGACGAGGAGCGTCTGCGGCGACTGCTGACGGATCCACGGCGTCCCGTGCAGCTGGTCTTCTCCGGCAAGGCGCACCCCGCGGACGACGACGCCAAGCGCGTGCTACAGCATGTCTGGCGGCTGACGCGGGACTCGCGATTCGGTGGGCGCATCGCATTCGTCGAGGACTACGAGCTGCACGTGGCTCACCGTCTCGTCCAAGGTGTGGACGTATGGCTCAACCTTCCCCGGGTGCCCATGGAGGCGTCCGGTACCAGCGGCATGAAGGCGGCGCTCAACTGCGTGCCCCAGATCAGCACGCTGGATGGCTGGTGGGCCGAGGGCTTCAACGGCGAGAACGGCTGGGCCATCCCTCTCTCGGAGGGCACGGACGACGAGGTCGACGCACAGGACCACGACGCGCTCTTCACGATCCTGGAGCGCGACGTCGTGCCCATGTACTACGAGCGCGATGACGAGGAGATGCCGCGACGCTGGATCTGCATGATGAAGCACGCCATGCGAGCCGCAGGAGCCCACTTCACCACGGAGCGCATGGTGCGCGAGTACGCCGAGCAATGCTACGTGCCCGCGCTCTCGGGAAAGGTGGAGGGGGACGATCCACCGCCGGTGTGACGGACGTCGGGCGGGGGGGCCATCATCCCCTGAACCGTCCGCCTTGCGCACCTGCCGCGCAGGCGTTCTACTGCCCCGTCTCGAGTCGCTCACACCTACGGAGATCCCGATGTTCCGTCGTGTCTTCCTGTTGCTCGCGACCCTCCTGACCGCGTCGGCGACGCCGGCGCTTCTGGGTGCACAGGCCGTCTGGCCGAGGCACCACACACCCCAACCCACCCAGGCCGCCATCACCGCCGCGGACCTGATGACGCGTCTCTACATCTTCGCCGATGATTCCATGCAGGGCCGGGAGATGGGGACTCTCGGCAACGTGAAGGGCACGGATTACATCGCGGCCCAGTTGAAGCGCATGGGCCTCGAGCCCGCCGGCGACAGCGGCACGTACTTCCAGACGGTGCCGTACAAGACGCGCACCCTGGACACCGCGTCGGTCATCGCCGTGGGCTCGAAGAGGTTCGCACTGGGGACGGACTGGATCCCCTCCAGCAGCGTGAGCGCGGACCTGAGGTCGGTGTCCGCCGTGTACGGAGGCGCCTTCGGCGATGCGGACCACATGATCTCCGAGCGCCAGGCCAGGGGAAAGCTCGTGGTGCTGTCGGTGCCCGAGAACACGAACTTCCGGGCGCTGCGCGGCGCGTCGGTCCCCGGCGCGGCGGCGCTCGCGCTGGTGACCATCCACCCGAACGCGGCGGGCAGGGGTGGTCGAGGGGGCCGGGGCGGGTTCGGGCGGATGATGGCGTCGTTCCTCCTCAGGCCCCGGGGCTTCGTCGACGACCCGAACGCTCCCCACCCACCCGGCGCTCCCGCCGCCCCGACACCGACGGTGCAGATCTCCGACGCCGCCGCGGCGGCGCTCTTCTCCAAGCCGCTGGACCAACTGCAGGTCGGTGCCTCGGGCAGGAAGGCGTCCATCCACATCCATTACCTGGTGGAGCCCGCACCTTTCCCATCGCGCAACGTGGTCGCCATCGCCCGTGGCAGCGATCCGCAGCTCGCCGGTGAGTACGTCGCCATCGGAGCCCACAACGACCACCTGGGCTTCAACCACAACCCGGTGGCCGAAGACTCACTGCGCATCTTCAACCACATCGTGCGTCCGGAAGGTGCCGACGACGGGCGCAGGCAGGCCACGCCGGAGCAGCAGGCGCAGGTGAACGCGGAGCTGGCGGCGTACCGGGCGCTCCACCCCGGTCCCATCCGCATGGACTCCATCTACAACGGGGCCGACGACGACGGGTCGGGCAGCGTCACGGAGCTCGAGATCGCCGAGAAGGTCGCCGCCATGAACCCACGCCCGAAGCGTTCCATCCTCTTCGTCTGGCACGTGGGGGAGGAGAAGGGGCTCCTGGGCTCGACGTACTTCACCGACCACCCGACGGTACCGCGGGATTCCATCGTCGCCCAGCTCAACATGGACATGGTGGGCCGCGGCGATGCCGACGACGAGACCGGCCGCACGAAGGACGGCGCGCCCGTGCACGGCGGGCCGGGCTACGTGGAGCTCGTGGGGTCCCGGCGTCTGTCCACCGAGCTGGGCGACCTCATCGAGAAGGTGAACACCCAGGACAACCACAACCTGGTCTTCGACTACGTCTTCGACGTCCCCGGGCATCCGTCGCGCATCTACTGCCGGAGCGACCACTACGAGTACGCGCGCTGGGGCATCCCCATCACCTTTTTCACCACCGGGCTGCACTCCGACTACCACCAGGTGAGCGACGAGCCGGAGTACATCGACTACGCGCACATGGCGCAGATCGGTAACCTGGTGTGGGACGTGGCCGTGCACGTGGCGGACCTGAACCACCGGCTGGTGGTGGATCAGCCCAAGCCGGATCCGTTCGGGGTGTGCCGCTGAACGGTCGAGGCGGGACAGGACGCGGAGCCCCGGGCCCACAGGCGGCTCGGGGCTCCCCTCGCCTCGTCAGCCCGTGTCGCCCACGCGCTTGAGGTAGAGCACCGCCAGGCCGGGAAGCGGCAGCTCCAGGTACTGCTCCCGGCCATGGAGCCGGCCGGGCGTCGTCACGATCTCGGTGGGGACGGGGTGCCCCTCCCCCCCGAACTCCGGTGCGTCGGTGTTGAGCACGAGCCGGTACGCGCCCGGGAAGGGCACGGCCAGGCGGAAGTCCTCGCGGCATACCGGCGTGAAGTTCGCCGCCACCGCCACGAAGTCCTTCCACCCCGGGGTCCACCGGACCCACGACAGGATGGTCCGGTCCCGGTCCCGGCAGTCCAGCCACTCGAACCCTTCGGGATAGTAGTCGAGGGCGTGGAGCGCCGGCTCGCTGCCGTAGATCGAGTTGAGCGCCGCCAGAAGACGCCGCACGCCCTGGTGCACGGGGAAGGCCAGGAGCGCCCAGTCCAGCTCGCCGTCCACGTTCCACTCCACCCACTGTCCCAGCTCGCCGCCCATGAAGAGCAGCTTCTTGCCCGGGTGCGCCCACATGTAGGCGTAGAGGGCACGCAGATTGGCGAGCTTTGCCGCCTGCGAGCCCGGCATCTTCGAGGCGAGCGCCCGCTTGCCGTGCACGACCTCGTCGTGGGACAGGGGAAGCACGAAGCGCTCGCTGAAGGCGTACACGATGGAGAACGTCATGCTGTCGTAGAGGCTGCTACGGTAGACCGGATCGGCCTGGATGAACGCCAGCGTGTCGTTCATCCAGCCCATGTTCCACTTCTGGTCGAAGCCCAGCCCGCCGCGGTCGGTGCCATGGGACACGCCCGCCCAGGAGGTCGACTCCTCCGCGATCATGAGCGCCCCCGGCACGTCGGCGTGCACGGTGTCGTTCACCTCACGCAGGAACGTCAGGGCGTCCAGGTTCTCCCGCCCCCCCCGCTCGTTGGGGGTCCACTCCCCCTCGTGTCGGGAGTAGTCCAGATAGAGCATCGAGGCCACGGCGTCCACGCGGAGGCCGTCCACGTGGTACTCCTCCAGCCACCACAGCGCACTGGACACCAGGAACGAGCGCACCGCGGGGCGCCCATAGTCGAAGATCCGGGTGCCCCAGTCGGGGTGGCGCCCCCGCTGCGGGTCGGGGTGCTCGTACAGCGCCGTGCCATCGAAGTGCACGAGCCCGTGGCCGTCCTCGGGGAAGTGGCCCGGCACCCAGTCGAGGATCACCCCCAGGTTCAACTGGTGGGCCCGGTCCACGAACCAGCGGAAGTCGTCGGGCGTGCCGAAGCGTGAGGTGGGAGCGAAGAAGCCGAGGGCCTGGTACCCCCAGCTCGGGTCGTACGGGTGCTCCAGGACCGGAAGCAGCTCCACGTGGGTGAAGCCCATCTCCTTCACGTAGGGGAGCAGGTCCTCGGCCAGGGCCCGGTACCCCGGCCAGCCGTTGTCGCCGCTGGCGCGGCTTTCCGGGGGCGTGCGCTTCCACGAGCCCAGGTGGACCTCGTAGACGCTCATGGGCGCGCCCATGGGGTCCCAGGAGCGGCGCCGTTCCATCCATGTCTCGTCGCCCCAGGCGTACGCCTCCCCGTCCCACACCACCGAGGCCGTGGCCGGGCGCAGCTCCATGGCGCGGCCGCACGGGTCGGCCTTGTCCATCCGCCGTCCGGACGCCGTGACGATCTGGTACTTGTACACGGTGCCCCGCCCGGCGCCCGGGACGAAGAGCTCCCACACGCCGGTGGAGCCACGGGGGCGCATGGGGTGGCAGCGGGCGTTCCACCGGTTCATGGTGCCCATGAGGTTCACCGCCGCGGCGTGCGGAGCCCACACGGCGAAGAGCGCGCCGTCCACGCCTTCGCTGGACAGCGGTCGCGCACCCAGCACCTGATGCACCCTGTGCTCGCGCCCTTCGAGAAAGCCCCACACCCGCGCCTCGTCGAGGAGCGGCGGAAAGCGGTACGGATCGTGCATTTCGACGGTGTGCCCGTCGTGGTCCCCAACCCGGAGGCGGTACGGGAAGAACTCCTCCTCGTCGGGAAAGACCTCCTGGAAGAGACCTCCGTCATGGACCGGCTCGAGCGGCACGGCCCTGCCATCCTCCCGGAGGAGGGTCACCTCCGCCGCCCATGGGATGAACACGCGCACCACCCTGCCCGATTTCGCGTCTCCGGCAACGGGGTGGTTGCCCAGGACATCGAAGGGAGTGGAACAGCGGCCCTCGACGAGGGCCGCGATCACGGCGTCGGTCGGTCTGGGATCCACAGGGGAACGATCCACAACGTGGGTGCCCACCGCAACCGTCTGGGGGTAGGCAACCGACCGCGCCGCGCTTCTGGAGGCGTCGGGAGGGGGGGATCGTTGACCGTTCACGCTAGAAGACCGGGAAGAGGCACAGTAGGTTACAGGAGAGCTGACGCGCGACTCCTCCCGAAGGCCAATTTCGTGCCGAGCGCCGCCCTACCACGTCCCGGGTTCGACGAAGCCGTCGTCCACCTCACGGCCGAGTACTGGCCATACGCTCGCTCGGGAGGACTCGCGGAGGCGGTGCGGGGGATCGCCCGCTACCAGGCCCGCTCGGGGGTGCCCACCATGGTGCTGCTCCCCTTCCACAGGACCATCCGCCGGACGTTTCCCTGGATCGAGCCGTTCTGCGAGGTCGGGGTGCCGGTGGGCCCCCGCTGGGAGCGGGCACGCATCTTCCGGGCTCCGGCGAGCCCGGGCTCGCCGGATACGTACTTCATCGGCAGCGCCGAGTACTTCGACCGCGAATCGCTCTACGGCTCGAACGGCGATGCCTACCCGGACAACCACCGGCGCTTTGCGTTCTTTTGCAGGGCGGCCCTCGAGGCACTGCCGCAGATCTCGCCGGGCCCGACCCTGGTGCACGCCCACGACTGGCATGCGGCGCTCGCTCTCGTCTACCTGCGCACGCATGCGGACGGGCAGCCCTACTACGACCGGGTGGCCTCGGTGATGACCGTGCACAACGCGGGGTATCAGGGGCGCTTCGGCCCCGAGGTCCTGGGCGAGCTCGGCCTGGACCCGCGGCACTACCACTGGCGATTCCTGGAATGGTACGGGAAGCTGAACGTGCTCAAGGGCGCATTGGTGTCCGCCGACATGGTGACCACCGTGAGTCCCACCCACGCGCGCGAGCTCCGCACCGCCACGGGCGGGTTCGGGCTGCACCACACGTTCGAGGAGCTGGGGGACCGCTTCGTGGGCATCCTGAACGGGATCGAGCTGGATCTGTGGGACCCGGCCACGGACCCGGTGCTGCCCACGCGCTTCGATGCGGAACGCCTCCCCGGCAAGGGCGCCTGCAAGGAGCGCCTCCAGACCATGTGCGGATTCGAGGTGGACCCCACCATCCCTCTGGTGGGGATGAGTGCCCGCCTCGTCCAGCAGAAGGGACTCGATCTCATCCTCGCAGCCGGCATCACCGATCTCCGCGCCCAGTGGGTCTTCCTCGGGCACGGGGAGCGTCGCTACCATGAGCGGCTCCTGGAGCTGGCTCGGGGTGCACCCGGTCGGGTGGCCGTCCGTTTCGATTTCAGCGAGGAGTTGGAGCACCGCCTCCTGGGTGGCGCGGACATGCTGCTCATGCCTTCGCTCTACGAGCCTTGTGGAATCACCCAGATGCGGGCGCAGCGCTATGGCGCGCTCCCGGTGGCACGGCGCGTGGGCGGCCTCTCCGACACCGTCGAGGACGGCGTGACGGGCTTCCTCTTCGACGAGTACCGTCCGGAGGCGCTGCGCGCCTGCCTGGTGAAGGCCACGGGGGAGTACGTGGACCGGTGCGCATGGCTGGGCCGGATGCGGACGGCGATGGCACGGGACTTCGGGTGGGCCCGTTCGGTGAAGGAGTACCAGGACGTGTACAGGAGGGCCTTGCGGCGGCACGCCCAGCGCGTGTCGCTTCCCTGAGATGCTGAGCGCCGAGGCATGATGGCAGCGCGACGGTCCGTGGTCGTCCACGGTCACTTCTACCAGCCGCCCCGGGAGAACCCCTGGACCGACGAGGTTCCCCGGGAGATCTCGGCGGCGCCGTTCCACGACTGGAACCATCGCATCCACGACGAGTGCTATCGCGCGGTCGTCGCGGCACATGTGCTGGACGCCTCCGGACGCATCGCCGCGGTGGTGAACACCCTGGAGTGGATCAGCTGGGACGCGGGCCCCACGTTGCTTCGTTGGATGGCGCGGGAGACCCCGGACACATACCGCGCCTTCCTGGACGCCGACGCCCGCAGCGCCGGCCGCCTGGGTCACGGCAACGCCATGGCGTCCCCCTACCACCATCTCATCCTGCCGCTGGCGACCCCCCGGGACCGGGTCACGGAGGTGCGTTGGGGAATCGCCGACTTCCGGCGCCGCTTCGGCCGGGAACCCGAGGGCATGTGGCTCCCCGAGGCCGCGGTGGACACCGAGACCCTGGAGGTCCTCGCCGGCGAGGGGATCGCGTTCACCGTGCTGGGGCCCGGGCAGGTCTCCGCCGTCCCGGAGAGCGGGCTTCCCGGCAGGGTCCGGCTCCCCTCCGGGCGCGGCATCGCGGTGTTCGTCTACGACGGCGCGCTCTCCCACGACGTGGCCTTCGGCGACCTCCTCCAGGACGCCGGTGCCTGGGTGCGGCGCATGGCGGCCGACCCGGCCGACCGCCGCCTCGTCGCCCTGGCCACCGACGGCGAGACCTTCGGCCACCACCGCCGGTGGGGAGACATGGCCCTGGCGGCGGCGGTCACGGCCATGCGGGGCCACCCGGTCGTGCGCGGCGAGAACTTCGCCTCCTTCCTGGCCCGCAACCCGCCGGTGGAGGACATCGAGATCGTCGAGCCCAGCTCGTGGTCCTGTAGCCATGGCGTCGACCGGTGGCGTGGGGACTGCGGATGCCGCGTGGACACCTCGAAGCCCAAGGCCCAGGCGTGGCGCGCCGTGCTCCGGGACGCTCTGAACGAGCTCGCGACCTCGCTGCACGGGCTCTTCGAGCGCGATGCGAGGCTCGCCGTCCCGGACCCATGGGTGACCCGGGACGCGTACGGCACGGTCCTCGACCAGGGCGTGGCGGCCGTACGGCGCTTCATCGAAGAGCAAGCGACACGCCCACTCGTCGACGAGGAAGCCCACCGGGTCGTCGAGCTCCTGGAGATGGAGCGCCACGCCCTGGCCATGTTCACCTCGTGCGGGTGGTTCTTCGACGACCTCGCGGGCCTGGAGCCCCTCCAGGTGATGCGCTACGCCGCCCGCGCCCTCGACCTGGCCGGCGCCCCGGGCAAGGCGTGGGAGAAGCGGCTGCGGGACCTGTTGGCGCACGCCGTGAGCGCCGATCCCGCCGAGGGCGACGGCAGGAGGCTCTGGGACATCGAGGTACGGGGGAGCGCGACGGTGGCCGCCGGCCCCAAAGCGTCGGACGTTGGGGATGGAAGGGCAGCGGGCCGTGCCCGTGAAGCCCACTCGGAGAGCACCTCGCCCGGGGACGCCGCATCCGCAGGAGCCGCCACCCCGCCGCCGCACCGGGCGGCCGATGCGCTGGTGGCCGCCGTGGAGCGCTTCCTCCGCGACCCCGTCGACGACGCCGCGTCACAGGTGTTGGCGGCGGCCGACGTCGCTGCGGCGGCCGGCGTCGCGGTCCCCCTCGAGGTGCAGACGCAGCTGGGACGTAGGCTCGCGTACCTGCGAGCCGCTGCGCCGGAGGCTACACGCTCCGTCGCCCTCCGGCTCGGCTTCGGCGAGGCCGCCCTGGATGCCACGCCCGCCACGGCCGGTCCGCCGGTGGGCTTCGTCTTCGGCCTGCACGTGCACCAGCCCGTCGGCAACTTCGACGAGGTGGTCCGCAGCCACGTGGACGACGTGTACGTGCCGCTCCTGCGCCGCCTCGCCGAGCGCGACGCGCTCCCCGTGGCCCTGCACATATCGGGACCGCTCCTCGAGTGGCTCGACGCCAACGCCCATCCGTGGCTGGACGAGGTAGCGGCGTTGGCCGAGGCGGGATCCGTGGAGCTCCTCCTGTCGGGCTTCTACGAGCCGGTGCTCCCCGCTCTCTCGCGCCCCGACCGCGCACAGCAGATCGCGTGGATGAGGGAGTGGCTGCGGAGCCGCTTCGGCGTGGACGCCAAGGGACTGTGGCTCACCGAGCGCGTATGGGAGCCGAGCCTCGCGGAGGACCTCGCCGACGCGGGGGTGCGCTACGTGATGGTGGACGACCGGCACTTCCTGGTCACGGGGTACGAGAGCCAGGAGCTGCACCGGCCGTGGAGGACCGAGTCGTCGGGCAAGGCCGTCTCCATCCTCCCCATCTCGGAGCGCCTCCGCTATCTGATCCCGTTTCGGCCCCCGGAGGAGTTCGCGGATCATGTGCGTGCCCTCCAGGCCGAGGGACAGGCGCTCGCCGTGCTGGCCGACGACGGTGAGAAGTTCGGCGGCTGGCCCGGCACGGCCGAGTGGGTCTGGCAGCACGGGTGGATGGACCGCTTCCTGGACACCCTGGAGGCGCTCCGGAACGAAGGCGCCCTGCGCCTGCTGTCGCCCTCTCGGGCGCTGGACGAGGTGCCCGCCGCCGGTCCCGCGTACCTGCCCACCGCCTCTTACCGCGAGATGGAGGCATGGTCGCTTCCGGCGGCCGGCGCGCTCCGCCTCGAGCGGCTGGAGCGTGCCCTGGAGAACGGCCTCCAGGGGGGAAACGGCGGTGCCGCCCGCAGCCTGGTGCGAGGCGGCCACTGGAAGAACTTCCTGGCGCGCTACTCCGAGTCGAACCGGATGCACAAGAAGGCCGCGGCGCTCTCGGACCTGTGCCGCCGGCGAGGTGACCCGCCGGAAGCCCGCCGTGCGCTGGGCCGCGCGCAGTGCAACGACGCATACTGGCACGGCGTGTTCGGCGGCCTGTACCTGCGTCACCTGAGGAACACCGTGTGGGCGAACCTCGCTCGGGCCGAGGCGGTGCTGCGCCGGGACGAGGGCCTCGGCGTGGACGTGGTGGATCTGGACGACGACGGGGCGGACGAGGTGTGGATCCACTCGCAGGCGTTCTCCGCCCAGGTCGCGCCGTCCCGGGGCGGCGCCCTGGTGGAGCTCACGGACCTTCGTCGTCACGTGAACCTGGCGGATACGCTGACGCGCAGGCGCGAGGCGTACCACAGGGCGGAGGCGAGGGTGGACGCGCCGCCGAGCGGGGGAAGCGCGCGGGCGGGCGAGGTAGACGCGGCGACGGGGACCCCGGAGGCCACGGAATCCACTACGGTCGGCGGCGACGCGGGGGGCGACGCCACCGCTGCCACCGCCACGACGCAGAGCGCAGCGGCCGGGTCGTTCTCGAGGGACGCCGACGCCGGCACGCCCTCCATCCACGCGCTTGAGGAGGGTCTGCGCTTCCGTGAGCTGCCCCCCTTCGACCGCGAGGATCGGGCCATCTTCGTGGACCGCGTGCTGCCGGCGGAGCTTCACCCCGATGCGTACGCCCGGGGTGACTACGAGCCGCTCCGGTCCTGGGCTTCGGAGCGCATGGTGCACCGTGTCACCCGGGAGGACGGAGGGGTCACGGTCGCCCTCTCCGCCCCCGGCGACGGTGCGCTGACGAAGAGCATCACCCTCGCCGAGGATGGCACCGTCACCGTGACGTATCGGTGGGACGCGTCGGCCTTCCCCCCCGACGCCCGCTTCGCCCCCGAGCTCTCCTTCATGCCCGACGCGGTGCCCGAGCTGGAGCTGACCCCCGCACCCGACGCCACGTGGCGCTACGAGATCCGCACCGTATCCAAGTCCGAGAAGGGCTCCGAGGAGTCCGTGCAGGGCGTGAGCGTCACGCCTCTCTGGCGCTGCACTGTGGGGGAGGCGCGGGTGCGCCTGTGCTCGCCGCCCCCCCTACATCTCGCTGGTCATGATGAACAGGGGCCGTGACCGGAAGGTGTCGTACCGAGGGCGCATGCGCTCGGTGTCATAGTACAGCTCGACGTTCACGACCTTCTTCTTGCCCATCACCGCCTCCATGGGCACCGGGCTGTACACGCCGTTGCGCACCGCCACCAGCAGCCCGCTTCGGCCTTCCAGGATGAGGTCCAGCGTGAGGTTGCCGAAGGCCATGGGCACGATGGAGTCCAGGGCGTCCGGGTCACCGGAGCGCACCAGATAGCCCAGGCGCTGGTTCACCACGTTGACATGCTGCCCGTTGTTGAACTTCGGGGAGAACTCCTTGATGTACTCGGAGACCTGGTCGCCGATCCCGCCGAGCTTCTTGTGGCCGAACTGGTCCGTCTCCTCGTTCTCGAAGGTCATGTCGGTCTGGTGTGCCATCTTCGCGCCCTCGGAGATCAACGCCACCGAGTACCCGCTGGGGTTCTTGCTGCGGTCCTTGGAGAGCAGCGCGGTGAGGTGCTCGGGGTCGAAGCCGTACTCCGGGATCGCACACCGATCCGCCGCCCCCGCCATCGTGGGCAACAACGCGGTGAACCCGGCATACCGGCCGAACACCTCGATGATGAGGATGCGCTCGTGGGAGCCCGCCGACGTGCGCAGGCGGTGCGTCAGCTCGATGGTGCGAGTAACACACGTGCTGAAGCCGATGCAGTAGTCGGTGCCCGGGACGTCGTTGTCCATGGTCTTCGGGATGGCGACCACCTTCACGCCCTCTTCGTGGAGCCGATGGGCGTAGGAGAGCGTGTCGTCCCCACCGATGGGCACGAGGTAGTCGACGCCGAGGAAGTCCAGGTTCTTGAGAACCGCGGTGGTGATGTCGTTGACGTCGTCCTGGTACGTATCCTTCAGGTGCTCCGGCACGAACGCCTTCGGCAGGTGGCTGGGGCGGGTGCGCGACGTGTGCAGGAACGTGCCCCCCGTGCGCCCCACACGATTGACGATCTCCTCGGTGAGCTCCACCACGCACTGGGCGTTGTCGGCGTCCTTGTCGGGCACGAAGTCCACCAGGCCCCGCCACCCCCTGCGGATCCCCAGGACCTTGAAGCCCTCCCGCCGGGCCCGAATGGTCACGGCGCGGATGGCTGGATTGAGACCGGGGACGTCGCCCCCGCCGGTGAGGATCCCGATGGTGCCCTTCTGAGCGCTCATGTCGCCTTTCCTCTCGAATAACCCCAACTCGCCTTCGAGCCGCAGCGGTGCTCCCCGCCGCCGCCGTCGGGCGTGTCGAATCGGACTTGTGTGAGGTGCCGCAACAAGGTACCGCAAGGGGGCGGGCTCCCTGAAGGGGTGTCGGAGCCTGACAGCGTGGCCCCCACCCCGGGGCCGCCGTGGGAATCGGCGGGCGTCGTCGCTCAGGCCGGGCTCTTCAGCTCCCGCCGGAGTGCCGCCATCCCGTCCTCCAGAGCGCCGCTCAGCGCCTCCATCCGAGCCTCGGCGCCCGCCACGGAGCCGGATTCGCCGAGCTCCTCCAGCGCCAGGGAGAGGGCGCGAACCCGCTCCAGGCCAAGGATGGCGGCGGATCCCTTGAGGGAGTGCGCCGAGCTCTCCAGCCCCCCGGCGTCTCCGGCCTGCACGGCGGCGCCGATCTTCGCGAGGCGCTTCGGGCCCTCCTCCAGGAACATCTCCGCGATGGAACGCAGGACCTCGGGATCGTCGCCGACGTGGGTCATCGCCGCGTCCCGGTCGAAGATCGGCAGGGTCGGGAGCTCGTCCCCGGCCGAGCTCGCCGGCGTGGCGTCGCGCGTCGGCATGGCAGGCGACCCCGCCGGATCCACGGGATTCGAGATGTCGTCGCTCATGCCAGCTCCCCTGCGTTGGTGGCGATCCGCCGTCACGTCGTGGACCGTCATGTCGATCACGGCCGTCGGCGACGGAGGTGGCCGCTCCTTCGAGCACGGGCACCGAGGGAGTCTGGCTCACCCACCCGTCTTCCGCCAGGAGGCGACTCGGCTCCGCCACCGGAGCGGCTCAGGGTCGGCCCCCACGCCCACCCGGCGCCGGCGCCGGGGGGGGTGTCCCCGCCCAGGGTGCCCGGCGACGCACGGGATGGTAGCTTCGTCGGCCATGCCCATCGCGCCCCGGCTTCGCCCCTTCCCGCACGCGCTGAGATCCGGCGCTCTCCTCGCGGCCCTCGCCTGTGCCGGATGGCCTCCCGCACCCCGGACGGTCCTGGCATCGAGGGCGCCGCAGACCGGGAGGTCCGACCTCCGTTCCCCGCCACGAGGGCCCTGCACGCTCCAGGCCGGCCACGCCCCCACCCTCGACCTCCCCTCGCGCGAACCCCTCTCGGCGCTCGCCGCGGACAGCGCCGTGATCCTCGACGACCTGCGCACGCTTTCCTCCGACGCCATGGAAGGACGGCGCACCGGGACCCGAGGGGCAGCGCGGGCGCGGGCGTTCCTGGAGGCACGCCTGCGGGCCGCCGGCGTGCACCCCCTGGGCGACGGCTACGAGCGAGCGTTCACCTGGACGCGGCCTCCGGAGATGGCGCCGCACCCCGGCGTGAACCTGGTGGGCAGCCTCGCCGGGGACGGGGCCGCCGGCCGCTTCATCGTGATGTCGGCGCACTACGACCACCTGGGGATCCGCAACGGGCAGATCTACAACGGGGCCGACGACGACGCTTCGGGAGCCGTGGGGCTCCTGGCGCTGGCTCGAGCCCTGCGGGGCCACCCGCTGCGACACACGCTGCTCTTCGTGGAGTTCGACGCCGAGGAGGAAGGGATGCGTGGCTCCCGGGCCTTCGTCGCCGATCCTCCCGTGCCGCTGGCGCGTATCGCTCTGGACCTGAACCTCGACATGGTGTCGCGCACGGCGGGCGTCCTGTGGGTGGCGGGAGCGCACGAGACGCCCGCCCTGCGTCCGATCCTGGAAGAGGTCGCGGCCCTCGCGCCCGTGGCGCTCCGTCTGGGGCATGACCGGCCGGAGGCTCCCGAGGGCGACGACTGGACGGAGCAGGGGGACCACGGCTCCTTCCATGACGCCGGCATCCCCTTCGTCTACCTGGGCGTGGAGGACCACCCCGACTACCACCGGCCCACCGACGACTTCGAACGCATCGACCCGGGAGAGTACATGAATGCCCTGCGCGCATCGCTGATGATGCTCCTGGCGTTGGACCAGGCCCTCCCGCTGCCGGCGGCCGGGTCGTGAGCCGGCAGCCCTCTTCCGGCGATGGCCGGGCGCCGCGGGAGGCGCGCCAACCGCTGCACCGCAACGTCTGGGTGGCGTCGGGGACGAGCTTCCTCACCGACGTCTCCAGCGAGATGCTGCAGAACGTCCTGCCTCTCTTCCTGGCCAACGTGTTGGGGGTGCGCACCTGGGCGGTGGGCGTGGTGGAGGGTCTGGCCGAGTCCACCGCCTCCCTCCTCAAGCTCTGGTCGGGGTGGCTCTCCGACCGGCTGCGGCAGCGCAAGCGGCTGGCGGTGGTAGGGTACGCCATCTCCGCCAGCTCGAAGCCCTTTTACCTGCTGGCCCGGAGCTGGCCCGTGGTGGCCGCCATCCGCTTCTCGGACCGCGTGGGCAAGGGAGTGCGCACGGCTCCCCGGGACGCCCTCCTGGCGGACTCGGTGCACCCGTCGAGGCGGGGACTGGCCTTCGGGCTCCACCGCGCCGCCGACACGGGAGGGGCGGTGGTGGGGCTCCTGCTCACGGTCCTGGTGGTCTACCTCGCGCAGGGCCGGGACTACCTCCTCGACCCCGGGACCTTCCACAAGCTCGTGCTGTGGAGCCTGGCGCCGGCCTTCCTGGCGGTGCTGGTCCTGGCTCTGGGTGCGAAGGACGTGCCCGTCGCCGCCGGCGAGCCTCGGGGGCCGAAGATCCAGCTCCGTGGGCTCGGCCGGCCGTTCACGGCGTTCGTGATCTGCTCCGCCATCTTCGGTATCGGAAACTCGTCGGACGCGTTCCTCATACTGCGCGCCCAGGAGCGCGGGCTGAGCGTGCTGCACCTGCTCTGGATGCTGGTGGCGTTCAACGTCGTCTACGCGGCGGTGGCGGCTCCCGCAGGCGCGCTGGCCGACCGCATCCCCCGCAAGTGGGTGGTGGTAGGGGCATGGTGCGTTTACGCTGCCGTGTATCTGGGCTTCGCCACGGCGCGAAGCACCGGACAGGTGGTTGCGCTCTTCATCGTCTACGGGCTCTACTACGGCGCCGCCTCCGGGGCGGCCCGGGCGCTGGTCGCCGACCTGGTGACCCCCGAGCTCCGCGGCACCGCCTACGGCAGCTATCACGCGGTCATCGGCTTCGTGGGCCTGCCGGCTTCCCTCCTGGCCGGCCTCCTGTGGCAGGGCTTCGGGAGATGGCACGGCCTCGGCGCGGCGGCCCCCTTCGCCTTCGGCGCTGTGGCGGCGGGGCTCGCCGCCGTCCTGCTCCTGGTGCTGGTGCCCGGAGGTCGCCCGGGGCGTCCCGAGGAGGAGAGCGGCGGGCCGCATGCGTGACGTGGTGGCCGCCGTCATCGAGCGGGAGGGACGCTACCTCATCGGACGCCGCCCGGAGCACAAGAGGCACGGTGGCCTCTGGGAGTTCCCCGGCGGCAAGGTCCAGGACGGCGAGGACGCGGCGGCGGCGGTTCGTCGGGAGCTGGCCGAGGAGCTGGGCCTGGAGACGCGGTCGGTGGGGGCGCTCGTGTGCTCCGAGGCCGACGAGGGATCGCCCTGGATCATCCACTTCCTGGAGACGGAGGTGGCGGGTACGCCCCTTCCCAGGGAGCACTCGGAGGTCGGCTGGTTCACCCCCGACGAGATGGCGGCGCTGCCCATGGCACCGGGCGACGCCCGCTTCGTGCGCCGGCTCCAGGAAATGCGGTGAGACGCCGGCAGGGCCCGGCGCGCCGACGTGCGGGCATCAGTCGTCGTCGGGGGTGGGCGTCACGGATCCCTTCCCGGTGATCACCGACCGCAGGTCCGCGGCGCGGGCGCGGGGCACTTCGCTCCTCACCCCTGCGGAAGTGGCCACCCCCCGTCCCACCACCGCGCCGGACCACCGCAGGGCGAGCAGGCCGTAGAGCTCCTCCGCGCGCTCCACCGCGCCGCCGTCCAGGAGCGCCACGAGCTCCGACGTTTCGAGATCCACTGCTCCCCGCACCACAGCACGCCCGAGCCACTGGAGAAGGTCGTTGGTGGGGCGTGAGCGTCCCCGCGTGTCGAACTCCACGGCCCGGAATCCCACGGACAGGGGACGCCAGCGGCCGGGCTCCCACGCCTCGAGAGGCCACCGCGCCAGGGAGTGGAGCCAGAGGCGCCCGCCGCGGGCGGTCCACCCCATTCCTCCGAAGACACCGGCGCCGACGCCGAAGTGATCGTCCAGGGCCTCCAGGGCTCGCGCCACCAGGGTCTCCGCCTCGGCGCTCTCCATGCCGTCGCCGGGAAAGACCGGAGGCACGGGACTCCATGCGCCGGCGTCCGCCTCCGATGCGACCCGGCCCCCGCCGGTGCCGCCGCCGACCAGGCGGCGGAGGCGCGCCAGGAAGAGACCACCGGAGTCGAGGTGGTGGGGGTAGATGCGCGCCGCGCCCTCCAGGCGTGGGTCGAAGCGGCGGCCTTCGAAGGCGGTGAGCCCCGGAGCATGCGGTACCGGCAGGGACAGCGGCTCGAGCTCCACCGGCTCGTCGGCCAGGACGTCGCTCACCACGGCCTCGTTCTCCTCGGGGGCGAAGGTGCACGTCACGTACAGGATCGTGCCCCCGGGACGGGTGAGGCGCACCGCCCTGCGGAGGAGCGCCGCCTGCGCGCGGGTGACGTAGCGCATGAACGACGCGGATTGCTCGGGAGGCCGTCCGCCGCGGCGGCGGAGGGTGCCCTCCCCGGAGCACGGAGCGTCGACCAGCACGCGGTCGAAGAGGGCTCCGTCGGGAAAGTCCCGTCCGTCTCCGGACACCACGAAGACTCCCGTGTGGCCCAGGCGGTAGACGTTGCCCAGCAGCCCGCGGAGCCGCCCCTCGCTGACGTCCGCCGCCACCACGCAGCCGCGATCATCCATGAGATCGGTGGCGTGCGTGGTCTTGCCCCCCGGCGCGGCGCACAGGTCGAGGACGCGCTCGCCGGGGCGGGGCGCCAGGGCGGGTGCCGCCACCCCAGTGGATGCCTGCTGCACGTAGATCAGGCCCAGCCAGTGCTCCAGGGTGAGCGACACCGGGCGGGGGCCCTCCTCCACCTGGAAGAAGGCCGGCATCCCCTCGATAGCCCTCAGGCGGTAGCCCTGTGCGCGCATCCTGTCCGCCAGAGCATCCGGGGCGATCCTGCCCGTGCGCACGCGGAACACCGTGGGCTCGGCCCGGGAGGCCGCCTCCAGGAAGCGCGACCACTCCGGGATGACGGCGCGGTAGCGTCCGAGATCCACCGTCCGCTCGCGCCTGGGGGTCGGGCGACGTGTGCGCCTACGGGACACGGTCCCACCGGCGTACGCTGCGAGGAACCGGGCGTCGCCCCGGAGTGCAACCGCTCACGTGGAGGCCTCAGAAGGAGGGCAGATCGATGTCGTCCTCGCCCTCTTCGCGGACCAGCGTGAGGATCGCGGCCTGGGGCACCACCAGGTACTGTGAGCCTTCGAAGGTGATCTCGACGGCGGCGCGCCGGAAGAAGATGGCGTAGTCGCCGATGCGCGCCTGCAGGGGCATGTAGCGCGGCTCCGTCGCTCCGATCTTCCACGGCTCGTCGTCGAGCTCCGTGGGGGCGGACACCGCGGTCCCGGGTCCCGTCGCCACGACCTTTCCCCCCTGCACCGCCTGCTTGTCGACGGCGGACGCCGGCAGGTAGAGGCCGACCTTGGTGCGCTCCTCCCCCTCCTCGGGGGAGATGAGGACGCGGTCACCCACGACGATGAGACGCTTTCTGCGATCCGACATGGCCTGGCCGTGGCGGTTGTTATGCTCGGACTCGCCCATAACATCGGGGACGGACAGCCGTCGCTACAAGGGGGGCGCGGCGGGTCCGTCCACGGTGCAGTCAGCCCTCCTCCGCCGCCTCCTCCAGGAACGGCGCGCTCAATCCCGTGGGCAGCCGCTTCGGACGCCACGTGCGCGCGTCCAGCGCGCACCACACGGTGTGGGCCCGCGCCAGAGGCGTCCCGTCCGAGCGGCGCCCGATTTCGGTGCGGCGGTGGGAGGTGGCGCCCTTCCACGACTCGACCCATGTGCGGGCGACGATCTCGTCGCCTTCCACTGCGGGGTGCAGGTAGTCGATCTCGTGCCGTACCACCACCCAGACCAGGGAGGCCCGGTCCTCGGCCCGCGCGGCGGACTCCCAATGCGCCCTGGCCACCTCCTGCACCCAGCGCACGTAGACCAGGTTGTTGACGTGGCCCAGATCGTCGATGTCGTCCGCGCCCACGCGGACCACGAGCTCGTACCGTACCGGTCGCCGTCCGGCGGCGGCAGGATCCGCCTGCCCCCTCTCGTCCTCCTTCACCTGCCAAGCACCCCCCACGCCGAGGTGGTTCGAGGAAATCGCCGGACAACGATGGGGCATCGCCGCTCCGGAGGCGAGGTCGAGTCTCCGGCGGATGCGGGAGAGGAGCAGCGAGCGTACCAGGACGGGGCGCTCCGAAAGACCGTGCGGAAGGTTATCGTATATTTCCGGCACGGCGGGGGGGACCCCAGGACGAACGGACACCAAGGAGTCGGAGCCATGCGTCTCGATTCGGCGGCGAAGTGGGTGCGGCATTTCGCCATTGCGACATCGGTTCTGGCTACCGCGTGCCTCGGGAGCCAGTCCCAGCCGGTTCTGATCCACCTGCAGGTGCAGGACATCGTCATCGACTCAGGTGCCGGCCAGACCGGCGTCGAGGGACAGCCCCTGGCCACGCCCGTCGCCGCGCATGCCGTCATGAGCGACGGGAGCCGGGACACGTCGCACACGATCTACTGCCAGATCCTGTCCGGCGGTGGCTCCATCCAGGTGGGGGACAGCACCGTGTCGGGGGACGGCGCGGTGCTCCCGGGCCCGGGGGACGGGACCGTATCGGTGGTGTGGACCATGGGCACGGCCGGCGTGCCGCAGCAGCTCCACCTCTACGTCATCACCAGCCAGACTATCACGGCAGACGTGACGGCGGTCTCCCAGCCGGCGCCCTGAAGCCGCCGGACGCGGCACACCGAGGGCGCACCGACGGCCCGGCGCGACCCCTCGACCGCCGGCACGGGTCACTCGCGCCGCCTGACGACCTGAGGCGCCGCCCGCGGTAGCACGCCGCAACCGGAGGGCGCAGCCGCAGCCGTGCCCGGCGATCCCACGAGGCCGACGCGGGCACACGTGGCGACGCGAAACCTCCCCCCACCCCTCCGCGTAGGGCGTCTCGACACTTCAACTCAGCTTCATTAGGTTGGGCAACTCAACAATTCTATGTTGAGGTTCCCGATCAGGTGGCCCCGAGGTCGGCGGCAGGGCCCACCACAACGGCAGAGGCACTTCCCATGGGTGACCGCACCTTTCTCGGCGAGTTCGAGCACCTCGTCCTCGCGGCGGCGCTGCGCCTGGGCGACGGTGCCTACGGCGCCGCCCTCATGCGCGAGATCGAGGAGCGCACCGGCCGCTCGGTGCAGGCCGGCTCGGTCTACATCACCGTGCAGCGCCTGGAGGAGAAAGGGCTCGTACGGTGCACGCTGGGGGAGCCCACCGAGGGCCGCGGCGGGCGTCCGAAGCGGTTCGTCACCCCCACGCCCGCCGGCGTGCGCGCCCTCGCCGACCATCGCGAAGCGATGCTGCGCATATGGGACGGCCTGGAGGCGGACCTGGAGGGGGGCCGGTGAGTCGGGGCGCACCGCGACCGTCCGGGCCACGGCGCAGGGCGGCCCCGGCGCCACCCCGCCTGGCGACCGGACTCCTGGGCCTGGTGCTGCCGCCCGGCTCCGACGGCGACGCCTTGCTGGGCGACATGGAGGAGCTCTGGCGCGAGCGCCGGGCCGGCCGCGGCGCGCTGAGCGCGAACCTCTGGTACCTCGGCCAGACACTGGGGGCGGTGCTCCACCTGCTGCCCCGCCAACTCAACGACAAGTCGATCATGGACCATCTCGTTCGGCAGCTCCGGCACATCGTGCGCAGGCTCGCCCGCGCCCCCCTCTTCACCGGCGTCGCCGTCCTCACCCTGGCGGTGGGCATCGGCAGCAACACCGCCATCTTCAGCGTGGTGGATGGCGTGCTCCTGAAGCCCCTGCCGTTCAAGGACTCGGATCGCCTCGTGGGCATCTGGTTCAAGGCGCCGGGAGTCGGCTTTCCCACCGGGGTCCCCGATTCACCGGCTTTGCACTACACCATCGCGGCGTCGAACCACACGTTCGAGGACGTGGGGATGTACAAGATCGGCACCGCGTCTGTGACGGGGGTCGGGGATCCGGAGCAGGTCCCCATGGTGCGCGTCACCTGGCGTACGATCCCGCTCCTCGGCATCCGGCCGCTCCTCGGACGCACGTTCACCGAGGAAGAGGACACGCCGGACGGCCCGCAGACCGTCATGCTCGGCTACGGATACTGGCAGCGGCGCTTCGGCGGCGATCGGACGGTGCTGGGCAGGACCCTTACGGTGGATGCCGTCGCCCGGGAGATCATCGGCGTCATGCCGAAGGGCGTGGACCTCCTGGGCTCGGACGCGGACCTCTACCTGCCCTTCCGCTTCAACCAGAAGACGCTGGGCATGGGCGACTTCAGCTACCCGGGCATAGGCCGCCTGAAGCCCGGCGTCACCGTGGCCGAGGCCGATGCCGACGTGGCGCGCATGATTCCGCTGGCGGTGGAGCGCTACCCCGGCGGGTTCACCCAGGGGATGCTGAAGCAGGCGCGCTTCTCCGCCGACGTGCATCCGCTGAAGCAGGACGTGGTGGGCGACGTGGGCAAGGTGCTGTGGGTGCTCCTGGGCACCGTGGGCATCGTGCTCCTCATCGCGTGCGCGAACGTGGCGAACCTCTTCCTGGTGCGGGGAGAGGGGCGGCAGCGTGAGCTTGCGGTGCGCACGGCCATGGGGGCGAGCCGCGGCACCATCTTCGGCGAGCTCATCCTGGAGAGCCTGGTCCTCGCCGTGGCAGGTGGGCTCGTGGGGTTGGCTCTCGCCTTCGGGGGGTTGAAGCTGCTGGTGGCTCTGGGGCCCACCAGCCTACCCCGTCTCCAGGAGATCGGCATCGATCCCACGGTGTTGGGCTTCACTCTCGGGATCTCGCTGTTGGCGGGCGTGCTCTTCGGTCTCTTCCCCGCGCTGCGCCACGGGGAGCCCGACACCGTATCCGCCCTGAAGGAGGGAGGGCGGGGCTCGAGCGCCGGGAAGCGCCAGCACCTGGCCCGCAACGCGCTGGTCGTGACGCAGATGGCCCTGGCCCTGGTGCTCCTCGTGGGATCCGGCCTGATGATCCGGAGCTTCCGGGCGCTGCGTTCGGTGCAGCCGGGCTTCACCGATCCCCGGCAGGCGGTGACGTTCCGCGTGACCATCCCGAGCGCGGAGGAGAAGAACCCCGCCCAGGTCGTGCTGGACTACCAGCAGATGGTCGACCGGGTGCGGGCCGTTCCCGGCGTGGCGTCCGCAGCGGTGACGTCCTCGGCGACGATGGACGGCTACACCAGCAACGACGCCATCGCGGTGCAGGGCTTCCCGTTGGAGAAGGACCAGATCCCGCCCATCCGCCGCTACAAGTGGATCGGGGAGGACTACTTCGCCACCATGGGCAACCCCCTGCTGGCGGGCCGCTCCATCACCCGCTCCGACATCGACGACCGCGCCAGAGTGGTGGTGGTCACCGAGGACTTCGCGCGGGACTACTGGCCCGATCCCAGGGACGCGGTGGGCAAGCGCCTCCGCGACTTCGTCACCGGCCAGCAGCCGCCCTGGTACGAGATCGTCGGGGTCGTGGGGGACATCCACGACGACGGCGTCAACAAGCCCTCGGTGCCCACCGTGTTCTGGCCACAGGTCCTCAGAGACGCCTACGGCGACACGCTGTACGCAAGACGCTCCATGGCCTTCGTCGTGCGTGCGAAGAGCGGTGACCCCACCACGCTCATGCCGCAGCTGCGCAAGGCGGTCTGGGCCGTGAACCCGAACCTCCCGGTGGCGCGGGTGCGCACCCTGGCGCAGTGGGAGGCGCGCTCCATGGCGAGCACGTCGTTCACCCTCATCATGCTGGGCATCGCCGCCGGCGTCGCCCTCTTCCTGGGCGTTGTGGGCATCTACGGCGTGATCTCCTACGTGGTCTCCCAGCGCACCCGCGAGATCGGCGTGCGCATGGCCATGGGCGCCGAGTCCGCGGACGTGAGCCGCATGGTGATCAGGGAGGCCGCGGTTCTGGCCGGGCTGGGGGTGGTGGCCGGCCTGGCAGCCTCCTGGGGGCTGACCCGGCTGATGGCCTCCCTGCTGTACGGCGTGAGCCCGTCGGACCCGGCGACGTTCGTCGCGGTGGGGGTCCTGCTCTCGCTGGTAGCCCTGGTGGCGAGCTGGGTGCCGGCGTATCGGGCGTCGCGGGTGGACCCGGTGGAGGCGCTCAGGTTCGAGTGACGGGGGAACGCCCTCCGGATCGGTCGCCCCGCCGCGACGGCGACGACGGAGAGATAGAGAATGGCCCCGCGCGGTGGGAGCCGCCCGGGGCCTGACGAAGCTGCAGCCCTTCTTTCCTTACCGCCCTGTCCCCGCGTCCAGCTTCGCCAATGCCTGGTCGAGCTGCTTCATCTGCTCCTGGATCTGCTTCTGGACCTGCGCCGAGATGTTCGCGCCGAGGTCCCCCTGGTCCAGGGCGGGCACCGCGTCGACCCGACTCCCATCCTCTCTCATGCGGGCCCGCTCGCGCTCCATGCGCGCTCGCATCTCGTCCATGTTGATGCGGAAGTGCCTGTTGACGTGTATCGACCATGCCGCGCAGTCGCGCCCCGGGTGAACCCAGACCCGCGGAGCGACCACGATGGTCCCCTTCCCTCCGTCCATCGACACCACCACCCGGGGATGCTCGTTGACGGCCCTACCGACACATGCGGCCTCGGCATGCCCCCGATGCCCCTCCACCACCGCCATCGTCGTCGCACCGCTCACCGCCGCGCCACCGAGGATGCAGGCCAGCGCCATGAGGTCGGTACCGAGCCCAGTCATGGTTCCCTCCGTCCGTACGGGTCCACATTTGTTAGGACGAGAGACGGCATGAAAAGGTTGCGCCGGGAGGAAACGCCTCGCCGGATGCCGCCGTTCGGGCACATCCGGGACGCCGCCCCCTCCACCTCGCGGGGGCTCCCGACGGGAGCATACCCTGGCTTTGGGCGGACACTCCGACGAGGTTCGAGGACCGATGCACTCCCCCTGAGGTTTCTCGGAGCATCTTGATGTCATCGTGCCGATGTGTCGTCCTCCTCTCATGCGGCGCGGCGCTCGTCGCCTCCGCGTGCTCGGCCGGTCCGGCGCGCCGCCCGGTCGGCGCCGTCGTCACCGACAGCGCCGGAGTGACCATCGTCACCTCTCCGGCGGCCATGCAGGCCTTCGAGCACTGGACCCTGGCCCCGGACCCCGAGGTCCGCATCGGCTCCGCCGGCGGCGAGGCTCCCTATCAGCTCTACCAGGTCACGGGGGCGGTACGCCTCTCCACCGGCGACGTCGTGGTGGCGAACAGGGGCACCAACGAGCTCCGCTGGTACGACTCGGAGGGCACCTATCGATTCACCCGGGGAGGCACGGGGGGCGGGCCCGGGCAGTATCGGGGCCTGCGCACGCTCCTCGTCCTCGGCGGTGATTCCGTCCTGGCCGGCGACCTGTTGCTCAACAGCGTCCACCTGTACTCGCCCACGGGCGGCCTGGTGAGGAGTTGGAGGATCGGCGAGCTGGGTCGTCTCGTCGCCCCGGCCCCCTTCGCCCGCCTCGCGGACGGGACCTTCGTGGCCATGACGGAGCACGAGCTGTCGCAGCCCCCCGGGTACGTGCGCTCCGAGATCGTGGTGGTGCGCTACCGTGACGGCCAGGTTCTGGACACCGTAGCGGTGGCGCCGGGAGGGGAGAGCTACCAGTCCTCCTGCGGCCCGAACAACCAGGCGATCTGCAACTGGGGTGTGCCCTTCGGTCTACGCGCACACGCGATAGCACAGGGTACACGCATTCTCGTCGGTAACGGCGATGGATACGTCATCCGGGTCTTCGACCCGTCCGGTCGTCTGACGGCCATCTATCGAAGAGACGTGCCCCGCGAGGCCGTGACGTCCGCGCACGTCGGCCGCTGGGTCGACAGCGTCCTGGCGGCCACCTCCGATCGGTGGAAGCCCGCGGCGCGCCGGGCCCTGGCCGAGGCGCCCAGGCCCGACTCACTGCCGTCTTTCGTGAACCTCATGATGGACGGCGTCGGCGACACCTGGGTGGCACTTCCCGACACCGCGGCCGACGGCGCCGCACCCTGGGACGTGCTCGGGCCCGACGGCGTCTATCTGACCACGGTGGAGGTTCCGCGCGGCCTGAAGCTCACGCAGATCGGGGACGGCTTCCTGGTGGGAATCGCCCACGACGAGAACGACGTGGAGAGCGTCGAGGTGTTCCGCATCGCGAAGGGTGCCTGAGGCGCTCTCCTAGAACCTCGGGTCGGGCTTCACCGTGAACGTCTGCTGGTAGCTCTTCCCGTTCACCGTGAGCTTCGCCGTGAACGTGCCCGGAAGGGTCACCACCGGCCGTTGGGGACCTCCGCCCCGGCCACCGAACCCGCCGAAGCCGAAGCCCCGGCGCCCGCCGGTGTAGGGCATCCACGTCACCCGGTGCATCCCCGCCGACGTGGCGAAGACCTCGGGCGTGCGCACCCACAAGGGCGACGTCCTCGGGAGCCCACCGGCGGCGCCGCCGCGACCGCCGCGGCCCCCTCGCCCTCCCCCGCCCTGGGGCGGGAAAGTCTCCAGCACGGTGCCCTTGTCGTCCAGGATCTCCAGGGTCACCTGGCCGGGGTCGTCGGACTTGAGCCAGTAGTCGATGTAGGCGCCCTCCGGGGGATTCTCCGCCTGGGGCTCATCCTTCTGGAACGGCGTGCCGTCGTCACCACCCTGGTCGTAGAGGACGGTGTCCTTCGGCTTGAACAGGAAGGCGTCGGTCTGGGCCATGGGCAGGTCCACCTGGCGCAGGGCGCTGATGTCGTCGATGACCCAGAAGCCGCGCCCGTGCGTCGCCACGATGAGGTCCCCGTCGTAGATCTGGAAGTCGCGAACCGACGTCACCGGCAGGTTGAGCTGCAGGGGCTGCCAGTGGTCGCCGTCGTCGAAGGAGACGAAGGCGCCGCGCTCGGTGCCCGCGAAGAGCAGGCCCTGGCGCTCCGGGTCCTCGCGTACCACGTGCACATACCCGTTCTCCGGCAGCCCCGTGGTGATCTCCCGCCACGTCTTGCCCATGTCCCGCGTGCGGTAGATGTGCGGCCCGAAGTCGGTGAGCTGGTGGCGGTCGACGCTGGCGTACGCACAGTTGAAGTCGAAGTGCGACGCCTCGATGGTGGTGATGCGGCTCCACGGTGTGAGCGCCGGAGGCGTCACGTCCGTCCACTGCTTGCCGTCGTTGGTGGTCACCTTGATGAGGCCGTCGTCGGTGCCGATCCAGAGCATGGGCACGAGCAGCGACGACGGTGCGATGGTATAGACCACGCCCAGCTTGCCGTTGCGGTCGGTCTGGTTGGCGGCTGCCGCGTCGAGGTTGGGCGGGATCACGGGCTTGGGCCGAGTGAGGTCGTCGCTGATGCGCGCCCACGACTGCGCCATGTCCGTGGACTTGTAGACGTACTGGTCGGCGTAGTATAGCGCCCGGGGATCGGCCGGGGAGAGCACCAGCGGCTGCGTCCAGTCGGAGCGTGCCTGCTCGGGGCCCGCCGGCGGCCGCGTAGTCCCGGGGATCATGTGGTTGTGCACCATGTCGTAGCGCGATCCCGTGCCGCCGTAGATGATGCCCGGATGGAGCGGGTCACCCTGGGTGCACCCGCTCTCGCCTCCCGCGCCGACGGGCTCCCAGTCGCGCATGGAGATCTCCGCGAACTTGCCGCGGGAGCGTACCGCCACCGCCCCCGAGTCCTGCTGGGCGCCGGTGACCCAGTACGGAAAGCGCGGATCCACCGACACGTGGTAGATCTGTGCGATGGGCTGGTTGAGCCACGAGCTCCAGGTGATCTCGTCCGCTTTGTCCCGGGCGTTCTGCGTGATGATGCAGCCCTGGTCGGACGACATGATCATCGTGTTGGGCTCGTCGGGGGAGATCCACGCCTGGTGGTAGTCGTCGCCGCCCGGGGAGCCGCGGATGGCCTCCCACGTGTGGCCGCCATCCATGGAGCGGGCCACGATCACGTTGGACACGTACACGATGTCCGCGTTCTTCGGGTCGGCCACCACGTGCTCGAAGTACCAGCCCCGTCCCCACAGGAGCGGATCCTGGGAGAGCCTCGTCCAGCTCTCGCCGCCGTCGTCGGAGCGGAAGAATCCGCCCTGTCCCGTGGCGCCCTCACCGTAGGGCGCGGGTGGACCGGAGGGCTTGGGCGCGCCGGGAGGCAGCTCCAGATCGTCGATGACGGCATACACGCGGCTGGGCTCGCTGGGACACACGGCGATGCCGCTCTTGCCGATGCCGTTCGACGGGAGCCCCCTGGTGAGCTCCTTCCACGTGTCGCCGCCGTCGGTGGACTTGTACAGGCCGCCGCCGGGCCCGTTCGTGGGAGCGTACACGAACCACGGCGGGCGCCGCGTGTTCCAGAGCCCCGCGAAGACCACCTTGGGGTTCGTAGGGTCGATGCACACGTCGATGGCGCCGACACTCTCGTTCTTGTAGAGGACCTTCCTCCAGGTCTTGCCGCCGTCGGTGGTGCGGAACACGCCCCGGTCCGGGTGCGGCCCATAGAAGTGGCCGATGGCCGCCACGAACACGATGTCCGGGTTGGTGGGATCCACCTCCACCCGACCGATGTGCTGCGTGTTCTCCAGCCCGATGTGCGTCCAGGTCTTGCCGCCGTCCGTGGACTTGTACATGCCGTTGCCGTAGCCCACCGAGTCGCGGAGCGTCGCCTCGCCTGTGCCCACGTAGATGGTGTCCGGCGCCGAGGGTGCCACACACAGCGAGCCGATGGAGGCCACCGGCTGGCCGTCGAAGACGGGCTCCCACACGCGGCCGGAGTCGTGGGATTTCCAGACGCCGCCGTTCACCGAACCGAAGTAGAACTCGTTGGGGCGCCCCACCACCCCGCACACGGCGTCGACGCGGCCGCTGCGGAAGGGCCCCAGCAACCGCCAGTGAAGGCCCGAGAAGAGGTCCTCCGGGAGCGGTCCGACGCCGGCGCCCCGCGCCGTGTACAGGATGCCGTTCTCGAGGTCACGCGTCGCGTCCTTGAGCGGTGCCGCCGCCAGGGCCTGGCCCAGAGCGGGGCCCGCTACCAGGAGCGCGCCGCCGACCTTGCCGGCGCTGAGGACGAAGTTCCGACGCGAGACGGGATGATCTTCAGGCTGCTTGGCCACGGATGACTCCAACGGACGAGTGATCGACGGCCGTCACAAGGAGAGGCTGGCGGGTCTGAGGCGACGCGGCACCCCAGTCGGCTCGGGACGCACACGTGCGCCGCGAGCCCCGGGCCCCTTCCGGCCGGGCCAGGCACGGTGGGGCGCGCCGGGCGGGTGGTCAAGGGGAGGCCCCCGGAGGGGTCTCCGCTCCTACGGTCCGTGCAACAGCCCGTGTATCGTGCGGGCCAGTTCCGACATCGTTACGGGTTTGTTGATCACCACAGACACGCCCGCCGGCACGAAGCGCTCGGGGGAAAGCACGTCCAGGTACCCTGTGAGCACGACGATGGGCAGCCCGGGACGCAGCTCCCTCAACCCATCGGCCAAGGAGAGCCCGGTCATCCCGGGCATGGCGTAGTCGGTGACCACCACGTCGAAGTCCTCCGGTGCGCGACGGAAGATCTCCAACGCCTTCCTGGGATCCGTCTCCGCCACCACCTCGTAGCCCATGGACTCCAGCCGCCGGCGGCCCACCTTCGCCAGGTCGGGCTCGTCGTCCACGTACAGCACGCGTTGGCCCCCGCCGTGGGAGGCGGTGACGACGGCTTCTTCCTCTTCCCGCTCCGGGTAACCCTCGACGGCCGGGAACAGGCACTCCACGGTCGTGCCCCGACCGGACTCGCTCTCTAGGCGCACGTCCCCTCCGTGCTCCACCATCAAGCGACTGACCATGGTCAGTCCGAGCCCGCTTCCCCCTCCCGGTTCCCGCGTCGTGAAGAAGGGCTCGAAGACGCGGTCCTGCACCTCGAAGGGGATGCCCATCCCGTCGTCCCGCACGAGAAGACGCGCGTAGGGCCCCTCGCGGAGGCCCGGGCGCTCGCGGGCCGCGTGGTCCAGCAGGTAGAACGGCTCGAGCACGAACTCCAGGGTGCCCCCGTCGGGCATGGCGCGGGTGGCGTTGGTGGCGAGATTGAGCACGATCTGATGCACCGCGGAGGGGTCGGCGAGCACGTTCGGTGTCTGCGGGTGCAGGGCGAGGCGGATATCGACGCTGGCCGGGATCGTCGCACGGAGCAGGTGGACAGCCTCCTCGACGGGGGCGCCCAGCGACAGGGACCTCATCGCGCGCTCGCCTCCGCGGCTGAATCCCAGAATGCGCTTCACGACCTCGCGTCCCCGCTCGACGGCTCCGAGAAGCGCCCCCAGGTCCTGCTGCACGGAGCTCTCCCTGGTCTCCATGAGCGCGATCTCGCCGTACCCCATGATGGCACCCAGCACGTTGTTGAAGTCGTGTGCCATGCCGCTGGCCAGGGTGCCCATGACTTCCAGGCGGTGTGCCCTTCGCAGCTCCTCCTGCAGAGCCGTTCGCTCGTTCTCGGCGGCCTTACGGATCGTGATGTCCACCACCGAGGCCAGCACGAACGTCCCCGCCTCGGTGACCAGGGGGTTGAGGCCCACCTCCACGGGAACCTCGGTGCCGTCCTTCCTCCGGCCGTACAGGTCCCGGCCGGCGCCCATGGGCCTGGCGTCGGGGCTCACCGCGAACGCGCTCCGCAAGGCGGTGTGCGCCTGCACGCTGTGTTCCGGGAGCAGGATCTCCACGGACCGGCCCAGGAGCTCACCGCGGGCATACCCGAACAGGCGCTCCACCTCTCGATTCACCAGAACGACCCGCCCCTCCGGGTCCGCCACGAGCAGTCCGGCGGGGGCAGATTCCACCGTCGCGGCCAGCAGACGCTCCCAATCGGAGTCACTGCGTGGGGTCGCGGGCATGGGCAGGGCACTTTCGAGAACGGTACGCGGGCTTCGGGGAGTCGCCCGCTTCATCTATACGGCGGTGTCGGCCGCGGCGCGAGGGGGCGGCGGCAGCGGCGCTCTCGCAGGTCGTGGTACGGGCTCCCCCGCCGCCGGCACGGGCTCCGCGGTCGGCGAGGGTCCCGGCAGCCGAGCCGTCCGGCGTGCAGCGGCACCTGCTTCCACTCAGAACATCTTCGCCACCAGCGACGGCTCCTTGTCGGTGCGCGAACCCAGCTTGATGAACGTGGCCAGGCGCACGGTGCCCTCGGCGTGGAGGGTCTCGTGGACCCGGCGGATGGCGTCGAAGATGTCGGCCATCTCGCCCTCGACGTTGGTGCCGTTGGGATGCAGCCGGGCGTTGATGCCCGCTTCGACCAGGATGGCGTGAGCGCGCTGCACCTGCTTGCGCACGGAGACGCCGGAGCCGATGGGAATGACCTGGATGTCCGCGGTGGCTTTCATGGAAGCGTGACCGGTTGGAGGGATCGTCTCCGGACGCTAAGGAGACATCCGCCGGGGGCCAATCCCCCTACGCGACGCGGGCCGGGCTTCCCGCGCCGGCGGGACGGGATCCGGTGGCGGAATGCTCGGTCCCGCCGTGCATCTCCGACGCTTGTCGTGGAGAGCCCGGAGGTGCATGTTCGCCACCTTCAACCCCGCGTTCATCAACGGAGCTCGTGACCGTGTCGTGCTCTCTCCGCACCTTCCGCCCTGGCCTGGCGTTGGCCGCCGCCCTCGTCCTCGCTCCTCCCCTCACCGCCCAGATGACCAAGGCCGACGTCGCGGCCTTCCTCGACGCTCATACCGCCCAGCTCTCCGACGTCGCCGACCAGATATGGGGCTTCGCCGAGATCGGCTATCAGGAGACGCGGAGCTCCGCCCTCCTCGAGAGGAGGCTCGAGGACGCGGGCTTCACCGTCACCCGGCGCGTCGCGGACATCCCCACGGCGTTCGTGGCGAGCTACGGGAGCGGGAAGCCCGTCATCGGGATCATGGGCGAGTTCGACGCGCTCCCGGGGATCAACCAGGACAGCGTTCCCACCCGCCAGCTCGTCGAGGGGAAGGCCTCCGCCCATGCGTGCGGGCACAACCTCCTGGGGACGGCGTCGCTGGGGGCTGTCCTGGCCGCGGCGGAGTGGCTCAAGCGCACCGGGCACGCCGGCACCATCCGCTACTACGGCACCCCTGCCGAGGAGGGCGGCTCCGGCAAGGTGTACATGGTGCGCGCCGGCCTCTTCGACGACGTCGATGCCGTCCTCAGCTGGCATCCCGGCGACCGCAACGACGCCAGCCCCAGCAACGACCTGGCCATCATCTCCGCCAAGTTCCGCTTCCACGGCATCGCCGCCCACGCCGCCGCGGCGCCCGACCGCGGCCGCTCCGCGCTGGACGGCGTCGAGGCCCTCGACTACATGGCGAACATGATGCGTGAGCACGTCCCGCAGGAGACGCGCATCCACTACGTCATCACCAACGGGGGCGCCGCGCCCAACGTCGTGCCGGACCTCGCCGAGGTCTACTACTACGTGCGCCACCCGGACGCCGAGATGGCCCGCTCCATCTTCCAGCGCCTGGTGGCGGCCGCGGAGGGCGCGGCCAAGGGCACGGGCACCACCGTGGACTACGAGATCACCGGAGGCTCGTACGCGGAGCTTCCCCTCAACTCGCTCCAGCAGGTCGTCTACGAGAACCTCAAGCAGGTGGGCGGGGTGACGTACGACGCCCGGGAGCGGAGGTTCGCCGAGGTGCTCAAGCAGACGCTTCCCCCCATGCCGGCCCTGTCGGTGGCGGCAGCGATCCAGCCCTTCGCGCCGCACCAGACCTATGCGTCGTCCGACGCCGGAGACGTGAGCTGGAACGTGCCCATGTCCACGCTCAACACCGCCACCTGGGTGCCCGGCACCGCCGCCCACTCCTGGCAGGCCGTGGCCACGGGAGGCATGAGCATCGGCGACAAGGGCATGCTGGTGGCCGCCAAGACCCTGGCGTTCACCGCAGTGGACCTCTTCACCGACCCGGCGAAGCTCGCCGCGGCGCGCGCCGAGTTCGACAAGAAGCGGGGATCGGACTTCAAGTACGTGCCGCTCCTGGGAGACCGGAAGCCGCCGCTGGACTATCGGAAGTCGGGGGAGGGCTGACGGCTCCGGCGTCGGCCTGCCGGCGGCCTCCGCTTTTCGCGGCAGGCCCGCGCCTTCCGAGGCCCGAGCCCTTGGGCGGCCCCTCGCGACGGGACTCTACTTGCCCTCCGCCACGTGGACGTACATGGATTGCAGCGCCACCCGCCCGGGCCCCGTGAAGCGATTCCAGGAGATGGCGCCCGCACTGCCGAGAAGCCCCGAGGTCAGCTTCTGGAACATCGTCTCCATGCGCACCGAGTGGTCCTTGTAGATCCACCCGCCGGGCTCGATGTCGATGGACTCGCCGGCGGCCAGGTCGATCTCGAACACGTTGCCGTAGCCGTGCAGCCAGACGATCCCCTCGCGGTCGCGGGTGGCGAAGTTGTCGATGAAGAACCCCGTCCCGCCCATGAGAATGTTCGCGGCGCCCTTCACTCGAGAGAACGAGTAGTCCACACCGTCGGTGGCGCACAGCCATTGATGCTCGCGCACGTCCACGCCGTGGCCGGGCTTCAGGCGCAGCGCGAAGACGTGTCCGGCACCATCCCGGCTGAACGCGATGCGCCCCGGCCCGGTGGCCCCGGTGAGCAGGAAAGGCATCCCGGCCAGCATGCGCTTGAGCCCGCCTTTGAGCGGGTGGAGCACCACCGGCACGTTGGGATCCTTCCACAGCAACACGTGGTGCTCGAAGAAGACGCCCACGTTGGAGAGCTCGATCTGCAAGACCGGCACGAGCTCGCCTTCGATGTGATATGTCACGCCCGCGAAGGTCTCGTCCCTCGCGGTGGTGGGAAGTTGGGCAGGAACGGCCATCGTCACCCTCCGTGGATGCGCTGTGTGAGGGCCGGCACCTCACCCAAGAGCCGGGCGATGAGCGCCAGCTGACCGCGGTGATAGGACTCGTGCTCGACCCCGTGTTGGAACCACGCCAGCCGCGTTCCCGGGAGGCCGTCGAAGCGGCGGATGTTCTGCAGCATATGCAGCTCTCCCGCCTCGCGAAAGGCGGCGTCCATCTCCCGGTGGGTCCTCTTCAGGCGTGCGAGCAGCTCCCGTTTCGTGCCGCTCCGGGGCAGGTCCCCACGGTGCTGCTTCAGAAGCTTCGGGTAGGGCGCGCGCCGGAAGTCGCCGTCGGGCCGGAGCAGCTCCTTCATGAGCAGCCCGGCCTCGAGGATGTGGTCCAGCAGCTCCGCCACCGTTCGGAAGCCTTCGGCGGGACGGAAGTCGAACCGGCTCGCGGGGAGGTTCTCCACCTCCGCCACGACGCCCGCGCGCACACCCTCCCAGCCCTCCAGCGCTTCGTTCAGCAGGTCCTTGTATCCGGTCTTCACCATGGCTCGGCCTCCTCGGTGCGTGGCTCGTACCTGCCCCCGATGCGACGGGCAGGAGTCGTGTGACATCCCGTCCATGAACGTACTCCGTCTCGGGACCGGACTGCAGGGACCCGGGCATCGATGGAGGTGTGCCGTTCCCCATGGCCGGTGCCGTGGCCTTCGGCGTGGTGCCCCTGTTCGGGCCCATGCGTCGGGCGGAACGGCGTGCCCGGGAGGAGGGCAAGGTGCTGCGCGACGGCGCTACGCCCATGATGGGCGAGGAGCTCTCGGGGATCGACCCCATCCCGGGCAAGCGCACCAGCCTCGTGCTCTACCTGGTGGTGCCCCGTGCTCATCATCCTCGCCGTGGCGGTGGGCACCCTCGTGGCGACCGGCACCGCGCGAATCCTCGAGGCTTTCCTGGCCGCCGTCCTCTATCAGGCCGTGGCCATGAGCCTGGGCGGCCACCTGAAGAGCGTGGACGACGGCATGGAGCTGGCCGTGCGGGGCATCAAGGGCGTCTTTCCCGCCATCGTCATCCTGGCGCTCGCATACTCCATCAACGGCGTGTCGAAGTCCCTGGGCGCGGATGCCTACATCGTCTCCGTCACCCGGGGATGGATGCGGGCCGAGGCGGTGCCGGCGGTCACGTTCCTCACCGCCGCCTGCATCTCGTTCTTCACCGGCACGTCGTGGGGCACCTACGCCATCCTCATGCCCTTCGTCATGCCCATCGTCATGGGGATGACCGGGGGCGTGGTGAACGCCGGTGTGCTGGCCACCGTGGGCGCGCTGGTGGGCGGCGCTCTCTTCGGCGACCATGCCTCGCCGGTGTCGGACACCACCTGCCTCTCTTCCTTCGGCGCGGGCTCCGACCACATGGACCACGTCTCAACACAGCTCCCCTACGCGCTGGTGGCGGCGGGGCTCTCCGCCGCGATCTTCGCGGTGGTGGGAGTGGCGACGCTGTAGGAGCCACCGCTCCTGCTGGCGGGCGGTTCGCCGTATCTTTCGTGACGGGCAGCACGATTCCCTTCGCGCCGTCCGCATCGCGAACGGATGAACGGCACAAGCAAGGAGGTGGCCCGTGGACGAAGTCGGCTGCGCCCGACCCACGGGAGGTCCCGTCGGGGAGCCGAAAGGGCGCCAGCAAGCGACATCCGCAGATCCACCGACCAGCCAGGAGCGCAGCATGACCAAGGTTGGCCAGAAGGCGCCCGACTTCACGGCGCCGATGTTCCACGAGGGGAAGTTCGGGTCCGTCACCCTGTCGGACCATCTGGGGAAGTGGGTCGTCCTGTGTTTCTACCCGGGCGACTACACCTTCGTCTGAGCAACGGAAGTGTCGGCGGTCGCCGACAAGCATGGTGAGTTCCAGAAGCTCGGCGTGGAGGTGCTTGCCATGAGCGTGGACAGCGTCTTCGTGCACAAGATGTGGAACGAAACCGAGTTGTCGAAGATGGTGGATGGAGGTGTGCCGTTCCCCATGCTGTCCGATGCCGGTGGTAAGGTTGGCGCCGTCTATGGCGTCTACGACGAGGACGCTGGGGTGGACACGAGGGGGCGGTTCATCATCGACCCCGACGGCGTGGTTCAGGGCTTCGAGGTCCTGACGCCGCCTGTCGGCCGCAACGTGGCGGAGACCATCCGCCAGATCCAGGCGTTCCAGCACGTCCGGGAGACGAAGGGAGCCGAGGCCACGCCCTCCGGATGGCGGCCGGGCCGCCTCACTCTGAAGCCGGGACCCGACCTGGTAGGGCGGGTCTGGGAGGTGTGGAAACCGGGAATGGAAGGCTGAGCCCCCGGTCCGGGCGCGATGCGGACGAACGCCCGGTGGACGTAGCCCCATCCAACGCCGCGCCCCGCCCGGGTGGACATCCCGGACGGGGCGCCGACGTTCCCCGGCGTGACGGCGACGGAGCATGCCGCCGCCGCGCGCCGTTCCCTCAGGTTCCCTTCTCGAACACCTCGGCGATGGGCATGATCGTGATGTCCTCCGCCTTCACCGGGATGGGGAACGAGGCGATCTCCTCGTCCTCGGCCAGGAGCTCCGGCGGCTGCTGGGCCGCGTAGCGGATGGGCGTCGCCTCACCCGAGAGCAGCTTGGCCTTCAGCGCCTCGGCGTTCGAGGTGATGAACACCACCCACATGTTGTCCGCCTGGAGGTTGCGGTCGATGGCTCCCTTCACGCTCGCCGGGGTGAGCTTCTCCAGGCCCGGGCGGATGGAAGCCAGGTAGCCGGGCTCGTCCAGCCCGTAGAAGGCGTCATCCACCTTGTAGGCCAGCCTCCGCGACACGGTGGACCCGTAGGTCACGCTGAAGTTGTGCAGGTACAGCCGCGCCCGCTCCACCTCGTCGGGGGGAAGCCCTTCGTCGGTGAGCTTCGTCAGCTCCCGCCATGCCGCCCGCGTGGCGAAGAGCGTGCGGTCGTGCAGGTCGTCCGGACCGGTCCCAGAGATGGGTCGAATCCAGATCTCGAAGAGATTGCTGCGTCGCGCGTAGTTCACCGGGCGTTCCTGGGTGGTGTAGCTTCGCGGGAACGCCTCGATGTAGCTGTAGTCGCCGTAGTTCATGCCGCGGCGCTCTCGGATCACCTGGTACAGGTGGCTGAAGGAGCTGCGGTGCTCCCCGAACCAGGAGTTGACCAGCGCCATCTCGGTGAAGTCGGGGTCGCCCCGGACGAGCGGGATCGGAAAGCCCATCGAGATGGCCGACGCGTCGGTCTGCTTCTCCACGATGAGCACCTTCACTCCCCGGGGCATGGCCGGCTCTGGCGCGGCTACCGTCTCCACCGTGCCGGTGGGGAGGCCGTCGAGGTCCGCACGCACCCTCTCCACGAAGCCGTCGGGATAGCCGCCCCCGACCCCAACCACGACGTTGTTGCGCAGGTAGTGCTTGGCGTAGAAGTCCTTCACGTCCTGAAGCGTGATGGAGCGCACCGACTCAACGTATCCCTCTGCGGGGTGCGCGTAGGGTGTGCCCTGGTACGCCATCCAGTACAGCAGCTCCCGCGACAGCTCCTCGTCGCGGTTGAACCGGCGGGCGCGCTCGTCGTAGTTGAGGAGCTGGGCCTTCACCCGATTGAAGTCGTCCTCGGAGAACGCCGGCGACAGCAGCGCGTTGTGGAACAGAGTGTAGTAGCCCTCCAGGTTGTCCTTGTGCACGACGCCCCGGAAGACCGTCATCTCCTTGTCCACGGACGCACCGTAGCCGGCGGCCATGGGATACAGCTTCTCGACGATGGACTGGTAGGAATCCTGCTGCGTCGCTCCGTCGGAGAGCAGGCTCGCCGTGAGCAGCGCGAGCCCCTCCTTGCCGACCGGGTCGTTCTGGGACCCTGCCTTGATCCAGACGTCGAAGGCAATGAAGGGCGAGTTCGGCTCGGACAACGCGATGGTGCCCTTCGGGGCACCTCCGCTGCACGCCGACACCACGCCGCCCGCGAGACCCAGAGCGGCCACGAGTGCGATGGTCTTCATGATCCACGCTCCGCCTGTACGAGGGTCACCTTTGTGAGGCCGCGGTCATCGAGCACCGTACGGGCGGCGTCCCGGATGTCCTCTGCCGTGATGGCGTCCAGCGTCCGGTAGTAGTCGTTCACCGCCTCGATCCCCCCCGTGTTCACGATGGGCTGGATGAGCGCGAAGGCCACGTTCTGGGCGGTCTCCAGGCGCATGAGGAACCCGTACTTCATGGCGCTCTTCGTGTCGGCCAGGAGCTTCGCGTCCACCAGGCTGTCGCGCGCCAGAGCCACGGCGGCTTCCAGCTCGGACTCGACGGCGTCGACGTCCGCCGGATCCGACACCATGGCGTTGAGGCTCACGAGGCTCGGATCGCGGTCCAGGCCGAAGCCCGCACCCAGCCCCTGGAGGCGCCGCTCCTGGATGACCAGCTTGCGGTACACGTCGGAGTTGGGGCCGAACGCCACGCGCCCCAGCACCTCGATGGCCACGGCGTCCTTGGCGGTGCCGCTCCATGCCGGCGCCCTCCAGTTGTACGTGACGATGGGGAGCGTCCGTCCGCTGTACTCCACCGTGGCGGTGCGCTTGGCCGTCTGCTCGGGCTCGGCTTGAATGGCCGGGGCCTGGTATCCGGGCTCCCATCCGTCGTAGTACTGGTGGACGAGCGCCTCGGTGTGGTCCAGGTCCATGTCCCCGGCGATGACCAGCACCACGTTCTCCGGACGGTAGAAGCGGTGGAAGAAGCTACGTGAGTACTCGTATCCCTCGGGCATCGCCCGCACGTCGGCCTCCAGGCCGATGGTGGAGTGGCGGTACGTGTGCTTCAGGAAGGCCGTCTCGCGCACCTTCCGATCGAGGATGGAGTACGAGCTGTAGGCGCCCTGCTGGTACTCGCCCAGGATGGCCCCCGCCTCGGTGCGGAAACCCTCCTCGGAGTAGTCCAGGTTCATGAACCGGTCGGACTCCAGGTCCATGATCTGCTCGAGGTACTCGGTCCCCGCCACCAGGTAGTAGGCCGTGCGGTCGTTGCTGGTGTTGGCGTTGCGGAAGGCGCCCAGCTTCTCGGTGACGCCGTCGTAGTTGGGGTACTTCTTCGTGCCGCGGAACATCATGTGCTCGAAGAAGTGGGCGTATCCCGTCCTGCCGGGCTCCACCTCGTCCCGCGCTCCCGTGCGCACTACGCTCAGGTACGCGATCTGCCCCGGTGCGCCGGCGCGGATGAGGTAGGCCCGCAACCCGTTGTCGAGATCCAGGCGCCGGTACTCGAAGGGGAAGATCCCGGCCGGCTCCTGGGCGGTGGCGTGCCCCGGAGCCGCGGCGACGATCCCTGCCAGCGCACCCAGGAGCACGAGCCCTTGGAGGGGTCTCATGGCTCGCTCTCGTGTGGAGTGGACAACGCCCGCGCCAGGGGCGTGGTGGGCAGGGGCCCACATTCCCATGGCGGCGCGGTCGGCAGGGCCTGGCGGGTCACCGGCTTCTGTCGGCGACCCGCCACCCGGAAGGCTACAGCACTACGTCCCTCAGGTCCAGCGCGGGACGGGACCCGTGCTGCGCGGCCGGAGGGCGCCGCCGGCGGCCGCTCTACAGCACCGCGTCCCTCAGGTCCAGCGACAGAGGGAGCTTCGGCGCCTTCCGGTGGTGCGTGGCCTGCTCGTACGCGAAGGCGATCTTTAGCAGCTTGGGCTCGCTCCACGCCCGCCCGAAGAACAGGATCCCCACGGGAAGCCCCAGCACGTACCCGTTGGGCACGGTGATGCTGGGGTACCCGGCGATGGCCGCGGGACCCGAGCTCCCCCCGCTCTCGCCGCCCCGGTTCACCAGGTCGATGACCCACGCCGGACGCGACGTCGGTGACACGATGGCGTCGAGCTTGTGCTCCTCCATGAGGGCGTCGATCCCCCTGCCCCGCGCCGCCCTCAGCATGGTGTTCAGCGCCCTCGTGTAGGTGGGATCCGTGAGGGGGCCGCACTTCTCGGCGGCCAGGAAGATCTCCTGGCCGAAAAAGGGCATCTCCTCGCTCTTGTGGGCGTCGTTGAAGGCGATGATGTCGGCCAGCGTGTGCACCCGGAAGTCCGCGGGCAGGCTCTCCAGGTACTTGTTGAGATCGGCCTTGAACTCGTAGTCCAGCACCGTGCCCTCGTTGCGGTTCATCTGCCGGAGCGTCGTCAGCTTCGCCGGATCCACGATGGTGGCGCCGGCGTCGGCCATGACCTCGAGGGCGTCCTCCATGAGGGCGTCCACCCGGTCGTCGCGGCCGAAGAAGTTCCGCTCCACGCCGATGCGTGCCCCCTTCAGCCCGTCGGGGTCCAGGAACTGCGTGTAGTCCGTGTACGCGTGCCCTCGGGAGGCGGCGGTGGCGACGTCCCGGGGATCCACGCCGGTCATGGATCCCAGGACGACTGCGGCGTCCCGCACCGTGCGCGCCATGGGTCCCGCCGTATCCTGGGTGTGCGAGATCGGGATGATCCCCGCGCGGCTCACCAGCCCTACGGTGGGCTTGATGCCCACGACGCCGTTGATGGACGAGGGGCACACCACGGAGCCGTTGGTCTCCGTGCCGATGGCCGCCGCGCAGAAGCTGGCCGAGGCGCCGGCACCCGAGCCGGAGGACGACCCGCACGGGTTGCGGTCCACCGCGAACGCGTTGCCGCACTGCCCTCCCCTCCCCGACCACCCCGACGACGAGCGCGTGGAGCGGAAGTTCGCCCACTCGGAGAGGTTGGCCTTGCCCAGGAGGACGGCACCGGCGGCCCGCAGCCGGGCGGCCACACCCGAGTCCTGCGCGGCGTGGTGCCCCGACAGCGCCAGGGAGCCCGCCGCCGTGACCATCTTGTCGGCGGTGTCGATGTTGTCCTTCACCAGGATGGGGATCCCGTGGAGCGGCCCCCGGAGCTTGCCGGCCTGGCGCTCCTTGTCGAGCTGGTCCGCCAGGTCCAGGGCGTCGGGGTTGGTCTCGATGACCGCCCGCAGGCGCGGGCCCTGCCGGTCCAGCTCACGGATGCGGTCCAGGTATAGCTCGGTGATCTGCTGCGAGGTCCACTTCCCCGACGCCATCCCTTCCATGAGGTCGGAGATGGCGACCTCCTCCAGCTCGAAGGCCTCCTTCGTCCAGGGTTGGTCGGCCATGGCCTGTGCCGCGGGGCGCGAGGTCTGGTCGGGCGCCGCGCACCCGGAGACCGCCCCGGTGGCGAGGGCCGCGGCCCCCAGGCCCGTAACCCTCAGGAAGTCGCGACGTTCGATGGAAGAGGAGTCGTTCCTGGGATCCCGGGTGTCCATGGGCTACCTCGCTTCGGTCGTGGAGCGATGCGTCGCCGGCCCTCGTACGCCCATGAGGCGGAGGCCGGCGCCTGGGATGGGGCTCAACGTGCGCCGGCCGTCGAGGCCCGGCAAGGCGTGGGGGACGCGGGCGTGCGACGTCGCCGCCTCAACTCCCCAGAGAGTCGAGGATGGGCTCCGTGAGTCCCTGCAGCGTCGGATGCGCCGGCGGATCCAGGGTGAAGACCACCACGTCGTTGGCCCCGGCACGCAGCCACGGCCCCGGCAGGTAGAGCGTCTGCTGGGGACCGATGTTCCAGAAGCGGCCGAGGTTGTGGCCGTTCACCCAGACCACGCCCTTCCCCCAGCCCCGCAGGTCCAGGAACGTGTCCCCGGTGCTCGCCACCGTGAACGTGCCTTGATAGAAGGCCGGGCCCGGAGCCGCGCCGGCCCGGAAGCTCAGGTCCGCGATGCCGGCGCTGTCCATGGGGAGCGGGTAGATGTCCCAACCGGTGAGCTCGCGCCCGGCCAGGCGCACCGAGCCCATGAGGCCTTTACGCTCGTCGGTGAGCTGGCGGGCGAAGTTGATGCGCCCGTCGTTCTCCACCAGGACGTCGAGCCTGTGCGCACCCGCGGGCACGCTGAGCGCCGCCGACTGCTGCTTCAAGCGCCGGTCCACCGTGGCGGCACGCCGTCCGTCCCGGTAGACGACGCCGTAGTCGTTGAGGGAGTCGAAGGCCAGGGTACCGGAGACGGGGCCGCTGACGCGCGTGCGGTAGATGATGAAGCCGTAGCTCTGGCCCAGGCGCTCCATGGGCTCGGGGCGGGTACGGTGCACGGGCTCGGGGAGCGCGTCGAAGAGCGACACCGACCTGTCCAGCGGAAAGCTCGGGACCCCGATGACGGGAGGGGCCGGCGGTGGCGTGGGCAGCGTGTCCCCGGCCGGGAGGCGCTTCGCCATGGCCCCGCGGAAGGCCTCGTACTTCGGCGTGACGTGGCCGGCCTCGTCCAGGGCGGCATCGTAGTCGTAGCTCGTGGTCTGCGGCCGGTACGCGTCGTCGTAGAAGTTGGCTCCGCTCATGAAGCCGAAGGACGTGCCCCCGTGGAACATGTACAGGTTGAAGGAGCCACCGTGGTCGAGCATCCAGCCGAGCTCGTCGGCCTCCCGCGCCGCGTTCGTGGTGTGATGCGCGACGCCCCACCCGTCGAACCAGCCGGCCCAGTACTCACCGGCCATGAGAGGATCTTCCGGGCGGAAGGCATGGAGCGCCGCGAACGCCGCCTCGGCGTCGCCCGGCCCGAAGTTCACCACGGCCCGCACTCCCGGCAGCGCACCCCGTGGGAGCTGGCTGGGACCGTCGGCGGTGAACAGGAGCGTGGAGTCGAAGCCCGCCTCCAGGTAGTCCTTCTCCATGGCCTGCATGAACGCCGTGTCCGATCCGAAGGAGCCGTACTCGTTCTCCACCTGGACCCCGATGATGGGCCCGCCCCGCGTGACCTGGAGGGGCGCGAGCTCCTGACCCACACGCCGGATCCAGCGGCGCGCGGCGGCCAGGTACGTGGTGTCACGGCTCCGCACGACGGTGGCGGAGTCCGCCAGCAGCCAGGCCGGAATGCCCCCCAGGTCCCACTCGGAGCACACGTACGGGCCCGGCCGCACGATGACGTGCAGGCCGAGCTCTCCGGCCGTGCGCACGAAGGCCGCCACGTCGCGCCGCCCGTCGAAGCGGAACTCCCCCGGCCTCGGCTCGTTGATGTCCCAGAACACGTAGGTGGTGACAGTGTTCAGCCCCATGGCCTTCGCCATCTCCAGGCGCTGACGCCAGTACGCCCGCGGCACCCGGACGTAGTGGATGGAGCCGGAGCGGATCTGGAAGGGCTGGCCGTCCAGCCAGAACCGGCCGTCGTGGACCTGGAAGGCGTGGGCGGTGGATGCGGGAGCCTGCGGACGGGCGCATGCGGCGGTCAGGACGAGCGCGGCGCCGAGCGGGATCAGCAGTTTGTGGCTCATGGTGCCGTTCAACATGGCGGTGTGGAATCCGGAAGGCCAACGCTCCGGAAGGTGGGCGGCCGCCTCGCCTCCGCTCACGCAACTCCTGCACGCAACCCCCCGCACAACCGTGCAATTCCCTGCGCGCTGGGGCCGTCCCGGTCGCAGCCACCGTGGACGCGAGAACCTGTGGAGCCAGAACGAGTTACGGGACATGGCGACGATGTGGCCCACCCCTTGCCTTCTTCCTCGGCCACGAACACACAGACGCATCTCGAAGAACCAACGGAGAGATCGGTCGCATGCTGCTCCCCCTCGCCCTCGTCGGTTCCCTGACCCTGGCGCCCGGCGGCAACCGTCCCTCCGACAGCATCCCGAAGCCTGCGCTCTTCCAGCCTACCCTGGAGAGCGTCGCGATCACCATGCCTCGGGTCGTGGCTCCGTCCGGCGGCGCGCCATTGTCAAACGTGGCCCTGTCCAACCCGGCGGCGACGTCGGCGGAGCCCGACCCGTCTTCTCCCCAGGTCATCGAGTACGGCAACGCCTACTACACGCGGCTGCAGATCCACAAGTGGGTCAGCATCGCGATGATCCCGCTGTTCGCGGGCGAGTGGGTGGTGGGCGAGAAGATGTACAGGGGCGACAGCTCGCGTTCGCTCCGTCACGCGCACCAGTGGATGGCCGTCGGCATCAGCGGCCTCTTCGTGGTGAATACCGTCACCGGCCTCTGGAACCTCATCGCGGCGCGCCACGACCCCTACGGCCGCACGCGGCGCACCATCCACGGCGCGCTCATGCTCCTGGCCGACGCGGGCTTCGTCGCCACCAGCCTCACGGGGCATCACAACCGTACCGGAGCCCAGAAGGGCTTCGTGTTCCAGGGCGTACGCAACCTGGCGCCTCACCGCAATCTGGCCATCGCCTCCATGGCGACGACGCTGGTGAGCATCGCCATCATGATCCCGCCATTCCGGAAGGACTGAGGGACCGATGGCCGCGCTGGCGCAGTACCTGGCGCACCTGCTCGCCCCGTGGGTCAACCTGTATTCGAATTCGCTCACCGTCGAGACGGTGGTGGTGTTCCTGCACGTGGGGGGACTCGTCGTCGCCGGCGGCCTCGCCTGGATGCTCGACCGCGCCGTGCTGCGGAGCGCTCGGGATCCCTCGCACCCGGCTCGAGCCGAGCTGGCCCGCAAGCTGGGGGGCTCCCACGGCACGGTCCTCGTCGGGCTGGGCGTCGTCGTCTTGAGCGGCGTGGCCCTCACGGCCGCAGATCCCAAGACGTTTCTCGTGTCATGGATCTTCTGGACGAAGATGGCGTTGATCGTCCTCCTGCTCTTCAACGGATGGCTGCTCAAGCGCGCGGGAGCGCACGTGGCCGCCGAGCCCGAGGCCGAGCTCTCGTTTCGGCGACTGCACAGGGCCGCCATCCGCAGCACCGGCCTGTGGGCGCTGACCATCCTCGCCGGCGTGGCTTTGTCCCAGTCCTGACCGAATCCGATAGATCGTGCGAGATCCGATATGAGTGAGATCACACTTCCGACCCTGACGCCCCGGAGCGACGCATCGATCCGCATGGCGGGTTCCGACGAGGTCTGCGACGCGTGCGACTCCTGTGTGGGACGCAGGGACTTCGTCCTGAAGGGACTCGGCGCCCTCGTCGCCGCCGCCGTCATGGGGACTCTCCCGCCATCGCTGGCTGCCCAACCCATACGGTGGATTCAGGGGACCGGGTCCGGCTCTGCCCGCCGCTACCCGGTCCCCCCGGAGGACGGCGTCCACGTGGACCGCTCCGCCGCGATCATCGTCGAGCGCCACCAGGGAGAGCTGGTCGCCTTTTCGCTGGCGTGCCCGCACCAGCACGCGGCGCTCAGGTGGCTGGCGGACAAGGACGTATTCCAGTGCACGAAGCACCACTCGGAGTACACGCCCATGGGCGTGTATCTCAAGGGACGCGCCACCCGCAACATGGATCGCCTGGCCATCAGCGTCGGCGGCGGTCAGCTCGTGGTGGACGCCGGAACCGTCTACAGGAGTGACAAGGACCCCAGCGGTTGGGCGGCCGCGGTGATCCAGGTCTCCTGAAACCCAACGCCAGAAGGGAGCCATCCATGGACTACGTGAACCCCCGCTCCAAGCCGCTGCCCGTCCTCGAACCCGAAGCGACGGAAGGCCCCGACCCCGATCGCCGTGCCTTCATCAGCGAAGCCGCGCGTCTGGCGGCCCTCACGGTGCTCGTGAGCGCCTGCAGCGGAGGGCTGGGGTCCGTCACCGGCCCCGGAAGCAGCACCCTGAGCAAGGCGATCACCGTCAAGCTGTCGGACTACCCCGGCCTGGCCAACCCGGTGAGCGCCGTGCGCATAAACGGCACCAACATCCCCTTGGCATTGGTCAACGAGGGCAACGGCCAATACACTGCGCTGTCGCTGATCTGCACGCACCAGGGCGGTACCGTGCAGTGGAACGGTCAGATCTTCATCTGCCCGGTCCACGGCGCGGAGTTCGCGTCCGACGGCCATTGGATCGGAGGCCAGCCGACCACCAACCTGGTGAGCTTCCCCACGTCCTACGACGCCGCCGCGAACACCGTCACCATCTCGCCCTGAGACGCGGACGCGCGAGGCATCGGAGGCCCGGCTCCCGCATCCCCCCCCACACACAACGCCGCCACGTCGTCCCGCGACGCCCCGTGAGCGTCTCAGCGCAGGTCCAGCTTCTCGATCTTGTAGAAGAGGGTCCGCACGCTGATTCCCAGCAGGCGGGCCGCCTGTGCCTTGTTGTCGCCGGTGCGCTCCAGCGCCGCCACGATCGCCGCGCGCTCGGCCGCGGCCACTGCGTCGCTCAGCGGCCGCACGCCCAGCGCACCGTCGTCCGGCGCCTCCGCGTCGCGGTGCAGGAAGATCTGACGGGGCAGCTCCAGGTCGTCGATGACGCCGGTGCCGCCGGCGAGGATCACCGCCCGCTCCACGACGTTCATCAGCTCGCGGACGTTCCCCGGCCACGAGTAGGCCTGCAGCCGGCCTATGGCCTCCGGTCCCAACGTGGCGCGCGTGCCCATGCGCTCGGTGAGACGTGCCAGGGCCGCCACGGCCAGAGCCTCGACGTCCTCCGGCCGCTCCCGCAGGGGTGGGATGTCGATGGGGAAGACGTTGATGCGGTAGAAGAGGTCCTCGCGAAAGCGCCCGTCGCGCACCAGGCTCGCCAGGTCCCGATGCGTCGCCGCCACCACGCGCACGTCGACACGGCGGGTGGCGTTCGAGCCCAAGCGCTCCACCGTTCCCCCCTGGAGCACCCGCAGCAACTTGGGCTGGAGCGCCGCCGGCATGTCCCCGATCTCGTCCAGGAAGAGCGTGCCCTCGTGGGCGATCTCGAGCTTGCCGGGGCGGTCCTTCACCGCCCCGGTGTAGGCACCCTTGCTCACGCCGAAGAGCTCCGCTTCCAGGAGCTCACCGGGGATGGCGGCACAGTTCACCGCTACGAACGGCTGATCCCGTCGCCCCGAGCTCCGGTGCAGGGCGCGCGCCACCACCTCCTTCCCCACCCCGGTCTCACCGGTGATGAGGACCGTGGTGGGTGCGTCGGCCACCTGCGCCACCATGGCCAGGATCTTCTTCATGGCGGAACTGCGCGCCACCACCCCATCCTCGGCGGCGGCCGGGGGCTGCATCTCCCGGGCTCCCGGGCGGGCATCGAGGGCGCGCACGACCAGTGCCTCCAGCTCCTCCACGCTGAAGGGCTTGAGCACGTAATCGTAGGCGCCCGCCTTGATGGCCTCCACGGCGCTCTCCACGGTGCCGAAGGCCGTGATGAGGATCACCGGAACGTCCGGCTGAGTGCGTCGCACGTGGGAGAGCAGATCCAGCCCCGAGCGCCCCGGCAGCTGCAGGTCCGTGACCACGATATCCACGGCGTCCCTGGCCAGGACCTCCTCCGCAGCCTCGGCCGACGGGGCGGTGGAGACCCGAAAGCCCCGGTCGCTCAGCGCCATCTCCACGATGCGGCGGATCCGGAACTCGTCGTCGACGACGAGAACGTTCTCCGTCATGTCCTCTCCCGTGTCTCCTGTGTCTCTCCCGTGCTCTGCCGCCCTTCCGTGCCCTCCGTCGCACCGGCCGGAAGGACCACGCGCATGCGCGTGCCCTCGCCGGACGTGCTCTTCACTTCCACGTAGCCCCCATGAGCCTCCACCAACTGGCGTACGATGGGAAGCCCCAGCCCGGTTCCCGATCGGTTCGTCGTCACCAACGGCCTCCAGATCTCCTCGAGTCGATCCGGGGAGATGCCCTCCCCGTCGTCCTCGACGTCCAGCACTGCCTCTCCGTTCTCGCAGGAGGCGGTGACGTGTACCCGCCCCCCTTCGGAGCAGGCACGTACCCCGTTGCTCACCAGGTTGACCACCACCTGTCGGAGCTGATCCGCGTCGCCGCGCATGCGCGCGGCCCCACCCTGCAGGACGAGTGCCACCCCTTTCTCGCTGGCGGTCGCCTCCAGGGCGGCCAGCGCGTCGTCGGCGACGCGGTGCAGGTCCATGTCGCCGAGAACCGGAGGCGAGGGGCGGCCGAAGACGAGGAGGTCGTCCACCAGCCGGGCGAGGCGCTCCACCTCGGCCTGGAGCATCTCGCTGACCTCCCTCTCCCGGGGGCCGGCCACGGGAGAGCGCAGGAGCATCTCCGTGCCGGCGCGGAGCACCGAGAGGGGCGTGCGGATCTCGTGGGCGAGGCTCTTGGTGAGGACGCCGATGGCGGCCAGCGATTCGCTCCTGGCCAGCTCCTCGCTGCCTCGCTCCAGGCGGTCCACCATGGCGGTCATGGCGTCGCCCATGACCCGCACCTCGTCCGGCGCCCACCTGGAGACCGTGGGGAGGGGCTCCGGGTGGTGGGGGTCGAGCTCCCGGGCGGCACGGGTGAGGCGTCCCAGCCCCGAGGTGGCCGAGCGCACCACCAGGAGCGCGGCGGGCACCGCCAGCAACAGGAAGAGCAGCGACAGCGTGACGAGCTGGCGACCGCTGGCCTTGAGGGCCGCGGTGACCTCGGCCCAGGGATACGCCACCGCCACGCCGAAAGCGCCATACGCCGTGCGCGCCGTATCCCGCGCCCAGAGGTAGTCGGCGTCGGAGCCGGTGAGGTCGGAGCCGCGATACAGGGTCCGGCCCGCCGAATCGACGACCTGCACGGAGCCCAGCTCCAGTGGCAGGGACATGGCCAGGAAGCGCGCCAGCGGCGTCCACACCGCGATGCGCCCGAGGAGGGAGCGGTCGGCATCCTTGAAGACGTCCGCGGTGGCCACCACCTCGCCGTCCGCTCCCCCCTGGACGGTGAGGCCCGCCCCTGGGGCGGCCAGGGCCGAGTCGACGGCCGCGGGGAGCGGTGGCGCACCAGGCTGCAGGCGGGCGGGGTCCGACGCGGACAGGACGTCCTCGCGCCCTCCGGATCCGCGGCGGGCCGCCACGGCCTCGGAGCCGGACCCCAGCATGCCCACCAGATCGGCGAGGGATTCCGAGACGCGCTTGTCCACGTCGTCCGCGGCCAGGTCCTGGGACGTCTCCAACTGGGCCCACACCGTGGCGAGGTGTCGACGGGTGTCCAGGGACGCCGACAGGCGGTCGGCGACCACGCCCGCGCGGATCTGGAGCGTGCGATACCTTTCGGCTACCAGCGCCTCTTCGCCGGCGCGATATTCGCGCACGACGACGGCCAACGTGGCCAGCACGATGAACGCCGTGAGGAGCGCCGCCAGCCGGCCGGCGAGGGAGCCCGGCCAAAAGAGCGCCCCGGCGGATCGGGAGCCCGAGACATCGGAACCTTGCACCTGCGTTCGAAGACCTCACGTGCCGGAAAGAAGAGGATCCGGCGAACCTCGGTAGCCCTGTCCCTGGCGGCAGTGCTGGCCGCGGGGCCGGGCTTCGTACACCCCGTGGCCGCCCAGCTTCCCGCGCCCCCCGTCGTCGGTCCCGGCCTCTTCCAGCTCGGCGGCTGGGGAGACCTCACGGTGGGGCGCGCATGGCAGCCCGACGGGACCCGGAAGCTCCAGGCCACCGATCTGGCCGCCGCCCTCATGGCCTGGGGCCAGCTCGGTGCGCGGGCAAGCTATTTCGTCGAGCTGGACGTTGCCAAGCGCACCGCCGAGACGTGGACCGGGCTGGAGGCCAATCAGCGCTTCGCCCCGGTGCGCATGTACCTGGAGTATACCTTCAGCGATCTCTTCAGGGTGCGGGCCGGACGCTTCCTCACGCCCATCGGCCAGTGGAACGAGGCGTTCGCGGCACCCCTGACGTGGACGCCCACGCGGCCGCTGGCCACGTTCCGTCCCTTCGCCAAGAGCCTCACGGGCCTCCTGTTGGCGGGCTCGGGCGACCTGCACGGACACGGCGCGGGGTACGCGCTCTTCTGGGCTCCCCAGGGTGACTACGGTCACGACTATGACGATCCCCAGGAGAGCTCCTTCAAGCATGCCGTCGGCGGACGCGCCGCGGTGGAGCTGCTTCCGGGCGTCACCGTGGGAGTCTCTGCCGCACGGCTTCAGCGCTCCCGGCCGTACACCGGCGAGGGGCCCGAGTACGGTGAAGACTATGGCGGAACGGTTCCCGACACTCTCCTGAATCCTCCCCTCCGGAACGAGGACGCCACGCCGCGGACCCTCCTGGGGTTCGACTTCAAGTGGGCGGGAACGAGGGTCCGGGTCCAGAGCGGGGGGACCTGGCTCCTCCAGACGGCGACGGAGCCCTACGAGGGCGGCGCGTTCGTCGTGACGGCGGTGCGCATCACGGGGCCCGTCTGGGGGGTGGGGGAGGTGGAGCGGTACCAGCCCGTGGGCGGCGGCTCGGCCGACCTGGGCTACCTGGGCCTCACGGCGAGGCCGGGCTCGCACTTCGTGATCAAGGTCGGAAGGGAGCTCACCGACCGTACCTCTCCCCGAATCCCCGACGGATGGTTCCTCTCCTTGTCCTGCATCTTCTAGGCTGGGCCGGCGGACTTCCGCCGCCTCCACCCGACACGGCGAGCCAGGGGCCCGGCGTGATCTGCGTGGTGGCCAAGCTCCGCAGCGATCCGCCTGCCCCCGACCTCGAGATGGTGCGGCGCGTCTTCCAGCTCCGCCAACGCTTCTGGCCCGACGGCACGCCGACACGTCCGGTGAACCTCCCCGCCGCCTCCCCCGTGCGCGAGCGGTTCACCGAGGAGGTCTTCGGCGAGAGCGTGGAGGACATGGCCGCCTACTGGAACGAGCGCTACTTCCACGGCACCAGGCCCCCGCCGAGCATGGGCTCTCAGCATGCCGTGCTGCTCTACGTGGCGCGCACGAACGGGGGCGTCGGGTACGTGCAGGCGGATACGGCGGCGGCGCTCCCCGAAGGGGTGAAGAAGCTGATCTGCGTCGGCGGCGAGACGGACTGAGTCAGAGGACCGCCGGGTCGTGGCACATCATGGTCCCGTCGCCTCCGGCCGCTGATCCGCCCGCACCTCGACGACGAGGAGCGCCAGCACGAGCAGGTGGATGGCGGTACACCAGATGCAGATCCTGCCGATCTCGGCGATCTCCTGGTACACGAGCCAGAGCACCGTCGCCGTGCCGACGAGCGTCCATGCCAGGCCGGCGGCCCGGAGATGCGGCGGCTCCCCGCCGCCGGAGGCGCGCGTCCACATCAGCGCGAGCACGAACGCGACGACGAACCAGAGAAGACCCCACACGGCCACCGGCACACCGAGGACCATCGATGCCGGGCTGCTCAGCACGGTCTCGCAGTTGATGACCCCCCCGCTTCCACACGCCAGGGGCACGCTGCTGTCGTAGTGCAGGAGGGTGAGATACGCGGCGATGGCGAAACCGATCACCGTGAGCGCGACCCTCAGGTGACCGTACGACCGGAGCGTCATCAGGGCACCTTGTGCGGCAGCGCCGCCATCGCCCTCCGAATCGTGGGATCCGAGCAGACCTCCGCCGGCTGGCTGCCGTCCACCGCGCAGATGGCCGCCGTGAACTGGTTCCCGTTGGCCAGGATCAGCTGGGCGGCGGAGCCCGATCCCGTGGGCAGCGTCGCGGCGATGTCGGCCTGCGAGTGGTGGGCCAGCACCTCCGGCGAGAATGGGGACCCGCTCCACATGTACCGGCCGCCCACGAGGATGAAGGGGATGCCCCCGGCAAAGGCCTTTGCCAGGTACGGCGGCGCGTCGTACTTGTCGAGGAGGGCTTGCTGCGCAGCCGTAGGCTTCTCAAGCGCCTGATAGTGGTTCCCGACGATCACGCTGCTGGCCAGCTCCACCGTCTCCAGGTCGATGTACTGGCTCGTGTAGTGGCCCCCATAGAAGGAAAAGGTCGGCGTGCTGGGATACACGTCCACGCTCGACGACTCTTCCAGGGTGAGGCCGGAGAACGTCCCGAACCGCGACAGCGAAGCGATCATCGACCACCGCGCCGCGGCGCAGTAGGGGCAGTACCCCGCGCCGATGTACAGCACGACGGGCTTGCCGCCCGCCGCCAGCGAGTCTCCCACGAACACGGGTGGGGTGGCATCCACCGTCCCCACCGCGCTCCAGGTCGCGGCGGGGATGCTCTCGAAGTCCTTCATGACGGCATCGGACACCGGCCTCGGCTTGACCGTCTGCTGTGCCGCGGCATCCCCGCTCGCGGCGCCACGGTGCTTGACGGCCACGACCACCGTGGCCACCAGCGCCACGGCGACGACCACCAGCACCCAGTTCAACGAGCCGGAGCGCTGCCGGCGGGCACGGGCACGGCGAGCCTTTCTCTTGTCGCGCGTCTTGTCTCGAGCCACGAAGTCGTCCCTGGATATGGAGCCCTGGCGTCCTCCCGCGAGAGAACCCACGGTAGGGAGTGCACAACGGAGTGGCAATGGGGAGCGCGCCGTCCCGGTCCCCGGCGCGCTCCGGATCCGGAGCCGTCGGCGCGCGCCCCGAGGAGTGTGGGCGCAGACCGCCTGCTACCCCTCCGCGCGGGATCAGCTATACTGCTGCTGGCTGGCCTTCGAGGTTCCGTCCGGCCGTCCCCTCGGACGTTCCCCGGGAGTTACCCCTCTCGCTGGTGCCAACCGCTCCATGCGCGAGCCGCATACCCGAGACGAGGCGAATCGAGATGAAGCGTCGCACCTACCCGGGCCCGGTCCTGGTGTCGCTGGCGGTCGTGCTCTTCGGCGGCTGCGCCACCACGAGGACCAGCGCCGGCAGCGGCCCACCCGATCTGCTCACACGAGAGCAGATCATGGGCGTCCAGGGAGTCACGAACCTCTACGACGTCGTCCAGCGCCTCAGGCCGCGATGGCTCATCGTGCGAGTCGAGAACCGTACCCTCGGCGGGGCGAGCGTCGGGATCCTCGTGTACCAGGAGCAGACCCTCCTCGGCGACGTGGCGACGCTGCGGCAGCTTCAGCCGGAGATCGCGTACGAGCTGAGGTTCCTGGACGGAACCAAGGCGTCGACCACGCTTCCCGGCCTCGGCGGCAACCTGCACATCCCCGGCGCCATCATCATCTCGACGCACGCGCACTGAGGTCGTGGGGCGTCGCCGGCCGCTACGTCGTCGTGGCCGCCTCCTCCTGTGCCATGCCCACCGCCTCCTCCTTCGCCGGCTTCTTGCCCAGCAGGAACGCCCGCAGCCCCTCCGCGGCCCCGTTCAGCACCAGGTAGGCGCTGGGGACGACGAACAGGGTGAGGAGCGTGGACAGGCTCAACCCACCCACCACCGCGATGGCCAGGGGTCGCATGAGCTCGGAGCCGCTACCGATGCCCAGGGCCAGGGGGAGCATGCCGAACACGGTGGTCAGCGTCGTCATGAGGATGGGCCGCAGGCGCACCGCCCCCGCCTGCACCACCGCCTGCTCGCGCGTGAGCCCGTGGTAGCGCCGCCCCTGCTCGATGTATTCCACCAACAGGATGGCGTTGTTCACCACGATCCCCGCCAGCAGGATCACGCCGAGGAGCACCGGGGCGCTCAAGGGCGTCTGGGTCAGGTGCAGCCCGAGGCCCACCCCGATGAGCGACATGGGAATGGCGAAGAGGATGACCAGGGGGTTCACCAGGCTCTCGTACTGGACCGCCATCACCACGAACACCAGGAAGATGGCCAGGGCCACGACGATGGTGAGCTGGCGGTTGCTCTCCTTGATGGACTCCTCGTCGCCGCCGATCACCACGCTGTAGCCGTCGGGGAGCGCCACGCTCGCCAGTCGCGCCCGGATGGAGTCGTTCACCTCTCCCACCGACGCCACCTCGGGGATGTTGTCCCCGGTGAGGCGGAAGACGCGGTTCTGGTTCTCCCGCAGGATCATGGTGGGCCCCATGACGTTCTCGACCCGCGCCACGTCCCGCAGATAGATGGGCTGCCCCCCCGCCGCTCCGGGGAAGAGCGCGACGGAGCCCAGGTCCTCGGGACTCTTGAAGCGCTCCCTGGGGAACATCACCCTCAGGTCGTACTCCTGATTGCCCGAGGTGAAGCGCGTGGCGATGGTGCCGTCCAGCGCCGTGCGCAGCGTCTGGCCTACGGCGGCCACGCTCAGCCCCAGGTACGACGCGCGCTCTCTGTCCAGCTCGATGGAGAGCTGAGGGGTCGCGTCCTCCGCCGACGGCTCCAGGTTCTCCAGCCCCGGCACCCCCTTCACAGACGCCACCACGTCGTCGGCGATGCGCTTGAGCTCGTCCAGGTCGTCACCCTGCACGGAGAGGGCGATGGCCGAGCCGTAGTGTGACGTCCTCAGCCCCCGGATGCGGGGAGGACGCACGAAGATGCTCGCGCCGGGGAAGCCCTTGGCGTTGATCTTCCCCTGGAGCCGCTGCACCCACTCGTCCGCGCTCATGGAGCGCTCCGACGCGGGCATCAGCACAATGTCGATGGAGCCCCGCCCCGACTGCTGGCTGGTGGAGGCGCCGAAGAGCATGCCGCCGGCGGTGGCGAAGCGCGCCACCACGTCGGGCATCTCCTCCACCAGCTCCTCCACCTCGAGGGTGACGCGGTTGGTCTCCAGGGCCGACACGCCCGGTGCCAGCCTGATGTACACGCCCACGTTCCCGTCGTCCACCTGGGGCAGGAACTCGCTTCCCAGGCCGCGGGCCAGCAGGAACACCGTGGTGAACGCCAGCGCCGCCAGGCCCAGCACCGCCCAGCGGAAGCGCACCACCGTGGGCATCACCCTGCGGTAGAGGTCACGGAGCCCCCGCATGCCCCCGTCCACGGCCCGCAGGAGCGCCCACTCCTTCACCCCGCTGTTGAAGCGCACCTTGGCCAGCTGCGCCGACAGCATGGGGACCACCGTGAGCGCCACCACCAACGAAGCCAGGATGGCGAACGAGATGGTCAGGATCAGCTCACGGAAGATGAGCGCGGCCAGCCCGATGATGAGCAGGAAGGGCACCACGGCCGCCAGGTTCGTGAGGGTGGACGCCACCACCGCGCTGGTCACCTCGGCCGCCCCCTCGTGGGCCGCCTCCTCCACGTCGTCCTGCCCCTCCTCGCGATGTCGGAAGATGTTCTCCAGCATCACGATGGAGTTGTCCACCAGCATCCCCACCCCGAGGGCGAGCCCTCCCAGGCTCATGATGTTCAGGGTGAGCCTGCCCAGGCCCATCATGATGAACGTCGCCAGGATGGCGATGGGGATCCCCAGGCCCACGATGAGCGTCTTGCGCAGGGAGCCCAGGAAGAGGAAGACCACCATCATGGCCAGGAACGCACCCATGAGGGCGGCGGTCTCCACGGACCTCACCGACTTCCGGATGAAGTCCGCCTGGTTGGTGATGGTCTCGTACCTGATGTCGCCGGGCGTGAAGTTGCTGACCCGCAGATCGGCCAGACGGCGGTCCACCTGCTCGGCCACGAAGACCGTGTTGGCGTTGGGCTGCTTCCGCACCGACACCTTCACCGCGGGCACGCCGTCCAGGCGCGCCCACAGGCGCTGCTCCTGGTGGGTGTCGCGTACGCTGGCGATCTCCGAGAGGGGCACGCGCGCGCCGCCGGGCACCGTGAGGAGCACCCCCGCCACGTCCTCGACGCTGCGGAACTTGCCCGCCGTCTTGCCCACCACCTCCCGCGTGGGCGACGACACGCGCCCAGCGGCCACGTCCTGGTTGGCCGAGCGCACGGCGTCGATGACCTGTGACACGGTGAGGCCGTACGAACGGAGGCGCTCCTGGTCGAGAACCACCTCGATCTCACGGACCAGGCCGCCGGAGACGTCGACGGAGGCAACACCCTCGATGGTGAGGAGCTGGGGCTTGAGCCGGTATTCGACCCATTCGCGCAGCGACACCAGATCCCGGGTGTCGGAGGAGAACGCGGCCTCGTAGACGGGGCTCTGATTGGGATCGAACTTGTGGATGCTCGGGGGATCCGCCTCCTCGGGGAGGCTCCGCCGGGCGCTCTCCAGATTCTTGGACGCGTCCTGCAGGGCGAAGTCCACGTCGGTGCCGTAGGAGAACGTGAGGTTCACGCCCACGCGACCCTCGCGGATCTCGGTCTGCATGTTAGTGACATTCTCGGTGCTCGCCAGCGCGGCCTCCAGCCGCTTGGCGATGGTCTCCTCCAGCACCTGGGGCTCCACGCCGGAATTGCTCACGCTGGCGCGGAGCTGCGGGTAGACGATGGTGGGGAGGAGATCCAGGGGAAGGCCGCGCAGGAAGTACACGCCCAGCACGACGATCACCGAGGTGAGCATCAAGGTGCCCACCGGTCTGACGATGGCCAGGCTGGGGAGCCCTCGCCGGGGGCCCTTCGCCCGAACGCCCTTCGCGCTCATCAGGAGATCCCTCCGCCGCTCGACGCGCCGGATGCTCCCTCCGCCGCCGGCGTTGAGCCGCCCAGCGCCGCCGTGTCACCGTTGACGACGCGGACCTCGGCTCCGTCCCTCAGCAGGTTGTTGCCCAGGGTGACCACGGCCTGGCCCTCCGCGAGCCCGGAGACGATCTCGACGCTTCCCTCGGACATCAGTCCCGTCTCCACCGTGCGCCGCACAGCACGTCCCCGGTCCACCACGAACACCGCCTGCGACGAGGACCCACCCACCAGCGCTCCCTGGGGCACGAGGAGCACGCCCGTCCGCTCGTTCAGCGCGAAGGTCGCGCGGGCCAGGAAGCCCGGGCGGACGAACGCGCGGGCCTCCGGCTCCAGGGCGACCTCCACGGGCAGCAGGCGGGTGGTGGGGTCGGCCACGGGGAAGATGCGCCGGATGTGGGCAGCCACCTTCCGGCCGGGAAACGCGTCCAGGTCCACTTGCACCCGGTCGCCCTCCTCCAGCTCCACGACGTCCAGCTCCGACACGCCCACCCTCACCACCAGCGTCGCCACCTCGGCGACGCTGAACAGGCGGGTCTGCGTCCCCACGGCGTCTCCGGCCTCCACCCGCTTCTCGATGACGACACCGGCCACCGGAGCGATGACGTGCGTATAGCCGATGCGCGTTCGGATCTGGTCCAGGGTGGCCTTGGCGGCGGTCATCGCCGTGCGTTGCTGCTCGTACTCGGGAAGCGTGATGATCTGCCGCTCCCTGAGCTGCTGCGCCCTCTGGAACGCGGCATCGGCCACCTGGTAGGCGGCCTCCGCCGCGGCGAGCTGTGCCTGGAGCTCCCGTCCGTCCATCTCGGCGAGGGTGTCACCCGCGCGCACGACGCTCCCCTCCTCGACGTTCAAGGCGAGGACCTGTCCCGCGAGCTGGCTGTTCACCGCCACCGTGCGAAGAGGCTCCACCACCCCCGACACGGTCACGGATCGGGCGATGGAGCCGACCCGCACCGAAACCGTCCGCACCGCCGCCACACGCGGCTGCCCCCGGCGATTCGTGGCGGCGCCGGGGGCACCGGCAGATGCCCCTTCCGCCGCCTGATTCGCCTCGCCCTTCGAGCACCCGGACAACCCCACCGCCACCGCCAACACCAGGAGCCCGACGCTCCTCCGCATGGCCTTCATCGTCCCGACTCCTGTGTGATGAACCCTCCGAGGATCGCCTCCAGGCCGGCGACCGCACTCCCCAACGCCTGCCGGGCGGTCACCGCCACCACCTGGGCGTCGGCGAGGGACAGTTGCGAGGCCTGCAGATCGAGGATCGTCGTGATCCCGAGCTGGTACCGCTCCTCCTGCACCCTCAGGTCTTCCTCGGCGAGCTGCACCGTGCGGTCCGAGATCTCCACGCGACGGCCCGCCGCCTCGATGGCCTGCACCGCCGACTCCACGTCCACCCGCGCCCTCAGCTGCGCGTCGCGGGCCTGGGCTTCGGCGGTGCGCTGCGCGACCTGGGCGCGCCGCAGCGACGCCTCACGCTGGAAGCCGTTGAAGACGGGCAGTGACGCCGTCAGCCTCAGGCTCCAGCTCTGCTTGCTGGGCGGGAAGTCGTACGCGAACCAATCGTACCCACCGCTGAGACGCACCGTCGGCAGATACGGCGTATACGCGGCGAGCTTGGTCATGCGGCGGCTCGTCAGGGTGGCATCCGCCGCCACCACCGAGGGTGAGCCGCCCAGGGCCCTCCGGACCAGCTCCTCGGTGGGCGGCAGCTCCGGCGCACGATCCGGAAGGGACTGCGGCGCGGGGTGCGCGGCGGCGTCCATTCCGACCTGCCGCCCCAGCTGGAGCTCCGAGGTGCGCAGGCTGGCCCGGGCGTCCACGGCCGCCAGCTCCGCATTGCCCACCTCGATCTCCGCCCGCAGCACGTCGGACTGCGTCGTCGTGCCCAGGTCCAGCCGTACCTGGGCGAACTTGAGCTGCTCCTGGGCCCGCTGCTGCCGCCGCTCGGCCACGCGCACCAGATCCGCGGCCGCAGCCGCCTCGTAGAACAGGCTCGTCGTCTCGAGGATGGTCTGGAACCGCTGCGCCGTATACCGGGCCTCCGCCGCGTCCACGTCCGCGCCGGAAGCGCGCAGGGTCGCGAACTTGCGCCCGGCCCCGAACACCTCGTACGACCCCTGGATCTGGGACGTGTAGTTCTGCGAGACCAGCTGACCCGTGGCCTGGTCGAAGCGCTGGTTGCTCGAGTTCGCGAATATGCCGTTCACCGTGACGTTCGGCAGGAGCGCTCCACGGGCCTGGAGCTGGTCGGCCCGAGCGCTGGACACGGCTCCCGCGGCGGCCACGGCCGCGGGCTGTCGCTCCAGGGACAGGCGGATGGCCTCGGCGAGGGAGATCACCGCGCCGCCGCTCCGGTCGCTCTGGGCGACGGCGGGCGTCGACACGGCGAGGGACGACATGGACAGGAGGACCACGGCCACGAGGCCGGCGCGCCGCCGCGACATGAGTATCCCCGCTTGTTGTGGAAGAGCACGGACTCCCGATGCCGACGACATTCGTCGGGCATTCATGAATGGAGCCATCCATCGCCGTTTCAAGGACCCCCGACCTGGGCGTTTGGTTGAGGGTGCGCGGCCGGGTCCGGACGGGGTCTCGGGGATGCCGTCCTACGAATGTCGTTCTCGGCCCCGCGCGTGGGTCCCACACGTGTCGGATTCGCCGTGGCGCGAGGATGCCAGAACGCGGCCGTGCAACACTTCCGCCTGACCGGGGGTCCATATGAACGCGCGCGGGTTCGGTTCAGAAGGAAGGCCCGCGTCGAGGGAGGTGGTGGTCCGGAAGGCGCGGCGGGCGCACCGGACGGGAAGAGGGCAGATGAGACGTGTGGTGTGGGGCGGCGCCGTAGCCGTGGTGGGGCTGGTGGTCGCGGGCTTGATCGTGCGGCACGACAAGGCCCAGGCCGAGTCGTACCGTTTCGTGACCATCCAGCGGGGGAACGTGGACGCCACCGTCAGCGCGACGGGGACCCTCGACCCCGTCCGCACGGTACAGGTGGGAACGCAGGTCTCGGGGCAGATCTCCGCCCTGTATGCGGACTACAACTCCCGCGTCAAGAAGGGCGAGCTCATCGCCCAGCTGGACACCACGCTCCTCGGCCAGGCCGTCACCGAGGCGGAGGCCAACGCGGAGAAGGCGAAGGCGGACCTAGCCGAGGACAAGTTCCTGCTGGACCAGTCCGACTCGCTCTTCAAGAGGAACGTCGTCACCGAGAGCGACTACCGCTCGGCCCTGCACGCGTGGCAGGTGGCGGACGCGGCGAACACGTCGGCCCAGGCCGCTCTGGACCGAGCGCGTCGCAACCTCCGCTACGCGAACATCTACGCGCCCATCAACGGTGTCGTCATCGAGCGGAACGTGCAGGTCGGCCAGACCGTGGCGGCGAACTTCTCGGCGCCCCAGCTGTTCCTCATCGCCCAGGACCTGACCAAGATGCGGATCCTGGCCCAGGTGGACGAGAGCGACATCGGTCAGATCCACCCGGGACAACCCGTGACCTTCACCGTCGAGGCCTATCCGAACAGGGTGTTCCACGGCACGGTGTCGCAGGTGCGCCTCGAGTCGACGACGTCGAACAACGTGGTGGAGTACACGGTGGTCATCGGCGTCAGCAACAAGGACGGCACGCTCCTTCCCGGCATGACCGCCACGGCCACGTTCCTCGTGAACAAGGCGACGAACGTGCTGAAGGTCCCGGACGCGGCCCTCCGCCTCCAGCCCACGCCACAGATGATCGCGGACGTGGGAGGAGGGACCGCCGCCGGGAACTCGGCGCACCCAGGAGGCGCAGCGGACGGCCCCGTCCGGGCCGCCGGTCTGGCCTCGGCCGGCGACTCCAGATCCGGATTCGGAGCCCCTCCGAGCGGCTCACCCTGGGCCGGCCGCGACTCCCACAGTGCCACGCTCTGGTACGTGGACGGTGCGGGACAGCTGCACGTCACGCGAGCGAAGACCGGCCTCGACGACGGCCAGATGACCCAGGTCTCGGGACCCGGCTTGCACGCGGGCATGAAGGTCGTGGCGAGCGTGATCTCTCCGTCGGGTCAGGGCGCGAGCTCGAGCCCGTTCGGGGGGCGCCGGGGCTTCTTCCGGATGGGGTTCTGACATGAGCGAGCCCGATCTGGTCATCGACGCGAAGGAGCTGACGAAGGTCTACGGGACGGGTGGAAGCGAAGTGCACGCGCTCCGTGGCATCGATCTCGAGGTGCGGCGTGGGGAGATGATGGCCATCATGGGCGCGTCGGGATCGGGGAAGTCCACGCTCATGAACATCCTGGGGTGCCTGGACCAGCCCACGGACGGCGTCTACGTGCTCAATGGCGCCCGTGTGGACGGGCTCGACCGCGACCAGCTCGCCGACATCCGCAACCGGGAGATCGGCTTCGTCTTCCAGGGCTTCAACCTGCTGGCGCGCACCACGGCCCTGGACAACGTCGAGCTGCCGTTGCTGTACGACCGCAGCGGCAGGAAGCTCGACTCGAAGGCCCTCGCCCGCGATGCCCTCGAGCGCGTGGGGCTCGGCGACCGCATGGACCATCAGCCCAGCGAGCTGTCCGGAGGTCAGCAGCAGCGCGTCGCCATCGCACGCGCGCTGGTGACGAACCCGACGCTCATCCTCGCCGACGAGCCCACGGGCAACCTGGACACGCATACGTCCGTCGAGGTGCTGGCGCTCTTCCAGGAGCTGAACGCCCAGGGCGTGACCGTGCTCCTGGTCACCCACGAGCCCGATATCGCCGCCTACGCGCCACGCATCATGGAGCTGCGTGACGGGCTCGTCGTACGCGACCACGCCACCGTAGCGCGGCAGGACGCCGTCCTCGACCCGGGTGGCGGCGAACCCGTCGAACCGGTCGAATCACTGAAGGCGACGAGCTGACATGCGACTGCGCCGTTTCATCGACATCGCGCTGGACAGCATCCTGAAGAACAAGATGCGCTCCATGCTCACCATGCTCGGTATCATCATCGGCGTGGGTGCCGTGATGATGATGGTGGCCGTGGGCCAGGGCGCGAAGTCGCAGATCCGCCAGAGCATCAACGGTCTGGGCACCAACCTCATCGTGGTCACGCCGGGCGCCAGCCGAGAGGGCGGCGTGAGCCGCGGCGCCGGCACCTTCAACCGCCTCACCGTGCAAGACGCCGAGGCCATCAAGCGGGAATCCCTGCTGCTGTCCGGCGTCTCCCCCGTCATCCTCGCGCCCACCCAGGCCGTGGGCGGCCAGGGGAACTGGCGCACCATGGTGAGAGGCGTGTCCACCGACTACGCGACCATCCGGGACTGGAACGTCTCCGAGGGCCGGCTCTTCGACGCCGAAGACCTGCGGGGGATGCGCAAGGTCGCGGTCATCGGCGCCACGGTGGCCAAGGACCTGTTCCCGAACCAGGACCCCGTCGGGCAGAACCTGCGGCTGAGGGACGTACCCTTCAAGATCATCGGCGTGCTCCAATCCAAGGGGCAGACCGGGATGGGCAACGACCAGGACGACGTCATCCTCGCGCCGTACACCACCGTGCAGACGCGGCTCGCGGGGCACCAGTTCATCGGTCAGATCGTGGCGAGCTCGGCCGACCCCGCGGACATCCCCGCGGCGGAGCAGGAGATCCGGGGGATCATGCGCGAGCGGCACAAGCTCGCCCCTTACGAGCCCGACGACTTCACCGTGCGCGACCAGACGGACATCATGCAGGCGGCGGAGGGCACCACCGACGTCATGACGCTGCTCCTCGCGGCCATCGCCAGCATCTCCCTTCTGGTGGGCGGCATCGGCATCATGAACATCATGCTGGTGTCGGTGACCGAGCGGACGCGCGAGATCGGCGTCCGCATGGCCATCGGCGCACGCGGCTCGGACGTGCTCAGCCAGTTCCTCATCGAGAGCATCGTCCTGAGCGTGATCGGCGGCGCCTTCGGCGTGGCGGTGGGGTTCGGCGGGGCGGAGGTGATCGCGCGTCTCACCGGGTGGAGCACCGCCATCGCTCCGGCCATGGTGGGGCTCGCCATGGGCTTCTCCGCGACCGTGGGGATCTTCTTCGGCTACTACCCCGCGAGGAAGGCGGCGCAGCTCAACCCCATCGAGGCGCTCCGCTACGAGTGAGCGCGCCCGGATGCGGAACGCGAGCCGGTCCGTTCGGGCGCTCGCGGCTTTCCCGCCATGCCGTCGCGTTCCGACGGCGCGGCATCCTCGTGGACGACGTCTCCGCGGCGCCCCGCGCTCACGCCCCGAGCGCCTCCTGCACCGCCGCCAGGTGCACGTCGTCGAGGGCTCCCATGTCGAAGAGGGAGACGCCCCGGGCTCCGGCGTTCCGCGCGATCTCCACGGCCTCGATCAGAGAGTTGGGATCGAGGCTGGGCAGGTAGAGGCCGGCGCGTAGCGAGGTGCCGCCTCCGGCGGCGGTCAGGGCCTTCAGCCCTTCGGTCACCGACGTGCCGATCCAGGGGAGGTCCTCCAGGTAGAACGCGCTATAGAGCATGGGAAAGACGGCGTCCAGATGCCATTCGTCCCAGGCCTGGCGCACCAGGCGCCGGGCCAGGCGGGGCGTGGGAAATACCGCCGCGGTGATGGCCTTGCCCCGGGCGTGCACGGCCTCGCGGCACTCCTTCACCAGGGCCGTGACGCTGTCCCAGCGGAAGCGTCGCCAGGCTTCATTGGAGGGAGGGTCGGGCAGGTCCAGCGGATCCACCCCCGACTGCGCTCGAAACGTCTCGCGACACACGTCGCAGTAACAGAAGTCGAACTGCGGGAGCTCCCGGTCCTGCACCAGGCCGTACTTGCCCCACAGCCCCCGCGGCAGGATGACGTCCGGGTAGCGGATGTAGTCCAGGTGCACGCCGTCCACGCGGGGGTCGGCAGCGGTCCGGTCCACCAGGTCCCGCAGGTAGGCCCGCACCGCGGGCCGCGTCGGACACACCCACTTGTAGTAGCCTACGTAGGGCGGATGCGTGAGCGACGACTTGCCCTCCCGGCTCACGGCGAACCACTCGGGGTGCTCGGCCTGCACCCGAGCATCGCCGTTCCTGTTGCACATCCACGTCCAGCGATGGAACGCGAGCCCCTCCGCGTGCGCGGCGTCACCCAGCACCGTCGTGTCGCCTCCACCCACGAGGACGCCGCTGATGCCGGCGCCGCGCACCCGGGCGAAGCTCCTGCGCCACTCGTCCGCGTCGCGGTCGCCACCCCCGCCCACCCAGGTCCAGGCGTCGACTCGCGCCGCCCGACCGCCGGCGGTGGGCCCGTGGCGGAGGGCTGTCAGGAAATCGCGGCGCTTCATCGGTTCGGCTCCTCCTCGGAGGCGGGGGTTCACCCGACCGACAACATGCTCGCACGGAGGGCTGCGGGCGAGGGTGACGCCCCCGGGCTGTGGATCATCCCGTCCCCCTGCCCTACACTTCAATCATGGACCCCCTCACCCCGAGACAGCGCGCGCGCCTGCGTTCGATGGCCAACCGCCTCAAGCCCGTCGCCCAGGTGGGCGCCGGCGGCACCAGCGCAGCCGCACTTCAGGGCCTGCGCGATGCGTTCAACACCCGCGAGCTTCTCAAGGTGAGGGTCCTGGACAGCGCCCCGGGCGACGTCCGCGCCATCGCGGAGCGCATGGCGTCGGGACTCGGGGACGTGCACGTGGTGCAGACCATGGGTCACGTCGTCACCCTGTACCGCCCCTTCCCCGAGGAGCCGGAGATCCGGCTCCCGGAACGCTGAGCACGCCCATGTCCCGAGCCTTCGTGAACGAGGACGCCGGCGGGCCGGGGGAGCCCGAGTTCAGCCTTCCCGACCCCGACTCCCCCGGCTACGAGGAAGCGGTGGCCTGGGCGCTCATCCAGGGCGCCGACGAGGGCGACTCCCGGAGCGCCGAGAAGGCCACTGGATACCTGTGGGGCGATCCCCTGCTCACGGAGCAGGTCGAGGCGATCCTGGCGCAAGCGGAGGAGCGGGGCGAGGCCCGGGTGGCCCAGCTCGCACGCAGGTTCCTGCGGGCCGCCAACCGGGGGTAGGGATCGATGACGAAGGGCTCGGACCGGGCCCCATCGACGTAGGCCCGGTCCCCTCGTCCGTGCCCTATTTCGTCGGAACGATGCCGAGAAGCTCGATCTCGAAGATGAGCGTGGCGTTGGGCCCGATGTCCTGGCCGGCCCCCCGGGTCCCGTAAGCGAGATCGGACGGGATCACGAAGCGGTACTTGCTCCCCACGGGCATGAGCTCCAGGGCTTCGGTGAAGCCCGGGATCATGCCGCCGACGGCGAACGTCGCGGGCCCGCCGTGTTTGTCCGAGCTGTCGAACACCGTGCCGTCGAGGAGCGTGCCCTTGTAGTTGACGCGCACCGAGTCCTTCTCGGTGGGCTTGGGGCCGGTCCCCGGCTTCAGCACCTCGTACTGGAGTCCGCTCTTGGTGGTGGTGACGCCGGCCTTGGCGCCGTTCTCCTTCAGGTAGGCCTCGCCCTCGGCCTTGTTCTTCTGGGCGGCGGCAGCCTGCTTCTGCTGCTGGGCGACCATGATGGCCTGGGAGAACTTGTTCAGGGCAGTCTGGATCTCCTGCTCCGACACCGCCGGATCGTGATTGGCCAGCGCGTCCTCGATGCCCTTCCGGAAGGCGGGCATGTCGAGGCTGTCCGCGGCGGGCTTGAGGTCCTGTCCCATCCTGAAGCCGATGCCGTAGCTGGCCTTCTGGTTGTCGGTGTCGAGGTGGGCCGGCGCGTTCGCCTGGTTGCACGCCATCAAGGTGAGGGTGGCAGCGGCGGTTGCCACTCCGATTCGGATTCGCATGATCGAGTTTCCTGGAATGAAAGGGGCGAAGGAAGGTAACGAAGCGCCGTGCATCCGCCCATGGCCACGGGTGTAGTGGCGTCCGCCCGCTCCCGTGTCTCCGGGTCCGGCACGGCCCGGCCCGGCGGTTCGAGAGCCGGCACACCCCGCCTCGCTGCTCCTACTTGTGTAGAGCGGACAACCCCTCCCTTTTGTTCGACACCTGTCGGTTCCCGCCTCCCCCGGGGACGTTCGAAAATCCATCCCCAAGTCGTTCACGCAGATCTTCTGGAGGTGACCATGATCGGTCGTCGCGGTCGGACGTCCCCCGGGCGACGCATCGCGGGCGCGGTGTGGATCCTGGTGGCATGGGCCGTCCTGATGCCGCTCCACACGGCGGCACAGGCCCGAAGCGGGAGCTGGGACCCGAAGGAGGTCCTCGCCACCGAGCATTACACGCTGCCACCACAGGCCATCGTCGATGCCGTCATGGCGCCCCGCTGGCTCAACGTCACGCTCACCGACTTGAGCTCGAATCGGAAGTGGTTCCTCGACGAGGTCGGTGACGGGCCCGTCACCATGGGCAGGTTCTCCAGGCCCTTCCACGATCTGGGAGGTGAGTTCATCGACTTCCGCGCGAATCGGGACCGCAACCTCACCATCCGCAGCAACGTCGGCATCGACGTGATCTCGGCGGCCGACGGCTCCAGGGTGTCCGTACGCATCCCGGCCGGTGCCCGCGTGTCCAACGCGACATGGTCCCCCGACGGCTCGCAGATCGCGTTCTTCGTGCACACTCCCGACGCCACGAACATCTGGGTGGCCGACCCGACGAACGGGAGGTCACGGCAGATCACCCGCACGCCCGTGCTGGCGACCCTGGTCACACGCTTCCAATGGACCGCCGACGGGAAGGAGATCGCCACGGTCCTGGTGCCCGACGGGCGCGCGGCCATGCCCGTGAAGCCGACGCTGCCCACCGGCCCCGAGGTGGAGATGACCCAGAAGGGCGAGAACCATCTGCGTACCTACCGCAGCCTCCTGGCCACGCCGTACGACGAGGCTCTGCTGGAGTGGGACGCCACCGGCCAACTGGCTCTCGTCGACGTCGCCAGCCGGAAGGTCGAAAAGGTGGGGGCGCCGGCGATGATCTGGGCCTTCGACTTCTCCCCCGACGGTGAGTACGCCCGCGTCACCAAGCTCGACAAGCCGTTCAGCTACATGGTCCCGGTGAGCAACTTCGCCAAGACCGAGGAGATCTGGGACCGCACGGGCAAGAAGCTCGCGCTGCTGGACGAGACCCCCATGAACACGGGCCTCCAGAGCGACAACGTCGCCGCCCCCGGCGCCGGAAGCCCCCGGGGCGACCAGCGGCACCGGCAGGTGGCATGGCGTGAGGACAACCAGGGCCTGACGTTCCTGGAGCAGGAGCCGGCTCCGCCCGGCGACAGCGCCGCAGCCCCCGGCCGCGGTGGCGGCCGCATGGGCGCCGGAGCCGGTGCGGAGGAAGGCCAGGAAGGGGGAAGGGCTCGCCGCAAGGACCGTGTCATGCAGTGGGCTCCGCCCTTCGACAGCGCCAGCCTGAAGACCGTCTACGAGAGCAACAGCCGCATCGACTCGCACAACTGGTCGCCGGACTACAAGACGCTCTTCCTGACCCAGCGACAGGGACAGAACACCCTCGTGTATGCGGTGCGCCTCAGCGACCCGAGCGCCCGGCACACGCTGGTGCGCTATCGCTCCAGCGACTTCTACGCCAACCCCGGCTCCCTCGTCCTCGCGGGCGGCTCCGTGCCGAGGGTGGGACGGGGTTTCCGCGGCTTCGGCCGGGGCCGGGGCGGCGGCGAAACGGTGCAGCTCTCCCGGGACGGAGAGCACGTCTTCTTCTACGGGATCCAGTACGACAAGGACCCGCTGACCAACTCCCCGAAGAGCTTCCTGGACGAGGTCGCCATCGACGACGGGGCCAGGCAGCGCACCTACGAGAGCTCCAACGACAATCTGTGGGAGCACATCACGGCGTTCCTGGACATCGACGTCGGGTCGTTCGTGGTGGAGCGGGAGTCCTCCACGGAGGTGCCCGAGGACTTCCTGCACGCCGCCGGGAAGCTCACGCAGCTCACACGGAACAAGGACTACACCCCGGACCTCACCGCGGCGAAGAAGGAGCGCTTCGTGGTGGAGCGGCCCGACGGGTTCCGCTTCCTGGTGAACGTCACGCTCCCGCCCGGCTACACTGCGGGACGCCTGCCGGCCATGTTCTGGTTCTATCCCCGGGAGTACACGAGCCAGACCAACTACGACGAGGGTGGGCGCACATACGACAAGAACGCGTTCACGACCTACAGCTTCCGGTCCATGCAGTTCCTGGCCCGCCTGGGCTACGCGGTGGTGGAGCCCGACGCACCCATCGTCGGCAAGGCCGGACAGATGAACGACAACTACGACAACGACCTGCGCAACAACCTCTCGGCGGTCATCGACGAGCTCGACCGACGGGGCATCATCGATCGCCGGCGCCTGGCCATCGGCGGGCACTCCTACGGAGCCTTCTCCACGGCCAACGCGCTGGTGCACACGCCGTTCTTCAAGGCGGGGATCGCCGGCGACGGCAACTACAACCGCACGCTGACGCCCCTGGACTTCCAGAGCGAGCGTCGCACGCTCTGGGAGGCGAAGGACGTGTACATCTCCATGTCGCCCTTCTTCTTCGCCGACCAGATGACGGGGGCGCTGCTCATGTACCATGGCCTCCACGACCAGAACGTGGGCACCGACCCCATCAACACGCCGCGCATGTTCCACGCCCTCAACGGGCTGAACAAGGAAGCGGCGATGTACCTGTATCCGTACGAGGACCACGGGCCGGCGGCCAAGGAGACGCTCCTGGACCTGTGGGCGCGGTGGACGGCGTGGCTGGACGTGCACCTGGCGCCGAGCAACGGGAAGAAAGCCGTGAGCGGCGGGGCGAACTGAGGTCCCATCGCCACGGGCGCAGGCGGCGGGCGGGGCCCTCGGGTCCCGCCCGTTCGTCGTGCCCGGGTGCTAGGTGGAGGCGCCCTGGTCCTTGTGGTGGGCGTTGGAGCCCACCGCGCACCGCAGGCAGTGCTCGGCCACCGCCTCGGGCTCCGCGAGGGCGCTGGGTGAGCCCCCGGCTCTCGCCCATTCCCGCACCAGAGCGGCTTCGCCGGCGAAGCCGAGCTGGTCCATGGCATCGGCGGCGGCTTCCAGGAACTCCCCCTGAGTCGCGCACCGTGCCATGCTGAGGATCTGGTCACCCGCCAGGCGCTCGCGATGGACCCGCTTGGCCGCCACCACGTAGTCCCGCAAGTGCAGGAGCGCCGTAGCCAGGTGCTGGGCCGCCAGGTCCAGCCAGGTGAGCGTGCACAGCGTGCGCACGGCCTCTGGATGGACCCGGATGATCTTGTTGGCGACTCCCCGGGCGGCTTCGCGTTGGCCGTCCTCCAGGAGGGCGTCGATGGCGCGGCCGTAGTATGCGAGTGCCCGATCCCGGTCGCCTGCACGCAGGCAGAGATCACCGGCGCGGTTCAGCGGCGTGCCCTGAAACGCGCGCGGGGTCTTCTTGGCCTCCTCCTCGAGCTGGGCCACCTCCCGTTCCCAGTTCTCCGATCGCTTCGGCTGGGGGGAGTCGGACTTCGATCGGAACCAGTGGAAGAAGTCTGCCATTCCAGGTGTCGAGGGCAATCTTCGGGGATGGAGGTGGTCGGGAACACGGAGTGTGCAATCTCCCCTTATCGGACCCGCGGCGCAATCACCCCGGTGAGACCGTCCGCGAAGTCGGAAGACCGCCACGGGAAGGAACGTGGGGATCGATGGGGAGCGCTGCGCCACCAGCGACGCCGGAGTGACCACGGGCGCCGAAGGGCGAGAGCCTGGGCCAATTTTGATCAGCGACGTTCCGGGCGTGCTCCCCTCGGGCCCTTCAGAGATCCCGCCGGTGGAGGTGGTAGACGGCGGCGGCCATCACCACGCACAGGTAGAAGCCGGCGTACGCTACGGCGGTCATGCTGGGGATCGACACGTTGGCGAAGGGGGAGAACCTCAGAGAGCCCGCCAGTGGCGTCTGCATCTCGTAGGCGGCCCGACGCCACAGCGACTCGCCCGGCTGGATGAGGCTGGAGATCACGCCCAGGGTCACGATGTGGGCGCTCTGCGAGAACCCGCTCACCTGCTCGAGCCAGCCGCCCATGAGCGCGACACCCTGGAGACCGAGGACCACCACGCCGTTGGTGAGCGTGGTGAACCAGGTGCCGAAGAGGAAGCTCAGGCTCAGGGCGATGATGCACTCGAACATGATGAGCAGCATCCCGCGGAGAGCGTGCACGGGCATGACACCCGCCACCGCGTGCGCCACGCCCACGGTGGCCCAGAATGTCACGGCCACGTAGACCACCACCATGACGGCGAATCCCAGGAATTTGCCGGCGAAGATCTGCCAGCGGGCGAGTGGCTTCGTGGCGATGGCGTGGATGGTCCCGGAGCCGATCTCACCCGCCAGCGTGTCGATGGACGCGAGAATGGTCAGAACCACCGCCACCAGATCGCACGTGTAGAGCCCTATGATGAGCATCCCGCTCTCGACCTGGTAGCGCAGGAAGGGCGACATGGAGCGGCCCTGGAACTGCAGGACCTGGAGGTGGAGGGCGATGGCGAAGATCGCCAGCAGCACGCCCCCAGCGAGGAGCGCCATCCACAGGAGCTTGCGGCGCGCCGACTCCCGGAGCGTCACCCGCGCGATGGTCCAGATGCCGCTCACAGCCCCGGGTCCTCGCCCATGATGTCCACGAACAGCTCCTCGAGAGAGGTCTTCTGGCGGGCGAGCCCGTAGATGTCGGCGCCGGCGGCCACCAGGTGGCGGACCACGTCCGGGAGCACCTCCTCCGAGGGCACGGCGAGGCTGAGGCCCTCGGCGGTCGGACGCACGTCCCTGGCCCAGCGCCCGAGGCCGGACACGACTTCCTCACCCAGGCTCCGGGCCCTCACCGACACGCGCACGTCGTTGGCGGTCTCGGGGCCGAGCTCATGCTCCGCGACCACCTCGCCATGTTTGATGAACGCCACCCGGTCGCACGTCACCTCCACTTCGCTGAGGAAGTGCGAGTTGAGGAAGACGGTGGCGCCGCGTTCGCGCTCGGCCCGGAGGATGTCGCGCACCGTGCGGCGGCCCATGGGATCGAGACCGGAGGTGGGCTCGTCCAGGAAGACGACCTGGGGCTCGTGGATGATCGCCTGGGCGAGGCCGATCCTCTGGAGCATCCCCTTGGAGAAGCCGCGCAGCCGGCGGTCGCGATGGGGCGTGAGCCCCACCAGCTCCAGGATCTCCGGGATCCGTTGCCGCAGCCGGCTCGCCGACATGCCGCAGAGGCGTCCGTGGAGCTCCAGGAGCTCCCGGGCGCTGAGCCAGTCGTAGAACCGGAAGTCCTCCGGCAGGAAGCCCACATGGCGCCGCACCTGGGGATCCTCCGGCGGGGATCCCAGGACGAGGGCATGCCCCCCCGTGGGTCTCACCAGGCCCAGGAGCATCTTCACGGAGGTGCTCTTGCCCGCGCCGTTGGGCCCCAGGAATCCGAAGATCTCGCCGCGGGGAACCGTCAACGAGAGGCCCCGGACCGCCACCTGGGATCCGAAGACCTTGCGCAGCTCTCTGGTCTCGATGACGGCGTGGGCAGAAGAGGGCAAGACCGGCTCCTCGGCTCAGCCGACGGAGACAGCGAGGGGCACGGCATCCGCCGAGTCGCCGTATCCGCTCAACGAGTAGACCATGCCCTTGCTCGCCCAGACCAGCACGTACCGGGGCCCCCGGCGCCAGCCCGACGTCATGAGCATGCCGGTGGCTCCGTGCACGTCGACCCGCTTGAACGACCTCATGAAGCGAGGCACCGCCAGTCCCAACGACGTCCTGAAGTCGAAGGCGCTCTGGAACTGCCTGGCTTCGTCGGGACTCAGGCCCGACACCTCGAGGGCGATCCTGACCAGCTCGCCGGTGTCCAGCCCCGGAGGCGGTTCGACGGTGGGCGTCGGGGTCTCCGTGACGATCAAGCAGTCCCGGTCCCGGGAGGTTTCCGGCCGCCGCCCCACGAGCTGGCTCCGGAGCGTGGTGTCCGGCGGCGCGGGACAGTGGCCATACTGCGCGCGCACGCCCCGGGGCGTCGTTACGGTGATCACCGCTCCGTCCACGGAGGGTGGAAGATCCGCCGGCGCGCCGGCCTCGGCCAGGATCGTCGTGAGCTGCGAGCGCTGGACGGTCATGGACACCTTGGATGCGCCGGTGACCGTCAACGTCGGTGCATCGGTACGAGCCGAGGGCAGGAGGGGCGTGAAGCCCGCGGTCTGCGCAGCCTCCTGGAGGCCCGGGACGGGCCGATCCGGTTCCTCCTGAAGGACGGAAAGGGAGTCGGCGACCATGCGCGCCACGAGGTCCTCGACCCGGCGGCTGGACCCGGAGGGAGCGGTGAAGCCGGCCGTGACGGTCTTGGGCGTTTCGATACGCAGGGAGGAGAAGAAGCGATGCGCCACCGCGCGGCCGGGGTGGGTGAGCAGGAGTGCGGCCACGATCACAACGACGGACGGCACCACCCACGCCGGGCGCTTCAGTCGGGGGACAGGCCCTTCCGGCAACGCATCGCTCCTTCATCGGGTGGCAACGTCGGACCCCGATGAACTTACCGCGCCGAGCTGTCCCGAAGATGACAGGCCGGACTGCAGCTCCGCGTGGCCACGGGCGTGAGCCCACGAGGGTCGTGCACCCCCACGACACGAAGGTCACCGGTTGTCATCGGGGCGACAGGTGGAGAGGCTATCGTCTTCCTTCGCGTGACCGATCCTCCGGAACCTCATCAGGGAGGCATCCGATGTTCCCTCCACGCGGGCTTCCGAAGCGCATTGTCCTCCTCGCGGGCGTGGCCCTCCTCGTCGGCGCCGTGGCGGCACAGACCACGCACTACCACGTGGCCAAGACCTATGCCCTCGGCGGTGACGGGGGATGGGACTACCTGGCGCTGGACACGGTGAACCACCACCTGTTCATCGCCCGGGAGAACCACTTCATGGTGGTGGATCCGTCCAGCGGCATGCTCATCGGCGAGATCCCGGGCATGAACCGCGCCCACGGGGTCGCGTTCGCCTACGATGCGGACCACGGCTTCGCCACCTCGGGCGGCGACAGCACCGTGACCATGTTCGACCTGAAGACGCTGCGGGTGCTGGGGACGACCATCGCGGCGGTGGACGACGACGCCCTCCTCTACGATCCCGCCACCCAGCGCGTCTACACGTTCAACGGCGACGCGCACTCGGCGAGCGTCATCGACCCCGTATCCGGCAAGAACTTCGGCACCATCGACCTGGGCGCGAAGCCCGAGTCCGGAGCCACCACGGAGGACGGCAAGCTGTACGTCAACCTGTCCGAGGCGGGAGAGGTCGCCGAGATCGACGCCAGGGCCATGAAGGTCACGCGCACATGGTCGGTGGCACCGTGCACCACACCCACCGGCATGGCCGTGGATCTCGTCCACCACCGTCTGTTCAGCACGTGCCGGAACAAGGTGCTGGCCGTGTCGGACCCCGTGGCCGGGAAGCTCGTGACCACGGTACCCATCGGCGCGGGTGTGGACGGCGCCGGCTTCGATCCCGCCACTCAGCTCGTGTTCGCACCCAACGGCGACGGTACCCTCACCGTCATCCACGAGGCTACGCCCGACCATTACACCGTCGTGCAGACCGTGAAGACGATGGTCGGCGCCCGCACGATGACGCTGGACTACGGCACGCACACCGTGTATACGGCGAGCGCGAAGTTCGGGCCGGTCTCCCGGGGAGCCACGGGCCGGCGGCGGCGCCCGCCGGTGCTGCCGGGGACGTTCACCCTGCTGGTGGTACGGCCGTAGCCGACCCGGCGCACGGGGGAAGGGACCCCAAGAGAGAGCGGGGGCCGGCTCTCGCCGGCCCCCGCTCTTCGAGCTTGGCCCCGAGAAGAGGTCAACCGCCCCCGCCACGCTGGATGATCTTCTTCTGAATGTCGATGAACGTGGCCAGGTTGTTCAGCATCTGGTTGATGTCGACGTTCACCGACTTCGCGTAGTCGGCGATCCCCGGCCGCCCGAGCATGTCCTGCGCCTTCTCGAATTGCGGCAGCGTGGCCTTCGCCGTGGACACCTTCTGGGGCTGCTGGTCCTGGAAGGCCTTCTGGTAGATGCTGTACGCGTCCCAGAAGGTGAGCTGGTGGATCATCCCCGGTGTCAGATTCGGCAGCGTCAGGGCCGCATCCAACGCCTTGTTCGCGTATCCGTAGTCCTTCTTCTGGATGCCCTTGGAGTACGCGTTCGCGAAGATGAGCTTCGACGCGACGTCCGCCTGCTTGGGGTCGGCCTTCGCCACGTCCTTGAGCGCCGTAACGGCGTCCTGGATGCGGCCGGCCTGGATGAGCCACTGTCCCTGGCGCAGCCCCACGTTGGGATAGTTCGGGTTGATCTCCTTCACCCGGTCGAGCGCCGTCAGCGCCTTGTCGAGCTGTCCGTTCCTGTGGAGGGCGTCGGCGTAGTACGACCAGATGGCGTCGTTGTCCGGGTGCGTTTGCAGGACCTGCTCGGCCGTCTTGATGGCCTCGCTCACCGAATCGAGCTGCACGTAGGCGGCGATGAGCGTCTTGAGCTGGTCCGGGTCGGTGTCGGCTCCCTTCGCCGCGTACACCTTCTGGTACGCGTCGATGGCCTTGCGGAAGTAGTTCGCCGCCTCCGGCGGCAGCCCGCCGGCATCGGAGCTGTCGCTCTGGGCATCCGCGAGCTTCTGTCCCGCCGCGAAGGCGAACCCGCCATACTGCGCCAGCAAATCCACATTCTTCGGATCGCGGTCCAGCCCCGCCTGGATGAGCCGCGCGGCGCCACCCGGGTCGCCCGCCTTGGCCAGGTTGTACGCGACGTTCATGCGTACCTGGGCGTTGCCGGGCTGCAACTGGAGGTAGCGGGAGTAGTAGTCCACCGCCTGGTCCTCGTTGCCCATCTTCCCGGATATGTAGCCGGCGAGCTGGAGACCGTCCTCATGGATGGGGTTCTGCTTCAACAGCGAATCGAGCTCCGCCAGCGAAGCCTTGTAGTCGTTCATGTCGAACAGGATATGCGCCTTCAGGTACCGTGTGCTCTGGGCGTTTGGATTGAGCTCCAGCGCCTTGCTGCACTGGCCCAGCGCCTCCTGGTACTGCTGGCTCGCCTCGTACGACTGGCAGTTGCCGGCAGCGCGCAGCTCCGTGGTGTACCGGTCGAACTGGTCGAACACGCCCTTCGCTGCGGCCTGGTCGTCCTTCTGGCCCGCAGTGACGGGGGTCACCGTGAAGGACTCGTTGGACCGGGTGTCCCAGAAGGCAGCGGTTACGACGTACTTGTCACCCTCGGGCGCATACGACGCGCACAGCGCCACCTGCGCCTTGATCTGGGCGGCGAGCTGACGTGTCTTGGGACAGTCGAGCTGGTCCATCTTCAGCTTGTACTTCTTCAGCGCGTCCTTCAGCTCCTTCTCGGGTACCGGCTGGTGTGTGAGCAGCCCGTTGATCAACTGCCGCAGGTCCGCGGCCGCCTTCTCGCCGAACTTCTTGTCGGCACCCTTGGTGGCCTGGAAGTCCGGTATGAGAACACGGAAGCGGCTGTTGGCTTGAGCGCGCACGCCTCCCGGTACCACGGCAACGAAGGTTGCGGCGAACATGGCCGCGAAGATCTTCGACCGTCGGATCATGATGCTGGTCTCCCCTGGGGCGTAGCCCGGTCCTGATCCGTCCTGGCGGCAAGCTCGCGACGCATCCGCGCCGGTCCCTGCCGCCAACCTGTTCAATCTGTTCAAATGGTTATACCACGGGAGGGCGCCGAAGTTTACAGAGGCGGGCTTTCGCGCGCCCCGGAAGCTCCGATTCTCCGCGTGGTTAGATCTTTATGGTCGTCTGAGGCTCAACCGGCCGCAAGGTCCGCGACCCCCTTCGCAAGGCGCGCGCGAACGGGGGGGGGCGGGATCCGCTCCCGGACCTGGACGCTGGACAGCCGATCCGCCCTTTCAGACGTCGGGCCGACGTCAGGCCGCCAGCAGCTTCTGGACCGCCGCCAGGAACGCGTCCCGGTCTATGGGCTTGGGAAAGAAACCCTCCGGTGGCGGAACCAGGCTCCGGTGACTCAGGAACTTCTCGTATCCGTACGGATCCCCCCCGTAGCCGGTGACGGCGGTGACGATGACCACCGGGATGGGGGCGAGCTCCGGGTCCTTCTTCACCTCCTTGTAGAAGCGGGTCCCGGAGGCCCTGGGCATGGAGATGTCCAGGGTGACGAGATCCGGCCTCTCCCGGCGCGCCATCTCCAACGCCATCGTGCCGTCACCTGCGGTGAAGGTCTCGTACCCGGCGTCGTTCAGGAGCATCTCCAGGTAGCCGATCACGTCTGGCTCGTCGTCCACGATGAGGACCCTCTTCGCCCGCGGCGACGCGGCCTGCTTCGATCCGGACATGGTATATCCTTCCAGGTTCGAACCTGGTCTCGGTCTCTTCACGGAGCCCGGGTGGGCTTCCCTTCCCCGGGCTGTCCTTCAGCCGGACCCTTCCGCTTCAGCGCCTCCAGGGCCCGGCGCAGCGCATGGGGCTCGGCAGCGGGCAGCTGCCGCCGGAGCTCTTCCTGCAGGCGGACGCGGTCCTCGTCCTCGGACGCCTCCTCGACCCCCAGGGCGCGCTGTACGCAGCGCACGTAGTCCACAGGCTTCACGGGCTTCTCCAGGTACACCCCCGGTCCCGAGATCACGCGGCTGTCCACGATGTCCTTGAGGTCGCCCTCGCCCAGCTCGTCGCGGGCGTGGGCGGTGACGATGAGAACCGGGATCCTGGACAGCATCCTGTCCCTTCTCAGCTCGTAGAGCAGCTTCTGCCCGCTCTTCCTCGGCATGACGAGGTCGAGGGAGATGAAGTCCGGGGGCTCCCCCCGGATCATCTCCAGGGCCTCGATGCCGTCGGCCGCCGTACGCACGTTGAAGCCGGCATCCCTGAGAATCTGTGACAGGTAGCCCCGCACGTCGGGCTCGTCGTCCACCACGAGCACCGTCTTGTCCTGTGCCCGGGCCATGGATCACCTCCCTCGTCTACGTTGTCGTCCCGGCGGTCTCGGGCGTCCCGTCTTTCGGGCCCGCCCCAAGGGCGGGCAGGGTGGCGCGTGGGAGCTCGATGCGGAACACCGAGCCCTCACCTTCCTTCGACTCGAATGATATACGCCCCCCGTGCTGGTGCACGATCCGCTTGGTGGTGAGAAGCCCCAGGCCGGTGCCCCGGTCCGAGCCTTTCGTCGTGAAGAACCTCGAGAACACCTTCCGACTGATCTCGTAGTCCATGCCCTGGCCGTTGTCCACCACCTCGTAGATGAGGACGCCATCCTCCTCCCGGGACGCGAGGGTCACCACGAAGTCCCGTTCCTTGTCCGAGAGCGTGCACGCGTCGATGGCGTTGGAGACCAGGTTGGCCAGGCAGGTGTGTATGCCCTCCTCGTCCAGGGGTGCGGCGGGCACACCGTCCTGCAGCTCCTCCTCGAGCCGGATCCCCGCCTGTGCGGCGCGTTCCCGGAACAGGTCCACCACGGCGCGCGCAGGCCGGTTGGGGTCCACCAACGCCACCGCGGTGGCGGTGCCCTTGGCGAAGTCCAGGAACTCCTTCACGAAGGCGGAGATGCGCGTGACGTTGTCCTCCAGCACGGTCCAGCCCCGGGCGATCCGCTCGTCGTCGCCCATCTGGATGCCGGTGTTGACGGCGTACATCCCGCCCTCGAGCCCCATGAGGATGTTCTTCACGCCGTGGGCCACGCCGGCGACGGTCTCGCCCACCGCGGCCATCCGCTCCGCCTCGCGCTTCTCCCGCTCCAGCCGCTTCACCGGCGTGATGTCTGTGAACATCTCGAGGATGAACGGGATCTCTCCGTTGGGACGCGTCATGGGAAGCATCTGCACCAGATAGTCGATCTGCTTCCCGTTGCGCATGACCCCCTCCTCCTCCCGGCGGCGGATCTTTCCGTCCAGGAAGGTCTCCAGGGCCGCGCAGCGCATGCACGGCTCCGTCCGGTCCTTGCACACCTCATAGCACGGCCGGCCCCTCCAGTCGCCGTAGGCGTCCTCGAACTGGCTGTTCGCCTCCACGATCCGATAGTCGCGGCTGATGACGCTCAGGGCCACGGGGATCTGGTCGAAGAGGTTCGACCGGACCCAGCTGTCGATCTCGCCGCCGCGGGTGCCCAGTGCGTTCATGGCGTCTGTCGTCCTCCCGCTCCCGGGAACGCCCCGGTGGCGGACGCTGCGGGTGTGCTGTGGGAATCCGGCCCTGCATCTCCCGTCCGGGCGTCGCGTCCGGCGGCCGGCAGCCCGTCCGGCGGCCGGCTCAGGACCGCCCGATCCCTGGCCGGCTCCAGCTCTCGGAGCTGGGCCGCGCGGTCGGCATCGTGGCAGGTGCCGCACTCGGCGAGGTCCGCGGGATACTTGTCGGGGTGGCGCTGCACTTCCCGCTTGTGGCACGTTACGCACAGGCCGTGCATCGCCTCCATGTACCCCTCGGCCTTGGGCCACCTGTCCGGCGCCGCGGGGATCACGGGATCGGTGGCAACCGGTTCGACATGGCACTTCGAGCACGCCGTGGAGGTCGCGTAGCTCTTCACCTTCACCCCCTGGGCGTGACACTGGACGCACCCCTCGTTTCCATCCAGGGCCGCGATGTGCTGCGCGTGGTCGAACACCTGCGTGCTGTCGTACATGTCCCTGTGGCACGAAGCGCAGGGCGTGTTGGCCTCCGGCGGCAGGTTCAGGTGGTGGCACATGACGCAGGACGTGTCCCCTCCCAGACGCTCCTTGTGGGCCTCGTGGTCGAAGAGCACCGCGTAGCCGTCCCGGTTCCCGTCGATGAGGAGCAGCAGCGTCGTCTTCTCCAGGGGTGCCCGGCTTCCCGGGAAGGCCCCCGTCGACCGCCCCGTCATCCCCGGCAGCGCCGTGGTCCGGGCCCGCGTGACGGCCTCCGCGGACTCCAGCGCCGCGAACACCAGGGCGTGCGTCCTGGCCGGCCCGCGGTCCAGGCTTTCGCCCTCCACGCTTCGGGCCGCCACCACCGGCGAGGGGGTCCGCTCGGAGCCCCGGACGGGAAGGAAGAGCAACGCCACCGCCGCGCCGGCCAGCGCGGCTCCGGTGAAGCGGCCCGGAGCCGCGAGGGTGCGCGGCTGCAGCCGCCGTACCGTCGACGGATCGTAGCTGGGTTTCGGCTCGTCCTCGGACCGTGGCCGCCGGGACACGTCCTCGTAGACCTTCAGACGCTCCACGAAGAAGATGAAGAGCAGCGCGAAGGCGGACACGATGCCCACGCTCACGGCCAGCTCCTCCCAGCTCGGGTGGTAGCCGAAGCCGGGTGGACGCAGGAAGGCGAAGATGGAGACGTCCAGCCGATAGAGAACCATGCCGGAGACGGTGAAGGCGGCCGCCACGGCCATTCCTGCGCGGCTTTCCCGCACGCGCCGCGACAGCATCAGGGTCGCCGGGATCACCGCGCTCAGCCCCAGCTCGGCCACGAAAAGGGCACCGTGCCACGAGCCGTCCACGGCCATGCCCAGCACGCCCCGGAGCGCCAGGTCTCCCAGGCGGAGCGCCACGTAGATCCACAGGACCACCGACGCGGCCAGCCCCAGTCCGGCCAGCTCCCGGGTGTGGACCTCGTGCCTGAAGAAGTACGCCGAGAGCAGCGACTCCAGGACCACCATCATCAGCCCCAGCGCCACCGCGGACACGAAGAACAGCACATAGATGATGTGCGAGTACCAGAGAGGGTGAAGCCGGTACGGGGTGATGAGGAAGAGCGAGCCCAGCGACGACTGGTGCAGCGTGGAGAGCACGATCCCGGCGATGACCAGCGGGATCGTCGCCTTCTTCAGGATGCGGAGGATCCCCCGGAGGAACCGCTTGTCCAGGAGGGGATGCTCCAGGATGGCCGGCGCGAACTCCAGCGTCAGCACGCTGAGGTACAGCATGACGCACAGGGCCACCTCGAAGAGCACCGAGCGGTGCTGCCAGTACAGGATGGGGTGCCAGATGCGCCACGGCAGCCCCAGGTCGTACAGCAGCCCGACGGCCACTGCGGCGTAGCCCAGCCACGCCGTGAGGATGGCGGGCCGCAGGAAGCCGTGGTACCGCTTCAGGCCGAAGATGTACACCGTAGCCGCCAGGACGAATCCACCCGCCGCCAGGGCGACGCCGGACATGACGTCGAAACCGATCCACAGGCCCCAGGGGGCGGCGTCGGAGAGGTTGGTGACCGAGCCCAGGCCACGGGTGAAGCGCACCACGCTCACCGCCGCCAGCACGCCCACCAGCGTCCAGAGGATGGTCTTCAGGTTGGTGAGCCGGTCACTCATGGTCGCTTCCCTCCGGACGGGAGGTGACGGGGTCGGGAGCCGGGGTGTCCTCGTCGGGACCTCCGGCACCCTCCGCTCCGCCGGCTTCCATCGCCGCGATCTCGCCCTCGGCGGCCTTCGCCGCGAGCTGCATGCGTCGGCGGATCACCCAGTAGATGCCGCCCATGAGCGTGCTCATGCCCACGATGACCGGTGGTACCTTCTTCAGGGACGCCCAGGAGAGCGGCGGCATGGGCTCGTCGCCCAGGTGCCCGCCCCAGCCCAGGAAGCCCAGGGAGATGTCGGCCAGGTACAGAACCGACGTACCTCCCACCTCCTTCTCGCCGAAGACGTGGGGCAGGTACCGCTCCGGATTCGCCTTCAGACGCCTGTGGGCTTCCCGGAGCATCTCGTCCCGCGTCCCGAAGAGGAGCGCCTCGTGGGGGCACGCATCCACGCACGCGGGTCGCTTCCCTTCCTTCAACCGTGGGTAGCAGAGGGTGCACTTGCGCACGTAGGGAACCGACTCGTCCCACTCGTAGCGCGGAATCCCGTAGGGGCACGCGGTCAGGCAATAGCGGCACCCGATGCACAGGTCCGAGTCGTAGATGACCGGCCCCTCGGGGGTCTTCTGCATGGCCCCCACCAGGCACACGCTCACGCACGTGGGTTCGAGGCAGTGCCGGCACTGCTGCTTCACGAAGTGGTCACCGGGACGACGCAGGATCGTGGTGAAGCGCGTCGAGGAGAGGCCGTCCACCCCCTCCTGACCCGGCCGCAGGCGGTCGGCCCCGAGGTCGTTCACCTGCTTGCACGCGTCGACGCACTCCTCACAACCGGTGCACCGCGTCGTGTCGACGAGGATGGCGGGAGAGCGGATCATATGGGCTCACCCTCCTTGCCCAGCGTCGCCGCGACCCGGCTCCCCGCGTCGGGCGGGAAGTGCCAGGCCATCTCGGAGACGAGCTGAGTGAGGGGGAAGAGGATCATGTGGCTGAGCTTGGTCAGGGGGACGAGGAAGAGCAGGACGTCCGCCGACAGCACATGGACCAGCAGCGTGGGATCCGTGGCGAAGGGGTTCCACGTGGGGTGCATCACCAGCAGGCCCGAGACGAAGGGCACCGCGATGAAGAGCGGGAGCGAATAGTCGGAGAAGCGCCCCAGCGCCCGGCTGGCCCGGGCGATGGCACGCTCCAGGACCAGGGCCAGAGCGGCGGCGATGACCAGCAGGGTCAGCGTGGTGGACACCACGTTGGGCAGCGCCGGCCAGGAGATCCCCAGACCAGCCCGCCACAGCTCGACGTGACCGGCCAGCAGGAGGGGAACCAGGATCACCCCCACATGGAAGACGAAGGTGGTGAGGCTGTATGGCCACCGCTTGCCGAAGTGTCGCACGGGAACGAGCCAGCTCCCCGTCTCGCGCACCACGCGCCCCATGGGGAGGTCCTTGTCGCCGGCCCGGCGGTAGACCCGGGCCGTCTCCCAGAGGGTGAGTCCCAGCTGGCGGACCAGACCCAGGACCATGAACGCCAGCGCCGTCCAGAAGAGCGGCCCGCGGGCCAGATGGAGCCATGTGTTCATGCTTCAGCCCTCCTCTCCGTCGGGGCCGCCCGCGGCGCCCGATCGGGCGGACGCGGTGACGCCGACATCTCCGGAGGACGCGGCGCCCGCGGCGGTTGGCTCGCTCTCCTCGTCTTCGTCACCCTCGTGGGCCTCTCCGGCGCCGTTCCCCCCGTCCGTCCCGAAGTCGATGACCTTCAGGAGCAGGTCGTGGAGGCCCATGACCTGGACCTCCTCCATGCCGTTGTCCTGGCAGAGCTCCCGGAGCTGCTTCTTGCAGTTGGCGCAGGGCGACACGACGATCTCGGCTCCGGTGTCGCGGATCTGGTCGGCCTTCCGCATGCCCAGGGGGCCCGTACGGAAGCCGCGGATCTCGTCGATGGAGACCGTGCCGCCCCCGCCGCCGCAGCAGTAGTTCTTCGTGCGGTTGGGGGTCATCTCCCGGTAGTCGGAGCAGATGGCCTTGAGGATTTCCCGGGGCTCCTCGGTGATCCTCCCCACCCGGGCGATGTTGCACGGGTCGTGGTACGTCACCGACTCGGGGATCTTCTCGGGCTTGAGCTTGAGCTTGCCCAGCTCCAGCATCTGATGGGCGTACTGGATGCAGTGCACCACAGGGGGGCCGTCGGGGCCGATGAACGTGGGGATGTGCCACGCCGAGCGCGTGGCGTGGCCACACTCGCCCACGAGGACCTTCCTTCCCTTCACGCGGCCGACCTCGTCCACCAACTGGTGCACGATCCGCTCCATCACCCGGTCGCTGTAGAAGAGGCCGTAGTTGATGCCGTCGTAGTTGTGGGAGCCGATGGTCCAGGAAGCCCCGGTGGCGTGCATCACGGCGGCGTTCCCCATGAGCGTGTCGGCCTCCATGAGGTAGTCCGACACCGCAGGGAAGAACACGTACTCCGCGCCCTCGATGTCGAAGGGGTACTCGATATCGACGCTGTAGATGTCGTGCAGCTCCTCGGAGAGGAACTCGCAGGTGTCCTTGAGCGCCGGGAGCGGGATCGCCGAGGTGTTGTGCGTCTTCCCGTCGAGCTGCTCACGCACCGACACCACGAGCGCCCTGGGAATCACGCCGACCTCGGCCAGGACCCACCGCGCCAGGTGCGTGACCAGGCCGTGGTCCATCCCAAGCGGGCACGTCGCCTTGCACCGCCTGCACGCCGTGCAGCGGTAGTAGGCATCGGCCATCTCGTCGATGTACTCGTCGGTGAGCGTGAAGCCGCCGAAGATGCGAGCCTTCAGGGGCCCTGACTGCATGAAGTAGCGGCGGTACACGCGCAGGAGCAGCTCCGAGCGATGGCAGGGGATGTCCTGCGGGTCGCCCGTCGCCTCGTACAGTTGGCAGGAAGCCGCGCAGCGCCCGCACTTGGCGCTCATGCGCGCATACGTGTCCAGCGCGAGGTTGTAGCTGCCGTGCCGCAGGATCGCCGCGAAGGCCTCCAGGAACCTCCGCGGACGGTCGCTCAGCTCCAGCGCAGCCGCCTCGACGTGATAGGCATATCGTTTCGGTGTGGCCACCGTTCAACGCTCCTCGGTGCTTCTCGGTGCTTCTCGGTGCTTCTCAGTGCTTCTCAGTGCTTCGTCGTGTGGCTCCCCCCGGGGATGCCGGTGCCACCGTTGTCGGGGAGCTCGGTGCCCGGGACCAGCCGTCCCCGCAGGTACATGTCCAGAAGATCCTCCACTGAGCCCGCGACCCACGAGATCACCTCGAACCCGCTGCCCCGCAGCATCTTCTCGAAGACGTCCTGCATGCCCCCGCAGATGAGGGTCTCCACCTTCTGGTCACGGAGGAGGCGCACCCGATCCAGGGGCTCGCGGCTGCGAATGGGAAAGTCGATCTGGTCCAGGATGTGTCTCCCGGAGGTCGTGTAGATGGCCATCGTGCAGCAGTACTCGAAGCACGGTGCCACCGTCTCTCCCATGCGCGGGATCGCGATTCTCACGTTCCGGACCTCCAGGTTGCACCCCCCTCTGGAGGCAAGACGCACGCCGCCCTCCGGAGGCGGCGTCGACAAGGGCGGAAGTTGTTATGGTGATGAGTGTTGCGAACACGAGGGGGCGCCTGCGTGCGGCGGGGGGCGTCGGGATCGTTTCAGGCGCGAAACGACTGCAATGTTTCAGATGTTACGCTTCCGCATCATCCTGGGCGCAGCGGAGGTCTTCACGACGGATGCCGTGCTTCTTCATCTTCCGCCACAGCGTGGTGCGGCTGATCCGCAGCTCGCTGGCGGTGTGACCCATGTGCCCACGGTTCCGCATCACCGCCTGGCGGATGGCGGAGGCCTCGCTCTCCTCGAGAGCCGTCACCCGAGCCGGCACGAGCTCCTCCGGCCCCACCGGGGCCTTGAGGTCGTCGGGCAGATGGCAGATGTCGATGAGGCCGTTGTGGCACAGCACGAAAGCGTACTCGATGATGTTCTCCAGCTCCCGCACGTTGCCCGGGAACTCGTGGCGCATGAGGATCTCCATCACCGCAGGCGTGACACCCTGGATGCGCTTGCCCTGCTTCCCGTTGAAGCGCCCGATGAAGTGCTCCACCAGGTACGGCACGTCCTCCCGGCGCCGGGCCAGCGAGGGGATCGTCAGTCGCACCACCGCCAGGCGGAAGTACAGGTCGTCGCGGAAGCGGCCCTGGCTCACCAACGTGGACAGGTCGCGGTTCGTGGCGGCCACGATGCGTACGTCCGCCTGCTGGGTTTCGACGCTTCCCAGGGGCGTGTACTCCCGTTCCTGGAGGAGGCGCAGCAGCTTCACCTGCGTCTCGAAGGGGAGGTCGCCCACCTCGTCGAAGAAGATGGTGCCGCCCTCGGCCAGCGTGATGCGTCCGGGCTTGTCCCGTCTGGCATCGGTGAAGGCACCGCGCTTGTAGCCGAAGAGCTCCGACTCGAAGAGGTTCGTCGGCAGAGTGCCGCAGTTCACTATGACGTACGGCTTGGCTCTCCGCTGGCTCAGGTTGTGGATCGCCCGGGCCAGCAGCTCCTTTCCGGAGCCGCTGGGTCCCTCGATGAGGACCGTGCTTTCGCTGGCCGCGATATCGGGCATGAGGGCGAAGATCTTCTGGAATGCGTCGCTCCGGCCGATGATGTCCTCGAAGGTGTAGCGGCTCGTGATCTCCCGGCGGAGCTGCTCCAGGGTCGACAGGTCGCGGAACGTCTCCACCGCCCCCAGTTGCGTTCCGTCCTCGGCCCTGAGCACCGCGCTGCTCACGCTGATGGGGACGGATCGGCCACGTTTCGTGAGGATACGGGCCGGTCGGTCGATGACCTCCTGCTCCGTCTCCAGCGTCTCGCGGATGGGGCAGCCCCGCTCGCACAGGTCGGAGTGGAATACCTCCGAGCAGCGCTTGCCCACGGCCCGATCGGCGCTCACGCCGGTGATGCGCTCCGCGGCCCGGTTGAAGGAGGTGATCCTCCAACTGCGGTCCACGGTGAACACTCCGTCCGCCACGCAGCGGAGGACGGTCTCGAAGAACTGGGCCTCGTCCACTGAGCCGGGAGCCGGCATCGTCTGCTTCCACCATGCCCGGGTGGCCGGGAGGGAAGCTCGGCCGGGCGGGATGCAACCTCTGTATTGAAAACTATAACAATGGGTGGGAGGGACGGAGGGGGGAGCAGCGGACGAGAATGGGCGCGGCCAGCCCCATCTCGCGGGGGTTGCGGGCCGGCGGCGGGCCGCCACCCACGCCCTTCAGGGGCGGGCACCCGGGCGCCGCCGCCCCGGGGCGCCGACCTCTCAATCGCCGGCTTCCACGGTGTCGTACCGGTCGTAGCCCTTCAGGCGATAGAAGGCCGCCGACGCCACCCAGCTCACGACGAACACGCCGATGATCAGATATCCGAGGGTGCCGAAGTGCCCGTTCAGGCGCGCCACGGCCTGCCAGAGCCAGCCGTGCAGATCCCACCGGGCCCCGACGAGCCCGAGGGTCTCGATACCGCCCACCAGCAGAGCCACCAGCACCGAGACGAAGGTGATGGTCATGTTGTAGTAGAGTTTCCGGATCGGCCTGGTGAACGCCCAACCGTAGGTGCCGAGCATCAGCACGCTGTCCGTGGTGTCCACCAGCGACATCCCCGCCGTGAACAGCGCGGGAAATACGAGGATCGTCCACAGGGACATCCCCTTGGCCGCCTCGGCCGCCGAGATGCCCAGGAGGCCGATCTCCGTTGCCGTGTCGAAGCCGAGCCCGAAGAGCAGCCCCAGCGGATACATGTGCCAGCTCTTCCGGATCATCCCGAACAGAGGCCGGAAGATGCGCGCGAGGAACCCGCTGCCCGCCATGAGCGCGTTCATGTCCTCCTCGACGTACCCGCCCCCCCGCCGCGCCCGCCGGAACGTGCGGTAGACGGCGACGAGAATGAACGCGTTCATCACCGCGATCGCCAAGAGGAAGAGCGCAGAGACGGCGGTACCCACGACGCTGCCCAGGCTGTGCAGCGAGCTGATCCGCGTGCCCAGCGCCATGGCCGTGGCCGCGATGGCCACGGAAGCCACCACCACCACCGTGGAATGCCCCAGCGAGAAGAAGAAGCCGATCCCCACCGGCCGCTTCCCTTCCTGCATCAGCTTGCGCGTGACGTTGTCGATGGCGGCGATGTGATCGGCGTCGATGGCGTGCCGCAGCCCCAGACCGTACGCCAGCAGCGCGGTGCCGAGGAGAAGCGCATAGTGACGGAACGCCAGGAGCGCCCACGCCCATGCCCCCAGGTTGGCGACGATGAGCACTGCGTACAGCCCCAGCAGCCGCGGGCGCAGGCCCGCGAAGGGGGAGGAGCGGACGACGCCCTGTGCCGATTTCATGCGCCCACCCTAACAGATGCGGGGGAGCTGGTCCCCCGGAAGCATGTCCACCACCCGGGTCCCGCCCAGGCCCGTTCTGAGCACCACCATGCCCTCGTGCTCCGCCACGACGCGCCCCACCACCGCGGCACCGGCACCCTCGGGGAAGCCCCGGAGCACCTCCAGGGCCCGAGGCGCCGCCCCGGCCTCCACGAAGGCCACCAGCACGCCCTCGTTGGCCACATAGAGCGGATCCAGCCCCAGCATCTCGCACGCGGCCTGGACCGGGCCGGGCACGGGAACCACTCCGTCGTCGAGCTCCACGCCGACTCCCCCCGCACCCGCGATCTCGTTGAGGGCGCTGGCCAGGCCGCCGCGCGTGGCGTCGCGGAGCACGTGCACGGCGGCTCCCACCCGCGTGCGCAGTCCGTCCACAAGCGGGGCGAGGTTGGCCGTGTCGCTGAGGATCTCGCTCTCGAACGAGAAGCCCTCGCGCACCGCCATGACCGCCATGCCGTGGCGGCCCAGGGGACCGCTCACCAACACCGCGTCCCCCGGGCGGGCACCGGTGGGCCCGGGACGGAACCCCCCGTGGAGGATGCCCACGCCCGTCGTGTTCACGAACATGCCGTCGGCCTTGCCCCGGTCCACCACCTTCGTGTCCCCGGTGACCACCACGACCCCCGCCGCCGTCGCGGCCGCGGCCATGGCGTCCAGGATCCGGTCCATCACGTCGAAGGGCAGACCTTCCTCGAGGACGAAGCCGGCGGATAGGTACCGGGGCGTCGCACCCATCATGGCCAGGTCGTTTACGGTCCCGTGGACGGCCAGATGCCCGATGTTGCCACCCGGGAACTCCAGCGGGCTCACCACGAAGGTGTCGGTGGAGAGCACGATCTCCCCACCCTCCACGGGCACCACCGCGCCGTCCCCCAGCCGGTCGAGGTGCGCGTTGCCGAAGCGGGGCAGGAAGTGCTCGCGCAGGAGCTGCGCGCTCATCTTGCCCCCGGACCCGTGTCCCAGCTGCACACGGTCGTGTTCTCCCCGGGGGAGCGGACAAACGGGGCCGGACGCCAGCGACGCCATCTCAATCTCCCGCGGCGGACCGGCGGAACCGGCCGAAGTTGTAGTAGGCGGCACAGGCACCCTCGGAGGAGACCATGGGCGCTCCCAGGGGGTAGGCCGGCGTGCACTCGGTGCCGAAGGCGGGGCACTCGAACGGCTTCATCCGCCCGCGGAGCACGTCACCCGCCCTGCACGCGGCGGGCTCCTCGGCCCGGATGGACTGCAGCGCGAACTTCCGCTCGGCGTCGAAGGCGGCGAGCTCGGGTCGAAGGCCCAGACCGCTCGCCGGGATGACGCCGATCCCCCGCCATCCGCGGTCCACCACTTGGAAGACGCGGCTCACCAGCTCCTGGGCAGGGCGGTTCCCCTCCCGCCGCACGGAGCGGACGTACTGGTTCTCCACCTCGTGGCGCCCCTCCTCGAGCTGCCGCACCGCCATCCAGATGCCCTCGAGGATGTCCAGGGGCTCGAAGCCGGTCACCACGATGGGGACCTGGTAGCGCCCGGCCAACGGCTCGTATTCCTCCCAGCCCATCACGGTGCAGACGTGCCCGGCGGCGAGGAATCCCTGGACCCGGGTGTCGGGAGACTCCAGGATCGCCACCATGGCCGGCGGCACGGTCACGTGGGAGACGAGCACGCTGAAGTTCGACACGCCTTCCTGCTTCGCCCTCCACACGGCCATGGCATTGGCCGGAGCGGTGGTCTCGAAGCCCACGGCGAAGAAGACCACCTCCTTGTCGGGGTTCCCGCGGGCGAGCTCCAGGGCGTCCAGGGGGGAGTACACGACGCGGACGTTCCCGCCGCGCGCCTTGATCTGGAAGAGGTCGCACCGGCTTCCCGGCACCCGGAGCATGTCGCCGAAGGAAGTGAAGATCACGTCGGGCCGGGCGGCCAGGTGAAGGGCACGGTCGATCTGCTCCAGGGGCGTGACGCACACCGGACACCCGGGACCGTGGATCATTTCCACGGCATCCGCCAGCACCTCGTCGATTCCCTGCTTGACGATGGTGTGGGTCTGCCCCCCACACACCTCCATGAGCGTCCACCGATGTGTCGCCACCCGGAGGATCCGCTCCACGAGGGACCGGGCCAGCGCGGGATCACGATACTCGGTGAGGTACTTCACGAGTCGGCTCCGGGAAGCTCGGGAGCCGCCTCACGCGGGGACGCACCACCCTGTTCCCGGGGCACCTCCACGGAGGCCGCGGCTTCGGCCACGTCGCGGATCCACCCCAGATCGTTCAGCTCGCCCATCTCCCGGAGGACGTCGTAGGTGCGCCGCGCCTCGTCCTCGTCCACCTTGGAGATGGCGAAGCCCACGTGGACCACGGCGTAGTCGCCGACGCTCACCTCGTCGGCCACGTACGCCAGGCACACCTCCCTCCGGACACCGCCGAAGTCCACGACCCCCATGGGGAGGCCCCCCTCGTTCCGCATCTCGACGATCCGTCCGGGGATGCCCAGGCACATGGTGCGCTCCTCTCCTCCGGGAAGTCAGGTGTTCAGGCGGGCCGAGGCCACCACGGCCTGCCCATAGCTCACGGCCCCGTCGTTGGGCCCCAACAGTCGTGGCGTGAGGACCCTCAGCCCCGCGTCCTCCAGCCGCCGGGCCACGCCGCGCAGGAGACGTGCGTTCTGGAAGCACCCTCCACCCAGCGCCACGACGCCCAGCCCGTGGAGGGCGCACAGGCGCGTGGCCAGGCGGGCCGCCGCGTCCGCGACGCTCTCGTGGAAGCGAGCGGCCAGCCCGGCCACCGGCACGCCTGCCTGCATCGACTTCCCCAGGGCCCGCAACAGGGGAAGAGGGTCGAGGACCCAGGTGCCGTCCGCCTCCTCGGCCGCCGGGAAGGGGAGCGGCTCCGCCGCCGTGCGGCCCGCGAGGGACTCGAGCTCCATGGCGGCCTGGGCCTCGTACCGGGCCACGCTGCGCACACCCAGGACCGCGGCCGCGGCGTCGAAGAGCCGACCCAGGGACGACGCCAGGGGAGCGTTCACGCCCCTGTGGAGCTGTCGCTCCGCCGTGGCGCGCTCCCGCTCGCTCACGCCGCGGAGCGCCGCCTCGAAGGCGTCGGCTCCATCCGGCTCCAGGGAGAGATAGCCCAGGGCGACCCTCCACGGCGCCCTCGCCGCGGCGTCACCGCCCGGGAGAGGCGCGTATCGCAGGTGCCCCAGCCGCCGATACCCCGTGAGGGAGCTCCGGAGGAGCTCGCACCCCCAGACGTGCCCGTCCTCTCCGAGCCCGGTCCCGTCGAAGGCCAGGCCCAGGACGTCCCCGGACACCCCGTGCTCCCCCTGCACGGCCGCCACGTGCGCGTGATGGTGCTGCACGGGCGGGAGGATCGGGAGCCCCGACTCCTCCGCCACCCGCGTGGAGAGGTATCCCGGATGGAGGTCGTGCACCACGGCCCGGGGCTCCGCTCGGAAGAGCGCCCGGTAGCGGTCGAGGATGTCCCGGAAGTGGGTCAGGGTCTCCAGGTTCTCCAGGTCCCCCACATGCTGGCTGACCCAGGCATCGCCGCCCACCGCCAGCGTGAGGGTGTTCTTCAGGTGCGGTCCCACCGCGAGGAACGGGAGGGACGTGGCGACGGGAAGCTCCACCGGCAGCGGAGCGTACCCTCGTGCGCGGCGCAGGAAGAGCGGCCCCCGGGAGGTGCCCCGGACCAGCGAGTCGTCGTAGCGGGCCACGATCTCCCGGTCGTGGAGGAGGAACGCATCCGCCACCCCGGCCAGGCGCTCCCGGGCCTCGTCGTTGCCGATGGCGATGGGCTCGTCGCTCTCGTTGCCGCTGGTCATGACCAGCGGCCCATCGACCTCCTCCAGGAGCAGCAGGTGCAAGGGCGTGTACGCCAGCATGATCCCCACGGTGGAGAGCCCCGGAGCCACCGAAGGCGCCAGCTTCGCCCCCCGACGCCGCTCCAGGACCACGATGGGACGCTCGCGGGACGTCAGGAGCACCGCCTCCGTGTCGGACACGTGGGCCAGCGCGCGAGCGTCCTCGATGCCTCGCACCATGACCGCCAACGGCTTCGCGTCGCGGTGCTTACGTGCTCTCAGTCGGCGCACCGACAGCTCGGCCCGGGCGTCGCACGCCAGGTGGAAGCCGCCCAGGCCACGGACGGCCAGGATCCGGCCCCGCGCCAGCAGATCACCGGCACCCCTCAGCGCCATGTCGTCCCTCAGCGCCCCGGCTCCGTCCATCTCGAGCCACACGCGCGGCCCGCACGCGGGGCACGAGTTCGTCTCGGAGTGGTACCGCCGGTCCGTGGGATCGCGGTACTCCTCGAGGCACTCGGGGCACTGGGGGAAGGCCGCCATCGTGCTCCGCTCGCGATCGTAGGGCATCGATTCGATGACCGTGAACCGGGGCCCGCAATCGGTACAGGTGATGAAGGGATACCGGTACCGTCGGTTCGAAGGATCGTGAAGCTCGGCGGCGCACTTCGGGCACACCGCCACGTCGGGCGAGACGGGTAGCCGCCCCGCCGGTGTCACGTCGCTGGCGAGGACCTGGAAGTCGCCGGCCCCCTGCCGGCCCGTCGGCGTCACGTCGAGGGCGTCGATGCGCGTGAGCGGGGGAGCCTGCGTGCCGAGATCCTCGATGAAGGATGTCAGCGCCGCGTCGTCTCCCTCCGCCTGGATCCGCACCGCCCCCGCCTCGTTCCGCACCCATCCGCGGATCCCGTGGCGGAGCGCCAGGCGGTGGACGAAGGGCCGGAACCCGACGCCCTGGACCACGCCGCGGATCCGGACCTCCACGGCCCTGGTCGCGGGTGGATGCGCGTGCGCGAGCGGGGGCTGCGGCTCCACCACGGTCAGGCTCGCGCCGGCGCTCGCGCGTGACTGCGCAGGAAGTCGTACCAGCTTTCCATCCCCTCACCGGTGAGGGCCGAAGTGAAGAAGAACTCCAGGCCGGGGTTCACCTCGCGGGCGAACGCCACCGCCTTGTCCACGTCGAAGGGGACGTAGGGAAGCAGGTCCGTCTTGTTGATGACCGCGTGCCGCGCCACGCGGAACATCTTCGGATACTTGAGCGGCTTGTCCTCGCCCTCGGTGACGGAGAAGACCACGACCTTGGCCGTCTCGCCGAGATCCCAGCTCGCCGGGCACACCAGGTTGCCCACGTTCTCCACGAAGACGAGGTCGAGGTCGGCGAGCTCCAGCTCGTGCAGTGCCGTCCCCACCTGGCGCGCATCCAGATGGCAAGCGCCCCCGGTGACCACGGCGTGGACCAGACGCTCCGTCCACCGAGCCAGGCGTTCGGCGTCGTTCTCCGTCTGCACGTCGCCGGTCACGACGGCCATCCTCAGCTCCGGACCCAACTCCTGCAGCGTGCGCTCCAGAAGTGTCGTCTTCCCGGAGCCCGGCGACGATACCAGGTTCAGCGATGTGACACCGTGGGTCCCGAGACGGCGGCGGATGTCGGCCGCCAGCTCGTCGTTCTTCGCCATGACGCGCTCGCGGACCTCAATGCGTCGAACCGCCATCGTCTACCTCCAGATAGGTGACACGCAGGTCGTCGCCCGGGTCCAACGACATCGCCACCCGGGCGCCTTCGAAGGGGGGGTGATCCAGGAGGGCCTGCAGGCAGAACTCCAGGTTCTCGGGCTCCACCCCCGAGTCCTCACCCACCAGCAGGCCGACCTCGCGGACCCGGGGAAGGGTCTCACGTCCGACCTGCTCCTCCGTGATGCGGCAGATCTCCAGGGCCAGGCTCATCTCATGCAAGGAGAGCCTCCCATCCTGGCTGACCCACGTCGTGGCCCCAGGCCCTGAGCTGGAGGAGCGCCGCATCGAGCAGCTCGGGAAGGGCCCGTGCCACCGCAGGCGACAGTCCTTCCCGCAGCTCCACCACCTCGGGCTCCACCCCCAGAGCCACCACCGTTGAGGGGAACGTCCCCCTCAGCTCTGCCACTGCGAGGACCTCGCGCAGGTCGATCTGGTGGGGGGAGACCTTCTGATAGAGGAGTCGCGGCAGGTCGTCCTTCTCCAACCTCACCACGGTACCCGGCTCCCGGCCGTCGCGGATGGCGTCGAGCACGAGGAGGCGCTCGGCATCCTCGATGTCCGGAAGGAGCTGCATCCCCCAGGTGCCCCCGTCCACCATGGACACGCCGTCCACGGTGCCGACGGCGCGGCGCAGCAGCTCGACCGCCGCCACGCCCACGCCGTCATCCCCCATCAGGGGACTGCCGACGCCGATCACCGCGGTGCGCAGGCCGGCCATCGCATCAGTCGTCGATGAACTCGATGTCATCGCGCACGTAGCGGCCGCCACCCACCATGGAGGAGATGCGGCTCTCCTGGTGCACCACATCGGCCCGGACGGTCAGATACAGGTGCACCGGAAGGAAGATGACCCAGAACCACGTGAGAGTGTGGTGGAAGAACCGGGCGATCTGCTCCCCACCGAAGACCGTGCCGACCCAGCCGAAGGTCGTGAAGAAGAACCCGCCCGGGTTCGACAGGCCGAACATGTAGAACCCGGTGCATATCTGAACGATGGCCACGAGATAGATGAACGAGTACGTGATCTGCTGCAGCGGGTTGTGCCCCAGGTAGTGAGGCGCCCGCCAGGGCTGGACGAAGAGATACTTCTTGAAGACCAGCCACATGTTCTTCCAGTCCTCCTTGCGATACGGCAGGAGGGCTTGCCAACGCTCGAACCGGTTCCCGATAAAGAGCCAGTAGACGCGCAGCATGGCCGTGGCCACGAGGACGCCCGCCGCGGTGAAGTGCACGAAGCGGACGCGACCCATGAGGAAGTGATTCACGGGCGCACCCGTGGTGAGGAAGTACGGGCGCCCTATGTAGAAGCCGGTCGCTGCCAGCGTGACGATGCAGAGCACCGACACCCAGTGCATGGAGCGCACGGCCCAGTGCCACAGGTAGATCCGCCTGTACTGCACCGGTGCAGCGGCGGTGAACGACGCCTCGTCCGGCACGGCTTGAGCAGTCATCCGTTCACCCTCACCCGCGTGACCTCGCGTCCCTGCGCGTCCAGCACGTGAACGCCGCAGGCCATGCACGGATCGAAAGAGTGGATGGTGCGGAGGATCTCGAGAGGGCGCTCGGGATCCACCAGCGGATGGTTGTCCATGAGGGCTGCCTCGTACGGCCCGTTGGCCCCGTGCACGTCCCTCGGTGAGCAGTTCCAGGTGCTCGGGACCACGCACTGATAGTGCGCGATCTTGCCGTCCTGGATCTTCACCCAATGGCCGAGGGCGCCGCGCGCCGCCCCGAGAAAGCCGTAGCCTTCGGCCGAAGCCGGCCACGTGTCCGGACTCCAGCGCTTCTGGCTGAAGGTGGCCGTATCGCCGGCCTTGATGCGGGCCACCAGCGCGTCGTACCACGTCTCCAGGCGACGCGCGAGGAGAAGTGTCTCGGCACCGCGGGCGGCGGTGCGCCCCAGGGTGGAGAAGAGCGCATCGGGGCCCACCCCCAACTTACCCAGCGCCTCTCCCACGACTTCCTTCGTGTCCGCGTGGCCTGACGCGTACGCTACCAGCATCCGCGCCAGCGGACCCACCTCCATGGGCTTGTCGTCGTACCGGGGCGCCTTCATCCAGGTGTACTTCTCCTGGCCCTGCAGGTACGTCCACGGGGGCTCGGGTCCAGTGTAGTGGGGAATGGTCTCACCCACCGACGGGTGGAGCGCGACCTTGTCGCCCTCCTTGTAGTCGTACCAGGAGGCGTTGATGTACTCAGTGACCTTCTTCTGGTCGTACGGGACGACCTTGGAGAGATCATTGCCGAAGATCACGCCGGCGGGCAGGTACATCGACTTGGCATCCCGCCACTGGCCGTTGTCGGGGTACTCTCCCACCGACAGATAGTTGGGGACGCCGCCGCCGATCTTCGCCCAATCCTTGTAGAACGACGCCACGGCCAGGAGGTCGGGCCAGTACACCTGCTCGACGAACCGGCGAGCCCGGGTGATCATGTCCCGGACCTCGATGAGGCTCGCGGCGTTGATGGTGCCGGTGCCGTCCAGGTTGATGGCCGACGCCATGCCTCCCACCAGGAAGTTCGGATGGGGGTTCTTGCCGGCGAAGATCGTATGCAGGCGGATCACGTCCCGCTGCCAGTCCAGCGCCTCCAGGTAGTGGGCCACGGCCATGAGGTTGGCTTCCGGCGGCAGCTTGTACGCGGGGTGACCCCAGTACCCGTTGGTGAAGATGCCGAGCTGCCCCGAGTCGACGAAGCCCTGGAGCCGCTGCTGCACCTCGGCGAAGTACGTCTTCGAGTTGTTGGGCCAGGGTGACAGGCTGGCGGCCAGGTTGGCCGTCGCCCCGGGGTCCGCCTTCAACGCGCTCACCACGTCCACCCAGTCCAACGCGTGCAGGTGGTAGAAGTGGATCACGTGGTCCTGCACCGTCTGCATGCCGTGCACCAGCGTGCGGATCAGGCCACCGGCGGGTGGCACCTCGATGCCCAGGGCGTCCTCCACGGCTCTGCACGATGCAAGGGCGTGCACGGTGGTGCACACGCCGCAGATACGCTGGGTGAAAGCCCAGGCGTCCCGCGGATCCCGGCCCTCCAGGATGATCTCGATGCCCCGGAACTGGGTCGATGACGCCCACGCGTTCTTGATGCGCCCACCGTCTGCTTCCACCTCGATGCGCAGGTGACCCTCGATGCGGGTGATGGGGTCCACGACGACCTTAGTCATGAGGATCCTCCTCCGACTGATCGGGCTGATCGGGATTCACGACGGGCAGGTCCACGGCGGGCTTCTGTGGTGTCTGACCCGTGCGCGCCCGATGGATGCCGGTGGCGATGGCATGAGCGGCCACTCCGGCCGTGGCCCCCAACGCCAGGGACAATCCGATGAGGTCGGCGTTTCTCTCCACGCCGAAGCCCCCCACGTCGGGGAGCCGCCCGTAGAACGGTGTCATCGTGTCCCAGAAGTTGCGCTCGGTGCACCCCAGACACGGATGCCCGGCACCGATGGGCCAGCTCGTATGGCCGTTCCACTGGATGACCGGGCAGGGCGAGAAGGTCGCCGGACCCTTGCATCCCATCTGATAGAGGCACCAGGACCTGCGCGCTGCCTCGTCATCGAAGGCCTGCACGTACTGGCCCGCGTCGAAGTGGGCGCGTCGGGAGCATCGGTCGTGGATGCGCATGCCGTAGGCGAAGAGGGGGCGTCCCTCGCCGTCGAGCTCCGGGAACCGGTTGAAAGTCAGGTAGTGCACGATCGTGGCCGTGACCACGTCCGCGATGGGCGGGCATCCGGCGATGGTGACCACCGGCTTGTCGCGGACGATGTTCGCGACGCCGACGGCGCCCGTCGGATTGGGCCGGCCAGCCTGCACAGACCCGAAATGTGCGCATGCACCCACCGCCATGACGGCAGCGGCGCCGGCGGCGGCTTCCTCCAGCACCTCGCGACCGCGCCGGCCGCCGATGGTCAGGTACATCCCGTCCGCCTCCAGAGGCACGGAGCCGGTTACGACCAGGATGTACTGTCCCTTGTTCGCCTTCATGGCGGCCTGTTTGGCGCGCTCGACCGCTTCGCCGGCGCCGGCCATGAGTGTGTGCTGATAGTCCAGGGAGATGAGGTCGAGGATCAGGTCCCCGATGGTGGGATCTGACGTGCGGAGAACGCTCTCGACGCACCCGGTGCACTCCTGGAGCTGGAGCCAGATCACCGAGGGTCGGCGCACCTTCTGGAGAGCTTCGGCGATCTGGGGGGTCAGAGCTTGGCTCACCCCCAGCAAGACCGCCAGCTCACCACAGTATTTGAGGAACGCACGCCGGCTTACGCCACGCCGTTCCAGGTGCTCACCGAGGGTCTCGTTCTCCGTCCACGGATAGGACGACGGAAGATACATGCGGACGCCTCCCGGAGAGGTGTTGGAGTCCATCACCTTCTATCGGGGCCACGGCTGGATTCGGCAGCAGCCGTGGTCGCGCAAGGCCGGCCGTTTGAGGGAGGGGGCAGACGGTCAGGCCGGAACGCCCGCGTTGATGGGTCATCATAGGATCTGAGACTATGGTCCCGAATAGGGATAAAGCCTGATATGACTGTCGGGGAATTCCCTCCGAACAAGTCCCGTAATGCCGGCCGACGCGTGTACTCTTTCAAGGGTCAACACGCGTAGTCGTTCAAGGACCACGCGCGACGGTCCTTCGGAAGGGGTGGAGGGTGTGATCGCCGGGCTTCCTAAGCATGTCGCGGTTCGGCGTGCTGCATAGCTGCGACACGTGTGGTCGAGACCAGGACCTTGGAATCTCACCTCCGCGCAGCCCTTGGCTTCGGCACACGAGCGACTTATTTTGTGCATAAGCACAAAATAAGGAGGAGCTCTTGCCCCGCCCCAGGAAGCGCCGCGCCTGCCACGCCTTCGCCGGCGATCCAGTCTTCAAGCCCCGGAGCATCCCCATGACCGAGCTGGAGGTGACCGAGCTCGGCCTGAGCGAGCTCGAGGCCATGAGGCTGTGTGACCTGGAGGGACTCGATCAGGAGCAGGCGGGGGCACGCATGGGCGTGTCCCGCGGGACGGTTCAGAGACTGCTCAAGAGCGCCCGGGCCAAGGTGGTGGGCTGCCTCGTGGCCAACGGGGCGCTGCACATACATAAAGGAGAGGAAGATGCGCATATGCGTTCCCACGGCAACTGACGAGGGCATCGATGCGGTGGTCTATCCGCACTTCGGCAGCGCGCCCTATTTCAGCATCGTGGACACCGACTCCGGCCTCGTGGAGGTCGTCCGCAACGGGCATCAGCACCACGAGCACGGACACTGCAACCCGGTGGGCTCCCTCATGGGCGTGGAGCTCGACGCGGTGGTGGTGCGAGGCATGGGACGCAACGCACTGGCCCGCCTCGGTCAGGCGGGGATTCCCGTGTACGTCGCCGACGGTGACACCCTCCGCGACGTCGCGGCCCAGGCCCGAGCGGAGCTGCTCCTGCCCCTCGACTCCGAGGAAGCGTGCGGCGGCCACGCCCACGGCGGGCAGCACCACCACCATCACCATCTTCAGGGCTGAGGCATCGGCGGTCGGAGCCGAGGCCTCGCCCGGGAGCGGACATCATGCGGATCGGCATCATCATCTGTGATCGTTACCGGACCTGCGGAGGTGGCAAGTGCCTGCGCTCCATGCGCGAGCGCGCCGGTGCGTTCCACCGGTATCCGGCGGATGAACCTCTGGAGCTGATGGGGTACTCCACCTGCGACGGCTGCCCCGGCGGGAACATCGAATACGTGCCGGAGGAGATGATCAAGAACGGCGCCCAGGCCATCCATCTGGCCACGGGCATGGTGGTCGGGTACCCTCCCTGCCCCCACCTGAGCTACTTCAAGACGTTCATCGAGGAGCGTTACGGTGTGCCCGTCGTAGTGGGCACGCACCCGATCCCCGAGAAATACCGCCGCGTGCACCAGGGCCTCGACTCCCTGCCGGTGCTCGAGGCGGCCTCCTCCCTCATGGCCACCGCCGAGATCCGCCGCGCCTACGATTGAGACCTCACCGAAAGAGGAGAACCCCACGATGCACGAGAGGAGCATCGCGCTGCTCAACAAGGGCCTCGCCGACGAGATGTGGGCGGTGCACCAGTACCTGTACTTCCACTTCCACTGTGATGATCAGGGCTACGACTTGCTGGCGGAACTCTTCAAGAACACCGCCATGGCCGAGATGAGGCACGTGGAGGAGTTCGCCGAGCGGATCCTCTTCCTCGGCGGCAAGGTGAAGATGAAGGCCTCCCACGAGGTGGCGGACATCCACGACGTGCGCGGCATGCTCGAGAAGGCCATGGAGATGGAGCTCGCCGCCGTCAAGGACTACAACAAGTTCGCCAACCAGTGCAGCGCCAACGCCGATGCCGCGTCGAAGAAGATCTTCGAGGAGCTGGTGGGCGACGAGGAGGGCCACGCCGACGCATTCGGGACCCAGCTCGAGCACCTGGACAAGTTCGGCGAGCAGTTCATGGCGCTGCAGTCCATGGAGCGGAGCCGGAGTCTGGCCGGCGGGGCCTGAAGACCGCCGTCCTCCCCGGGGAGGGTACGACGGACCGGCCGAGGCCGCTCGGAGGACCAACGTGACGCCGTGATCCCGGTCCTCGAACAGGGGGGCCGGGAGGCTACCAGGTGTACACGAAGTTCGCGATGGCGAAGGTCGCGTGCTCCCTCTGGATCTCCTGGACCGTGGCCGTATCGGCGGGGGGAACCTGGGAGGAGACGGGTACGGCGAAGACGGAGAGCAGGGTGGCTGCCACGATGCCGCAGGCGAGGGAGCGCATGCCGGTCCTCCTCCGGTCCGATGCCTCTTCATACCCCTTCATTCTCGCACCGGCACCATCCACGGGAAGTACGTCATGCGACGTAGCGCGTCGTGGCGCATGACGTAGATCCCTCCCCATATTTCCGCGCCCGCCGCCCGGTGGGCCACACCCGAAGCCGAGGCCTTCCCATGGCGGACACACCGGACATCCGCCCTCGACGCCGCGTCGTCGTGGGGCCGCTGCCGATCCTCTCATTCTCCATCTTCTGCGCTTCCCTCTCCCTCTTTCCCGCCGCGGCAGCGGCCCAGCGGAAGCCGCCCTCACCGGCCGCCGCCGTCTCGGTGCCGGCGCAGATCCCCGCCTTCGACAGTCTGAAGTACCGGCTCCTGGGGCCCTTCGACGGCGGCAGGGTGAGCCGCGTGGCGGGTATCCCGGGGGATCCTTCGACCTACTACCTGGCCAGCGCGTCGGGGGGCGTGTGGAAGTCCGCCGACGGAGGGGCCTCCTGGAAGCCCGTCTTCGACCACGAGGACGTCTCCTCCACCGGCGCCATCGCGGTGGCGGCCTCGGATCCGAACGTCGTCTACGTGGGGACGGGCGAGGCCGACATCCGCGGCAACGTGGCCGGCGGCGACGGCATCTATCGGTCCCTGGACGCCGGCAAGACGTGGACGCACGTGTGGACGCAGGAGGGGCAGATCGGGGACATCGTCATCGACCCGACGAACCCCGACGTCGTCTTCGCCGCCGTGTTCGGCCACGCCTTCGGTCCCAACCCCGAGCGCGGCGTCTACCGCACCGAGGACGGCGGCCGGACCTGGCAGCAGGTGCTGAAGAAGGACGAGAGCACCGGCGCCATCGACCTGGCCATGGCCCCGTCGAACCCCAACGTGATCTTCGCGACCCTGTGGCAGGCCCGGCGCACCCCCTGGTCCCTCACGGACGGCGGCCCGGGGAGCGGGCTCTACGTGTCCCGCGACGGCGGCGACACCTGGAAGCAGCTCACGGGGCACGGGCTGCCCGACGGCATCTGGGGGCGCTCCGGCGTAGCCATCGCGCCTTCCGACCCCGACCGCGTCTACGCGGTCATCGAGGCCGACGACGGCGGTCTCTTCCGCTCGGAAGACGGCGGAGACACGTGGGATCTCGTGAACCCGTCGCACCTGCTCACGCAGCGGACGTGGTACTACGCCACCCTCACCGTCGACCCCGTCAACGAGAACGACGTGTGGTTCCCGCAGGTGGCGCTGGTGCACACCATCGACGGCGGCGAGACGCTGACCATCGACGAGACGGCCCCCCACGGCGACAACCACGACGTGTGGATCGACCCCGAGAATCCACGGCGCATGATCGTCGGGCACGACGGCGGCGTGTCCATCACCACCGACGGGGGCAAGAAATGGGCTTACCCGCAGCTCCCTCTGGGTCAGCTCTACCACGTCGCCACCGACTCCCGCGTGCCGTACGACGTGCAGGGCGCGCAGCAGGACATCGGCACGGCGCAGGCGCCCAACGACAATCTCAGGATCGGAGGCATCGTGCCCGATGATTGGCACGACGTGGGCGGCGGCGAGGCGGGATACGTGGTCTCCAAGCCCGACGACCCCGACATCGTCTACGCCGGCGACTACCCGGGCATCCTCACCCGCTGGGACGGCCGCACCGGCACCTCCCGGAACGTCGGCGCGTGGCCGAACAATCCCTCGGGCCACGGCGACATCTTCATGAAGTACCGCTTCAACTGGACGGCTCCCGTCGCCGCGTCGCCCCACGACCCGAACGTCATCTACTCCGGCGCCCAGGTGCTCCTCGAGACCACCGACGGGGGACAGACGTGGACGGCCATCAGCCCGGACCTCACCCGCGACGACACCACCAAGGAGCAGTGGTCCGGAGGGCCCATCACCGGGGACAACACCGGGGCCGAGTACTACTGCACGCTCTTCGCGGTGGCCGAGTCTCCTGTGCAGGCGGGGCTGATCTGGGCGGGGAGCGACGACGGTCTCGTGCACGTCACCCGGGACGGGGGCGTCCACTGGACCGACGTCACACGCGGCATGCCGGGGATGCCGCACTGGGGCACCGTGAGCCTCATCGAGCCGTCGCCCTTCGACGCCGGCACGGCGTACGTGGTGGTGGACGACCACCGCCTGGACGACATGCACCCCTATCTCTACAAGACCACGGACTTCGGGAAGTCGTGGACGCGCCTGGATTCTTCCCTCCCCCGGAACGTGTACCTGCACGCCGTCCGCGAGGACCCGAAGAAGAAGGGAGAGCTCTACCTGGGCACCGAGCGCGGCGTGATGGTGTCCCCCGACGACGGCCGCACCTGGACGCCTCTGAAGCTCAACCTCCCCACCGTCGCGGTGCAGGACCTGGTGGTGAAGGACAACGACCTGGTGCTGGGCACCAACGGCCGGGGCATCTGGATCCTCGACGACCTCACGCCGATTCGCGCGTGGGGGGATTCCGTGGCCGGCCAGGACGTGCACCTGTTCCCGCCCGAGTCCGTCATCGCGTGGCGACGCGCCTACGGACGGGGACGGGGGATCCACGGCGACAACCCGCCCGCCGGGGCCATCGTGAACTACTGGCTGAAGAACGAGCCCGACAGCGGCACCGCGGTGACCCTGCAGGTCGTGGACTCGCGCGGGGTCGTGGTGCGCACGCTGAGCAGCATCGCGAAGCCGCGCGACGACTACAGCGAGTACGAGGAGGAGCCCAAGCCCAAGCTCACCACCGACTCCGCGCGCATCCAGCGCGTCGTGTGGGATCTCCACACCGAGGGCGTGAAGCGCATCAAGGGCGCCATGATCGACACCGGCGACCCCGCGAACGGACCGTGGGCGCCGGCCGGAACGTATACGCTGCGCCTGGCCGTGGGCACCGACACCGTGAGCGCGCCGCTGGAGGTGCGGGCGGACCCCCGCGTGCACGTGAGCGACGCGGACAGGGCCGCCCAGCAGGCCTTCGTCGCGGAGCTGGGCGCGGCGCTGGAGAGCCTGAGCGACGCCTCCAACCAGGCGCAGCGGCTCGTCGACCAACTCGACGAGCGCAGCGAGGCCATCGCCGACCAACCGGGCGCCGCCGAGCTGAAGGCCGCGGTGGACACGCTTATCTCGCGCCTCGACTCCCTGGCCGACGTCATGTACAGTCCCCACGCCGAGGTCACCTACGACATCCTGGCCAAGGGGAGCCGGCTCTACTCGCGCCTGACGCCGCTGTACAACTGGGCCAGCGCGGGGGACGGCGCCCCCACGCAGGGCATGAAGCAGGTGTGGGTCGAGCAGAGGCAGGAGCTCCAGGGCTACCTCCACCGCTACCAGCAGCTCCTGGATGTGGACCTGGCCAGCGTGAACGCGCTGGCCCGGCGGCTGGGAGTGCCGTGGGTGGTGGTGAAGGCCGAGGAGAAGGCGAGCTCGTGATGCCCGACTGCGCGGGGGGCTCAGACCAGCCCCCCGTGTCGGTCCCATCTTGGCACGACGCTGACCCAGGTCTGACCCACCTCTGACTCGGCTCCGTTGACCGATCCGAGCCTCCGCTCGTATTCTGTTGAAGGTCCTGCGGAGCCATCCGACGCGGATAACCGTGGGAGCCTGTTTGAGACCCGGAGCGGCACCACCCGCCTCCCTTGCCGGTCGCCTGCCCACCGGTATGCCGCTCCTCGACATCACCCGAGTTCAACCGGCCAGCGCATTTGGCGGAGCACGGTATGCTGACGCTCAAGGCCTTCGGCGCGATGGACGTGCGGGACGAAGCGGGGCAGCCTCTCGGTACCCTGCTGGCGCAGCCCAAGCGGGCTGCTCTGCTGGCGTACCTCGCGCTGTCGCGCCCCGACGCCTTTCACCGCCGCGACTCCTTGCTGGCCATGTTCTGGCCCGAGCTGGACCAACCGCACGGACGTGCGGCGCTGAGCCAGGCGCTGAGCTTCCTGAGGCGGGAGATGGACGACGGAGTCCTGGTGACGCGGGGTGTCGAGGAGGTGGGCGTCGATCCGACGCTGGTGCGCAGCGACGTCGGCGCCTTCGACGATGCGTTGGCCGGGGGGGACTGGGGGCGTGCCCTGGATCTCCACCAGGGCGACCTGCTGGAAGGCCTCTATGTGACCGGGTCGGCGCCCTTCGTCGACTGGGTGGACCGGGAGCGGGAGCGGCTCCGTGAAGCGGCGGCGGGGGCGGCGTGGAAGTGGGCGCACGAGCTCCTTACGGTGGGCGAGCCGACGGAGGCGGAGCGTGTCGCGCAGCGGGCGCTGCACCTGGTCCCGACGGACGAGAGTCCCGCCCGAGGGTTCATCGAGGCGCTGGCTCGTGCGGGGGATCGGGCGGCGGCGGTGCGATTCTACGAACGGTTTGCCCGCAGCCTGGCGCAGGAGTTGAGCGTGGAGCCGGCGCCGGAGACGGTGGCGGTGGCGGAAGCCGTGCGGGGGGGAGCCGAATCGGTGAAGGCGAAGGCCGTGGCTCCAGCTCCGCAGCCGCCCGAGAACGGGGAGATCGAGCTTTCGGCGGCGGACCTGCCTCCGGCTGCGGACCCGGAAGCCCTCGGGGCGCCGCCCCGCGAGGTCTCGGGAGCTCCAGGCGGGATGCGCTGGCTGGTGGCGACAGCCTTCCTGGCGGTCCTCGTCTTCGGCGGCTACCCGCTGGTGCGGGCCAGTTGGACGGGAGGCCCCGGTACGTTGATCCGCGAGGGCCTGGCGGCGAAGTACGATCAGGTGGTGGTGGCGGACCTGACCGCGTCCAATCCGAACCTCGGCCTGGCCGCCGCCGAGTGGCTGCGGACGAAGCTCGACGAGTCCGACATCGTACGCCCCGTGAGCTCCACGGCCGTCAGCGACGCGCTCCGCCGCATGGAGCGAGACCCATCTCTTCCCGTCGACGAGGCGACGGCTCGCGAGATCGCGATTCGCGACGGTTACCCACTGATGGTCGCGGGAGAGATCGAAGGAGCGGGCAAGGGCTATCTTCTGACGGCTCGGCTGGAAGCGCCGCAAAGCGGCGAGGTGCTCGGTCGGTTCCGGGCGTCCGCCGCGACGGGCGACGAGCTCGCGGCGGCCCTGGAGCGGATGGGCGGCGAGATCCGCGCGCGCATCGGTGAGGCCGTCCGCTACGTCCGACGGGATCCACCGCTGCAGCAGGTGACCACGTCGTCGCTGGAGGCCCTCCGTCTCTACACGGAGGCATCCCGGACGAGCCCCCTGGACGCGGTGCCCCTTCTGGAGCGCTCCATCGCTCTGGACACGACGTTCGCCATGGCGTACTCGGCGCTCGGGGACGCCCTGAACACGTACATCACCCAGTGGGACCGACAGGCGGAGTACGCCCGCAAAGCCTACCAGTACAGGGATCGGCTGCCGGAATACCAGCGGCTTCTCGTGGAGGGGGACTACGTCTTCCAACGGCTCGTCGGCGGGCAGGATCCCGGAGTGCCAGCCCCCACCGAATGCGACATCGACGAGCCCATGCTGCACCTGTACGACGCCTACGTCGCACGGCACCCCGAGGATCCGCGTCCGCTGCAGAGCTACGGCGTCTACCAGGAGCGGACGGGACATCCGGAGCGAGCCATCGCGACGTATCGCCGTCTCGTGGCCATGGACCCGTCGAACAACGGCGGCTTCCACGCCCTCTACGCCGCGCAGCTGAGGCTGGGCCGGTTCGAGGAGGCCCGCAAGACCGAAAAGCAGTGGGCAGAGCACCTGGCAGGCGCCGACCCCTGGCGACTCCATCTGGCGGACCTGGAGCTGCGTGCACGGCAGGCCGACTACGACGGAGCGGACTCGGCGGTGACGCTCTACCAGACGGCGGTGGGCGACGACCCCGACGCGCCGCTCATGGAGGGAGACCTGGACGCCGTGCGGGGGCGGATGCGTGAGGCCTTTCGCCATTACGATGCCGGCGTCCGTCGGATGGAGGAGACCGGGAACCCGGAGCTCCCGGTGCCGCGAGTCGCACAGCGCGCCCGCGTCCGGCTGGTGGCTCTCGGCGATACGGCCGGAGCCATGTCGGACCTGTCCGCGGCACTCGACCGCCTTCCCGCCGACGCCAACCTCTCGGGAGGATGGATCGGCGTGGGGGTCCTCTACGCGCTGGCCGGTGACACGGCCCGGCCGCGGCAAGCCCTCGAGGCCCTGAGGCGGACCGGCCGTGGAAACTGGAGTGGGACCAGAGGCGTGTTGGGTGCCGCCTTGGCGCTGGCCAGGGGTGATCCGCAAGGGAGCCTCGACCTTCTGGCGGAGTCGGAGACTCCCTGCACCTTCAGCCCCTCGCTGGGAGTCGACCACCGCCAGAGGTGGATCCTCGCGGGGCGCGCTTACGAGGCCCTGGGCCTCTCCGATTCGGCCATCGCGGAGTACGAAGCGTACTTCACCGAGCCTCCGATCAGCTACCCGGTCCCCCTCGACGCCGCCTTCCGGTTCGACACCTTCGAGCGCCTGGGACGCCTGTACGAGGCACGCGGGCGCAGCTCGCGGGCCGCGATGTACTACGTGCGGGCCGCGGACCTCTGGAAGGGAGCCGATCCCGAGCTGCAGGACCGGGTTCGGGATCTGCGGGCCCGTGCCGCGACGCTGGCGGGTGCAACGGCGCGCGGGAAGCCCTCCCGGTAACGAGGGTCGTCCGACGCGCCGCACCTCCGAGCCCGCGGCGCGTCACGCCCCACATGGCGCTCGCACGCGCTGGCTTGCCCCACCCTCCACGCGACATAAGCTTGCTCCCCTCCACCCGTACCGGAGGACCCCACCATGCCCACCGCCCGACCTCTGCCCCCGGAAGCGTCACACGGCCGGTGGGCGGTCCTCGTGCTCGCCGCCTCCCTCGCTTCCCTCGCCGGCTGCGACCGCAGCCAGGGCCCCGACCCGACGCTCGTGGAGTACATCGACACCCTGGCCGCGGTGGACGCCCATGCGCACCCCATGGCGTGGGTCGCGCCGGGCCAGCCCCCCGACACCGACTACGACGCGCTCCCTCTGTCGGGGATACCCAGCTTCCAGGTACCCGTAGGGTTGCGCCCCGACAACCCGGCGTATCGGATCGCACAGGAGGCGCTGTACCACATCGATCCCACCGATACCGGCAGCGTATACGTCGAAGCCCTGGACTCGGCCCGCAGTGCCACCCTGAAGGAGAAGGGCACGGGCTTCGCGTCGTGGGCCCTGGACCGGGCGTACATCCGTTACATGCTCGCCAACCGGATCGCCATGGGCTCGGGGCTTCCCGCGTCGCGCTTCGGATGGATCCCCTTCGAGGACGCGCTCATGCTGCCCCTGGACATCCGGCGCGAGGCGGCGCGCACGCCCGACATGCAGGCCCTGTATCCCCTGGAGGCGAAGCTCCTGGCTCGTTACCTGCGCGATCTGGGCTTGACGCGGATTCCGTCCACGCTGCGCGGCTACGAGCGCGACGTGGTGGCGGCAACCCTGAAGAAGCAGAAGGACGCCGGTGCCGTGGGTCTCAAGTTCGAGGCCGCGTACCTGCGCTCCCTGGACTTCGAGCCGGCGGACTCCGGGGTGGCGGCGGCGATCTACGCGCGCTACGCACGCGGGGGCGTTCCCACCCACCAGGAGTACACGACGCTGGAGAACCACCTGTTCCGGGTCATCGCCAGGGACGCCGGAAGCCTCGGGCTCACCATCCAGATCCACGTCACCGAAGGGTTCGGCAGCTACTACTCCGAGCGCGGGAGCTCGCCGCTCCTCCTGGAGAGCGTCTTCGACGACCCCTCGCTGCGCTCCACCAACTTCGTCATCACCCACGGAGGCTGGCCCCGGGTGCGGGAGACCCTGACGCTTCTGAACAAGCCGAACGTCTACACGGACATCTCGATGATGGACCTCCTGGCTGAGCCCCGGATGCTGGTGGATGCCCTGCGGCTGTGGTTGGGCGAGTGGCCGGGGAAGGTGCTGTTCGGCACCGACGCCTTCGACGGCGGCGCCGCCCAGGGATGGGAACAGGTGGCCTGGGTGGCCTCGCGCAACGCCCGCCGCGCCCTGAGCGTGGCGCTGGACGGCATGGTGGACGACGGAGAGATCACCCCGGCGCGCGCCCGGGAGATCGCCCGCATGGTGATGCGGGAGAACGCCCTCCGCGCATACCACCTGTCGCTGCCCTGAGACACCGGGCGCCGCCCCGACCGCGGACCACCGCGAACCGCCGTGTCGCAGGGGCGCCGCGGAGCGTCCCTCAAGAGCCCCCCGCCTCGTACAGGAGGATGATCCAGGCCCGTTCCAGGATCGTGTCCCGCACCTGCACCTTGTCCGCATCGGTGATCTGCACCGGCACGTCCGGCGCCAGCCCCACGCCCTCGAAGAACGTCCCCCCGACCCCCCACAGCTGCCACCGCGGCACGTGGACGATCCAGCCGTTGGGAAGCTCCCGGGCGATGGGGTTTCCCGAGCCGCCCCCGGTGGTGTCCCCCACGGTGGTCACACGGGGGAGCGCGCGCATCGCCAGCACGAAGTCCTCCGCCGCGGAGTAGACTCCGCGGTTCGTGAGCACCGCGATGGGACCGTAGTAGCGGTGCCTGCCGGAAGGCTCGAGGTAGTCCGGGATCGAGGGCCCGAAGTCGTCGTGGCCCGGCCCGCTCTTGTAGCGGTGATAGGCGTACAGGACGCGTTGGCGCGCGAAGTGCCCGGCCACGGCCCGGGCCTGGGCCTCCGAGCCGCCTCCGTTGCTGCGCACGTCCACGATGAGGCCGGGGAGGGAATCACCCAGAGCCGCCAGCGCCGTGTCCACGGCCGCGGCGATTCCCTGCCGATCGAAGGTGGAGATCCCCAGGTACCCCATGGTGCTGAGCCTGCCCCACACGACGCCGCCTCCGGCAGCCGTCCTCTCGCTGGGACCCAGATAGGCGTCGACGAACGCCGACGAGTAATTCGCAGGGTAGTCCTGGTACCAGCCGTCGTACTCGTAGTGGCGACCCGGGGCGTCCAGGGTGGCGTGCCCGTCCTTCAGCTTGCTGAGCATGATGCCGAGGACGTCGAAGAGATCGGAGTCGGACGTGGCCGTGGTCACCCGAGGCAGGTACTCCCCGCCGATGGAGTCCCAGTCGATCTTGTTCACATCGAAGAAGGAGTAGTACTGGTCCACGTCCGTCCACATGGCCCGAGCCACCTGTGGCGGCGAGTCTCCGGGCTCGGGTGAGAGGAGCGCGTCGGCGCATCCCGCGCAGAGGAGCATCGCCGCGACCGTCAGGGGCATGCGCCGAAGGCGGCACCTCCCCGCCCGCACGGACGGCGCGTGGCGCTGACTTGCAAGTCGGCCGCTCACGGCCTACCCCCACCGCCCCGGACCAGCGTCACGCCCACGGATACGTCCTGGCGCACCATGCGCAGAGGCCGCTCGCGATCCGTCGCCAGAAACGTGAGCCCGTGCGTCAGGAACACGCGCACGTGGGGTGACATGCGCACGGACAGGCGGAGCCGGTGGCGCAAGACCTGCACACCCCCGGGGCCCGTCCACCACGCGCGCGCAAGCGTCCTGGCGCCCGCAAACGGGCTCCTGAGCATGACCGTCAACAGCCCCACGTCCAGGCGCTCGTCCAGGAGGCCCCTCGCGCCCAGGTCGTGGCCGAGGCCCACGCTCAGCGAGAGGGGGAACGCCACGTCGTCGAAGTACTCGCGATATCCGGGGCTGTACTGGTGCCTCCGCCCGAACACGAGGCCGCCCACATCGGCCCCGAGCACCAGGGACGTGTGGGTGCCGAAGGATGCCACTCTGCGCGCCCAGCGCACGTCCGCGGCCAGGGTCCAGAGGTCCTCGAAGCCTCCGGTGGCCGACGCGATGCGCGAGCTGGAGCGGTCCATGCCACCGCCGAGCGTCACCTGGAAGCCGTTGTGCACGAGGGTGAGGTCGCCGTCGACACCGGTGCCGTGCTGGTGAAAGGGGGAATCCAGCAGATCGGAGTGCGCGTCGAAGCCGGCTCCGAACCGGATGCCCACCAGCGTGGAGTCCTGGGCCGTCGCGGCGTCGGCGACGGCAGGAAGCGACAGCATCACCGCCACCATCACGCAGCACAGCCACCCTCCCGGTCTCCCCATCCTGCTCCCTTCTTCCCATTGAGTGAACGGGGGGGAGTCGGCACGTCCCGCGCGAGTCCGGGCCGTGGCCCACACCGCTGCCCGTGCGGGGGCCCGAGCCGGGAGCTCACCGCGCGGCGGGCGCCAGGGAGGTAGCTCCCGGCTCGGAAGCACCCACTCACCTCATGGCGAACCTCACCCCCACGAAGAGCTCACGCTCCGGTCCCGGCTGATACGAGTTCCCGTCGGGATCCGGCTCGGTGAAGGCGATGTACTTCGTGGCCGTGAGGTTGCGACCCTGGAGCGTGAGGTCGCCCGTCGTACCGGCAACGTCGAAGTGCCACGACACTCTTGCGTTCAAGAGCGTGTAGCCGTTCACCGACGCGACGTTGCTGGCGTCCACGTACCACTTGCTGTAGCTGTCCGTCCCCACGCCCAGCGTCACGTCCCGCATGGGGGTCCACGCCACGTCGGTCATGAGCTGATGCTGGGGGCTGTTGGGGAGCCAGTTCCCCTCGATGTCCCCGTAGAAGCTCGTGGACTTCTTGTACAGGAAGTGCGACCAGGTGTACGCCACCTGGACCCACACCGGGTCCACCGGGTTGACGTTCGCGTACACCTCGGCGCCGAAGCGACGGCTGTTGCCGCCGTTGCGGTAGAATGTCTCCAGCGGGCGGCTCGCCACGCGGTACCGGTCGAAGTCACCGCTGGTCTCCAGGTGGAAGAGCCCCACGTCGTAGTAGATGCGGCGCCCGTGCACGCCGCGCAGTCCGAGCTCCTCGCCGCTGGAGAGCGCCGGCTTCAGGGACGTGTTGAATCCACCCTGCGCGGCGGGATTGTTGTCCAGCTCTTCGGTGGCCGGCGGCAGGAAGCCCTGCCCCCAGTTCGTGTACAGGCTCCACTCCTCCGTCGGGGCCCACGTGAGGCCCACGCGAGCCGTGGCGCGGTCGAAGTTCGCGTCGCCGGAGAGGTCGACGCCCCCTGACTGCAGGTGATCCTCGAGTCGATTCGTGATGCGGTCGTAGCGGACGTTCACCAGGGCGGTCCACTCCCGGCCCAGGTTCACCCGGTCGAAGAGGAAGATGCCGACGCCGCTCTGTCGGATGGTCTGGTCGGAGAGGAGCGTCGAGCCCTCCACCGCCCCGCCCATGTTCGGAAACCGGAACTCGGTGATCCGCTGCCACTGGACGTCGGCGCCTCCGCCCAGCGTCTGCGTGAGGTTGCCGTGTCCGACCCGGCTGCTGAGCTGGACGGTGCCCCCAGGCGCCGCCAGAGCGCGGCGATCCACCGACGAGGGCACGGGCTCGAGGTACCGGGTGTTGCGCAGGTACCCGTTGAAGTCGAGGGTCGTCGACGAGCTGAGCTCGTAGCGACCCACGAGGCCCCCGGTGAAGCGGCGCGTCGTCTGGAACTCGTTGAACGTGATGGCGTCGGGGTTGGCCTGACGGCGGTCCTCGGCGAGCCAGGTGAGGTTCAGGCCCTCGGCATTCTGGTTGAAGAACGACGTCCAGGACACGATGGGCGTGAGGGTGAGCCGCTCCGACGGTGTCCACACCGCCTTGGCCCGCACGTTGGTGGCGTTGAAGCCGGTGTGCACGCGGTAGCCGTCACCGTAGGTTCGGCCCACGTCCAGGGTGTAGCCCACCTGGCCCGTACGGCCGCCGCTGCGCACCGCCGTCTTCCAGAATCCGTTGGAGCCCATGCGCGCCTCCGCGGAAGGCCTGATGGCGCCCTCTTCGGTGGGGGGCAGCGTGGTGATGATGTTCAGGACCCCCGCGGTGGATCCTCCTCCGTAGAGCGAGGCGCCCGGTCCCCTCAGCACCTCGATGCGGCTCACGTCGGACCAGTCCACGTCGTAGAGATCCGGCGCGAACCCGCTGGGGTCGTTCAGCGGAAGCCCATCCAGGAGCACCTTGATGCCCCGGAGGCCCCTTTCGCTGAGGATCCCCTGGCCCCGGATGGACATGTGCACCCGTTCGCCGTCGGCCTGGTTGTCCACCTTCACCCCGGGCACCAGGCGCACGGCTTCGTCCACCGCGATGGAGCGGGGCCCGGTCTTCAGTTCCTGCTGATCCACGACCGTGGTGGCACCCGGGTTCACCCGCAGCGGGATGCTGGTGCGGGTCGCCGTCACCGTGAGGGCCATGAGCTCGTAGACGCGCAGGCTGTCCGCCTTCGCGGTGTCTGTGGCGATCTGTTGCTGTGGCGGGGAAAGGCTGTCGGAACATGGAACGTGTGGAACGGGCCCCACGCCGAGAAGCGAGGAGCAGAGCAACAGCGTGATCATGTGGTCGTGCCTTCGGACGGTGCCCGTGACCGGCAGGGGATGTGGGCAGGAGACATCCCCGCTGGACGCGGGCGGTTCATTGGCAAAGGCGGGGCCCTTCAGGCGCCGCCTCGTCCCCGGATGTCAAGGTGATCCAACGGCACCGCAAGTTAAGACAGCTGTAGGATCGGGGCCATCGGTTCGGTGGCCGTCGCGGCTGCGCACGGGCCCACCCTTGCCCATCGTTCCGGCCTTCCATAGGGTCAGGGTCAGGCCGCCCGCCGAACTGCCCACGGCGGAAGGTTGATGTTCGATGTGCGGGTAGAACGGAGAGCACAGCAACCGTGGCGACGCGCGGTGACGTCGGGACGACGGAGTTCGGAGAGGGGGCCGTGCACGGTCGCCCGAGGATCCCCGGAAGATCCGTGGCAGCCTGCACCATCGCGGCAGCCCTCCTGTGCTCCGCCAGCGCCTCCCCCAGGTACGTCGAGCCCGGTCCCGTGCAGGCGGCCCAGGCCTCCGACTCGCTTCATGATTGGATGCGCTTCGGGTGGGACGTCGGCCGCTCCAGCGCGTCCCCGGCCGCGACGGGCATCACCGCCGCCAACGTCGCGTCCCTGCACCGCCAGCAGGTGCAGCTCGACGGGTCCGTGGACGCCTCCGCCATCTACCTGCACGCCGTCCGGGTGGGTGGCGCGATCCACGACGTCTTCTTCGTGACCACCACCTACGGAAAGACCCTGGCCGTCGACGCGGACAGTGGCACCATCCTGTGGCGCTATACGCCGCCGGGGTACGACTCGTGGGCGGGAACGTACCGCATCACGACGGCCACGCCGGTGGCCGACCCCGACCGGCAGTACATCTACGCCGCGGGGCCCGACGGGTACGTGCGCAAGCTCGACGTGGGCGACGGCCATGCCGTGTGGAGCACGGCCATTACCCGGCTGCCTGGGCGCGAGAAGATCGCGTCGCCTCTCAACTGGTTCCGGGGCCGGGTCATCGCCACCACCGGCGGCTACATCGGTGACCGTCCTCCCTATCAGGGACACGTGGCCATCCTCGACGCAGCCAGCGGCGCGCTCCTCCACGTGTGGAACTCGCTGTGCAGCGACCGTCGGGAGCTCATGGACCCGGCGTCCTGCCGGGCCAGCGACTCCGCTATCTGGGGCCGTGCCGGCGCCGTCGTGGACTCCACCACCGGGGACCTCTTCGTCGCCACGGGAAACGGTCCATGGAACGGCCGGGACAACTGGGGTGACGCCACCCTGGAGCTCAGCCCCGACGCCACCCGGATGCTGGGCAACTACACGCCCGCCAACACGGACGAGCTCGACCGGACCGACGCGGACCTGGGATCCACCTCGCCGGTGCTCCTGGGTGACGGGCTGGTGGCGCAGGGGGGCAAGGACGGGAAGATCCGACTCCTGCGGTGGACACAGATGAGCGGCACGGCCCCGCACAAGGGGGGTGAGCTCCAGGTGGTGTCCACCCCCTCCGGAACGGATCTCTTCACGGCACCCGCGGTGCTCCACACCGGCACGTCCACCTGGATGTTCGCCGCGGACAACGGCGGCACGGCGGCCTGGGTCCTGCAGGGCGGTCGACTGCGGCCGCGGTGGCACAACCGCCACGGAGGGACCAGCCCGGTGGTCGCCGGCGGTCTGCTCTATGTGTACGATCCCCACGGAGGCCTCCGGGTCTACGATCCGGAGTCGGGCCGGGGGCTCGTCGTCCTCGTCTGCGGCCCCGGGCACTGGAACAGCCCCATCGTCGCGGACGGCAGGATCGCGCTCCCCGAGGGCAACGCGAACCGCCACGCGACCTCGGGCGTGCTGGACATCTGGCGGCTGAAATGAGCGTCGGCTCTCACCACGGAAAGGGAGCGACAACACGAGTCCTTGCGGACCCACGACACCTGTGCGTAAGGTCGCCGGAGGCGACGTCGTATTCATAGTCATGAAAGAAGCTGCACAACGCTCGCGCCGCGGTCCCGGGAGGGGATCGCTCGTCCGAGGGGCTGTGGTCCTCGCCCTGGTGGGAATGCTGTTGCCGTCTACGGGGGAGGCGCAGAACAGCTCGGTAGTGAGGCGGGCCATCGAGCGGACCTGCGGGAAGCTCCCGGATCCCAAGACTGAAGCCGTGGTGGCCGGCGTGGTCGTGGACTCCATCTCCGGCGTGGCGCTCCCGGACGCGGACGTCCGCCTCTCCTGGAAGAACACCACCAACGGTAAGAAGGGGTCCCACAAGACCAAGACCGGCCGCGGCGGCTTCTTCTCGTTCTGCAAGGTTCCTGCGGGTGTGACGGCCTCGCTCTCGGCGCATCTGCGTGTGACGCGGGGGTATGACCTGGAGATCGACCAACCCGGGGAGCTCTACGTCCAACACGTGCTGCTCCCCCTGTCCACGACGAGGGACCCGGGAGTGCTCGTCGGTCGGGTGGTGGATGCCAACACGCGCGATCCTCTGGTGGGGGCCACCGTGCGCCTGGTCGAGCGCGGGGACGTGACGTCCACGAACGACCACGGGTACTTCTCCTTCGGCAAGCAGCCGTTCGGGATCTACATGCTCGAAGTGAAGATGCTCGGGTACGAGGAGCGCAAAGCTCCCGTGAGGGTGGCCGGCGACTTCACGCAGGAGGCCGAGATCGACCTCTCCCAGCATCCCGTCGAGCTGCCCGGCCTCAACGTGCAGGTCCGTCCCCACAACCAGCGCTTCGATCTGGACGGCCTGGTCCGGCGCATGAGCCTGGGCATCGGCAAGTTCATCACGCGCGACGTGCTGGAGAAGCATCCGCGGTCCCGCATCACCGACCTCCTCAGGGCCGCGCCGGGGATCAGCGTGTTCGTCAACCGTGATCGGTCCTACACTCTCGAGGTACAGGGACGGGCGTGTGCGCCGGACGTCTTCATCGACGGCGTCTACTACATAGACTCCGACAACAGTCTCGACATCCCCTCCGCCGCCGACCTGGAGGCCATAGAGATCTACAAGGGCGTGTCCGAGATCCCGGCGGTATACCTGAGGCCCAGCCCCCAGAGGCCTCCCTGTGCGGTCATCGCGGCGTGGACCCGGGTGCACCCCGGAGCAGGCAGAGGCCTCGGGGGAGCGTCGCACAGGTAGTCTCTCCCTCCGCTGCGGTGGCCGCCGGCCGGCCTCGCACGTGCCGGACCCCTGGAGGGTCCCTCACCTCCGTTCGACAGGACCCGGCCAGGACCAAGCCGCACCCCCCTCCCCGTTCCGGCACGAGCATCCCCCGTCCGGAACCTGAACGTGCTGGTAGATGAAGGCACGGCCGCCCTAGCAGGGTGCTGAAGAAGGGGAGCACCCCGCGTTGGGAGCGCCACGGCCCCGAATCCAAGGAGGAACGACGAAGGCATAGCCGTAGCTACGACTCGTCGTCGTGCCTTGCCTGAGCAGCGAAAGCCCCATGCGCGCGGGGTACTCCCCTTCTTCAGCACCCTGCTAGTGCCTCCTGTGGGGATCTTGCGAATATCTGTAGAATGACTATAATGTCATCTTACAGATACTAGAGCACCCCGCTCCTTCCGGATCGAGTCATGGACGTGACCAGCCATCTGCCCCTCGCGCCGCGCGACCTTCTCATCCTGGCCGTGTTGGCGGAAGGGCCCCTGCACGGATACGGGATCATCAAGGCCGTGGAGGCACGATCCTCGTCGGGTGTTCTCCTAGACCCCGCCAACCTGTACCGTGTGCTCCGCAGGATGCGTGCGCTGGAGTGGATCCGCGAGGAGGAGGACGGTGAGGAGCGTCGCCGCACTCACCGCATCATGCCGAAGGGGCGGGCGATCCTGGCCGCAGAATTGGGACGGCTGGAGCGACTGCTGGCGCAGGCCAGACCCGCGATGGCCAAGGCGCGGTGAGGGAGGACCATGCCTCGCCGCCGGAGGTCGCGCGATGAAGTGGGGCTTCACCGAGGGCGAGGCGCGCACGCTATGAGATCCGCCGCCCCCCTGCCCGTCCGACTGTACGGCGCCGCGGCCAGTCTCCTGCCACCGGACATGCAGCGCAACCGCGATGAGATGGTCCGGACCTTCGCGGCACTGTGGCGGGAGCCCCGGAGACGTGGTGCGGGCATACTCTTCTACGTGCACAGTTTATACGCTCTGATGATCGTGCTCGCGGCCGAGTGGCTCGAGTACCTGGGCGCGCGCCGCGCGCCTGGTCGTACCCGACAAGACGCACCGCGAGGTGGCATGGGCTTCTGGAAGAGTCTCAGGTACGCGCTGCGCACCCTGCGCAAGACGCCGACCTTCGCCCTGACGTCGATCTTGCTGGTTGCGGTGGGCGTGGGCTCGGTGACGACGATCTTCACCCTGGTGGACCATGTGCTCCTGCGGCCCCTGCCCTACCCCGACGCAGAGCGATTGGTGACGCTGAGCAGGGGCGCGTTCCAGGGACCGTACTACCGCGAGCTCCAGACCATGCACACGGTCGTTCACTGGGAGGCGAGCCAGGAGGGACCGGTGAACCTGGTGGGTGTCGGCGATCCCCTGCGCCTCCGGCAGGCGCGGGTCTCCCGGGGCTTCTTCGACCTGTTCGGCGCCCACGCACAGCGCGGAAGGCTCCTGGACGCCGACGACTACCGTACGGCCGACGCCGTGGTCCTCGGGGCCGGGGCCTGGCACCGCATCTGGGGGAGCGATCCTTCGGTGGTGGGGCAGACCATCGAGCTGAACGGGGCGCCGGTCACCGTGGTGGGCATCGTCCAGGACGGATTCTCCCCGCCGGAGGCGCTGGTCGGTGAGCAGGTGGACATCTGGCGGCCCCTCGACTGGTCATCCAGGGCGCTGAGCGACAACACCTCGTACACCTTGAACGTGGCGGCGCGTCTCGCTCCCGGCGTGACGTTGGAAGCCGCTCAGGCGGAGGCCGACGCCGTGTCGGCGCGCATGGCCTCCGTGCACAGGAACTACAGGAATCGCGACGGCACCCCGGAGCTCCACGCGGTACAGCCCCTGGCGGACGCCACGGTACGCGGGGTGGGCGCCCTCCTTCGGCTCCTCCTGGGCGCCGTGGGGCTCCTCCTTCTCGTGGCGTGCGCCAACGTCGGCCATCTGTTTCTCGCTCGGGGGCTGGGGCGCACGCGGGAGATGGCGGTGCGCCGGGCCATGGGCGCCAGCACTCTGGGCCTGACGACTCAGCTCCTCGTCGAAAGCCTCGTCGTGGCCATGCTCGGCGGCCTCGCGGGCACCGGCCTCGCCTGGGTGGGGATCCGCGCCTTCGTCGCCATGAACCCGCAGGCGCTCCCCCGGCAGGCGTCGGTGGCCATGGACCCGGGGGTCCTGGGCTTCGCCATCGCCCTGTCGGTCCTCACCTCACTGGTGTTCGGTCTGGTGCCGGCGCTACGCGCCGTGCGCGGGGACCCCGCCGACGAGCTTCGCGGCGCCGGCCGCACCGCCACGTCCGGACGCGGGGCGTCCTGGCTGCGCAGCGGCCTGGTTGTCGCCGAGATGGCCCTTTCCCTGGTCCTCACCGCCGGCGCCGGGCTCCTCCTGCGGAGCTTCCTCGCCGTGCGTGCCGTGGACCCGGGCTTCTCGGTGGCGGGCGTCTGGACCATCCCCCTGAACCTCCGCGACCCGGGCACACCGGAGCGTTACCGGGAGATCATGGACGGCATCCTCAAGGAGGTGCGGAAGGTCCCCGGTGTGAAGAGCGCGGCGTATGCGCTCACAGCTCCCCTCCAGTGGGCCGGGGGGACGCGATGTTGCATGATGGACGCCATCCAGATCCCGGGGCGCAAACCGGACCGCTCCCTCGACCCGTACATCCATCCGGTCACGGAGATGTACTTCACCACCCTCGGTGAGCGGATCGTGGCCGGACAGGTCTGGAGCCGCACCGAAGCGGTGGCCGACCCTGTCCCTGTGATCGTGAACGAAACCCTGGCTCGAAGCCTCTCCGGGAGCGCCGGGAAGGCGGTGGGCGTGACCTTCGACGTCGACGGCGTCGGCATGGTCATCACCGGCGTCTCCCGGAGCGACAGGCACTTCGGTCTGGACCAGGTGACCGGGCCCGCCCTCTACATGCCCATGGAACGGATCCCGTTCGCCACCGGGATGGCCAACGTCATGGTGAAGATCGACCCGGCCGTGGCCTCGTCGGCGCCGCGAATGCTCCGCGAGGCCGTCTGGGCCGCCCAGCCGGGGGTGCCGGTGCCCGTGGTGCGCAGCCTCCGGAGCTCGCTGGATCGCTCCACTGCGGGGCGGCGCTTCGAATCGGTCCTCTCGGGCGTCTTCGCCACCATGGCCCTGCTCCTCGCTGCAGGCGGCCTCTACGGAACGCTCCTCTACGTGACGGGACAGCGGAGGCGGGAGATGGGCATCAGGCTCGCACTGGGTGCGTCCAACGCCCGCGTGCAGGCGAGCATGCTTCGCAGCGGCCTCACTCTGGGCCTGGTGGGGATCACCCTGGGCCTGGCTGGCGCGTGGAGCTCCAACCGCCTCCTCCAGAGCCGTATCTGGGGCGTGGGCAGCGAGGATCCCTGGGCTCTGGGCGGAGCGGCGGCGCTGCTCTTCCTCACCGCCGTCCTGGCGAGCTGGCTCCCCGCCCGCCGCGCCGGAAGGGTGGACCCGCTCCGGACTCTGCGCGTAGAGTAGAGGCGTCGGCAGGAACCTCGGGACCTCCCCTTCCGTATGGGAAGGATGACGATGAGGTGGATGAAGCGGATCTTCCGGTCGCGCGTCGGGCTCGTCCTGGCGCTCCTGGGGGACGTGTTGCTGCACACCGTCCCTCGAGGCGGCGAGTACGGCCTGAAGGCGGCCGACCTCCGCGCCGCCCTGGCGGCACAGGAGCAGGTCACCGCCCGCTGGATCGACCTCGCCGGCGTGGTGGGCACGGCGGTGGGGATGGACGCCGCGGGCAAGCCCGTGGTGAAGGTCTACCTCACCGCTCCCGGCGTCGCGGCGCTTCCGGCGACCGTGGCGGGCGTACCCGTGGTGCCCGAGGTCACGGGACCCATCGTCGCCTACGGCACGGAGGGGGCGCGTGCCTCGGACGAGCCGGTCGATCCGAAGCGGGGCTTCCCCCGCCCCGTTCCCATCGGCGTGAGCACAGGCCACCCAGCCATAACCGCCGGCACCATCGGCGCCCGTGTCACGGACGGGGAGCACGTCTACGCCTTGAGCAACAACCACGTGCTGGCCGCGGTGAACCAGGGGCACGAAGGCGACCCCTTCCTCCAGCCCGGCGTGGCCGACGGCGGACGCGACCCCGAGGATGCCCTGGGCACGCTGGCGGACTTTGAACCAATCAGGATGTGCCAGGCCTTCGTGTGCCCGGAGAACCGCATCGACGCCGCGCTTGCCCTCACCACGAAGGAGGAGCTGGGCAACGCCACCCCCGACGGTGGATACGGCACGCCCCGGCGACGCACCGAGGAGGTGAAGCTGGGCATGACCGTGCAGAAGTACGGCCGCACGACGGGGCTCACGATGGGACGCGTCACCGGAGTCCACGCCACCATCGATGTGGGCTACGGCCCCGGTAGCGCACGCTTCGTGGATCAGATCGTGATCTCCGACGGGACCTTCAGCAACCCCGGTGACTCGGGTTCGCTAGTGGTGACCAAGGGTACGCTGCTGGGCGACCGGCGACCGGTGGGGCTCCTCTTCGCCGGGAGTAACGTCAACACTATCGCGAACCCCATCGACCTGGTGCTCCAGCGCTTCGGCGTCAGGATAGACGGAGAAGGCCTGTGACCCTGCGCACTCCACCGCACTCGCCCCGGAAGGGGGTCCGATGAGCGCCGACGTGAAGGCCGCCCTGGCCGAGCTCAACCGCAAGGTGCTCGGGCGCAAGGGCGTGAGCGGGACCGCGGTGGGTGAGTCGGACGGTGCGCCTTGCCTGCTTGTCTACCTGAGCGATGCCGGTGCCCGCGAGGGCATCCCCGGACGCGTGGATGGCGTGCCCGTGAAGATCGAGGTCACCGGACCGTTCAAGCGATACTGAAGGCGCCCCTCCCGCGTCGTACCTTGTACTCGGCCGGCAACGACCGCGCGCTCGGCCGGCAACCACCGCGCGCTGAGCGCCGTCATTCCCCGGACGTCACTTCTCCAGCACGTAGCTGCGCAGGAACTCCAGCGCCAGGGCCCACGACTGGGCCGCCGCGTCCGCGTCGTACCGCCCCATGGGCTCGTTGAAGAACGAGTGCTGCGCCTGGGAGAACACCACGCTGGCGTAGCGTTTGTCCGCAGCCCGGAGCGCATCCTCGACGGCGCGCACGTGCTCGGGAAGGATGCGCTGGTCCTGCCCCGCCCAGAACAGGAGCTGCGGTCCGGAGAGATGGGAGGCACGGTCCAGCAGCCCCTCGGCGATGCCGCCGCCGTAGTACGAGATCGATGCGGCCAGGGGGGTCACCGCGTTGGCCAGGAACGCGGCCCGTCCCCCCATGCAGTAGCCCACCGCGGCGATGCGCCCGGCGTCCACCGCGGGCTGCGAGGCGAGCCAGGCATGCGCCGTCCGGAGATCGGCCGACTGCCCGTCCACCGTCATGGCGCGGATGTGCTCGAGGGCTTCCTGGATCCGGTCCGGGCCACCCTCGAAGCCGGGGGCCGTCCGGTGGAAGAGCTCCGGCGCCAGCGCGGTATACCCTTGCCCCGCGAAGCGCGCCGTCACCTCTCGGATGTGCTCGCCGACACCCAGGGCATCCTGCAGCAACAGGATGCCCGCTCCCGTGTCCCCACCCTCCGGGCGCTCCGCCCACGCCCGCATCCTGGTTCTGTCGTCCGCCTCCAGAGTGATCCACTCGCCGTTCATCTGCCCTCCCTCACATCTTCGGGTTCTGCTCGTCCCGCACGTCCGTCCATCGGGCACTCCGGGCGTGTACTACGCACCCTCGCCGCCCCCAGGTCCCTCGTCCGCGTCGTCGTCCGGTGCGTCGGCGTACCCCAGGCCCACCGCCTCCAGAAGGCGCAGCGCGTTGCGGGTGGTGGCCACGCCGGGGCGGAGCACGTAGTCGAAGGTCAGCCGCGCGCCCTCCTCGCCCCGCTCAACCCGCTCGCGGAAGTGGAAGGCCTTCCTCAAGGGCACCAGGTCCGGTGCATCCGCCAGCGTCAGATCGTGTGAGGTGATCCCACCGATGGCTCCCTCCTCCAGCAGATGGCGAAGCACGGCCCGCGCGGCCACCCGGCGCTCCGCGGTGTTCGTTCCCTGGAGCATCTCGTCCAGGAGATACAGGACGGGCGTCTCCCCCCCGGCGGAGTCGCGCGCCGCCTCCACCACGGCCCGTACCCGGAGGAGCTCGGCCATGAAGCGGGACACCCCGTCGGCCAGCGAGTCGTCCACGCGCATGCTCGTCCACAGCCGCACCGGCGGCAGCGTCAACGACGTGGCGCATACGGGCGCCCCGGCCCCTGCCAGGACGGTGTTGGCACCCACCGCCCGGAGGAGCGTGCTCTTCCCGGACATGTTGGAGCCCGTGATGAAGAGAAAGGTGCCCGGCGGTCCCACGTCGAGGTCGTTCCGGACGCACGCGGCCGGCAGAAGCAGCGGGTGCCCCAACGCCACCCCCCGGAGCACGCTCTCTCCCACCTTCCACTCCGGCATGCACCAGTCGGGATGGTCGTGACCCAGCGTCGCCAGGGAAGAGAGGGCCTCCATGTGGCCGAGGGCGTCGAGCCAGCGGTGCACGTCGGGTCCCCACCGCGCGCGCCACCGGTCGAGGGCGAAGCCCAGATGCACGTCCAGGAGGAGCACCGGGGCCAGCCCCTCGTAGATCATGCTCCGGCGGCTCTGTACCATGTCCACCCGTCGCACCAGGCGGGCGAGGGCCGCGTGGGCAGGCTCACCGTCGGTGACGAGCCTTTCACCCAGCTCCCGCAGGCGCGCCGAGCTCCAGTCGGCCCCCTCCACGAGGCGGAGCTGCGGGCCCGCCGCCTGCAGGCACGGCGCGCCTTCCTCCACGAGGGGAAACCCCTCCACCACACGACGGCGTACGCGGGCGAGGACCCAGAGCTGGACCGCCAGCGACGCTACCCACCAGGAGAGGACGCCGCCGTGGGGCAGCTCGAATACCGCGAGGACTATCGTCAGGACCGGTAGAGTCCGGGCCGCCAGAAGCGTCCAGCGTTGCGTCAGGAGCCACGGGTCGGACTCGACCCATTCCAGGAAGGCGTTCAGCGCGTCCTCTTCGGAGGCCGGAGCCAGGCGCCCGCGTGCCGCCAGCTCCTCGCGGAACTCCACCGCCGGAGTCAGCTCCCGCACCGCCTCCTGCCGGGCCACCACCTCGTCGGGTGAAGCGGCCTCCTGCAGCCAGTGTCTGAGAGTCCGGCGCCCGGGAGCGGAGGTCACGGGTCCGGACAGACGTATCAGCGACGCCCTTCCGAAGACGTCGAGGTCGTTGGCGTACGCATGCTCGGCAGGCGCTTCCCCGTGGTTGGCCTCCGCGTCGGGGAGCGATGCCTCCAGCTCGTCCCACCGGCGATCCAGGCGGAGCAGCCCCTCCACGGCCAACCTGCGGAGCACTTCCTGCCGGCGCTCGAGCTCCCGGATCCTGCGGTGGCGCCCCACCATCACCACGAAGAGCACCGCCAGCACCACGGCCACGGCGGCAGCGATCCGTTCCGTCGGCGCCGCGAGCACGTCCCACAGCACGAGAGCTGCCACCAGCCCCAGGAACGTCGCCATGCGCAGCGTGGACATCCTGAGAGACGCCCCATGGGCGCGGTCCCGCGCCTCCGCATGGCGCCGTTCCCGCTCGACGTAGGTCTCCCGCGGTCCGGTCACGGCTCCGGCCCCTCCTCTCTCACCGGGGCGTCCGGTGCCGCGCCGCACAGCGCAGCATGGCCTCGAGGCTCACCTGGACGTCCTCCTCCGTGGTGGCCCACGAGGACACGCTTATGCGCATGGCCGTCCTGCCCTGCCAGACCGTCCCTCCGCACCAGCATGTGCCGTCGCGCTGAATATCCGCAATGACCTTCTCCGTCACCGTTGCATCGCCGAACGACACCAGCACCTGGTTCAGAACCACGTCGCTGAGGATCTCGTATCCCGCGTCCGCCAGCCCTCCCGCGAAGGCGCGAGCGTGGCGGCAGGTCCGCCCCACGAGGTCGGCGACGCCATCCCTGCCCAGCGCCTTGAGGGCAGCCCACACCTCCACGCCGCGGGCGCGCCGGGAGAGCTCCGGCGTGTAGTCCGCCGGGTTGCGCTGGTCGGTCTCCGTAGGCAGATACTCCGCGGTGAGGGCCATGGCGCTGCGCAGCGCGTCGCGGTCGCGCACGAACGCGAGGCCGCTGTCGTAGGGGACGTTCATCCACTTGTGCGCGTCCGTAGCCCACGAATCGGCGGCTTCCATGCCCCGCACGAGCTCGGCGCGCTCGGGTGCGGCCGCCGCCCACAGGCCGAAGGCGCCGTCCACGTGGACCCAGGCTCCCGCCTCGTGGGCACGGGCGCAAGCCTCCTCGAAGGGATCGAAGGCACCGGTGTTCACGTTGCCCGCCTGGACGCACACGATGGTGGGCCCGGAGATGTCGGGAAGGAGCTCCGCCCGCATGCGTCCCTGCCCGTCCACGGGGACCCGCACGACGCGGTTGCGTCCCAACCCCAGGAGCCCCAGGGCCTTGAATACCGAGGGGTGGGCCTCGGCTCCGACGATCACGGTCACGGGCGGCGCGCCGACCATGCCGTCACCTTCGATGTCCCAGCCGATCCGGGTGTACACGGCGTGGCGGCCCGCGGCCAGGGCGCTCAGGTTCGCCACGGTGGCCCCGGTGACGAAGGCCCCGCCCGACTCCGGAGGCAGACCGAAGAGATCCAGGAGCCACGACAACGCCACCTGCTCGACCTGGGCAGTGGCGGGCGTCACCCGATAGAGGGCGGTGTTCTGGTCCCATGCGCCCGCGAGCCAGTTGGCGCCCAGGGTCACCGGAAGCGACCCGCCGATGACGAACCCGAAGAAGCGCGGCCCGGCCATGGCCATGGTGGCTGGGGAGCAGCGCGTGTCCAGAAGCTCCAGCACTTCCTCGGGGTCCGTCGGCCCCTGCGGAAGGGGCTCGCTCAGCTCTCCGAGGCGCGCCGTGGCATCCGCATCCGGAGCGACCGGACGGGCATCGACACCCTCGAGATAGCGGAGGGCTCGCTCCGCCGCCGATTCCAGCAGTCGGTTCATGGGCATCGCGGAGTTTAGGGAACCATGGGGCGTGCCGCCACGCGCGCCTTCCGCCGGAGGGGACCACGGGGAGACCACGTCGGTGGGAGCCTCCACCGCCTCGACGTGTACATTTGTGTATCCGCCATACGGGGCCGGACGTGCCACCCGATACGAGCATGCGAATGCGCTCTTCCCATTACAGGTCACTTGCGCTGCTGTGCCTGGTGTCGGCCGGCTGCGCCTCGGCGGGAGACTCATCAGGGCCGTACACGCTGGCTCTCAAGCGGCCGGACGGGGGGTCGGCGGTCTGCACACGCCCTCCCGAGGCGTGGCTCGACTCCCCGGCGGGTGTGGGGGTGGCCGCGGCCGTTCCGACCATCGTCCAGAGCCTCGTCTCGTCCTCGGGCCAGGGAACCGACCTGTCGCAGGGAACGGCGCCGGGCGGCCCACCCGGCGGAGGCCCGCCCGGCGGAGTGCCCCCGGGTGGAGGTCCGCCGACGGGCAGCCCGCAGAAGGGGGCCGCGTCCAAGACCGGGGAGTTGCTGGACGCCGTCGTGCAAACCGCCCCCAACACGCGGGCCCTCGACGTGCTGGACTACCGGCTCTGTCTCGCGTACGGCAAGGGGATCCTCACTCGAGACGTGTACGTGTATTGGCTCCTGGACCTGCGACCGCAGGCGTTCGACGCGGTTCGGAACGCCAAGGACAGCGGCTGACGGCTCGGGGCTCGCTCCGTCTCCCCTCGACGGGCGCGGCCACCGCTTCTCCGGCGAACCCCGGGGGGCGGTGGGTCCGATCCACATCGACAGGGGTCGTAGACCGGCTCGCCCCGGTCTGCTAGGCTAAGGCCACCCTCCCGGTCGGGCCGTGCGGCTGCGGCGCACCGCACGCGTCGCGATTCGCGAACACGATGTGCTCCCTGAAGGAGAGGATCATGACGCATCCCCTCGAACGCCGGGCGGGCAGGTCGCTCCGTCTGGCGACGTTCCTCGTTCTCGCCCTTGCGGCGCCCACGGCAGCCCAGACCAAGCTGCTTCGCTTCCCCGACATCCACGGCGACCACGTGGTCTTCACGTACGCGGGTGACCTGTGGACGGCTCCGGCCACCGGCGGCACCGCGGTGCGCCTCACGGCCAGCCCCGGACAGGAGCTGTTCGCCAAGTACTCTCCCGACGGCAAGTGGATCGCGTTCACCGGACAGTACGACGGGGACGAGCAGGTCTACGTGATCCCCTCCACGGGCGGCGTGCCCAAGCAGCTCACCTTCTATCCCGCCCAGGGCCCACTCCCCCCGCGGTGGGGTTACGACGACCAGGTGTACGGCTGGACCCCCGACGGCAAGTCCGTCGTCTTCCGCAGCCTGCGCGATGGCTGGGACCTGGCGAACAACCGGCTCTATACCGTGCCCATGGCCGGCGGCCTGCCGGTGGCGCTGCCCATGCCGCAGTCCGGCGCCGGTGACATCTCGCCGGACGGGAAGGAGATCGTCTACTCGCCCCTCTTCCGGGACTTCCGCGCCTGGAAGCGCTACCAGGGCGGCTGGGCCGAGGACCTGTGGGTGTTCAACCTCGCGACCCACGACGCGAAGAACGTCACCAACGACGTGCGCACCGACCGCGATCCCATGTGGATCGGGGACCGCATCTACTTCAACTCCGATCGGGACAACAAGCTCAACCTGTACTCGATGAAGCCCGACGGCTCGGACCTGGTCCAGCTCACCCACGAGAAGGTCTGGGACGTGGAGTGGCCCAGCGCCGACGAGACCGGCAGCATCGTGTATCAGCTCGCCGGCGAGCTGCACGTCTTCGACACGCGCACCCGCGCCGACCGCAAGCTCGACATCCACGTGCCCGACGACGGGGTCGCGGCCCGGCCGGTGCACAAGTCCGTCGCCCGCTACATCGAGGACGCCGACCTCAGCCCGGACGGCCACAGGGCGCTCTTCACAGCCCGCGGCGACATCTTCACGGTGCCGGCGGAGCACGGGCCGACGCGCAACCTGACGCACAGCTCCAACGCCCACGACAAGGGCGCCCGCTGGTCCCCCGACGGAGCCAAGGTCGCGTTCGTCTCCGACATGAGCGGCGAGGACGAGCTGTACCTGGTCAATCAGGACGGAAGCGGGACGCCCGAGCGCCTCACCACGAACGGTGACCAGATGCGCTTCGCCCCGGTGTGGTCGCCCGACGGCAAGCGCCTGGCGTTCGCCGACAAGTCGGGCCAGCTCTGGGTGCTGGAGGTGGCGAACAAGAAGCTCATCAAGGTCGCCCGGGACTCCACGGGCAACATCGGCGACCAGAGCTGGTCGCCGGACAGCCGCTGGCTGACCTTCAGCCTGAGCCACGACAGCGGGTTCCGGTCGATCTACGTGTGGGGCATCCAGGACCATGCCCTTCACGCCGTGACCAGCCTGACGTACGACTCCTCGGAGCCCGTCTTCGGCGCCGACGGCAAGTACCTGTTCTTCCTCAGCAACCGGGAGTACGCGCCCCAGGTCAGCTCGGTGGAGTGGGACTACGCCACCGACCGCATGACGGGGATCTTCGCGCTGGCGTTGAGAAAGGACGTGCCTGCCCCGTTCCCGCCCGAGAGCGACGAGGCGAAGGTCGACACCGCCGCCGCCACCGGCCCCGGCGGACACGCGGAGGGGAGCGCAAGCTCGAAGACGGCCGCCACGCATGGTGGTTCGGCCGGGGCGTCGTCACCGACCGACATCGCCATAGACTTCGACGGCCTGGCGAGCCGCGTGGCCCCCGTCCCCGTCCCCGCCGACGACTACCGCGGCCTGAACGCGGTCAAGGGGAATTTGGTCTACGTGAAGGGAACGCCCTTCGTCTACGGGCGCGCGCCGGAGACGCGGCCCGAGGTGATGATCTTCAACCTGGCCGATCGCAAGGCCAGCACCCTGGTGGCCGGCACCGGCGGGTACGCCCTCTCCGCCGACGGCACGAAGCTCCTGGCGCGGGAGGGCGGGGCGTGGAAGCTGGTGGACGTGAAGCCCAACGGGGGCTCGTCGGCCAAGACGCTCTCCACCGCGGGCCTGCAGGCGGACATCGTGCCCGAGCAGGAGTGGGTGGAGATCTTCAACGAGGTGTGGCGCCGGTTTCGGGACTACTTCTACGTGCCCAACATGAACGGCTACGACTGGACGGCGATCCGCGACCGGTACGAGCCGCTGCTGAAGTACGTGGGGCACCGCTCGGATCTCGACTACGTCCTCGACCAGATGATCGGCGAGCTGAGCAACTCCCACACCTACATCTCCGGCGGGGACTACGACATCCCGAGGCGGGCGGACGTGGCGCTGCCCGGTGCACGCTTCGCCCTCGACCCGGCGTCGGGCCGATACCGCATCGCCAGCATCTTCAAGGGCGACAACTCGGAGGCGGAGTACCGCTCGCCCCTCACGCAGATCGGCGTGGACGCCCACGTCGGAGACTACGTCCTGGCCGTGGACGGCACGCAGCTGAGAGCCCCCGAGAACCCCTACGAGCTGCTCCGCTACAAGTCGGCCCATCCGGTCACGCTCACGCTGAACAGCCGCCCCACCATGGACGGCGCGCGCGAGGTGAGCTACCGGCCCATCCGGAGCGAGACCAAGCTGGTGTACATGGCGTGGGTGGACCGGAACCGGGAGATGGTGGACTCCATGACCCAGGGCCGGGTCGGCTACCTGCACATCCCGGACATGGGAGCCGCCGGCCTCTCCGAGTTCATCAAGTGGTTCTATCCGCAGATCCGCAAGGAAGGGCTCATCATCGACGTGCGCGGCAACGGCGGCGGCAACGTCTCCTCCATGCTCATCGAGCGGCTGAGCCACCAGCTGCTGGCCAGCGGGTACTCACGCAACAACGACTTCCCGTCCACGTATCCGCGGGGACCCATCTTCTACGGCTCGCTGGTGGCGCTCCTCAACCAGACGTCCGCGTCGGACGGAGACATCTTCCCCGCCATGTTCAAGCAGGCGGGCCTCGGCCCCCTCATCGGCATGCGCTCCTGGGGTGGGGTCATCGGCTACAGCGGACACGGGCCGCTCATCGACGGCGGTCAGGTGGACGTGCCGGAGTTCGGCTTCACCAGCGTGGACGGCAAGTGGATCATCGAGGGCCACGGAGTGGATCCGGACATCGTGGTGCAGAACGATCCCAAGTCGGTCATCGAGGGACACGATCCCCAGCTGGAGCGAGGCGTGCAGGAGATCCTGAAGCTCATCCGGGAGCATCCCAAGCACCTGCCCACGAGGCCGACACCGCCGAACCGCGCGCCGGCGGGAGGAGGAGGCCAATAGGGCCAATAGGAAGGAGCGGGCCGCCCTGACGGACGGCGCGAAGGAGCCGGACAGCCTCCACCGGAAGACGTGGAAGAGGCGCGTGCGGAAAACGACAGCCAGGCTCATTACGGGGAGGGCGGCGCAGCCGCCCTCCCCTCGTTCGTGCCGCATCCAGGCAGTCCGACGTCGTCGTGCCCGGGCGCGGGCGTTCGTCTTCGCAGGGATGGGCCTCTCGCCACCACCCCTTGATCCTCACGTCGCGTCAGGTCCTATCCTTCCTGCATTCGAGACGAGGATTCCACGGACGGGAGACGATGGAGATGGCGGACGACGAGAAGAGCGCGTTCGACCCCGGCCTGTACGAGGAGGAGGCGGGCCGGCGCTGGGGCCACACCGACGCCTACAAGGAGTCGGCACGGCGCGCAAAGGGCTACTCGAAGGACGACTGGGCCCGGATCAAGGGTGAGAGCGAAGACATCGAGGCGCGCATGGCGGCGCTCATGCGGGCCGGGATCCCCGCCGACGGCGAGGAGGCCACAGCGGTGGCGGAGGAGGCCCGCCTCCACATCCATCGCTGGTTCTATCCGTGCAGTCACGGGATGCACGCGGGGCTCGCGGAGATGTACACCGCCGACCCCCGTTTCCGGGCGCACTACGACGAGCGGGTGGAGGGTCTGGCCGACTACGTGGCGCAGGCCATCAGGGCCAACGCCGCCCGGGAGACGCGAGACACTTGAGGCGGGCGGGCGGAGCCCCGCCCGCGCTCACGCCCCCGTCTCTTCCGCCGGCGCTTCCGCAGGTGCTTCCGCCGCGTCGGGGGACGACGCCTCCGCCTCCGCCGCGGCCCGCCGGCGCTCCGTCCACCTCACCAGCCAGATGCTCAGCTCGAAAAGGAAGAGGAGCGGCACGGCCATGAGCAGCTGCGAGAAGACGTCCGGAGGCGTGAGGGCCGCGCCCATGACGAAGATCACCACGATGGCATGGCGTCTGTAGCGCGCCAGCAGCTCGGACGTCACGATGCCCATGGCTCCCAGCGCCAGCATGATGACCGGGGTCTCGAAAGCGACGCCGAACCCGAGCATCAGCTTCATGAGGTAGCCCAGGAACTTGTCGACGGTGAGGTTCTGCTGGAGGCTTCCCGGCTCGAACTTGCTGAAGAACTTCAGCGTCAGGGGCAGCACACCGAAGTAGGCCAGGGACGCGCCGCCCAGAAAGAGGACGATGGCCCCCATGAGGGCGGGGAGGACCGCCCGTTTCTCGCTGGGCTCCAGGATCGGCGACAGGAAGCCCCAGAGCTGGTAGAGGGCCACGGGCAGTGCGATCACCACGCCGGCCACCACCGACAGCCGCAGCGTGACCATGAACGGATCGGCGGGGCTCAAGTACTTGAGCTTGCCGCCGTTCAGGAACGCGCGGACCGGCTCGATGAGGAGCTTCAACAGGTCGAACCGGGTGATGAGGACGAAGCCGAGCACCGAGCCGAGGGCCAGCGCCACGAGGGTCCAGATGATGCGCCAGCGAAACTCCTCCAGGTGATCCAGGAGGGGCATGTCGTCCGACTTCCAGGTTCTTCCTCGGATTCTCACGCGCGGGTTCGGGTCGAGTGAGCGGCGCCGTCAGGCCCTTCTCGAAACGACGAAAAGCTAGTGTCCTTCGTTCCTGGGTGGAGCCTTCGGGTGCTCCACCGGCTCCTTCGGCACCGCAGGCACGCGCGAGACGAGCCCGTGCAGCACGGTCCGGAAGTGCGCCAGGACCGACGCCTCCTGCGGCCGGTTGACGAGGTCCCGCAGCTCGGCGGGGTCCATGCGTATGTCATAGAGCTCCTCGGTGCCATCCCCGTTGCGGATGTACTCGTAGGTCGAATCCATCAACGAGTACATCTCGGGACCCCAGTTGGCGGGGTACCACGGCTCGCGGTCCGACCCCCGGCTCACGCTGGAGAAGATGGTGTCGCCGACGGTGTCCTGCCCCGGGCCCACCGAATCGCTCATCGACCAGAATCGCGACAGCGAGCGGCCCCCGATGCCTTCCCGGGCGGGATTGACTCCCGCGAGGTGGAGGAGCGTGGCGCCGACGTCCCGCAGGCTGACCACCTGGTTCACCCGCGCCTTCGGGTCGTGCCCGGGCCGTGGATCGTCCACGATGAGGGGCACGTGCACCGTCTGCATGTAGAGGCTGTTGGGGTGGTTGTACAGGTTGTGCTCGCCCAGCTGCTCACCGTGGTCCCCGGCGATGACCACCACCGTGTTGTCCAGCACGCCACGCTGCTTGAGCACGGCGAGGATCCGCCCGACCTGCTCGTCCTCGTGGGTGATGGCCGCAGCGTATCCCGCAGCGTGTGCGTGGCGCTCCGCCGGGTCCATCTTCCACTTGTCGGTCACGTACGCCCCGCTCCCGTTGAGCAGGTCGGCGAAGTGCGTGAAGTTGTCCCAGTGGCTTCCCGGCGGCATGGCGCGCTTCACCGAATCGGGCGGGAAGTACGGCTCGTGCGCATCGAAGTAGTTCAGGAACGCGAACCAGGGATGGTCGCCCTTCCCGTGCTTCCGCTCCCAGCCCAGGAACTCGTCGGTGACCTTCCTCGCGTCCTTGCGGTTCAGCAGCTCTTGATAGCCGATGATCCGGCGTAGCTTAGAGCTCCCGGCGAGTCGCCGGCCCAGCGACGTGCACAGGATCATCTGGCCCACGGAGATGGGAAAGTCCTCGTACACGAGGAAGCCGCGGGCGAGGCCGGTGGCGGCCACAGTGAACGTCAGGTTCCCCACGAACCCTGCGGTGAGATAGCCGTGACGGGCCAGGGCCTCCGCCACCACCGGGTGCTGCGGGGGCAGAGCCCGCATCCACTCGCCACCCTGTGAGCGCTCCCCCCAGAGCCGGATGGGCCAGGCCCCCGTGAACATGCTGGCGTGGGACGGCAGGGTCCACGGCGAGGCCGCGATGGCCTTGGTGAAGTTGACGGAGGACGCCGCCAGGCTGTCCATCACGGGCGTGTGCGCCGGTGGAAAGTCGGAGGCGGCCCCCGACGGGTCGACGAAGTCGAGACTGGCGCCGCGCACGGTGTCCAGAATGATCAGGAGAACGTTGGGCGCACCGGCCTCGGCCATGGGCAGCCCCGTCATCCAGTACCGATTCCAGACCCACTCATTCCACTCCATGCGGGCCGTCATCCCCCCCGCCAGGAGAAGTCCCACGACGGCGGCCGCCGGCATCAGCCGGCGGTGCCGGGGCGGCCGCTTCACCATGCGGTGCACCTGCACGCCCACGCCGATGGCCAGCACGACGATGGCCAGAGCGTAGAGCCGTTCCGGCAGGAGCCCCAGCTCCAGGGCGCACAGCCCGGCGAAGGTGCCCACCACCACGCTGCGGTTCCTCGCGTGTGGCCAGCGGCGGCCGAGGGCCAGGAGCACGCCCGCCGCGATGAGGAAGTAGAGGATGTCGGCCAGGGGCGTCATCCAGACGAAGTCGCGTCCGAGGCGCACCACCACGTGGCCGAACGGGGCCAGCAGGACCGGGATCTCCTCTATCAGGCCCGTCCAGACGCCGGCGGCGACCGCCATGAGCACGATCCGCCCCCACGACAGGGGCCCCGTCTCGGCCGGCGTGGTCTCCGCGGGTCCGGATCGCGGTACGGCCTGCTTGCGAGCGGGCTCCTTCTTCGCGTTCTTCGCGTTCTTCGCGTTCCCGGGAGCCCCGCGCGACGGCTTGCGCTTCGGCGAGGACCCCGAGGCCTTTCTCGGCTTCCGGCGACGGCTCATCCCAGGTATCCCAGGCCCCTCAGCCTCTCCCGCACGATGTCGTCACCCGTCGTGGGGGTGGAAGTACGTCTTGCGCAGCTTCGCCAGGTTGGGAAGCGCGCCTCTCTCGATCATCCCCTCGGCCAGGGTCGGGTCGAAGCCGTCCAGGCCGATGACCACCACCTTGCCGGGCTTCATCGTGCCGGCACTCGGTCTTCGTGTTCGTGTGGAACGGGAATGCCTCTAATCGTCCACCGATCGCTTCGGGGGCGAGGCCTCGCCGGAGCTCGCACCCGCGGGTGGGAGCTCCGGTTCGCGCCCGGAGAATATCCGGCGGAAGAAACCCACCAACCGCCGCCAGAACGTGAGCGCGACTCCCACGACCGCGGCGACCGCCGAGGCCAGAGGCATGTACGTTTCAGGCCCGAAATAGAGCACCGGCCACCACTATGGGTTGAGGGAATCGCCGTCGGTTGATGCGTCAAGCAACATCCGAAAAGAGACACCTGAAAAGACAACGGAGCCCGCCGAAACGCTAGACCGACAGTCCCCGGCTTGCTGTGAAGCCCCTGTCGGAGCCACTGTTGGCGCCCATGGAGAAGAGCTCGATGTCCTTCGAGGTCCGACTGAGCCGCGAGATGCGGCTCACGGACATCACGATGATCGGCGTCGGGGCCATGATCGGCGCCGGCATCTTCGTGCTCACCGGCATCGCCGCGGGCGTCGCCGGGCCGGCCCTGCTCATCACCTTCGCGCTGAACGGGTTCGTAGCCCTGCTCACCGCAATGGCATACGCCGAGCTCGGTTCCTCGTTCCACGACGCCGGTGGCGGATACCTCTGGGTCAAGACGGCGCTGCCCGACCCCAACGGCTTCCTGAGCGGGTGGATGTCGTGGTTCGCCCACGCGGTGGCGTGCTCCCTCTACGCCCTGGGCTTCGGCGCCTACTTTCGCCTCGTCCTCACGGCGGCCGGCGCTCCCCAGATCCACCTGGGCTTCATGACGCTGGAGAAGTGGCTCGCCGTCGTCGTGTGCGTGCTCTTCGCCTACATCAACTTCCGCGGGGCTTCGGAGGCCGGGAAGGCCGGGAACGTGATCACCGTGGCCAAGGTGATCATCATCCTGGCCTTCGGTGCCGTGGGCGTCGTGGTGATGCTTCGCCGCCCGGACTGGCACGCGGCCTTCCAACCCATGCTCTCGAACGGGTGGGGAGGCGTGTTCGCCGCCATGGGGCTCACCTTCATCGCCTTCGAGGGCTACGAGATCATCGCCCAGACCAGCGAGGAGGTGGAGAACCCCAAGAAGAACGTCCCCCGGGCCACGTTTCTGTCTCTTCTCATCGTGGTGCCCATCTATCTGCTGGTGGCGCTGGTGGCGGTGGGCGCGGTGCACGCACCGGCGGGAATGTCGGTGACCGAGTATCTGGGAAAGGAGAAGGAGACCGCGCTGGTGAGCGTCGCCGACCAGTTCATCGCCGGGGGCGGCGTGGTCATCCTCATCGGCGGGCTCCTGTCCACGCTGTCCGCGTTGAACGCCACCATCTACTCGTCCTCCCGTGTGGCCTTCGCCATGGCCCGGGACGCCAACCTGCCTCAGCTCCTCGGCCAGGTGCACGCCAGGCGGGCGACCCCCCACTACGCGATCCTGTTCTCCACGGTGCTCATCGTCTTCATGGCGGTGGCGCTGCCCATCGAGTCGGTGGCGGCGGCGTCGGACATCATGTTCCTGCTGCTCTTCGTGCAGGTGAACATCGCCGTGATGCGGCTGCGCAAGACCCGGCCGGACCTGGACCGGGGCTTCCGCATCCCGTTCATGCCGGTGATACCGGTCCTGGCCATCGGCACCATGCTCTTCCTGACGGTCTTCCTGGTGGGGCACTACCCGCTCTCCCTCGTGGCCACCGGAGCCTGGGTCGTCGTGGGCGCCTTCCTCTACTACGGATACGCGCGGGACCACGAGGCGGCGTTCGTGGAGCGCGCGGCGTGGATGGAGCGCATCGAGCGCAAGGAGTACCGCGTGCTGGTGGCGCTGGCAGCGCCGGACAGCATGGAGTCCCTCATGGAGGTGGGGCTCGCCATCGCGAAGCGCCACGCCGGGGAGCTCGTCGCCGTGACGGTGGTGGAGGTCCCCGAGGGCGAGTCTCTCATGGTGGGACGCAAGGGGGTGCGCGCGCTCGAGCCGCAGCTGCAGCGAGCGGTGGAGTATGGGCGTGCGCGGGGGATCCCCGTGCATCCCGTCATCAAGATCTCCCGGCGGGTAAGCCACGGCATCGTCGAGACCGCCCGAGAGGAGTCGTGCAACTTCATCGTCATCGGTCAGCCGAACCGGCAGTCGTGGGTGGAGCGCCTGGTGAGCACGGTGGTGGAGCGCGTGCTTCAGGACGCCCCCTGCCAGGTGGCGATCCTCTACGGGCGCCCGACCCGGGAGGGAACCGCCGGGATCGTGCTGCCCACCACGCGGAGCGCCAACACCGCTCTGGCCGCGGACCTCGTGCCCGCGTTCACGGCGTGGTACGGCGCGGTGGCGCGGGCGTTGACGGTGGTGTCCCCGGACGATCCCAAGCACGAGCGCGACCGCGGTGTGTCCGCGGCCCGCGAGACTCTCGAAGCGGCGGCCTTCCAGGGCACCCTGGGCGTCGTCGCGCACCGTGACGTCGCCGCCGGCCTCACGCAGGCGCTGAGGCCCCGGGAGCTGGTGGTCATGGGGGCGCCCGAGGACGCTCCGGTGGCGGCGCTCTTCGGGGAGACGGTGCCGGCGACGGTGGCGCACACGGGTTGGAATCCCGTGGTGGTGGTGAGGGACGTCGTGCACAAGCGGACGCGGCGCTTCGAGCGAATCTTCTTCCGGCAGGAGTAGGCCGACATGCAGGCCAACGCCTTTCAGACCAACGTAGGCCCTCTGGCCCGGTTCTCCGACCAGGTCTTCGCCTATCTGCCCACCCTGGCCGCCGGCCTCGCGGTTCTGGCCGTGGGCGTGATGGTGGGGTGGGTCGCCAAGCACGTCGTGGTACGTGCCATGGTGTGGCTCCGCCTCGACCGACTGGGCGGGCGCACCGGATGGCGCGCGGCCTTCGGCAAGGGGGACGTTCGGGCCGCCATGTACGATCTGGTGGGCAACGTGGTGATGATCGCCATCGTCCTGCTTTTCCTCGACAACGCCCTGCAGATCTGGAAGCTCACCGTCCTGTCGAGCCTCATCGACCGCTCCATCTTCTACCTCCCCAACCTGGGGCTGGTGGCGCTCATCGTGGCCGTTGGCTTCCTGGTGTCGAACGTGGTGGGGGAGCGGGTCACCCACGCGCTGGAGGACGAGGGCTTCGAGAGAGCCCGTCTGCTCGGCAGGATCGTGAAGGGGGTGCTCCAAGCCGTCGTCGGGGCGCTGGCGGTCTGGCAGCTCGGCTTCGCCCGGGAGATCGTACTGGGCGCGTTCTACATCAGCTTCGGCGCCATCGGCGTGGCGTTCGCTCTCGCGGTGGGCACGGGCGCCGGCGGCGCGATTCGACATGCCCTGGAGCGTGTGGTGGCGCGGGAGAAGTCGGAGGACGAAGAGTGAGGAACGACGTCCGGCGGGAGTCGGGAAGACATTCGTCGAACCATTGCTTCGGTCCCCGGAGGGAGGTCGCCTGCGCGCGTCATCGGTGTCTGTCGGGAAGCGCACCGTACACGCACAAGGGTTGACCTGACCTCGTATCAGGTTAGTGTTTTTGATTAGCGTCTTGAAGTATGCCTCCCTACGACCGCCGATAGGAAGTACGTCATCCGTCGACGACCGCAGCAACGACTCGGCACCGGATCGCTGGAGACCGCCCAGGGCGGGCATGCCGGCGGCTACGTCCTGCCCATGCGCACCGGTGTGATCTCTCCCTGCGCCTCAGCGCCCCGTCTACCCACGGGAACGCGTCTCAGGCCCGGCCGCGCCTGAGCGCGGAGCCGCCGAGCGTGCGCCCCCGGCGCACAACGGCCGGCGCACACCCTTCCCATGACCTTTCTAGATTACGCGATCTTCGGCGCCTACATGCTGGGATTGGTCGGTGTGGGGTGGTGGTTCCACAAGAAGAACGAGAGCGCCGAGGACTACTTCGTCGGCGGCCGGGCCATCTCGCCGGGTCACGTGGGACTCTCGGTGGCAGCCACCGACGTGGGTGGGGGCTTTTCCATCGGGTTGGGCGGCCTCGGCTACGCCATGGGTCTTTCGGGCAACTGGCTGCTCTTCACGGGCCTCGTGGGCGCATGGACCACGGCGGTACTCGTCATCCCGCGCATCAAGCGCCTCGATGCCGAGCACGGCATGATGACCTACCCCGACTTCCTGCGCTTCCGATACGACGGCCGCGTGGCGCTGGTGGCGGCGGTGATCTCGGCTCTGGGATACCTGGGCTTCACGGCGGGGCAAATCCTCGCCGGTGCCAAGCTCATGTCGGGATCCGTGATCCACTGGGCGCCGCCCGGCATGACGGAGATCACCTTCGCCACGCTCATCATCGGCGGGGTCATCGTGGCGTATACGGTCCTCGGTGGTCTCAAAGCCGTGATCTACACCGACACGATCCAGTGGATCGTGCTCATGATCGGACTGGTCTTCTTCGCCATTCCGTTCACGTTGGCCAAGGTGGGCGGGCTGCACGGACTGCGTGCGGCGCTTCCGGCGAGCTACTTCAGCCTCTTCCATGTGTCGCCGCTCACCTTGGTGAACTGGTTCATCACCATCGCGCCGATCTGGTTGGTGGCGATGACGCTGTATCAACGCATGTACGCCAGCCCCACCACGAAGGACGCTCAGAAGGCGTGGTTCATCGCCGGCCTCTTCGAGTGGCCGGCCATGGCGTTCGCCGGCGTGGGCCTGGGCATGATGTCCCGCGTGCTCTTCCCCGGCATCGACGCGGAGCTGGGCGTGCCCCGCCTCCTCGCGCACGTCTTGCCGGTGGGCGTCACCGGGATCGTGGTGGCCTCCTACTTCTCCGCCATCATGTCCACGGCGGATTCGTGCATGATCGCCTCGTCGGGCAACGTAGTGAGCGACATCATGCAGCGGAGCCCATGGGCCATGAAGGACACGCCCCGCCTGGTGCGGGCATCTCAGGTCGCCACCCTGGTGGTGGGCCTGGCCGCCATTCTCATCGCGTCGCAGTTCACCATGGTGCTGGACGCGATCCTCAAGGCGTACGCGTTCCTCGTGGCAGGTCTCTTCGTGCCCACGTTGGGCGCCTATTTCTGGCGGCAGTCCACGTCCTCCGGCGCCTTCTGGGGGATGATCTGCGGGGGGAGCACCACGCTGGTGCTGCTGATCAGCGGCGCGGCGCCTCCTCTCGGGCTCGACCCGAGCTTCTGGGGCATCCTGGCGTCCGCCCTGGTGTTCGTCCCGGTCTCGATTCTCACGAGCGAGGAGACGGACACCGCGACGGAGACAGAAGAGGAGGCGTCCCTTGCGTGACCGCCTCCTGCGCATCGGCAGCTCGCTAGTCCAACACGGACCGGACAGCGATCGCGTCTACGTCATGAGGATCGCCCCCGGCGACGTGCGCCTCGTACTGGATGAGGCCGAGTCCCTCGCGACCCGCAACAGCTACGGCAAGATCGTGGTGAAGGCCCGCGCCTCGGACTTCGGCGAGCTCGCCCGGCGTGGTTATCGGGTGGAGGCCGTGGTGCCCCGCTTCCACGAGGGAGGAGAGTCCGGCCTCTTCGCCGGGAAGTTCCTGGAGGCGGGAAGGGCCACTCCCCGAGACCCCCGGATCCAGGAGGTCGTCGAAGCGGGAAGGGCCGCGCATGCGCGCGCCCTGGCCGAGACCGGGCCCGACGACAGGCCCGGGAGCTCCGTGGAGCCGCCGACGTCCCCGGCGGCGATGTCGAACGGGGGGGGCATGCCACGCGGGGAGGTCGTCGTCGTTGACGAGGCCGGACCCGAAGACCTCGACGAGCTGGCGGCATGCTATGCCGAGGTCTTCGAGAGCTACCCCTTCCCCATCGAAGACCCCGCCCATCTGCGCGCCGAACGTGAGCACGGCACCCGCTTCTTCACGGCGCGCGACCACGGACGCCTGGTGGGGGCATCCTCCATGGAGCCCGCAGGGCCACCCGGGGTGGTGGAGATGACCGACTTCGCCACGTTGCCTTCGCACCGGAAGCGCGGCATCGCCACCGACCTTCTTGCCCTCATGGGCCGGCACGCCCGGGAGGCCGGCGTGCGGGTGGCCTACACCATTGCCCGAGCCGGCTCCTTCGGCATGAACATCACCTTCGGACGCCGTGGCTATCGGTACGCCGGCACCCTGATCAACAACACCTGGATCGGCGGCGCCATCGAGAGCATGAATGTCTGGTACAAGATCCTGGAGGATCAATCATGAAGCTGCCCAGCATCGACCACATCCCCGTCCCCGAGCCCCTGAAGGAACCGGTGGAACGCTCCGACCTGGAGCATCGCGACCTCGACGACTCGGAGTTCTGGAAGAGGATCCCGGCGTTCCGCCACGTGACCCCCGATGAGTTCCTGGACCACCGATTCCAGAACCGCAACAGCGCCAAGAGCCCGCAGGACCTGAAAGACCTGCTGCGCGATCTCGCCCCCGAGTCGTTCCTCGAGGACGTGGAGGAGGGGATGCGACTGGCGCCCATGGCCATGCGCATCTCCCCATACATCCTCAGCCTCATCGACTGGGCGAATCCGTATCACGACCCGCTGCGCACGCAGTTCATCCCGGTGGCCTCCACGCGGCTCCCGGACCACCCGGCGCTGACGCTGGACTCCCTCCATGAGCAGGCCGACTCACCCACTCCGGGTCTCGTGCACCGCTATCACGACAAGGTGCTCTTCCTGCCCCTGGACGTGTGCCCCGTGTATTGCCGCTTCTGTACGCGCAGCTACGCCATCGGCACCGACACCGAAGAGGTCGAGAAGGTGGACTACAAGCCCGCCGTGGAGCGGTGGGACCGCGCCTTCGCCTACCTGGCCTCCCGACCCGAGGTGGAGGACGTGGTGGTGAGCGGCGGCGACACCTACATGCTGCCGCCCCAGCGGGTGCGCTATATCGGGGAGATGCTGCTGGCCATCCCACACATCCGGCGCATACGCTTCGCGTCGAAGGGCCCGGCGGTGATGCCCATGAAGATCCTGTCGGACCGCGACTGGACCGACACGCTGGTGGAGCTGGTGGCGAAGGGGCGGGCGCTGCACAAGGAAGTGGTGCTGCACACGCACTTCAACTCGCCCAACGAGATCACCGACATCACCCGCAGGGCCATGGACGTGCTCTTCGAGCGAGGCGTCAAGGTGCGCAACCAGAGCGTGCTCATCCGGGGCGTGAACGATGACATCGACGACATGATCACCCTGGTGCGGCGGCTCTCCTTCATCAACGTGCAGCCGTACTACGTCTACCAGCACGACATGGTCATGGGCGTCGACGAGCTGCGTACGCGTGTGGCCGACAGCGTGGAGATCGAGCGCCATGTGCGTGGAACCACGGCGGGTTTCAACACGCCGACCTTCGTGGTGGACGCGCCCGGAGGGGGGGGCAAGCGCGACGTGCACAGCTACGATCACTACGACGAGACGTCGGGGATCAGCGTCTACCGGAGCCCCAGCGTTGACGAGAACCGCGTGTATCTCTATTTCGACCCCATCGACCGGCTCCCGGAGGAAGGGCGCGAGCGCTGGGAGGATCCCGAGCAGCACCCGGCCATGGTCGCCGAAGCGCTGAGCGAAGCCGGCCTCGAGGATCTGGAGCCCGCGGCCACGGTGCCCGATGCCCTGGTGCCGGCTTGAGCCGGGTGCCGCGATTGGGCATCCTTGGCGGCGAACGATGGCGCGCGGCGGGCGCACGGTGGGAGACGGCGATCAGAGGCGGCCGGCGGAGGCCGGCGAGAACGAAGCACCCGCAGGAAGCAGAGGGAAAGACCCCATGTCCGACGATGCGACGTTGACCCTCGTGTTCGAGGTGATGAAGACCCACGGGGTCGCGGACAGGAGCGACGACGAGCTGGTCCAGGAGGCGTACGCGGTCGTCGAGGACCTGAGCGATCGCCTCGACGAGGCCCGTGAGACGTATGCCGAAGAGGACGCCCAGCACCTGGCCCTCCTTCAGGCCGTCGAGGAGATCCTCCTCGAGGACGGGCTACTGGAGGGCCCCGCCGCGTTCGAGGAGTGAACGGAACGCCACGGATGCGGTGGCGGTCCCATCGGGATCCGGATAGGTTGCGGCCATGAGACCCCAGGCTCTCGCTCGAGGCTCCGCCGTCACGCTCGCCATCGTTCTGGCTTCCTGTGGGACGAACGGCTCCCGGGGGGGTCGGACCCCGCGCGTGACGCGCGAGGACAGCGCCGGCGTGGAGATCGTGACGACGGAGACCGCGGTCGCCGACGTGCCGGTCTTCGCCACCCTGGATACGGTGCCCGGGCTCCGTATCGGGAGCCTGAACGGACCCAAGGAGGAGCAGTTCGGTTCCGTCACCGGCCTGGCGCCCCTGGCCGACGGCGGGATCGCCGTGCTGGACGCGCAGGCCAAGGAAATCCGCGTCTTCAGCCCCGACGGTGCGTACGTCCGCACCGTGGGGAGAGCGGGTGAGGGGCCGGGGGAGCTCTCCACGCCCCGGGGTCTGGCCGCCCTGGGAGGGGACACGCTGGCCGTGTACGACTGGCGCGGTGGCCGCATCACCTTCTTCGCGCCCGACGGCAGGGTGGGACGCACCGCCACCGCCTTCTTCCAGGGGTACGGGCAGCCGTACCGGGTGTCGTTCTTCGCCGACGGGTCCATCGTCGGCCAGTCCCGCTATTCCGGAGGCAGGGGCATCGTCAGCGGCGAGAAGCCCACGTTCGTCACGGACTCCGCGGTCTTGGTGTTCAGCCCCACCGACGGCTCGCCCGGTGACACCGTGGACATCCTCCAGACGGGTGAGTCGGTGCGCTCCATGCACCGCTCCGGCCAGGGGGTGATGGTGTTGACGAGCACCGCGACCTTCGAGCGGTCGAGCTCCTTCGCCGCGAGCCCCGACGGGGTGTGGTCGGGCTACGGTGATCGTTACGCGGTACGCCTCCTGGACCCTTCCGACGGACACGCGAAGCGCATCGTGCGGGCACCGGGCCTCGACCGCCCCCTCACCGACGAAGAGGTCAACGCCGTGAAGAAGGCGGAGCTCGCCGACGCCGACACCCCGGAGCGGCTTCGCGCCGCCCAACAGGTGATCGATCTGTCGCCCCGACCGGCCATGCGCCCGGCTTTCGATCGGATGCTCGTGGACGACGGGGGCCGCCTCTGGCTCCGGGACTGGCCGGGGGCCGACACCGACACCCGACGGTGGTGGGTGTTCGCCCGCGACGGCGGACTGCTGGGCTCGGTGGTGGTGCCCGGGAAGCTGCACCTCATGGCCGTCCAGAACGGCCATGCCTGGGGCATCGTCCACGACGAGCTCGACGTGCCGTACGTGGTGCGCTACACGATGCACGCGGTCGGCGCCTGACGGCGGCGGGCGGCAAGGGGGACACCGGACCGCCCTTTTTCGGTATCTTCCCGGCCTATGCTTCTCGCGATTCTGGGCGCGCTCCAGCTCGCGGCCGCCGGGCCGGGGCCGGTCTACAACGCGCGCGACGGACAGACCACGGTCCAGGTGCCGGCCATGGACACCCACGTCACCGTGGACGGCGTTCTCGACGAGCCGGTGTGGAAGAGCGCGGCGGTCTTGACGGGCTTCTCCGAGTACGAGCCCGTGGACTCGCGGCCCGCCTCGGACTCCACGGAGGTCCTGGTCTGGTACTCGCCGGACGCCATCTACTTCGGCATCCGCGCCATGGAGGCGCACGGCTCGGTACGGGCGACCCTGGCCGACCGGGACAAGGTGAGCTCCGACGACAACATCGAGATCCAGCTCGACACGTATGACGAGCGCAACCGCGCCATGGTGTTCGCGGTCAACCCGCTGGGTGTCCAGGCGGACGGCATCAAGAGCGAGGGGGGTGGTTACACGCCGGGCGCCCACTACATGGCCGGTCAGGTCGACCTGAGCCCGGACTACCTCTGGGACTCCAAGGGCCACGTCACCGACTGGGGATACGAGGTCGAGATCCGGATCCCCTTCAGCAGCCTCCGTTATCCCACGGCGTCGGTTCAGACCTGGGGCATCCAGATCCAGCGGAACGTTCAGCACAACGGGTACACGGAGACGTGGACCCCGGCCGTGCGCGCGGCGGCGTCCTTCATCGACCAGGAAGGCCTCCTGGTGGATCTGAAGGGACTGCACCACGGACAGGTCGTCCAGCTCAACCCGGAGCTGACGAACACGGTGAAGGGCGCTCCCTCGTCCACCGCCGGCCACTGGAGCTACGACTCCAAGCCACAGCTCGGCGGCAACGTGCGCTGGATGGTGGGGAGCAACTTCATCCTCAACGGCACGGTGAAGCCCGACTTCAGCCAGGTGGAGGCGGACGCCACCCAGATCGCCGCCGACGAGCGCTTCGCCATCTCGTATCCGGAGAAGCGCCCGTTCTTCGTCGAGGGTGCCGAGCAGTTCAGCGTGCCCAACACCCTGGTATACACCCGCACCATCGTGCAGCCCGCCGCCGCGGCGAAGCTCACCGGCAGGGTGGGACGCACGGACGTGGCCGTGCTGTCGGCACTGGACGACGGGTCCACGACTCCGAACGGGCAGCGCCCCGTGGTGAACATCGTGCGCCTCAGGCGTGGCTTCGCGACGCAGTCCACGGCCGGCCTGCTCTACAGCGAGCGGGTGGGAGGCGGCCGGTCGAACCGGGTCTTCGACGCCGACGTCCGCCATGTCTTCGGGCGCATGTACTACGCCCAGCTCCAGGGCGTACTGAGCCGCACCGGCGAAGCCGGCGTGACCACCGACGCGCCCCTGTGGGAGGGGGTGGTGGACCGGACGGGCAGGAAGTACGGCTTCCACTACGACCTCCTGGGGATCGGCAAGGGCTTCGCCGCGGACAACGGGTTCGTCCAGCGCACCGACATCGTCAGGGCGAGCGCGGAGAACCGTTACAGCGCGTACGGGGCGCCCGGGTCGGTGTTCGAGCGCTACAACGGCATGCTGCACATGCAGGGCACGTGGCGCTACGCGGATTTCTTCAAGGGACACAACGTCCTGGAGGACCAGCTCGCGCTGCGCAACGACGTCACTCTCCGGGGGGGCTGGGACATCGGCGTGAATCCCGGCCTCGGCAGCTACGCGTTCGATCCCGCCGACTATGCGCAGCTCTTCGGCGGAACGGTTCAGCAACCCGCTCCCTTCGTACCGCCGAGCCGCATCACGACGTTCACGACGGAGCTCCGGGTGTCGACGCCCCAGTACTCGACCTTCTCGGCCTCCCTGTCGGTGGCCGCCGGCCACGACGTGGACTTCCTGGAGACGTCGCGGGTGCGCCGCCTCGACTACGACGCCAGCCTGAACGCCCGTCCAACGCGGCATATCCGCATCGAGGCCACATACCAGAGCATGTCGTTCCACCGCCTCAGCGACGGCGAGCTCACGACGTCGACGCGCATCCCGAGGCTGAAGGTCGAGTACCAGGTCAGCCGCCCGATCTTCGTGCGGGTCGTGGCGCAGTACACCGCCACCCAGCGCGCGCCGCTCCAGGACCCCGGCACCGGCCAGACGCTCCTGGTGCGGGGCACCGACGGCACGCTGACCCCCTCGGTGCGCACGGAATCCAACCAGCTCCGGGCGGACTGGCTGTTCAGCTACCGTCCGTCGCCGGGAACGGTCTTCTTCCTGGGCTACGGCAACACACTTACGGAGCCGGACCCCCTCCGGATGACCGAGCTGCACCCGGTGGACAACGCGTTCTTCGTGAAGGTCAGCTACCTGTTCCGTGCTCTCGGGGCCCGGTAGGAGAAGGTTGATCCAACAACATTCTGAGGCTCTCGGGTGTGAAAGAGCCGGTTGTCGACAACGGGGGAGACGGCGGATCGGTCACCTCGACCACTGACTCGTCTCCTGGCGGGAGAGGCGAATGCTCAGGCAGGAAAAGGAAGGACGCCGCGGCCGCGGTGTCCGCGGTGTGCTATTGGGCACCGCCGCGACGGCGGTGGTGGTGGTTACTGCGTGCGTCCACGGCCCGCCGGGTGTGGGCGGCGCTCCCGGTGCCCCTCCCTCGCCCCATGACTTGTGGGCGCCGCCGGCCGAAGCTCGCAAGGTCGCGGAGTCCGTCCCCGCGGCGACCACCATCGACACCACGAAGATCACGCCCCAGGCGCTGGCGCAGGCCGAGAAGGGGCTGACCCTGGCCCAGGTCGTGGACCTGTCGCTGAGCAACAACCCGGCCACGCGGGCCTCGTGGCTCCAGGCGCGAGCCGCCGCCGACACCTACGGCCAGGCGCGCGGGCGTCTCTTCCCCACCCTCAGCGCCAGCGCCACTGCCCTCATGTCCAAGCAGGTGGCCTCGAACGTGCGCTTCGGGGGCACGCGTAACCAGGTCTCACCCTCGCTGAACCTTTCCTGGCTGGTGCTGGACGTGGGTGGGCGCTCCGGCTCCCGCGAGGCCGCCCGGGAGGCCACGTACGCCGCGGGCTTCCATCACGACGCCGTCGTCCAGAGCGCGGTGCTCCAGGCGGAGACCGCCTACTTCGGGTACATGGCAACCCGGGCGTTGCTGCAGGCCCAGCAGGCTTCGGTGACGGAGGCGGAGGCCAACCTCCAGGCAGCACAGCATCGCCACGACGTGGGGCTGGCCACCATCGCGGACGTCCTCCAGGCGCGGACCGCCGCGTCCCAGGCACGGCTGGCGGTGGAGACCACCCAGGGGCAGCTCCAGGCGGCGCGCGCCACGGTCGCCGTGGCCATGGGCCTCCCCGCGAACGCTCCCTTCGACATCGCGCCTCCGCCCGAAGCGACGTCCGTAGGCACCGTCTCCGAAAGCGTCGACTCGCTCATCGCCCAGGCGGTGCGTAGCCGGCCGGACCTCGCCTCCGCCGAGGCCAGCGCTCGCCAGGCTTACGCCTCCGCCCGGGTCACGCGGTCCGCGGGTCTGCCGAGCCTCCAGCTGGGGGCAAGCGCCGGTCGGGTGATCTCCGACGTGTCCCAGCTCAGCGGCACCAGCTACAGCCTCTCGCTGGGGCTCTCGATCCCCCTGTTCACGGGCTTCGCGCAGACGTACGCGAATCGGGCGGCGGAGGCCCGTGCCGAGGCCGCCGACGCCCAGGCGAAGGGGCTGCGGCAGCAGGTGATCCAGCAGGTGTTCACGTCCTATTATGCCCTGCAGACCGCCACCCAGCGGGTGCACACCACCGACGACCTGCTGGCCAGCGCCGAGCAATCCGAGCAGGTCGCCCACGGGCGCTACAGGGAGGGGGTCGGGACCATTCTGGATCTCCTCACCGCGCAGCAGGCCCTGGCCACCGCCCGGGCCCAGCAGAGCCAGGCCCGATGGAGCTGGCTCCTGGCGTTGGCCCAGCTCGCCCATGACGGCGGCGTGCTGAGTCCCTCCGGAGCGGCGGCCATTTCCGTCGCGCCGGACTCCACGAGCAATCGTCTTCGCTGAGAAGGCTGGAATCATGCGTCATACGTCGTTCTTCGTCGCCGCCGCATTCGTTGGTGTCCTCGCCGGATGTGACAGCCCTTCCGGACGACCGCCGAGGCCGCCGGTACCCGTGTCGGTGGCCCCGGCGACCCGGGGCTCCGCTCCCTACGTCATCGTGGCCGACGGCTCCGTCGAGCCCCTGCAGACGGTCCAGGTCGAGTCGCAGGTGGGGGGTGTCCTCCTTTCCGTGGACTTCGCCGAAGGCCATGAGGTGACCCAGGGCCAGATCCTGTTCCACATCGACCCGAGGCCCTTCCAGGCGGCGCTGCGCCAGGCCGAGGCGAATCTGGCACGGGACGAAGCCCAGGCCGTCAACAGCCGCAAGGACGCCGACCGGTACGCGAAGCTGGTGAAGGAGGACTATGTCACCCAGTCGCAGGCGGACCAGGCCGAGGCCACGGCAAGGGCACAGGCCGCGGTGGTGAAGGCGGACAGCGCCGCCGTGGAGACCGCCCGGCTCAACCTCTCCTACACGGTGATCCCTGCGCCCATCTCCGGGCGCACGGGAGCCCTCCTGGTGCGCCAGGGCAACCTGGTGAAGGCGAATGCATCACCATTGGTCGTCATCAACCAGATCCACCCCATCCTGGTGCGCTTCCCCATCCAGGGTCGGGACCTGCCGCTCGTGCAGAAGTACGACGCCATCGCGCCCCTCAAGGTGTCCGTCGCACCGGCCGAAGGCGAGGAGCAACAGGGCCTCGGGGACGAGCGGGGAACCCTCACGTTCGTGGACAACGCGGTGGATCCCACCACCGGCACCGTCCTCCTCAAGGGACGCTTCGACAACACGGATCGGGGCCTCTGGCCCGGTGAGTACGTCACCGTCCACCTCCAGGTCTACGTCCAGCAGAACGCCGTCACCGTGCCCGCAATGGCGCCCGTCACCCAACAGGGCGGAAGCTTCGTGTTTGTCGTGGACAAGGACAGCACCGCACACCGCCAGGCGGTCACCCTGGGTCGCACGGTCCAGGGTCGGGTCCTCGTCGAGTCCGGTGTGAAAGCCGGCGAGCTCGTGGTCACCGACGGCCAGGCTCAGCTGGCGGAGGGCGCGAAGGTGCTGATCAAGGAGCCCGGCGGCGGTGCCGCCGCCGACTCCCTGCAGGAGCCCGGCGGGCAGCCCGCCGGTGGTGGAGCGGGCCATGCGGCCGACTCCACCGGAGGAGGGGCGACATGAACATTTCGGGACTCTTCATCCGCCGGCCGGTCATGACCACCCTGGTCATGCTGGCCATCCTCACGTTCGGCATCGTCGCATACCGGCTCCTGCCGGTGAGCGACCTGCCCACGGTGGACTACCCGACGATCTCGGTGTCGGCCTCCCTGCCCGGCGCGAACCCCGAGACCATGGCGGCCGCCGTAGCCACGCCGCTGGAGCGTCAGTTCGCCACCATCCCGGGCCTCACGGACATGACGTCCAGGAGCACGACGGGATCCACCAGCCTCACGCTCCAGTTCGAGCTGAGCAGGAACATCGACGCCGCCGCCCAGGACGTTCAATCCGCGGTGAGCGCGGCCATGCGGCGGCTTCCCCAGGAAATGCGGTCCCCGTCCATCCGCAAGTCCAACCCCGCGGCGTCGCCGATCCTGTTCTACGCGCTCACCACCGAGTCCATGCCCATCTCGGAGCTGGACCACTATGCCGAGACCGTCCTCGCCCAGCACATCTCCACGGTGGACGGGGTGGCCGAGGTGTCCGTGTTCGGAGCGCAGAAGTACGCGGTGCGCGTGCAGCTCGATCCGGCGTCGCTGGCGCAGCGCGGCATCGGCATCGACGAGGTGGCCTCGGCCATCGCGTCGGGAAACGTGAATTTGCCTTCTGGCGTGCTCTGGGGTCCCGATCACGCCTATACCGTGCAGGCCAGCGGACAGCTCCACGATGCCGCCGCGTTCCGCAAGCTGGTGGTGACGTACCGCAACGGTGCCCCGGTGCACCTCGGTGACCTGGGGAACGTCCTCGACGACGTCCAGAACAATCGCACGGCGTCGTGGTTCAACGGTGGGCCGGCGATCATCCTGGCCATCCAGCGGCAGCCGGGGACCAACACGGTGGCCGTGGCGCAGGGCGTGCGGGCGCAGGTGAACAAGCTGCGCACGCAGATCCCCGCCGGCGTGAACATCCAGATCCTCTACGACCGCTCGGTCTCCATCCAGCAGTCGGTGAGCGAGGTCAAGTTCACGCTGCTCCTGACGCTCTTCCTGGTAGTGATGGTCATCTTCCTCTTCTTGAGGAACCTGTCGGCGACCGTCATCCCCAGCCTGGCCCTGCCCATGTCCATCGTGGGGACGTTCTCGGTCATGTACCTCATGGGGTACAGCCTGGACAACCTCTCCTTGATGGCCCTCACCTTATGCGTGGGCTTCGTGGTGGACGATGCCATCGTCATGCTCGAGAACATCGTCCGCCACATGGAGATGGGTAAGAAGCCCATGCAGGCGGCGCTGGACGGGTCGCGGGAGATCGGCTTCACCATCCTCTCCATGACCCTGTCCCTCACGGCGGTCTTCATCCCCATCCTGTTCATGGGTGGGATCCTCGGCCGGCTCTTCCACGAGTTCGCTGTGACCATCGCCACGGCCATCCTCGTGTCCGGCTTCGTTTCCCTGACGCTGACGCCCATGCTGGCGAGCCGCTTCCTCAGGCCCAGCAAGGAAGCCCACCACGGCAAGGTCTACGAGTGGTCCGAGCGCGTCTACAACCGCGTTCTGGGCGTCTACGAGCGCACCTTGCAGTGGGTCATGGGCCGTCGGCGCGCCACCATGGTGTTCTCCGCAGGCGTCCTGGCGGCCACGGTCGGACTCTTCCTGATCGTGCCCAAGGGATTCCTGCCCAGCGAGGACAACGGACACATCGAAGGGAGCACGGAGGCGGCACAGGGCATCGCGTTCCAGGACATGGTGGCCCACACGAAGCAGATCAACGCCATCATCCAGGCGGACCCGAACGTCGAGGCGTACATGTCCTTCATGGGGGGCGGGTTCGGCGGCGGTGCGAACACCGGCCGTTTGAGCATCCACCTGAAGCCGCGTGGCGAGCGCCTGCCCATCAATGACGTGATCCGCGAGCTGTCGCAGAAGTTCTCGCACGTCACCGGCCTCCGTGTGTTCCTGCAGAACCCGCCACCCATCCGCATCGGCGGTCGCTTCGCCCAGAGCCTGTATCAGTACACGCTCCAGAGCGCCGACATAGACACGCTGTACGCCGCATCCCGGGAGCTCGAGCGGCGCCTCGCGGCGATGCCACAGCTCACCGACGTGACGTCGGACCTGAAGATCGGCAACCCCCAGATCAACGTGCACATCGATCGGGAGCGCGCGTCGTCGATGGGCGTGACTGCCCAACAGATCGAGATGGCTCTGTACGACGCGTACGGATCCAGGCAGGTCTCGACCATCTACACCCAGGACGACGAGTACTGGGTGATCATGGAGCTGCTGCCCAAGTACCAGCAGGACATCTCGGCCCTGAACCAGCTCTACGTGCGCTCGTCGAACGGCACGCTGGTGCCCATGGGCTCGGTGGCGACGCTGAGCCGGGGGGTGGGCCCGGTGGCGGTGAACCACTCGGGGCAGGTCCCCTCGGTGACGCTGTCGTTCAATCTGGCGCCCAACGTGGCGCTGGGCGATGCGGTGAATGCCGTGCAGAGCGCCGCGGCCCAGGTGCTTCCCTCCGCGGTGACCACGACGTTCTCGGGCACCGCCCAGGCTTTCCAGGACACCCAGAAGGGCCTCCTGCTCCTCCTCGGCATGGCCGTCTTCGTCATCTACGTGGTGCTGGGGATCCTCTACGAGAGCTTCATCCACCCCGTCACCATCCTCAGCGGAATCCCGTTCGCCGCGTTCGGCGCGCTGCTCACGCTGTATGTGACACGCACCGACCTGAGCGTCTACTCGTTTGTGGGCGTGATCATGCTGGTGGGGCTCGTGAAGAAGAACGCCATCATGATGATCGACTTCGCCCTGGATGCCGAGCGGAACGAGGGCAAGAGCCCCGTGGACGCCATCCTCCAGGCGTGCAGCATCCGGTTCCGGCCCATCATGATGACCACCGTAGCCGCGCTGATGGCGACTCTGCCCATCGCCCTGGGGACGGGGGCGGGATCCGAGTCCCGACGCCCCCTGGGGATCGCGGTGGTGGGCGGCCTGGCTTTCTCGCAGCTCATCACGCTCTATGTCACACCGGTGGTCTACACCTACATGGACCAGTTCCAGAGGTGGGTGGGAGACCGGGTGGTGCGGAAGCACGCGGAGCCGGCGCCTGCCGGAGCGGAGGTACTCGCGCACGGGGATTGAGGCGACAGGTAGTCGGACCGGAGGTGGCGCGGCTCGCGGGGGAGCCGACCCGCCTCTCCGCTTGCCCGCGCCCTGTCGGTCACGACACGTTGAGGCCGGAGCCAACCTTCCAGCCGGGGCCCGTCGATGCCTTCCCGCCGTGAGTTCATCCAGCGGAGCACTCTCTCAGCGGTCGGCCTGACTCTTCCGCTCCCCGGAGTTGCGGAGGAGCGCGCACGCGCCCACGGGCCCGTGCCACGCGGGCGTCACTCCTTCCTCGACCTGCTTCGCCCACCCGACAGCGTCATGGTCCAGGCCGAGGGGGGACACCTCGAGCTGCGCAGCGTCGGGGGCGGCGGATGGGAGAGCGGACAGACGACGGTGACGGCCGCGGAGGTGTCGGACGCCCTGCGCGTGACCCTCACCGCGCCATCGGCATCCGTGCTGCGCGTGCACCTGCGGTGGCGTGGCGACCTCTCCGCCATCCGCCTTCTCCTGGGTGACGCGTGGGAGCGTGGCTACGGAGATCTCGAGTGGCGCGGCTTCGTCCCGGACCGGGTGATGCCCTGGTACTTCTCCGCCTGGGACGGCGAGGTCACCCACGCGTACGGTGTGCGCACCGGGGCCGCGGCGCTCTGCTTCTGGCAGGCCGACTCCGAGGGGATCAGCCTGTGGGCGGACGTGCGCAGCGGCGGCTCGGGGGTGCGCCTGGGCGCTCGGGCCCTCGCCGTCTGCGAGGTGGTCTGCCGCGCCGGCCGGCCCGGCGAGTCGGCGTTCTCGGCGGTGCACGAGCTCTGCCGCCGGATGTGCGCGAGCCCGCGCGTGCCTTCCCAGCCCGTCTACGGGCACAACGATTGGTACTGGGCCTACGGCAACAACAGCGCCGCCTCGGTCCTCACCGACGCCCGGCGCATCGCGGAGCTGTCCCCCACGGGCCCGAATCGACCCTTCGCGGTCATCGACGACGGCTGGCAGCCCGAACGGGGAAGCGCCGGGAAGGGCCGAGGCCTCTGGGATCGCGGCAACGAGAAGTTCCCGGACATGGCGAGGCTGGCCGGCGACGTCCGGGCCGCCGGCGCCCGGCCCGGCATCTGGATCCGTCCCCTGCTGGCACCCGACGACGCCCCGGAAGGCTGGCGACTGCCCCGGGACCATGGGAAGCTGGATCCGACGGTCCCCGATGTCCTGCACAAGGTCGCCGCGGACATGGCACGACTTCGTGGATGGGGCTTCGAGCTCATCAAGCACGACTACTCCACCTACGACGTGTTCGGGCGCTGGGGCTTCCAGATGGGTGCCGCCCTGACCAAGGACGATTGGACCTTCACCACGGGCTCGGCACGGACGACGGCCGAGGTCCTGAACAACCTCTACGGGGCCATCCGCGCCGGAGCGGGTGACACCCTCGTCACCGGCTGCAACACGGTGAGCCACCTGTCGGCGGGGGCCTTCGACATGTGCCGCGTCGGCGACGACACCAGCGGCAAGGAGTGGGCGCGCACGAGGAAGATGGGCGTGAACTCCCTGGCGTTCCGGGCGGCGCAGCAGGGCGCGTTCTACGGGGCGGACCCGGACTGTGTCGGCGTCACCCGGGACGTCCCCTGGGCGTTCAACCGGCAGTGGCTGGACCTCGTGAGCCGAAGCGGCACCGTGCTCTTCGTCTCCATCGCATCCGACGCCCTGGGCGCGCGGCAGCGGAGCGACCTCCGCTCCGCCCTGGACCGCGCCGCCCGCGCACAGCCTCTCGGGGAGCCGTTGGACTGGCAGGAGACGGTCTGGCCCACACGGTGGCGCCTCATGCACCGAGAGCACACGTACGACTGGATCGGCCCGGGCGGGGTGACCTCGGTGCCCTGACGCGGGCGCTCCGGCGTCGGGACCTCGTCGGTGCGGGCTTCGATCTCGGGCGGCGCGGGTCAGCGCCGATCGGGTTGGCCTCCTTGTGTGCTCCGGGGTCCGTGGTATCATGCCCAGATCACGGTCCGTCGAACATCAAAGGAATCGCATGAACGCCAGATCATGGTTCGCGCTCTCCCTGGCGGCCGCTCTCGCCGCTCCCGTGCCCGCCCTCGCCCAGAGCCCCGGGGCCACCGAGGCGTCCCTGCCGCGCCCGATCCAGCGGGCCCTGCCCCACACGGACATGATCCGCAGGGCGTGGGAGGCGGGAACCCGCGGCCCCACCGGGAGGCCCGGACCCAAGTACTGGCAGCTCTGGATGGACTACACGATCCACGCGAGCCTCGACCCCACCACGTCCACCGTCACCGGGCGAGAGACGGCGGTGATCCACAACAACAGCAACTCGGCCCTGACGAGCATCCAGCTCCGCCTGGACCAGAACATCTTCGCGCCGGACGTGCCCAAGCTCGAGTCGGTGCCATCCCTCACCGGCGGGATGAAGATCTCCCGGCTCGCCGTCAACGGTCAGGACGTGAACCTGGATCCGCCACCCATGCGCCGCCGACGCCGCGGCGCCCAGCCGCAGGCGCAGCTGGCCGTCTACGGCCTCGACCAGACCTCGGCGCGCATCGTGCTGACCAACCCCATCCCCGCCCACGGCGTCGACACCCTGCAGGCCGACTGGAGCTTCGAGGTGCCGCTCGTTCCGGCGGGAGAGCGCGGCGAGCGCATGGGCCGCTGGGCCGACTCGCTGTATCAGGTGGGCCAGTGGTATCCCAGGGTGGCGGTGTACGACGACCTGCGCGGGTGGGATACCGATCCGTATCTCGGACCCTCGGAGTTCTACAACAACTTCGGCCACTTCGACGTCACCATCGACGTGCCGGCCGGTTGGATCGTCGGGGCCACGGGCGTCCTCCAGAACCCGGACCAGGTCCTCACCGCCGCCGAGCGTGAGCGCCTGTCCCACGCCCTGGACGCCGACACCACGCTCAACGTCGTGCCCGCAGGCGTGCGCGGGCCCGGCAAGTCCACCGCCGCGGGGAACTCCGAAGGTCGAGTGAGCTGGCATTTCGTCGCCGATACCGTGGGCGACGTGGCCTGGGCCACCTCCAACCAGTTCGTGTGGGACGTGAGCCGCGCCACCATCCCCGGGAAGGGACGGGTCCCCATCAACATCCTCTACCTCCCCGGCGACGCCCAGCGCTACGCCGACGCCGGACCCACGGCGCGTCACGCCCTCCAGTTCTACTCGAAGCTGTGGATGCCCTACACGTTCCCCCAGCTCACCATCGTGGACGGGCCGGAGATGGGGATGGAGTACCCCATGTTCATCATGTCCAGCGTGGGAGCGGCCGACCACGAGACCGGCCACCAGTGGTGGCCCATGATGGTGGGCACGAACGAGACGTGGTACGGCTTCATGGACGAGGGCTTCAACCAGTACATGAACATCCTGTCCCGCGACGACCGCATGGGCCGGCCGGTGAACCTGGACGGGCTGGGCCAGTCCTATGGGCGCATCAGCGGCAACGAGCGCGAGGCACCGCTCATGTGGGACGCCAACTACGGCGGCCCGATGTACTCGTTCCAGGCGTACTCGAAGGCGCCCATGATGCTCTCGGCGCTGGGGGGCGTGGTGGGGGACAGCGCGGTGTGGCGGGCCATGAGCGGGTACGCGAAGGCGTGGCGCTTCAAGCACCCCTCTCCGTGGGACTACGCGTACTTCATGGACAACGCCCTGGGCCGGGACCTCGACTGGTTCTGGTACTACTGGCTCTTCACCACCGATGCGGTGGACGGCTCCATCCAGAAGGTGGTCCAGAGCGGTTCCCGTACGACGGTCACCGTGCGTCAGGACGGCGACATGCCGTCGCCGGTGGTGCTGAAGGTCTTCTTCCCCGCCACCGGTCCGGCGCTCCGGCCCATGGCGAACGCCACGATGGTGAGCGACACGTCCGCCATCGTCCGGTGGCCCGTGGACGTGTGGTTCGCGGGGAACAGGACGTTCGACGCCGTGCTCGACTTCGGGGGACGCAAGATCGACAAGGTGATGCTCGATCCGGGGTGCCGGTTCCCCGACAACGACATCACCGACAACGTGTGGCCGCGGGAGCCGGGCCTCGCGCAGCAGCAGGGCGGCGGCTTTTTCGGCTTCGGATCATCCAGGTGCTACGGCAGCGGCTGACGCGCCCGGTCCGACGCATCGGAGCGCGGGCGCTCGCGCGCACCAGGCCACTCCCACCACGATAGAGGCATCGTGAAGAAGACCCTCCCAAGCTGGCCCGTGGCGGTACTCCTCGCCCTGGCCCTCTGTCCCCGCGCGGGCGCCGCGCAGACAGACGAGATCCAGGTCTACGACGGCGACCTGGCGCCCCCGGGTGTGTTCAACCTGACGCTGCACGACAACTTCACGCCTTCGGGCTCGAGGATGCCGGCGTTTCCCGGTGCCGTGATCTCCAACCATGCCTGGATCGGTGTGCCCGAGTGGGCCTACGGCGTCACCGACTGGTTCGAGGCGGGACTCTACCTCCCGCTCTACAGCGTGAGCCGCGGGCTCGGCGGCACCCTCGACGGGTTCAAGCTGCGTACGCTCTTCGCCGTGCCCCACGCCGCGGACCGGACGTTCTTCTACGGCGCGAACTTCGAGTTCAGCTACAATGCCAGGCACTGGGACTCCAGGCGCTTCACGTCGGAGATCCGGCCCATCGTCGGGTGGCATCTCGGCCCCTGGGACGTGATCCTCAACCCCATCCTGGACACGTCGTGGGAGGGGGGCCCGGGGAAGCTGGACTTCGCGCCCTCGACGCGGCTGGCCTACAACGTCTCGCCGACGCTGGCCGTGGCCGTCGAGGAGTACGGAGACTTCGGGCCCGTCGACGGGTTTTTGCCCGCGGCCGCCCAGTCGCAGCAGATCTTCGGCGCCCTGGACTACGGCGTCCGCCACGTGGACATCGAGGTCGGTGCTGGCTTCGGCCTCACTGCCGGCTCGGACCACTCCACCCTCAAGCTCATCCTGTCCAGAGACCTCAACTGAGAGAGGCCGGGCCGGGAGCACAGGCTCCCCCCGCCTGAACGTCGTTCTTGCGGGAGGGGGGCGGCACCCCCATCCTTGACGGCCACTTGTAACTATTATCAGTATCCGTCACATCGTCGGCGCCGCGTCGCCGAAGAGGTTCTCACATCAAGGGGAGAAGCGCATGAGAGTGCAGATGATTGCGGTGGTGGGGGTCGTGTTGCTCGGTGCCGGTGCGTGCACGGGGAAGAAGCCGGAGGCCGGCGGGGCCGCCGCCACGGTGGCCGCCGCCCCGATGGCTCCTCCGGAGGTCCACTTCACGGCGAAGGACTTCGCCTTCGAAGGCCCGGACACGATCCAGTCCGGGATGACCACCATCGTGCTGCACAACGACGGTCCTTCGCTCCATCACCTTACGCTCATGCGCCTGGACAGCGGCAAGACCGTGGCGGACCTGAAGGCCGCATTCGACGAGGAGAAGACACCGTTGGATGACCCGGTGTCGTGGGCCGTGCTGTCGGGGGGCGTGAACCCACCCATGCCGGGCTCCGACACCCAGGCTACGCTCATGATCAAGCCCGGCAACTACGCCATTGTCTGCCTCGTGGACGTGCCGGACCACGTGATGCACGTCATGAAGGGCATGATCAAGGGACTCACGGTGGTGCCGTCCAAGACCCCCTCGGCGCCGGCGCCCACCGCCGACCTCACGGTGACCGAGGTGGACTTCGCCTTCGCGCCGTCGGCTCCGTTCACCGCGGGCCATCACGTCATCAAGGTCGTGAACAGCGGCTCGCAAGCTCACGAGTTCGAGCTGGTCAAGCTGAATCCCGGCAAGACCATGAAGGACCTGGCGGCGTGGGGTGAGACGTACAAGGGTCCCCTGCCCGGCATCTCCCTGGGCGGCGCGGCTCCCATGATGCCCGGGGACGTGGAGTACGTCCCCGTGGACCTGACGCCGGGCAACTACGCCGCCCTCTGCTTCGTGGTCGATCCGGCGAGCCACATGCCTCACATCGCGAAAGGGATGGTGCTGCCCTTCACGATCTCGTGACTCGGCAGCGGTGGTAGCCCGCCTCCCGTCGGGCTCCACTGACGATGCCCCGCCCGGGCCCTCCCGCCGGGCGGGGCGTCGTGCGTCCGGGGTGCCCGTCCGGGAACCCTGATGGCCCTCGGCGGCTTATTGCTACCGACGAATCGACCAGGACGACCTCCCACGTCCCGGACATCTCTTTGCGGAGCACGCTCACATGGAAATGGACATCGTCTTCCCGGGCGGGGCCCGGGTGGACGCGCTGATGGGCAACATGACGGTCATGACCAACCAGGACGGCACCGCGCCGACCCCCTTTGCCCTCTTCCTCGCGTCCATCGGCACCTGCGCCGGGATCTACGTGCTGGGCTTCTGCCAGCACCGAGGCCTGCCCACCGACGGCATCAAGATCGTGCAGCGCCTGCACTCAAGCCCGGTGACACGGATGATCAAGCGCATCGAACTGGACATCGTGGTGCCTCCGGACTTCCCCCAGAAGTACCATGACGCCCTCATCCGGGCCGCCGATCAGTGCGCGGTGAAGAAGCACATGGAGGTGGCGCCGGCCTTCACCGTGAC